>Ga0153956_1000877_pt1 | contig 30386 bp, 35 predicted proteins | sample TSFL040MetaG_FD_104704 | JGI IMG/M metagenome (GOLD analysis project Ga0153956, IMG submission 104704) | Attine ant fungus gardens microbial communities from Florida, USA - TSFL040 MetaG | ecosystem: Host-associated > Fungi > Mycelium > Unclassified | place: USA: Florida, Wekiwa Springs... | reverse complement strand
CTGCCCAAGGCTACCACCGGACCCAGCAGCGCCACCTCGAAACCGGTCGGCGGCCGGATCGTCAAATAGACCGGTCGCCGACGGCACCAGCGGCTGCGCCGCGTACAAGGCGGCCACCGCGCCAACACTCGCGCAGAGCGCGATCCAGAACGCTTCAAAGATAAACAGAAAGAAAATATGCGCGGAGCCGACGCCGACCGGACGCAGTATGGCCATTTCGCGGCGGCGCTCACTCAAGCTGGAAAGCAGCGTAATCAGCAGACCGGTCATGCCGGCAGCGCCACAAATCCGGCGATCACCTGCAGGATGATTTCCATCACCGCCAGCACCTGCCATAACTCGGCGAGCGCGACACCGGGCAGAATGGCCAGCAGCGGTTCTTTCGGGTATTCGTTGATCGCGCGCTGCAATTGAAGCGTGGCGATTGGATTTCAGGCCGACCAGAAACGCGGTAATCACTTGCGGATGCCAATCCATGTGCCGCGCTTGTTCGGCACTGACGGTGTGGCCGGGCAACGGTACGCCCTGCTGTCAGTCCAGGTGCATGGCTTCGATCGCCTCCAGGCCGACATGCAGCGTGCGCTCGACCGGCGTGCCGGTGCGTTTCAGGATACCGACGACGCGGAACGGTTTGCCGAGCACCCGGTAACCGCGGTGCGAATCGCCGAGCGACAATGGAATGGTCCAGGCCACGGACGGATCGTCGGCAACATCGCGATAACTTTTCCACGAAATATGGTGGGTCGCGTTGCCGATGCGGAACACCGAATACAGTGCCAATCCGCAGGCCGGAGCACAGGTCTCCGGCTAACGCGAATTACAACGGGGAGATTGATTGGGGATTGCGGCGCACGCGACACCGATCGAACCCAACACGGCTGGCGCGCCCGTCGAGGCGCGGTCGCGGGAATCGGAAGATAGCCAATTCAACTTCTGACATTACACGACACGTCTGTACTCTGAAATGGGCGAAGTTTGCTGGGACAGTTGCAACCCTCTCCCAGCGATATCTTCGTCATCCCGGTTGGTTCTTCATGCCGCCGTCACCAGCAGCCCGCGCTGCACCGCCGGACGCTCGAGGCCCCGGTTCAGCCACGCTTGCACATGAACGAAGCGATCGAAGCCGACGAGCTCGCGCGCTTCGTAAAAATCGATGAGGTTGCGCACCCATCCGAGCAGCGAAATATCGGCAATGCTGTAGTCCGCGCCCATCACCCAGTCGCGGCCCGCGAGCCGTTCGTCGAGGACACCGAGCAGCCGCGCCGATTCACTGGCGTAGCGGTCGCGCGGGCGCTTGTCCTCATACGCCTTGCCACCGAATTTGTTGAAGAAGCCGACCTGGCCGAACATCGGCCCGACGCCGCCCATCTGCCACATCACCCACTGTATCGTTTCGTAGCGGGTGTTCGGATCGGCCGAGATGAATTGCCCTGTCTTGTCCGCCAGATAGAGGAGGATCGCGCCCGATTCGAACAGCGCGAGCGGCGTGCCGCTCGGCCCGTCGGGGTCGTAGATTGCGGGAATCTTGCCGTTGGGATTGAGCGCGAGAAAAGCGGGATCGTGGTTGTCGCCCGCCATGATGTCGATCCGGTGCGGCTCGTAGGCGAGGCCCGTTTCCTCGAGCATGATGCCGACCTTCACCCCATTGGGCGTCGGCAGGGAAAAGAGTTGCAGCCGATCGGGGTGCTGCGCCGGCCAGCGCGTAAAAATTGGATGATTAAGTACCACTTTTTTCTCCGAGACAAAAAAACCCAGACGCGCGCCCAAGCACCGTTCCTGGGACATCCGGGCTACGGCGTCACTCTCGATAGAGTTCAGATCGAGCCCGCCGCAGCGTACCACAAACTCATTGCGTTGGGCTTTGGGCACATAGACCGTCATCAAGGGCCGATTGCCCAGCACAAGCCCGATAGCGGCGCCAGATTCATCGACCGGTCAAAACAAAGGGCCGCACCAGCGGGGCGACCCTTCAATGGAATTGTCGACCGTCCGCCTACGGCCTGCTAAATGGCCGTGTAGCGCTGGATCTGCCGGCGGCTGCGGTTTTCATTCGTTGGGCGAGATTCAGTACAGCTCGGACAAACGCCGTTGCCGCAACGCCTGGCGCACGGCCGCGAGCGCCTGCTTGTGCAACTGCGAAACGCGCCCCCTGCTGATATCGAGCACCTCGGCGATTTCGTCGAAGCGCATCTGGTGGAAGTAGTGATAGCCGATGATCTGGCGCTCGCGGTTGGGCAGCTCCGCCAACACCTCGCGCAACTGGCCTTGCACGTCGTCGTAGAGCCGGCTCGCGTACGGCTCATGTTCCCCGGGCGCTTCCATTTCCAATTCGGCCGCCAGCTCGTCGAGCTGATGTGTCAGCGCGATGACGGCGACCAGATCGAGCAGGGCGTCGAATTCGGAAGGCGCCGCGCCCTCATCCAACAGCGAGCGGGTGCGTTCGCGCTGCACTCTGCGCAGATAACTGATGTGATCGCCGACCTCGGTCATTTTCGGCACGCCGTTGAGAATCGAACCGCGGATCCGATAGGTCGCGAAGGTGGCGAACTGGGCTTCCGATTCCGGCCGATAACGCGCCATCGCCTCTAACAGGCCGACGTGGGCCAGCTGCAGATAATCGCCGAACTCGACATGATCGACCGCGCGCCTGGCGTACAAAACCGCCGCCAGACGCCTGGCCAGGGGCAGGTATTGTTCCAGCAGCTGCGCGCGCGCCGTCTCCATTCCCCGCCGGAGGTCCGCCCAAAGTTCCTTCTCGATCGCCTCCAATGCCGTGTCATCCCCGTCAATGGAAGCTGCTCATCAGCGAGCGCACCACCAGATTCCAACCGTCGATCAACACGAACATCAGAATTTTGATCGGCAGTGAAATCATCATCGGCGGCACCATCATCATGCCGAGCGACATCAGCAAGCTCGCCACCACGATATCGACCAGCAGGAACGGCACGAAAATGATGAAGCCGATCTGGAACGCGGTGTACAACTCGCTCAGCATGAAGGCCGGAATCAGCGCGATGAGATTCACATCCTGGGCCTGTTTCGGCATCGGCTTGTGGCTGAGCTCCAGCATCAGGGCCAGATCTTCTTCACGCGTCTGGCGCAACATGAAATCGCGCACCGGCGCGACGCCCCGGGTCAGCGCCTGATCGGCATCGATGGTGCCCGCCACATACGGCTTGTAGGCCTGCTCGTTCACCGCGTCGATCACCGGCATCATGCTGAACACGGTCAGAAACAGCGCCAGACCGATCAATACGGTATTCGGCGGCGTCTGCTGCATGCCCAGAGCCTGGCGCAACATGCTCAACACCAGGATGATCCGGGTGAAGGATGTGGTGACGATCAACAACCCCGGAGCCAGACTGAGCACCGTCATGCCGAGCAGGATTTTCAACGCCGGCGCCAAATCCTGGCCCTGGCCGGAATCGAGTTGCACCTGCAGTCCCGGCAAGCTCACGCCGGCGGCAAATACCGGCGCGCCCGCCAACAGCAGCGCCAAAAACCATCCCGCGCGTTTCATGACGGCAACGCTCCCGCTTCGGAATGCGCCGCTGTCGCGCTGTCGCTCGGCGCGCGGCTATCGATCAATTGCACGCGATGGCCGCTCTCCGCCAGCAGGTAGGTTTTATCCTCCCACTGCACCACCAGCAACACCGTATTGCGCGTCAGGCGACGGCTGAGCAAAAGCAGCGGCGCCAATTTGCGTTTGTCAGCGACGATCGGCGGCTGTTGCCGATTGCGCAGCCACCACAACAGCAAAGCGGCGGCGCTCAGCAGCACAATGCCGATCGCCATCGATTGCAGGCCCGCCCGCCACAAGCCCGCATCCGTGTCGGTTTTCAGCGGCAGCGCGGCGCCCGCCGACTGCGCCCAGGCAGCGCCGCCCGTGCCAAGAAAATAAAAGCCGAGGAGATAAAAACAGAACGACCAGCGCCGTCGAAACCCGCTCGCGATCATGGCGCCAGTTGCATATCGTCGTTGTGAATCGCGGTGATGCGCACCCCCAGGTTGTCGCCCGATACGGCCAGATGCCCGGAGGCGACGGTCTTGCCGTTGAGCAGAATATCGACCGGCTCATCGACCGCCCGGTCCAGCGTCAACACGCTGCCGGCCTTCAGCGCGAACAGCTCGGCGACCGTCAGCGTCGCTTCGCCCACCTTGACCTCCAGGGCCACATTCACATGCTTGAGCATGTTGAAATTCGGAACCAGCGACGCCGCGCCCGTGGCGATGGCCTCGCCCAATTCCTGATATTCGATTTCGCTGATACTCATCGCTTGCCGTTTTCCTCTGTTGGCCGTGATTGATTCATGGCGGCGCCCTGCAGCTGTACCGCCTTCCTGCCCTGGCGACACCCCAGCGTGGCCGGCAGCGTCATGTCCAGATCCGGGCCGCTCACCTGTACGCGGCCGCTCAAGTCGTTTTGCAAATTGAGAAAATCGCCGACCGCCAGCGTCGCCACATCCACCAGCGGGATTTGCACTGTGGGCAGTTGCACCGACAGGCGCACAGCGCTGCTTTGCAACGCGTCGGCGCATGACTGCGAAGCGGATTTTGTCGGTGTCGCCGGCGGCGCTTCGTACCACAACCCGGCTCCGGCCAAAGCCGCGAATGTCGCCTCGCCGATGCGCAATTCCAGCGACACGCTGCCGCCGCCGCGCGCCGACGCTTCCGCGGGCAACTGCGACCACTCGACATCGGCCAGCAGCAGCGGCGCCGCCATCGACGCCGGGTCCGCGGCCAGGGCGCGGAACAGATCGCCGCAGAACGCGCGCTCCAGGGCCCGCGCCAGATCGCTGTCGCCTCCCGCGCGACAGCCGAGCCAGGCCTCGACCGCCGCCTGCCACGCGCTGTCCGCGCCGGACAACGCCAGCCATTTTTCTCCGCGGCGCGCCAGATAACGCACGGGGCGCGGCTCGGAATCCGTGTTTTCGACGGCATGCACCGACAGCGCGATGTCCGCTTCGGGCCACCAGCGGCCGACCAAGGGACGAAGCCGATCCGACACTTGTTCTTCGAAACGGCGCAACTGACTGGCGCCCGGCAGGTAATACGCTCGCACGGCGCTCATTGATGATTCATCTCCAGCAACTGCTGCAGCATTTCATTGGCGGTGGTCAGCACCTGTGAAGACGCCTGGTAACCGCGCTGGATAATGATCATGTCGCTGAACTGGGTGGATAAATCGACATTGGAGCTTTCCACGTTACCGGCCATTAACGAGCCGAGCCCGTCCTTGCCCGCCGCGCCGAGCAGGACCCGCTGCTCCTTCTGCGGCCTGAACAGGCCGTTGCCCAATTGCTGCAAAGCCTGCAGATCCTGGAAATCCGCCAGCGCCAGCTGCGGCCCGGTCGCCGTCTGTTGGTTGGAATATCTCACGGTGAGGCGCCCCTGATCGTCGAACGAGGCGCTGAGCATGGTGCCCTCGGGGCGGCCGTCATGGGTTCCGACCGTCACGTTGGCGGTACCGGAAAAAGCCGTCACGCCGGAATAGCTGTTGGGGTCGCCGAACTTCAGGGTGACCTGCTGCGACTCCGCGCCGGTGGGCGCGAAGGTAAACGTGAAAGCATTGGCGCCGACATCGGGCGAGCCGTTCACCTGGAAGCGCAACACGCCGCTGGTCCCGACGGCCGCGCCGTTTTCATCGGTGACGGTGACCAGCCATGCGCGCGCGGTCGGATCGGTGCTGTCCTGATTGAAGGTCAGCGTCAGGTTGTGCAGCTTGCCCAGCGAATCGTAAACCGGCACGTTGCTGGTGGTGACGCTGGCCGTGCTCGTTCCCGGCGGCAGCGTCCCGCTGAAAGCCACTTCGGTGGTGGCGGCCGGCTTCTGCACCAGGTAATCGTTTCTGTTGAGCGGCTGCAATTTGCCGTCCACCAGCGCCATGACCCGATCGCCGCCGTCGCGGGTGACGAGATCGCCCTTGTCGTTGAACTCGAATTCACCGTCGCGACTGTAGACCCAACCGTCCTTGCCTTCGATCACGAAAAAACCACGGCCGTTGATCGCCACGTCCAGATCGTTGCCGGTCTGGCGCGTATCGCCCTGCGTGAACAGCATGCTGGTCACGCCGGCCGCGACGCCGCCGCCGACCTGCGAGGCGTAAATCACGCCCTGGCGTTCATCGCGCATCGAGAAACTGTAATGGATGTCGTTGTACTGCAAGGTGGTGGCCTTGTAGCCGACCGTATTGACGTTGGTGACGTTGCTGCTGACGACATCCAGCCCCTTGGAAAAACTTTGCAGACCGCTGGTGGCGGTATAAATCGAATCCATCATGGCCGCCTCCTATCGAACCGTTTGCAGTTGCGACAGGGAAATGCCGACCAGTTCCGCGCCGTCGCTGGTCTTGACCGTCAGCTCAGGCACGCCCTGGCTGAAACTGATGGTGGTGACCTGGCCGACCAGGGAAGCGCCGCCGCTGGCAATTTCCACCGTGCGGCCGATTAAGGCCACCGACTGATTGGTCGCCTGCATCTGCAACAGCGATTGAATGTTCTCGTTGGTCTGGCGCGCCTGATCCAGACTGGTGAACTGAGCCAGCTGCGCGATGAACTCCGCGTTGTCGGTCGGCTTGAGCGGATCCTGATATTTGAGCTGGGTCAGCAGAATGCGAAACAAATCATCCTGGCCGACGGAAGCCTGCGAGAGCGGCTGCGTGGCCGCGATGGAAGAACCGAGCGAATCGACCGCCATGACATTTTCTCCTGGGCAAATACTGCAAACAAAGCGTTATCGTCGGGTTGCACCGCATCGAACGCCCTTATTTTTCATTCAATTTTTCGTTCAGTTTTTTCGGAATGTTCCGTTCGATATTCTTCATGATTTTTCGCGCTTCGATGCCCGCGCGCCGCCGATCGGCCGGCATCGCTGTCCTGCCAGCGCACTTGTCCGTTGACGGTAAAGCTGCGCAAGGTCAGACCCGCCTGTTTCAACCAGTCGCGCAGCGTCGCCAGAATACTTTTCTCATCGCGCTCCGGCTCGCTCAGGCGCATCGTCAGCCGCACTTCGTCCTCGTGGCGCCACAGCGCATACGAACGATTTTCGACCGGCCGATACGCGCTCGCGACCCGGTTCGCCGGCAGCGGCGGCGCGGCGGACGTTGTCTCCTGGAGCGGCGCGGCGACAACAACGGCGCCCGACGCGACGGCGCCATCGGTGGATAAAAAAATCGCCGGCGCCGCGGATGCGGCGGAAATCGCCGGGCTCATCGCAAGCGGCGTCGCCGGCGCGGTTTGCCACGCGGCGATCGGCGGCGCGGCGGCAGCGGCGGAGACGCGCGCGCTATCCGCCGAAAACCCCGCCGCTCCCGGCAGCTCCGTGGCGTGCGCATCGCCCTCGATGGCGGCGCTCGCTCCACGGTTCTCGTTCAGCCACTGCCGCTCCCAGCGATAGCGGCTGGATTGCGGCAGCAAGCGCTGGCCCGATCCCGCGGCCGGCGCCCGCATCGACAGATGCAGCGCGCTATCGCGATCCACGGTCATGCCGGCGACCCCGCGGCGCGCGCTGCTCGCGACTTCAGCGAACCGCGCGCATTGACTGCGCGCTCATCGAGCTCCAGCCATTCACGGCGCTGGTTTTCCGCCGCCAGCCCCGCTTGCTCCCGGGCTGCCAGCTCCTGCAATTTTTCCATTTTCTTTTCCGCGATCAGGACCAGGCGCTCCTGCTCCCGCATCCGCTCGAAACACTGCCGCCACTGTTCATCGATGTGCAGCTGCCGCTCCTGACAGGCGTGATGATGCGCCCTGGCCGCGATCAGAAGATCGAGCCGGAGCTCGCGTCCGCCGCCCAACTGCCCGTTCAGATAATCCCGCGCCGCCTGACGGATGTCCTGTGCCGCCGCCCGCTCCCGCGCCATCTGTTCCAGATCGCGGCGCGCTTTGCCGAGTTGCTGCTGCCGCGATTGCAGCTCGATGCGCTGCCGCCGGATCAACGCTTTCAAGGTGCGCAGGGCATTGGCTTCACTCGGCATCGCCATCGCCTCAGGCCGCGCCCGGCGCGGCAACCAGCGCCGTCCGCAATTCATCGAAAGACCGCGCCGCGCGGCTGGTTTCGAATTCATCCTGGGCCAGGAAACGGCGCAGCTGCGGCTCCACGGCAACGGCCTCGTCCAGTTCGGCGTTGGCGCCGCGCTGATAAGCGCCGAGATCCAACATGTCCCTGCTGTTCTGAAACAGGCTGAGGCAGCGCTGCGCCCGCTGCGCCAGCGTGCGTTGTTCAGCGCTGCGCAATGCATTGGCCAGGCGGCTGTTGCTCTGCAACACGTCGATCGCGGGAAAATGCGCCTCGTGGGCGAGGCGCCGGCTGAGCACGATGTGTCCGTCGACAATGGAGCGCACATGATCCGCGACCGGCTCGTTCATATCGTCGCCCTCCACCAGCACCGTATACAACGCGGTGATGCTGCCGCCGGACGGGCCCGTGCCGGCGCGTTCGAGCAGCCGCGGCAACATGGCGAACACCGACGGCGTATAACCGCGCGCGGTCGGCGGCTCGCCCACCGACAAACCGATTTCGCGCTGGGCCATCGCGAAGCGCGTCACCGAATCCATGGTCAGCAGCACATCCCTGCCGGCATCGCGAAAATATTCGGCGATCGCGGTTGCGCCGAGCGCGGCGTGCGAACGCATCAACGCCGATTGATCGGAGGTGGCGACCACCACCACCGAACGGCTCAGCCCTTCCTCTCCCAGGTTTTTATGGATGAACTCCATGACCTCGCGCCCGCGCTCGCCGATCAGGGCGATCACGTTGACATCGGCGCTGACATTGCGCGCGATCATGCCGAGCAGCGTCGATTTGCCGACGCCGCTGCCGGAAAAAATACCGACCCGCTGGCCGCGCCCCAGGGTCAGCAGCGTATCGATGCTGCGCACGCCGGTTTCCAGCGTTTGCGCAATGGGCGGACGCAGCAGCGGATTGAGTGGATCGGCGAATAAATCGTAGTGCCGCGCGCACTGGGGATCGGGTTTGCCGTCCAGCGCCCGGCCGAAAGAATCGATCACCCGTCCCAGCAGATTTTCGCCCACCGGGATGCGCACCGGCTGCCCCGTGCCAACGACGCGGCTGCCGCGGCGCACGCCCCGCAGGTCGCCGTAAGGCATCAACAGCACGCGGCCGTCCCGCACGCCCACCACCTCCGCCGACAACACCGCGCCACTGTCGCCGTCGCGAATTTCGCAGCGCTCGCCGAGAAACACACCGGGGCCGCTGGCTTCGATCAGCAGGCCGAAAAACTGCGTCACCTCTCCGCTTTGCTCCAGCAGGCGCGCGCTGCGAATTTTTTCCAGCAGCGGATTCACGCGCCGCCCTCGCTGAGAATGACGCGCAGTTTCCGCAGCTGCGCCTCGTAACGGCCGTCGACTTCGACGCCGGCGGTTTCGAGCACGCCGCCGCCGTAAGCAACCGACGCGTCCGGCACCAGCCGCACGCTGCCGGCGCGCGGCGCGAGCCCATTTTGCAGCAACTGCTCGTGCTGCGCCGGAGCGATGCGCACCGTCAGCGGTCCCGACAATCCGCTTTCGTCGATGAGATGTTCGAGCGCGGCGCGCGCACGCTGGGAATCCACGGCGGCATCGCCGAGAATTTTTACCGTGCAGGCCAGCACCAGATCGACCTGGGACGCGGCGTAATCCGCGCAAAAATCGCGTTGTTGTCGCGCGAGATCGGCGAGTCCGCTCTCCCACTCGGCGATTTTCTGACGCCACTCGGCGCGCCCCTCCTCTTCGCCCCGTTCCAGACCGGCTTCATAGCCCTGCTGTTGCGCGGCGCCATGCGCCGATTCGATCGAGTCGCGCAGCGCCTGCAATTCATCCGCGCCCACAGCCAGCTGTTTCCGCGCGGCGCTCAGCTGCGATGTCAGCGTCGCCAGTTCCCGCTCGCAGGCGGCGAGCTTCGCGGACAGCTCCAGCTCCGCCGCGGACGGCGCCGGTTCCACCGGCGCGCTGACCTCGACTGCGATCGGCTGCGGCTGCGCCGGCTGCCCCAGCGGGATTTTCGCCGGCGACAGGGCTGCGGATTTTTCGATGCTGCCGTTTTTCATCGCAGCCATTTCCGCACGCGCTCCCGCCAGGACAAACGCGGTGGCTGGACCACCGGCGCCGGCGGCAAGGCCAGACTGCGGCTCCGCAGCCAATCGGCGATGACCTCATGCGTACGCTCGGCCAGCGGATGACGCTGCCCCCTGGCGAAAACATCGATCAGCCGCCGCCGCACCGCGAGACTTTCGCCCTGCAATAAATGCGACAAGGTCTGTTCGCGCCAGTGTGTCCCTAACGCTTGTGCCGACGACGCCGCCGGGGCGTTCCGCCAATCCGCCATGAACTGTTCGAAATCGGGCTCGCCCTGCGTCAGCAGGGGTTGCACGCGTTCGATCAGGGCCTGCAATTCGGCGCGGTTCGATTCCGGCAATTCACTCAACAGCAGATCGCGCTGCGCCGCGGGCAGCGCGGCCATTTCCAAAGCCAGTTCGCGCGCGTTCATGGCAGCTCCGCCCGCAGCGGTTCCGCCACCAGCCAATGCTGCAACTCACGGCGCAGGTGCTGCACGCGCAATTGCTCGCGGCGCCGCGCGAGCTGGCGCAAAACCAGGGCCACGATCCCGCCGCCGACCAGCAGACCGATACCGAACAACAGCGGCGACGACCAGCGGCGCGCCGGCGTTGGCGGCGCGGGCTCAGCCGGCGCCGGACCGGCCTCCAGTTCGGAGATGACTTTCTGTATCACCCGATGATTCTCGACGACGGCGACCTTGTCGCCACGGTGGGCATCGATGCCCACCGCCGTGGCCACCAGCTCGTGCAATTTATCCAGGTCGAGCCCTTTCACATCGGAGTCGATGATGACGCCGACCTGCAGCCGGCGGATTTCACCGCCCTTGTGCACGATCTGTTCGGATTCATGTCCCACCGCGTATTCCACTTCGCGCAGCAGATCGTCGTTGCCGTTTTCGCCCTTGCTGCGGTTGGAGCTTTCCTTGAGATGTTTGACGCCGGTGTTCGCGGGCGCTTCCAGCACGGTTTCCTTGGTGGTGGTTTTCTGATTCAGATCGAGAGAGACATCGACGCTCACCGCGAAATGCCCGGCGCCCACCGCCGGCAGCAACACGCGCCGGACTTTTTCCTGGAGATAGGATTCCAGCGCCTGCTTCTGCGCCAGTCGCGCCGAGGACAAAGCGCCGGGCGCGTCGTCGGAGGCGGGACCGGACAGCGTGGTCCCCTCCTGATTGACGACCACCACGTCCTGCTCGGCCAACTCGGGCACGGCGGAAGCGGTGATGCGCTGAATGCCGCGAACCCGCTCCTCCGACAAGCCGGCGCCGCCGTTCAAAAACACCGTCACCGAGGCGCGTGGTTTTTGTCGATCGGTTTGAAACAGGCTGTGTTCGGGCAGCACCAGATGCACGCGCGTGTATTTGATGCCGGCCAGGGCGCTGACCGTGCGCGCGATTTCACCTTCGATGGCGCGTTGATAATTGATCTTCTGCGCGAAATCGGTCATGCCGAAATCGGATTTGTCGAACAACTCGAAACCGGTGTTGTCGCGCAGGGCGTTGCCCGACGCCATCACCGCCAGCCGGGCGCGGCGGGCATCGCCGCCGGCAACCAGAATGGCCGCTTTTTCCCGGTCGATCTTGTAGGCGATGCCGGAGCGGTCGAGCTCGGTCGAAATGCCGTTCAGCTGGGCCGCGTCCAGATGATCGAACAACACCTCGCGGCTGTCGCTGAACAGCCACCACAACGCCGCGGCCACGCCCAGCACAATGACAACCACGCCAGCAATAACGGCTGCTGGAAACCGAAACGATAACGCCATGATGACGGTTTACCTATCGACGGAAAAAAGAATAAGTCAGAGCTGCATCCGCATGATGTCCTGGTAACCTTCCAGAACCTTGTTGCGGATGTGCACCGTCAACTGAAAGGCGAGCTTGGCCTTTTCCATATCCAGCATGACCTGATGCAGATTGCCGTTGGCGCCGCCCGCCAACTGGGCCAATTGCGTTTGCGACGTGGCGATCTGCTCGTTCAGCTCGCCCAGTTGTCCGGAGATCCAGTGCGCGAAATCCGGAGCGCCGGCTTTCGGCGCCGCCGCGCTGTCGGAAAGGGTATTGGCGCCGAGTGGCGCAATCGCTTCGATCGTCATTTGCCGCTCCCGATTTCCAGCGCCTTTTGCGCCATCGCCTTGGCGGCGGCGATGGCTTTGAGATTGGCTTCATAGGCGCGCACGGCGCTCATCATCGTGGTCATTTCCGACAGCTGATCGATGTTGGCGTGCGCGACGAAACCCTGGGCGTCCGCATCCGGATGCTGAGGGTCGTAAACCATGCGCGGCGTCACCGCCATCGGCACCATGCCGACCGAAGTCACGCCGGCCGGCAAGGTGTTCGGCGCGCCGTCCATATGACGATGAAAATCGCCGGCGCCGATGGCCCGGCTGACGAAGCGCACCGGCTGATACGGCACCGTGCCCGGCGCGAACGTCGCGTTGGCGTTGGCGAGATTGAGCGCCACCGCCTCCAGCCGCATTTTTTCCGCGACCAGGCCGGTCGCGCTGATTTCGAAGCTGCCGAAATAATCCATTAGCGCTCTCCGTCGCCGGTGATCGCCATGCTCAGCAATCCGTTCGATTGGATCAGCCCCTGGACCAGCGCCTGGTACTTGATGGCGGTCATGTTCAGCTGCGCCATTTCCAGATCGAGTTGCACGCCGGGCACCGCCGCGCGGCGGATGTAATCGCCGGCGTTGATCGAGGCATCGACCGCGCCCAGCTGCGAGCGCACCGCGTCCGCGTCGCCGGCGTTTTGCGCCGCGCGCAATGCCGACTCGAACTCCATGCGCTGGGCGGCGAACCCCGGCGTATTGGCGTTGGCGATATTGTTGGCGATCACGCGTTGTTGCAGCGCGAGTCCATCCAGGGCGACGCCGGCGGCGGCATGGGCCGGACCCAGCAGATTTTCCAGCATGATGTGCTTTCCTTTGATCCGATTATCGATGTCGTTATTGAATCACCAGCTCCGCGTGCAGCGCGCCGGCGGTTTTCAGTCCCTGCAATATGGTGATGATGTCGCGGCTGGAAGCCTTGACGCGGTTCAACGCCGCCACCAGTTCCGCCACGGTGGTGCCCTTCGGCAGATTCAGCGCCACCGGCGCCGGTTCGGTGACCTTGACCGTGGTTTCCGGCACAACCTCCGTGCGCGCATTGGGCAGATTGTTGGCGCCGAATACCGCGTACGGTTGCGACACCTGATAGTCGGTGGTGATGGCGACGATCAGATCGCCGTGACTGATCGTGGTCTGCGAGATGTGCACATCGCCGCCGGACACCACGGTGCCGGTGCGCTCGTTGACCACCACCCGCGCGCGGCTGTCCGGCGTAATGACGATCGCCTCCGTGCGCGCGAGAAAATCGAACCAGCCGCCGCGCTCGCGCTCCGGAATGCGCACCTGATAACGGCCGGGATCGACCGCGCTGGCCAGCGGCTGGCCGTAGGTCGCGTTGATGGCGTTGACGATGCGGTTCACCGTGGTCAGGTCGGGCTCGTACAACACGTATTGCACCGAACCGTTGCCGCCCAGCGGCGACTCGTCGATCGCTTTTTCCACCGTCGCGCCGTTCGGAACATTGCCGGCGGTCGGATGATTTTTCTGCACGACGTTGCCGTTGAGATCGTACTTGAAACCGCCGACCGACAACGCGCCCTGGGCCAGCGCATAAATTTGTCCGTCCGGCCCTTTCAGCGGCGTCATCAGCAAGGTGCCGCCCACCAGGCTGCGCGCGTCGCCCATCGAGGTCACGTTGACGTCGAGCAGATCGCCGGGTTGCGAATAACGCGGCAACGATGTCGCGATCATCACCACGGCGACGTTGCGGCTGCGCAGCGAATCGGGAGCAATGCTGATCCCGAGATTTTCCAGCACGTTGCTGACCGATTGATTGGTGAGCTTGCTGTTGGGGCTGTCGCCGGTGCCCGCGAGGCCGGTCACCACGCCATAACCCACCAGCAGATTGGGCCGTTCGTTTTGCAGGCGGCTCAGATCCTTGAGACGAATGCCGCCATCCGCCGCCTGCGCGCCCATCGCCATCAGGCCGGTCAGCACACAGAACCCGAAACAAGCCATCGCCTTGCGCATAGCCAAAATCCACCAGCCCATTTATCGAGAACAACCCCGTTGAGAACCATTCCGTTCGGAAAAATTCTGTTTAGAACAATTCTGTTTAGAACAATCCCAGCGATTGAGAACAGTCGATTTATTTAAAAAAATCACTTTATTTAGAAAAATCACTTTATTTAGAAAAGCCAATGAAACAGCCGCACGATGATGCCCGGCTTTTCGCGCGAGCTCAGCAGGCCCTGACCGATGAAACGGATATTGGCGTTGGCGATGCGCGTCGACAGCACGGTATTGCTGCTGTCGATGTCAGAGGGCCGCACGCTGCCTTCCACCGAGATGACCTGGCTTTCATTGTTGAGCGAAATATTCTGCTGTCCCTGGATCAGCAGATCGCCGTTGGCTCCGATCGCCGTCACCGTCGCGCTGACCCGGGCCAGCACTTCTCCGGAGCGGCGTTCGACACCGCCGCCGTCCGCGTCGCTGTCAGTGCCCATGGTGCCGCCGATGGTGTTGTGGCCATCGCCGGCGCTGAGTTTCAGATTGCTGCTTTTATTGATGCTGGTGGCCGCCTGATTGGTCGCGGTGGCGGACTCGTACACCAGCACCACCAGGCTGTCCCCGATCTGCCTGGCGCGATGATCGTTCACCAGCGCCCGATAATTCTGTTCCTGATAAAGACTGCTGGATTGCGCATCCGCGAATCCGGCGCAGCCTCCGGCCAGCAGCAATACGAGCACCGGCCGCCATTGTTTAACGTTGCGTATTGCTGACGATCGCACGGTCTTCACCGATCACCTCCACCATGAGCTGTTCGTTGTTCTTCGGCAGCCAGGCGCCGATGCGCTGGCCGATGAATCCATCGCGCTGGGCCACCGCGCCGGTCTGCACGACAATGCTGCCCACCGTGGCGAAAACCTGAATTTCAGATCCCGACCGCACGGGCGGGCGCAACTCAATGTCTTCTTCACTCAACGCCACGCCCGCGGCCACATCGTGGCGCAGGCGCATTCCCGCCAGCTGCTGCGGCGCGCGCAGCGCGGCGCCACGGACCTCGCTCACATCGACTTCGCGTTGCTCGACCTGCGCCGCGCCGAGCGGCAGATGCGCCGTTCCCGTTTGCAGCAACACCAGCGCCGATAAAAAATGGCGCACTCTGAACTGCACCGGCACCGTCGTATAAAAATTGCCGTCGACCAGCAGATCGAGCCAGACCCTGGTCTCGCGCCGTCCGACGCCGGCGTCGAAGTGCGCCTTCGCGTTCACCGCGCCGCCGGGCAGATTCAAATCGCGATAATCTCCGATCGGCGCAATCTCGAAACGCCCTTCGCTGCCGGCCAATTGACTCTGCAAGCGCTCCTGCGCCCATGCCACGTACTGTCCGGCCGCGAGCGCCTGGCCGCGCCGATACACCAACACCCGTTCGGCGCCGGACCAGCGCAACCGCGCTCCCGGCAACCGTCGCTCGATCAGCGCGCCGAGCTCCGCCCTGGTGTAAACCACGGTATCGCCGACCCGTCCCTTGAGCGGCAACTCCAGCGTCGCCTGCGCCGTTGTCGCGCCGCCGGCCACCGCTTGCAACGGCAGCGTGCTGCCGTCCTGCGTCGCGTTGGATTTCAGAGCGAGCGCCAGTTCCTGCGCGGAAACCGGCGCGGCGGCCAGCGCCCAGATCAGCGCGGCGCAAAAACCGTGCATGCCGGTGGCGCGATTCGCTCCGAACACAGCGCTCACATCACTTTCTCAAGTTATTGATGATGCCGACGATCTCATCGGAAGCCTGCAAAACACGGGCATTGGCCTCGTACGCGCGCTGCGCGGTCATCATGTTGGTGAGCTCCTCGATCATCTGCACATTGGACGCTTCGAGATAACCCTGGCTGATCGAGCCGGCGCCGTTTTCAGCGGCGCGGCTGTAGACCGCCGAGCCCGACCCGGCGCTGGGGACATACAGGTCGTTGCCGAGCGGAGTCAGCGCCGCGGCATTGCTGAAATGGCTGATCTGGATATATCCGGCATCGATCAGCTGCGAGCTGTTCTGGTTTTTGATCTGGACACGCCCGTCGTTTCCGATCAGCACTTTTTCCATATCGCTGGGGATCTGAATCATCGAGCTCAGCGGATAACCGTCGGCGCTGACCAGGTAGCCGTCGCTGTCGACATGAAGGGCGCCATTGCGGGTATAAGCGAAAGAACCGTCGGGCAATTGCACCTCGAACAGTCCGTTACCCTGGATCGCCAGATCGTATTCGCCCAGGGTTTGCTTGAGGCTGCCCGGCGTGAAATCCGCCAACGCGGCGCTGGCGACGCCCATGCCCCGCCAGGACGCGGTCGTCGTCGCCGGATCGGTGCGCGCCGCCGGCAACGGCTCCGGCATCAGCGTGGAAAAATCCACCCGGGATTTTTTGAAACCGTTGGTATTCATATTGGCCAGGTTATTGGCCACCGTATCGATCTGCGCCTGCTCGGCATGCATTCCGGTCGCGGCGATATACAGGGAGTCCACCATTTTGCATCCTCTTTACTATGCGAAGCCGATCCATGAAACGGCTTGCCTGAGCTTAAAACTGCCCCAAATTCGAAATCGCGTTATCCAGGATTTCATCGTAGGCGCGCAGCAATTGCTGCGACGCCTCGACACGCCGGACGACACCGAGCATATCGACCATTTCCGTCAGCGTGTTGACGTTGGACATTTCCAGATAACCTTGCCGCACGCGCCCGGCGCCGCTGGCCAGGGGCGCCGTGGTCGACGCGATGAAATGATTGGTGCCGACGGCCTGCAGGTTTTCGGGAGCCGCGTCCACCAGATCGATCTGGGATTGGGAATCGCCGGCGGTCAGCGTGCCGTCGCCCTGCACCTGGAAGCTGGTGTTTTCCAGCGTGATGCCGCCCCTGAGCAATACCGGATAGCCCTCCGCGGACACCAGCTCGCCGTGCTCGTTGATCTGGAATTGCCCGTCGCGGGTCAGCAGCACGCCTTGCGGCGAGCGCAGTTGAAAATAACCGTGCCCTTCGATCGCCAGATTCAGAGCGGAGCCGGTGTATTTCATCGAGCCGGCGGCAAGATCGCGCTGCGCGGCCGGCGGCGTCGGCACGCCCGAGGGTTCCTGAGCCGGCAGCAGCGTGGAAAAGCCGCGATTCAGGTAAATCTCGCGTTTGTAGCCCTGCGTGTTGCTGTTCGCGACATTGCGGCTGATCGTATCCAGCTGACGCAGGCTGGTGTTGATGCCCACCTCCGCGATGGCCATGATGTCCGGCATCGTCAATCTCCCCCGGTCCGCGCTGTCCGGCGCGGACTCAACATAAAAATCCTTAAAGCGTCACCACGCCGAACGACTTCAGGCGCACGTGCGTCGAAATCTCGTTCATGGAAATGACTTTCAGGTGCGGCACCGAGCGCCGGATGAAATCCTGCAAGAACACCCGCACCTCCGCGCCGCACAGCAGCACCGGCGTCAGGTTGGAAGCCATCATTTTTTCGACGCTGCCGGTCAGGCGCTTCAAGATCTGCTCGGCGAATCGTGGCTCCAGCATGGGCGGGCGCGCGACGTTTTCTCCGGGCACGACGGCGCCGGAAATCGTGCGCTCCACCGCCGGGTCCAGCACCAGCACATGCAGGTCGCCGGCGCTGTTGGCGAAGCTCTGGCAAATCTGCGCGGCCAGACGCTGCCGCACCGCCTCGGTCAGCAGCACCGTGTCTTTTTGCGCGCGCGCGTGATCGATCAACACCTCGAGAATCACTTCGAAGTTCCTGATCGAAACCTCTTCGCGCAACAGATTCTGTAAAACCTTCTGCACTTCAGACAGGCTGACGATATTGGGAACCAGTTCGTCGACCAGGCTGGCGTTGTGCTTGCGCACGTGATTGACCAGCACTTCCGTTTCCTGGCGGGTCAACAGTTCCGAACCGTGTTTGCGAAATATCTGCCCCAGGTGCGTGATCAAAACCGTTTGCGGATCGACCAGCGTATAACCGAGCTGGCGCGCCTGCGCGTGCACGCCTTCGTCGATCCACATCGCGGGCAGTCCGTACGTCGGCTCGCGTGTCGGCGTCCCGGCCGAAAGTGGTGTTTGTCCGCCGGCATTGATCGCCAGGGTCTTGTCGGTATGCAGTTCACCCTGGGCAACCTTGGTGCCGTAAATCAAGACCTGGTATTCGACCGCGGACAGGCGGCTGTTGTCGGTGAACTTCACGCGCGGCACCACGAAGCCGGTTTCCAGCGCCAGCTGCCTGCGCAAATTGGCGATTCGCTCCATCAAGCCGCCGGCCTCCCCGACCAGGGAAATCAACGTGCTGCCGACCTCGACCAGCAACGGTTCCACCGGCAACTCGGCATACAGATTTTCCACCGAGGTATCCGGCGCGCCGGCGGCGTCGGCCTCAGGCTCTTCCTGCTTGCCTTGACGCAGGGCGTACCAGCCCAAACCGCCGACCAGCATGATCATGATCAGCACAGGCCAGGCCGGAATGCCCGGCAGCGCCAGTGCCGCCAGCAAACCCGCGGCAACCAGCAACAGGGTTTTCGGGTGGGACAGAATCTGTTTCGATACCTCGCCGCTGAGGAAACCGTCGGAGGCCGCGCGCGTGACGATGATGCCGGTGCCGGTGGAAATGATGAGCGCGGGAATCTGAGTGACGATGCCGTCGCCGACGGTCAGCAGCGTGTAGGCGTGCAGGGCGTCACCCCAGTTCATGCCCTTTTGCGCGATACCGATCGTCAAGCCGCCGACGATATCGATGAAGATGATGATGATGCCGGCGATGGCGTCGCCTTTCACGAATTTGCTGGCGCCATCCATCGCGCCGTAAAAATTCGCTTCTTTTTCCACTTCGCGCCGGCGCCGCTTGGCTTCGGTCTCATCGATCAGGCCGATATTCAGATCGGCGTCGATGCTCATCTGTTTGCCGGGCATGCTGTCCAGGGTAAAACGCGCCGCCACCTCGGCGACACGCTGGGCGCCGTTGGTCACCACCACGTACTGCACGACGATCAGCACCAGGAACACGATCAATCCGACGACGTAGTTGCCGGCGACCACATGGTTGCCGATGGCGGCGATCACTTTGCCCGCGTCGCCGTTGTTGAGAATCAAACGCGTGGCCGCGACGTTCAACGACAGCCGAAACAAAGTGGCAATCAGCAGAATGGAGGGAAACGTGGAAAACTGAAGCGGTTTCTCCACATAGAAGGTCAGCAACAGTATCAGCAACGCCACGCTGATATTCAAAATCAGCAGCAGGTCGAGCAGCACCGCCGGTATCGGCGTAAACAGCACCAGCAAGATGCCGATCATGCCCAACACGAGCACAAGATCGGACTGCCTGGCAAGGATGCGCTTTATCGATGTAGCCATGTTTTCACGTTGTTGTATTTTTCAAACTTGTTTTATTTACAGTCGCTATTCAACCGGCCGCGCCGCGGGCACGGTATATCTGCGTCAGGATACGGGCCACCTGCGCGTAAGTTTCCGGAACTATGGTTTCATCGATGCGTACACGCTTGAACAATGTTCTGGCCAATGCCTTGTTTTCAATGATGGGGACGCGGCACTGACGGGCCTTCACCCGCATGCGCAGCGCCATATCCCCCGCGCCTTTGGCTATCACCACGGGCGCGGGCATTGCGCCGCGCCGATACTGTATCGCCACACTGAGGTGAGTGGGGTTGGTGATCAGCACGTCGGCTTCGGCAATTCGGCCGATCGACGCGCCGCGCGTCGCCGCCTCGCGCTGCAGCTCGCGAATCTTGGACTTGATCTTGGGATCGCCCTCGCGCGTTTTCACCTCATCGCGAACTTCGCGGCGACTCATCCGCATGTTGCGGCCAAACTCCCATTTGATGAAGGCGAAGTCCAGAAGGGCCAACAGCGCCCACGCGGCGAGCAGCCAGCTCGCCAGTTTCAGAATGGCGGCCATCAGCCGGGGCAGCTGCGCTTCGACATCCGTCTGCAACAGGCTCAGCAGGTGCGCCAGCTCGCGGTTGATATAAGTACCGACGATGATCGCCGCCGCGGTTATTTTCAGCAGGGTCTTGGCCAGCTCGAACAGGATTCTCTTGTTGAACAGCTTTTTGAATCCCGCCGCCGGATTGATGCGATTGAAATCCGGCTTCAGCGGCGTCCAGCTGAACACCGGCCCCACCTGGATAAAATTCGCGAACAGACCGGCGCCGAGCAGCACGGCGATCAGAAACCAGAAATTGGCCAACAAGTGAAGGAGCGTGGCGGCAAACAGGCGCGTCGCACTGTGAGGATCCAGATTGATATGGCCGGCCTGACTGAACAGGGCCTGCCCCAGCTCCAGTTCGCCCTTCAATAATCGAGGGCCGAAAACGCAGGCGAACGCGGCGGCGGCCACCAGCAGCATCCAGCCGGTGAACTCCATGCTTTTCGCGACCTGCCCGCGCTTGCGCGCCTCCCGCAATTTAAACGGCGTCGCCTGCTCAGTGAGATCCTGCTCCCGATCGTTGCCCGCCACGACTACACCAGCCCCCCCCAGTAGGTAAAAATCGACTCAAAAATGCGCTGCAACAAATTCCTCATGTACGGCGCCGATAATGCCAGCACCCCGAATCCCATCATGATTTTCAGCGGCATGCTCAGCATGAACATATTCATCTGCGGCATGCTGCGGGAAGCAATGGCCATCGCCACATCCATCAGCAGCAGAACCACGACCACGGGCGCGACCATGATGAAACCGAAGCTGAACATAAGCCCGAACTGACGCAGGATTGCCGGCAACGATATTGAAACCAGCGGCGCGCCCAGCGGCAGCCACTGGAAGCTGTGCAAAATGCCGCGGACCAGCCAGTGATGTCCGTTGAGCAGAAAAAACGTCATCACGCCCACCACCAGCAGCAGAGTTCCCATCAGGGGCGCGTGCTCGTTGGTCGAAGGATTGACGAGGTTGGCCACGCCAAATCCCATCTGCAAATCCAATACGCGGCCGCCGAAAGAAAACGCCGCAAAGGCACAGTTCACTCCGAACGCAAGCAACGCGCCCACCGCGAGTTCCATGCATGCCGCTTTCAGCAACGGGCCAAAACCGTGAACGCTCAAACCGGAATACTGATCCAGCGAGTCGTTGATCAGCACCGCCAACACCAGCACGAACAACACGCTGATGCGGGCCGGCAACCGCGCCAGCGAAAACAGCGGCGACGCCAGCAACAAGGCTGCGAGGCGCACGGAGATCAGTAACACCCCGACCACCCAGTCGGACTCCGCAATGAGGTTCATCGCACGGTGACCCCGTTCACAGCGACTGCGGTATGTTGGCAATCAGTGTTCGCGCAAAGACCATCACATGGTTGAGCATCCAGCCACCGAACACGATCAAACTGAAGGCAGCCACGATAAGCTTGGGAATGAAGGCGAGAGACATTTCCTGCAGCTGCGTTACGACCTGGAATATGCTGACCACCAGCCCGACCAGCAGAGTGAGTCCCAGTATGGGAGCGCAAATGGCCATGGCATTCCACAGCATCTCGCTCAATATCATCAGGGCAAAATCGGTGCTCATTTATAGCCAGCACTAAACATCCGAATCATATACGCACCTTTTTCCACAACGTCCTTTTACAATTTCACCGCCAATCCCAATAACGCTAACGGGCCAATTGCCGGATCAAACGCTCGAGCGCCAAGGTCAAAGCCGGCTCACTCTCCACGTGTCGTTGCACCCGTTGCACCAGCGCGGCAAATTTAGGCTCATTGCGCAAATCGACGCCGAACTCCCAGGCCAGCATCGACTCCAGCACGACTCGTCCAATGGACTGGGGACTGGCCGACGACTGCCGCAGCTGGCGAATTTTTACGCGCAGATCCTGTTCAAGATCGGCCTTCGACAGTCGCCGCGATGGGCTCGCCGCCACCGCGCCGCTTGTCTGCGCACCCTCCCCAGCGGTTTTTTGTACACTGCGCCGCCGTAAAAGCTGCACCAACCTTTCCAGCCCCTGGATCGGCTCCATAAATCACTCAGCGCTTTTTATTCTCGGTCTGGTGATAACCACTCAGCTTGAAATGGTTGACCGCGGCTTCATCGACAGGCCCGGCGCCGCCCTCCAACAATTCAGCGGCCTGCAAGCGGACATTGCGCATGTCGTTGTTGAGCGCCTCATTGGCGGTGTTAGCGGCAAGCCCGCGGTCGATAAGATCAAGGCAGGAGAAAAAATCATCGTCAGCCAAGGCCAGCAACGCTGATTTGAACAGATACAGAAAGTGTTCATCGCCGAGGGCATCGAGCCCGGACCAGACATCGCGGGCGGCATCGGGATTGCCTCGGGTCAAATGCAGCAGCCCCAACTGAAACACGGCTGTATATTGCGTCGGCTGCAAATCGATGGACTGCTGCAACACCTCTTGCGCACGATCATACATTCCGATCTGTGCGTAATTGGCTCCCAGCAGATACATGGCGCCAGCATTGGCAGGCTCCAGGTCAAGGCACCGCTTCAAATACTCGAGCGCTTTATCCGGATCGTTATGATTGGTTGCGTGCAACCCCAGGTGCAGCAACTCTTCCGCATTCAACACAGGCATCCACACCCCATCAATTTCCGTTGAACCATCGTTGAATACTGGTATTTAAATATTACGCTTTGGATTACGATATTGAATACTGTTTTTATAATTCAGAATGAGTTTAATATATACGCCATTCTCCTGAGCTGCAAGAGATACTCATGCGCTCCAGTTATTCTGGTGAAAGTCAGACGCGGCGCTGCGCTATCAACGCTCAACAATTCATCCCCGATGCTTTTTTTCAGTCAGGATCCTGGATGTCAACATCATGATGGAACACGATCGCTCCGAGCGAGAAGCACGCTTGACCCGCCTGCTCTCCTTTCTTCACGTCGACCCCAAAAACGCCGCGCTGCTCGCCGATATTGCCGGCCTGCAATGGAGCCTGGGGCAAATCGAGGAAGCCCGTCGACATGCCGGGGAGGCGCTCTTCATCGATGCGCAGAATCGCGCCGCGCACGCGGTGCTGGGTTTGATCGCGGCGCGAGCCTCAGCCTATGAGCAGGTCGTGTTGCATCTGGAGATCGCATTGGGCGGAGAGGAAAGCTCTTCCCTACTCTCCTATTACTACGCCCACGCCCTGGCCATGTTGGGTGATTTCGTCAGAGCCGAGGCGCCCGCGCAATTCTCGGTGCAGGCCCAGAATGTTCCAGCCCACGCGCCCGCGCTATATATTCGAATCCTCCATTACCTCGGCAAAATCGAAGAAGCCATCGCCTACGCGGAAACGTTAGGAGAACAACTGCCGCCGCAGGTGGGCGGCATGTTGTCGACGCTCTATTTCGATCAGGAGGACCTGGAGAAAGCCCGCGATGTCGCGGCGGCGACCCTGAAGGAAAATGGAGACGACGCCGACGCACTGACCACCACCGGCCTGCTGGCACTCGGCGATATGGACGCGCGACTGGCACAAGCCGACTTCGAGCGCGTCCTGCGACGACAACCCGAACACGGCCGCGCCCTGCTCGGCCAGGGCATGAGCCAGTTGCTGGCGGGAGACCTGCCTGCGGCAACCGAAACCCTGGAGCGCGCGACACACACCACGAACATGGCCGAACACATAGGCACATGGCAAATCCTGGCGTGGTGCCACATTCTCCAGAAAAACAGCGCCGCCGCCTACCAAGCGCTGCAGCGCGCCCTCGAATTGGATAGAAATTTCGCCGAGACGCACGGCGGCCTTGCGATTGTCGCCCTGATGCGCGGCAACCTCGACTCCGCGATTCAATCCGCCAAACGCGCCACCCAGCTGGACCGCAACAATTTCTCCGGGCATTTCGCGCAAAGTCTGATTCAACAGATATCCGGCAATCCCGGCAGGGCACAAGCCATCATGGAACACCTGCTCACACAACCGATACTGCCCGATGGCAAAACCATTCAGGCCGCCGTTGCGGAAATGCTGATCAAATCGAACAGTTCCATGGGCAATAAACCCACCTTGCATTAACGCGGGAACAGGCACGAGCCGGAGCGGATCCATGGCTCCGGCCCGGCTGTCGATCCGATATCAAAAACTTTTTCCTTCACAATCGCTCGACCTAGCGTGGATTCTTTTTTCACAGCTTGATCCAGAGCCATTTTTAAACGTTTTCTCAAAAGCAGAAAATGCTCAGGCCTCGGGCTGAACGTCCTTAGGGAACCGCTGAAAAACGTAGCGAGCGCAGCAAAGACAAGGAAAAAACGGGCGAAAAACCGGAGTTTATACGGAATAAATGAGGATGCGGCCACTCGCCCTGCCACTTAACGGTTTTTGAGCACCGGCATGCCCATCAGGTGTAACTTTTCCAAAATTGCGACCGCGTACTCCAGGTCAGGCAACTGTTGCAGCTCCCCTTGAAACATCTCAGCCTGTTGGCGATATGTGGCATCTTCCAGCAAGGTTCGCACGCTGTTGCGAATCAAGACTTCACGATTGCGAGCCGCTTCCGTCTCCAGCTGCCGATGCAAATCGCCGCTCAGGCTGATGCCGATTCGCAGATAATTGCAGACAGCGGCGTTCAGCCATTGATCGGCCCCCTGAGGAATGAGCAGCAGCGGTTTGCCGTGTTCAAGAATCGAAAGCAATGTCGAAGTGCCACCGTGGCAGATACAGAGATCCACCAGCGGGACAATCCGCGCCAGCGGCAACTGTGGATAGACAGTGATATTGGGCGGCAGATCGCGTACCAGCGCAGGATCGAATCCCGGCCCCAGCGTCAACAGGACCTGATACGGCTGTCCGGCGCAGGCGGCCAATACCGCGCCGAGCACATGCGGGTTTTTGTTGAACACCGTGCCCAGCGTGCACAACACCACCGGTTCGCGTTTATCGCGCAAACGCTGCACCAGTATTTCCAGATCGTCCGGTGGTTCGAAGGCATCGAAAATTTGCGGACGCAGGCAATATTCATTATTCGCCGCGGACTCTGCGGTTTGATGATCGATGGCATAACGCTGCGGTGTGAAATTCAGATGCAGCCAGCGCATCGGATATTCCGCTTCTTCAATCGCCGGAAGGCCGCACAGCTCGCGCGGCACCACGCTCATCAAGGCCTGATTGGTGCGACGCATGAAAGGTGAAAGACGTGCGTTGTGAGTCGCCGCGACGAACGGCAAAGCCTCCAGCTCCGCGACGCTGCGCCCCACCGGCTCGTAATCGTTGGCCAACAGAATATCCGGACGCCAGGCCCGCACATGACGAATCACATCGCCGACCATTTCCGGATACACCACGGTATTGAGAAAACGCATCAGACGGGTTTGGCCGGAATTGTCCTCGGCCAGATCCAGATCATGATCGAAATCGGATTCGTGCCAATCCGGCCCGGCCGGCAACAGAGTGAGGCCAGCGCGCTCCAACAGATCGGCGCAGCGACTGGAGGTGGCGATGGCCACCTGATGGCCGGCGCGAGATGCGGCCTGGGCCAGGGGAATGAGGGGACACAAGTGGCCGTAGCCGGGAAAACTGGTGATCAGCAGGCGCATGGTTGGCTATTACAACTATTGGTTTTTTATTTTCCGACGTGGCGTGCTCGCGATATCGAAAAAATTTGGTGCACGATTGTATGCCGAGCTCGGGCTCCAGCATATGTTTATTGGCCAGAAAAACTGTCTCCTGGGAATTTTCAATTATCAGTCCCAGTACTCTCCATGACCAACTAACCAAGCGTTCATAGAGTGCGAGAGAACGCCCGCTAGTTTGTGGATGGCCACTCTGCAAACAGGGATTATCGTATGGCCGTGCTTCCGTCCGACCGGTTAACCGATGCCATGACGATTTCCTCAGAAGACCGCAATTTTTTTATTGCCCTGGGCGAGCGTATCGCCACGTTGCGCAAGGCGCACAACATTACCCAGGCACAACTTGCCGATGCGCTCGGCGTGTCGCAGCAAACGGTTCAGGCGTATGAAGTGGGCCGCCGACGCATCCCCGTCTCGGCCCTGCCCACCGTGGCGCGCACGCTGGCTGTATCACTGGAGGAGCTGTTCGGAGAAAGCAGTGCCGCCGCCCGCAAACGCGGCCCGGCCTCGCGCTTGCAGCAGCAGATGGAAGCCATCAGCCAACTCTCCAAGACACAGCAGCGCTTTGTGGTGCAGATGCTCGATACCGTGCTGGCGCAGGCTCGGCAATAAGGAAGGTGCAACAAGCGGCGTGACAGTGCGCTAACACCGCCACGGCCCTAACCACTACCAATCTACACGGAGATTGATCATGGCTGGCGGCACTGTACCCAACAATCCAGACGGCAACAACCCGCGTTATTCCCCCTTGAGCCAACCCCCCTTGGCCGCAGTTTCCCGCCGGTATCGCCGTGCAACTGCGCGCCCTCGAAGCCGAACGGTTTTTCATGCGGACCATGGGCATTGTCGGGCTGGCTCGACTGCTCAACCGCTGTGCGTATCTGCGCGAGGATGTGACGACTTTTGAGGAGGAACAGGCCGGCGACTACCCACTGAGTCCCTTCGACGAGCACAATTTATGGAGTGCGTTGATCGTACTCTGCGATGATCTGGCCAGCCTCGCCCAAGGTTTGCGCCACCAGGCACTATGTCAGGCCGAATCGCAGGCAGCAATGTCGCCGAACACTGGAGCGGCGACATCGCTCGCAACAAGCATCTAAGGGGTGCTGGTTCAGGCCAGCACCTCCAACCCTTTTGCCGCCACTAAATTAAGCAGCTTCAACGAGGCGCCACTGGGGCGTTTTTCGCCGCGCTCCCATTTCTGCACGGTCGACTCACTGGTGTTCAGATAGGCAGCAAACACCGGCTGGCTCGCTTTATTGCGCTCGCGCAGCCCTTTAATTTCTAACGCATTAAACACCTTGATCGGCGGCAGACACAGGGCGTCGAACTCGCGCAGGGTTTGCTTGCTCATCGTTCCTGCCTTGTGCAACCCCGTCGCCGTCTCGTGGAGGGTTTCCAGAATCGATTTCGCCATTTTTTACACCTGTCCTTCCTAGGGTTTCGCCTTCGTAATTTCGACTAACTCTTTTGCTTTCAGTGCCTGGGTCAGCTTCGCTGCGCTATATCCCAGCAACTCCTTCGCCATCAATTTCAGGGCCTTCAGCTCCTCATCAGTGACGTTGTCGCGCTGATTTTTCGCGAACCCGTACAGGAAGAACGCTTTATCACCCTCACGGAGGGCCAGCAAGGTACGCACACCACTCCGCTTGCCCCGCCCCGCCAGGCCGACTCGCTTCTTGTAAACCTGGCCACCAAGACTGCCATCGTTCAAGCCTTGCTCCAGTTCCTGTACAGCGGTGCGCAACGCGTCGTCCGTCAGCCCCTCATCGGCAGCCCATTTGCCGAATGGCTTTAGTCTTGAAGATCCGCATGCAAGGCCCTTTGTCATTTTGAGCTTAATGATAGCACTAAGTGCCACCACCGAGAGCAGGCTAGAAATTATTTTTCAGCCCAACCGCCCCCACCCCTGAGGAGGAAGCTCACCCCGGTTTTTCAATCCAGGCAGCGGGTTAGACGTATCTGACGAAGCCAGATTACCATAAATTTATTATAAATTTTATAATAAAATCAAAGTGCTGAAGCTGGAAGCCAATGTAGAGCTGCTCAAACCTCCGGTGACGCCACCACCAATGAGGATCTGACGGGCGTTGGAGGAAGAGCAGATCAGCGATTACCCACTGAGTCCCTTCGACGAACACAATTTATGGAGTGCGTTGATCGTGCTCTGCGACGATCTCGCCAGCTTCGCCGAGGAGCTGCATCGGCAGGCGTTGTGCCAAGTCGAGCCGCAGGCCATAGCAACGGATACTTGAGGTATCCGTTTTTATTATTCAGCAACAACACTTCACCGCAGCGACGGATACCGCCCCAACATTATCAACGCGGCGCGGTATCCCAATTATTTCCACCGAAACAACACGATGCGCCGGCAATCGGAGATTGCGTAGGGTGTGACAACCAATCAACAAGGCGCACAGCGTGCGCCTTGCCTGACAGCGTTTACGAGGGGTTTACTTTCTGTTTATAGGGGATGGTGGATTTATTGACCCCTAGCGTTCACTAGAAATCAGGAATCTCTATCTCATATTTCTTCCATTTCATCCCCACAAGCCCTTGCTCCTTAATCAATCCCTGAAAACAATTCCAGTGATCAATCACAACTCGAAACAAATTGATAGGAAACTGCTGAGGAATGCCATCATCCTCTGAATAATCAGAAATGTTTTCGTTCGAAACACATATATTTCCTGACGCTGCACGTGGCGGCACCAACCAAATATTTTTGTCATTGACACTCCAATCAGGCAATGCAGGATTTCTTGGAGCATAACCACCAGACTCAAAAAATCGGATTAGCTCATTCAACTCCTGCAAGGCCCGGTGACCCGATTCAGAAATGACATCAAGAACCGTATTTGTTATGGCGCTACTAACCTCACCATCTTCATCCAGGCAATAAAGAGCTGGCTTAACCCAGCCGTTCGGCAACTCAACAACTTCAGCAATGATTTTTTTCATGGTTGATATACCGGGTAACCACGCCATAAAGGCAACTTATTTGTAGGCTCGAAGAAGCGAAACTCAACTCCACTGGAATATCCAGACCATACTCGACCGTTATCGGGAACTCGGTTTATGAATGCCGAACTCATCTCTCCCTTTGCCTGAGCAAGGGACCAATTGTTCGGGGTCAAACTAGAGTATCCACCATTATTTGATTTCAGATAAAAATTCCCGTCAGGCCCGAGCAGCTTAACTTGTGCTTGAATAGTTCCGTTCGCCCCAACGGATTCAGTACCCGAAACCATATCAACGAGAGGTGATGTAGAGAAATGCCCACCTTTGGCAGATTTTACCCCTCCAGCAGCATCCAACATCACATCAGCTTCAATGTGAGCAAAATCGATCTGCCCGCGAGCCTGTTGATATGCTTGGCGTAAGTCAGCCCAATAGCTACCAACTCCACTATTAGCGCCAAGCTTTCCGATCGATGAAACTTCTTCTGAAAGAGTCGTGCCATAAGTCGTTAAATTGTTTGCAACTACACCCCGAGTGAAAGCTCTTGCAGCTCAGCACGAAGAGAGGCTTGGATACGCTGATCTGAAATAATCGAAAAGTCATCAGAGCCATCGTGCAGGCCATGAGAAGCCACCAGCTTCACTCCAGAATCTAGGGAAAAACACAAACCAACTTCATTCGGTAGTTCGGCTAGTCGAGCGGTTGTAGGATTTCTCACGAGTACAGAAATCGAACCCACCTTTGAGCCAATCACAAGCCGCCAAAAATCGTCGGCGAATCGCTGATCGCTTGCGGAAACGGGATGCAATTCATCATCGGACTCTAAAGGTTCCTCGCGCAACAATTGACCAGCTTCATTTTTCTCTATCCAAACGGAAACCGAATTGGTGGATGGATCACTTGCAATACCGAGAACCACGCCTGTATCAAACGTAATCGTCACAGGGCCAGATGTAAGAGAGAAAATGTCTCTCCCCCCCACGCCGCACTCCTGTTCCGTCTCTTCGGGGGTCCACCAGCTGTACCTCGTTGCCCCGACAATTCGATGTCCTACCAGAGAACATAGAGTGGTGGCGAAGCATGAGGGGATACCGCTGCGGCCAAGTGTCTGGTCTTCAATCATATTCATCTTGTGCCTTTTTGAGCCTGTTGAATCAAGAGATCAATCATCCGCAAATTGTTCTTAGAAGGGGATGCACCAACTTGGACCCCCAGTGGATCCGCGACAACAACACGACCATCGCGACCGATCAGGAATTGGAGATCGTTTACACGGACATTGTTGTCGACCATTGTTTGACGAATCGCTTGCAAGTCGGAGACACTTCGCTCGTTAAGGAATGGAGAATCGCCGACAACCCGAATCTTACCGTCTTGTAGGCGAACAATATCTTTAGACCCTTGCGCAAATCGATCAAAGACTAGCGCTGGCTGGTCGCCAACCGATACTGGACCGCGAGCATTTACCGTTGGAATACCTACCTCGTCCAGCTGCCGCAGCAGCCCAAGTTCTTCGTTGAGAATTTCAGGATTCTTGCCTGCACGAAGGACTCCTATCGCCTTCGCTTCACCATATGCAAACACATCCTTGTTGCCGCCACGGCCTAACAGTGCACCTAAGTCAGAGCGGCTGATAGTGTTTGTAACAACATCACCAACACCCCCCTCCACGCGCCCTAGCGGCAATATCGATGCGATTGTAGCCGCTCTGCTCAAGCCCCCCGCTATATCCTGCGTGATCTGAGGCCCCAGGTACTCATTGGAAAGGTCCGCCACCGTGTTG
>Ga0153956_1000876_pt1 | contig 30413 bp, 30 predicted proteins | sample TSFL040MetaG_FD_104704 | JGI IMG/M metagenome (GOLD analysis project Ga0153956, IMG submission 104704) | Attine ant fungus gardens microbial communities from Florida, USA - TSFL040 MetaG | ecosystem: Host-associated > Fungi > Mycelium > Unclassified | place: USA: Florida, Wekiwa Springs... | reverse complement strand
TCACCCACTGCGCATCGTTCAACTCGTATCGCTTGTTCCCCATCGCCCACTCCGCGCTCCAACACGGAGTCCTATCAATCAGCGATCAGCCCGTTTGGGAATCCTGAATGTCGATCCCGCCTAATACATCGTCCGCATCCCATTCGCCGGGCTTGCCATCCAATTCGTCCAACCCGCGAACATCGATTATCGCAACGCTCGTTGCGCGAACAAGATCATAGAACTTGTAGTTTTTGCCGGGGAAAAATTTGAAGACCTTGTGGTCATCCGGCAGAACGTATGCGCCGATTTCGACTTCCACCGTCACCTGTTATTCCCCCTATGCGGCGATCATTTCGCTCGGCGTTGATATCATGCTTTCGACGCAAAACGTCAAATTGCCATTCGCAATAGGGTCGAGCGCCGCGATGCCAATTTAAGCCAAATTGAACATAGTGAGGTTGCGGCAAGCGAAAATCGTATGGCGGACAAGATGGCGGACACGGACCTTTGATCGAGAAAATATACAATTAAATCAATGGCATGTGGCGGAGCGGGAGTCCGCAGAACATAAGGAAAAAATATTAGATTTTCGGCTTATCTCAGTGAATTGACGAAATTTTGCTCCCACACCTGCTCCCACACTCTGTGGATCAATACCCAAGCCGCGCCGCATTGGAGGCATCCGTTGGCGAGAAAATTACCCTGCACCGGCGGGGCAAATAGGACGGCACGCCATGACATATTGCCGCTTGGCACGGGAATCTGCGCCTGTTATGTTATGTGACATAAGGCACATGAGAGTATGGCGGTCGAATGGCCAAAGGGCAATCGGGAAGGATCGTTGTGGAGGTAGACCCCGCGTTGAAACGCGCGCTCTATGGGGCGCTCGCTGTTGACGATTCGACTCTCAAAGAGTGGTTTATCGATCAGGCGGGCCGGTATCTGCGCGAGAAGCAAGGCAACAAGACCGAAAGAACACCACGGGCATGAATTTTATTGAGAACGAGACCGCGCAAAAGCTCAGGGGAGGTTACTATACCCCTGTCGATCTCGCAGCTTTCATTGCCCGTTGGGTAAAGGAAATCGACCCTAAGCAGGTCTTGGAACCGAGCTGCGGCGACGGCGCATTCTTTTCTGCGTTCAAGAGCGTGCGCGGATTTTCCAAAGTCGAAGTCACGGGCTTTGAACTCGACAAAGCAGAAGCCCGCAAAGCTACGACCCGTGCGATAGAGTGCGGGCTGTCCAATGCCACGGTCAAAAACGAAGATTTTCTGTCTTGGGCGGTCAAGCAGGTGCAGTGCGACAAACTTCTGTTTGATGCTGTTGTCGGAAATCCGCCATTCGTCCGATACCAGTATCTCCCGCCTTTGTTTCAGGACAAGGCAGAGCAGATTTTCCGCGAACTCGAATTGCCTTTCACCAAACACACCAACGCGTGGGTGCCCTTCATCCTTGCCTCTATGGCGATGCTGCGTCCCGGAGGACGGCTTGCGATGGTTGTCCCCGCCGAGATCATTCACGTGACCCACGCGCAATCGCTGCGTGCATACCTTGGCCGGGAATGCCGTCGTTTGGTCATCATTGACCCCGAGGAGCTATGGTTTAGCGGCACCCTTCAGGGCGCTGTCATTCTCCTTGCCGAAAAGCGCCGGAGCAAGGCGGACAAAGCTGAAGGCCTTGGCATGTATCCGGTCAAAGGGCGCGAATTTCTGAAACTTGCGCCATCGTCCGTGTTTGATGAGCCACGGGCCATCAACGGCAAGACGGTGCAGGGCAAATGGACGCGCGCACTGCTCGACCCTGCTACGCGCGCATTGTTTGACGAGTTGGGCGAACATTCCGAAGTTTTCCGGTTTCACGAAGTGGCCAAGGTCGATGTCGGCATCGTCACCGGCGCAAACAAGTTTTTCCTTGTCGATGATGCTGTCGTGCGTCGGCACAAGCTGTCAAAATGGGCGCATCCGATGTTCGGACGCAGCGAACATTGCCCCGGCGTGATTTACGATGAACGTCAACATGAGGCGAACGCGGCAAGCGGCAAGCCCACCAATTTTCTTTGGTTCAAAGACTCTTCGGGGAAAATTGACGCTGCGGCGCGCGCCTATATCGCGCAAGGCGAAGCCGAGGAATTGCACCAGCGTTATAAGTGCCGTGTGCGGTCACCTTGGTATACTGTGCCTTCGGTCTATTCGACCGAAATTGGCATGTTGAAACGATCCCATGACACTCCGCGCCTGATTATCAACCGGATTGGCGCATACACCACCGATACCGCGTATCGGATCAGGGCCTTGAACGTCGTCGCGGAAAAGCTGGTCAGTAATTTCATCAACCCGCTCACCGCTCTGAGTGCCGAGCTGGAAGGTCGCCATTATGGCGGCGGCGTGCTGGAACTCATCCCGTCAGAAATTGAACGTCTGACACTTCCTCTGCCCGCCAAGGCTTCAGTCGATCTTGCTGACCTAGATAAAGCCATTCGCTGCCTGCCCACCCAGCATGTTCTTACCCATCAGGGTAAGATCGTCTTGGGCGCATTGGGTCTATCGAAGTCGAAACAGGAGCAGGTGCTAGACGGGTGGCGCAAATTGCGTGACCGCCGACACAGAACGTCAAGCGAGCCGCTGGCCGAGACCGCCTAATCTATTTCCAGCACGAATTTCGTCGGGTCGGCCAAATCCCTGAACAGTGCCAGCGTCCTGTCTTTGAGATCAGGATTTCCCACATAAAGCTTGACAGCGCCCCAGCTTAGCCGGGTCATCGCGTTGTTCTGCTGGTAAGCGCGGCTTTCCGTCCCAATAGTGTGGCCGATCCGAAGATCAAACTCGCCATAGCTGATCCCCTTTATCACGAGGTGGAATTTGGCGTGGGCTTCCTCTGTGGTAGCAGTGTTGGTTGGACTCCATTGGAGCTGGTTGAAAATCTCCTCGCGGAAATAATGCCGGTGGTCCACGTCCGCAGGCAGCAGCCCCTTATCGAGATTCATGGAGCCGGTCTTGTTGGTGTTGCCGCCGTCAGGGATATTGAGATCGCGCAGCGTCAGGGGCTTACTCTCCCAGACCAATTCATACTGAACGCCCGCCGCTTGCGGTATTGGCATGGGAGCGGGCACCGCCGCCGGTGCCGCGCCTGCTGCTGCTGCCACCTGCTTTGGAAGCTTGCCGGGTTTGACCTTGGCCGCAGCCTTCGCCTTTTTCAGTGCTCGCCGCAGCGGCACAACTTTGAGCTTTATCCTTGGAACTATGTCGGCATTACCGACGGTGCCGGATGATCCGCTTGGCTTTGGCGGTGTGACCGCCATTTCGTCGACCACGCGGCCAGTGGCCAGCAGGGCATCGATGTCAGCCGCATCGTTGATGCGCAGAACATTGGCTGCGAAATCGCCCGCCAGCTTATCCAGCTCGGATTCAATCGCGTCAACGGTAGCCTTGTCTGCGACGTTTCCAAGATCGAGGTCGATCAGCATACCGGCTTCGATATTGTTATTCAGTCCGCCAAGGGTCAGGTTCGCACTGCCGATCACCATGCGCGCGCGCTGAGCACCGCGCACCAGATATAGCTTAGGGTGAAACAATACCTGACGCGATCCGGTATCAACGACATACAGGTCTTTCGATAGCGGCAGGAGCGCGCCTATTCCCTGATGGGATGTGATGTCGTTGCGAATACCGGCAAAAACCGTTGTGCTGGTGGCATGAGGCGCAATCTTGGCCTCAAGCTGCTGCACACCGCTTTCGCTGACAAAAGCAACGCTCAGAATAACCCGCTGGATATGCTCAACGTCAAAAAGCTCGCGCACCGCATCGGCGTGCGTGCGCGTTGTGAAGCCCTGTAATATGAACTCTTTTTCAGCCATCGTCCTCGTCATCCACCATCATCGGCAAAAAGTCGATTCCCACAAGAGAACGGCAGCGAGATGCCGAAGACACTACGTGATAGGACTTTGATATGGGTGGTGAATGATGCGCACCGTTCAGATTAAAACTAGCCCATCCCGGCCCCCGCCGCCGCCTTATCGGCTACCGGCGCGGGCATGGTGGCCTCCGCGATAGCGGTTTGCACCTGTCCGGCACGTTCATTGATCGCGGATGTCAGCTTGCCGCGATCATTGGTGAAGATGGTGGCCGATTCCTTGGCGCGCGATATGCCGACATAGAATGATTTCTGATCGACAAGGTTGGCCGCCTTACTGTCGGCATGGACCATCACATGATCGGCGGTGCGCCCCTGCGCGGCAAAGGCGGTATCGACATAGGCATGGGCGATATGCCGATCACGCGCGGAATCGAGATTCAGCGTTTCCGTTCTGCCGTTCGTGGTCTGAATCGTGGCGGTGCGGGTCTGCGCGTCCACCGCGATCACCTCGCCACGCCCGCCGTTGATCCGGCCTGCCTCCCGGTCGTTGCGGGTAAACCGGATGGCATCGCCGGTTTTCAGGTCCATAGGCTGCGGCGCGAACGCCTGAACCTTGCCCGCGCCCCATTGTCGCAAGCGCCAATCCACCTCGCGGCCATCATCCGATTTCAGGGCAATGGCGGATTTCGCCGGGTCGATGGATTCAACGCGATAGGCTTCCCCGCGCGTTACACCCTTATCGGCATAGTCGCGGGTAAATCTGACAACATCGCCCTTTTCGTAACTTAGGGGATCGCGGGCTTCCGCACGGGTCAGTCCCTTGTTGGCAAGGCTCTCCACGGTGACAGCGGGGCCGGTGAGCGCCCCCGATCCGGTGAGGGCATCGCGAATGTCGGCGGTCAGCGCATCGCGCCCTTCACGCGATGGCTCGATAACAAGGGTGCGGGCGCGGCTGGCCTTGTCGAGTCCAGCGTATCGCTCGGCAATGGCGGCGAACCGCTCGGCCCGGTCGGCGCTCTCGACGATCTGGCCGCCGCCACGGTCCAGTGCGGTAAGGGCCTTCTTGGCGTCCCCCTCGATGGACGCCAGAACCGCGTCTTTCGTCGCCGCGTTGGTCTGCCGGACGATCTCGGCCAGCTTGGCGGTTTCCATGCCCGCGCCCTGCAACTGCGCGAACGCCGCGCCTGCCTCGACGGAACCAAGCTGTTTCACGTCGCCGACAAGGATGATGCGGGCATCATGCTTGTCGGCCAGGTCTAACAGCCGCGCGGTATCGCGCGCCGACAACAGGGAAGCCTCGTCCACGATCCACGCGGCGGGGCGGGTGGGGTCGGGACGTTCGGGGGATAGCAGATGCCGCGCCACGGTATCGCTGCGGGTGTCCAGCGCCTCGCCCAGCACCATCGCCGCCGATGCGGTGGGCGCAAGCGCCACTATGGACACGCCCCGCGCCTCGGCCTCGCGGGCGAAGGTCGCAAGGACGGTGGTGGTTTTGGCGGTGCCCGCATAACCCTGAACGGCGGTGATGCGGTTGCGGCTGGTCAAAAGCTGCTCGGTCGCCGTGCGCTGATTGGCGTTCCAGCTATGGCCCGCGCGCTCCGATTGCGTGGCGGCGCTGGCAACGGCCTTGGCGGCTGCAAGGTCTGACGCGATGGGCGCAAGCGCGCTGCGCCCCTCCGCCTCGATCCGTAGCATCTTGGTTTCTATCTCGACATTCTGGCGGGTGGTGAACCCGGCGAACTCCGCGCCGCGCCGGTCCTGAAAGGTGCGGTCGATCAACTCGCCCTGTTTGGCCGCGGCGTCGATGGCCGCGCCGATCTGCGCGTAACCGATCTTGCCCAGCCCGATGCGCCCCGCTTCCTCCTGCAAGGCGGCGGCGGAAAACACCGATTGCCGCTCGCCCAGCTTGTTGGCGGCATCGGCGACGGCGCGAGCGGCGGCACTCTCGCCCTGCATGTCCATGCTGGCACGGTGGGCAGGATCGGCGGCCTTGGCTTCCGCCTCCCTGACCATCGCCAGCCGCGCCTCCGGCCCGAACCCGGCTCCGCTGGCCGTCTCGCGCCAGTCCGTGACAAGGGAAGCGTGATCGGCGGCAACCTTGGCCTCGCGCGTGTCGAGCGCGGCAACCTGCTTTTCCAAAGCGCTTGCTGCATCGCGTGATGTGCCGCGTTCGGCCAGCGCCGCCTCGATCTCCGCGCTGCGGGTGCTGAACGCCTCTATCACCTCGGCGGACACGCCCTTGATCTCGAACAGCGAGTCCTTTCTCGCTTCGATCTCATAGCCCAACTCGCGGACCTTCAACGCCAGTTCCTGCCGGTAGATGGCCCCGATCTGCTTCTGAAGCTGATATATGGCGCGCGGCTCAAGGCTGCGCCATGTGCCGTCCTCGTCCTTGGTCGCGTTCATAATGACGTTGTGGGTATGAAGCTGCGGGTCTTGGGCGCGGCTGGTGCCATGCTGGAAACTGGCGATCACCAGATTGCCGGTCGCCTCGCGGGTCACGGTGCCGCCGTCGCGAACGCGGGTGGCGGCCATATGCTTCTCGACATGGGCCATCGCGGTTCTGACCGCTTGCCCATGCGCCGCGATCAAACGGCGGTCTCCCGCCACCTCGGCCATGATCGATACCGACTTGGGCGCGCTCAAGGTCACGTCCCAGCCGGGCCGATGCTCAAGCTGGCCCTCGCGGAAGGTGCCAAGCTGCTCCCCCGCCACCTTGCCGTCTAGCAGGTCGCGGAACTGCTCGCGATCCACCTCGCCGGATAAACCCAGCGCCTCCGCGCCCGCACCCTGCCATTCGGAAGGCGACAAGCCGCCTTCCGAATAATAATCGTCGGCCTCGTAATAGCTGGCGGCCTGTGCCGAACTGGTCAGCGCCGATACGGACGCGACCATCACACCGGTCCCTGACTGGTGGGCGACGCGGGCGGATTAGGCGGCGGCGATGGCTCGGGCGGGGCCAGCCCCATTTGCTCCCAAAGCGTCATGCCCGGTTTGCCCGCGACGAATCCCGGCTGGCGGGTAGGCCCGCGCCGTTTGATGTGATCGGCGGTCAAGCTGATCCGCGCCACCGGCAAGCCATCGGGGAACAGCAAATACCCCTGATAGGCGGGAAGCCGCAATTCGCTTTCCAGCACGGCGGGCCGCTCCCTGCGTATCCGGCCCAAGGTGGTGCGAGGGTCGTTGTCTCGATCGGCCAGCGCGTCTGTCATGGTCTGGATCTCGACCTCCTGACTGCCGATGGCATCGCTCGCCCATTGCCGGGTTTCGGCGTCGATAGTTTGCAGGAACAGCTTGCTATTGCAGCAGCCCAGCATGGACTCCGCGATCTGCGGGCCATAGCGGTTCTGCATCTGGCCCAGCGCCTGAAAGGTCAGCACGACCGCTGCGCCGAATTTGCGCCCTTCGGGCAGCAGCCGCGCGAGATTATCGACGCGGGGCAAGTCGGCCAGCTCGTCCAGCACGAACCAGATGCGCCGGTCGGGCGATGGGGGAAGCCCAAGCACGGCGCTGGCCGCGCATTCCAGCCAGCAGGCGAGCAAGGGTTTCGACGCCTCGAAATAATCCTCCTTGCGCGGCACGAATATCCACGGGCGCGGGCCTTCGCGCTTGTCCAGCCTATGAATGAAGTCGCGGAAGGCGAAGGGCTTGCCGCCGCTGTCCTCGACGCGGAGGAACTGGATCAGGTCGGCGGCCTTGGCGAGCATGAACAAGACGCTGCCGGTCGCCCGGTCGGCATCCTCCGCGAAGGTGCGGGCTGATGACGTGTCTTTCAGCCGTTCCTTCAATTCCTCCTTGGTCATGTTCTGCAACATGGTCAGCAGGCCGGACAAGGTGGGCTTGGCCTGCTTCCAGAGTTCGCGAAGGATATTGGCGACAAGGATGCGGCTGATCTCCACCCATACATCATTATCGCGCTGGCCGTGCGCCTCGGTGATGAAATGGTGTGCGATCCGCGCGGCATCGGCGGGATGGGCGATCTCGGCGAAGGGCGTCCAGAAAGCGCAGCGGTCATCAAATGGGTTCAAGATCACATCGCCGCGCGCCGGATTATAATAGTGCGCGATGAACTCGCCGCTTGTGTCATAAACCAAGGCGGCTTCGCCGCGCGCTTCGATCCCGTCGAGCATCTGGCGCAGCACCGTGGTCTTGCCGCTGCCGGTCGTGCCGATCATCGAGAAGTGCCGTGTTTCCAGACGGGGCGGAATGGGCACGGTGCCGATGGCGAGCGCGCGGGAACCGGCTTCCCTCCGCGTCATCTTCGCCAGCTTCTTTTCGGGTATGACCCGCGTTCCGGTGATGACGCGATCCTGCAAGGCGCGTTCGCGCCGCCGCCGCATGGCTCCATGAAACAGGAACAGGCCGGACAGCCACGCGGCAAAGCCGAACTGCGCGCCGCGTATCATATAGGACAGGGTGAGATTGACCGACTGGCGATACCGGGGATGCGCGATGGTCGCGCGGGCGGAGAGGTTGTCATAGGTCCGGCCTTGGAACCGGATGCTGATCGGAGCGTCGGCGTTCCTGCCGAACGTAACGGCCAGCTTGACCTTTGCCGTGGCATAGGCGGCAAGGTCGTCCCTCCGGTCCTGATCCAGCATGATATAGGGCGCGGCGACCGCGCCCAGGGCGACCGATGATGCCATGACGACGCAATGCCGTTTGAAGCGGTCCCACTGGCTTTTGCGATATTGCTGGCGCAAGGCATCGGCATGGATGCGCCGGTCATGGGGTTGGCTGCGCGCGGTCATTGGCGCTTCTCCTGTGAAAGCCGCCGCTGCCGGTCATAGGCCGCGTTGATCTCGGCGGTGATGGTTTCATCGTTCGTGCGCGCGCCCAGCGCCGCGCTGCGGGCGTAGCAATAGGCGGCGCAAGCGGTGAACAAGGCCCGGTCCAGCATCCGTTCCACATCGACAATGCGGGTGCTGACCGACGCCAGTTCGGCGACGATCTCACGATTGCCGGTGTCGGGCGCGGGCGGGATGGAGAGCGCCGCGATACCCGCCTTCACGCTGCGTTGAAGCACGGCGTAAACGCTCATCCCGTGCCGCTCGGCTAATGCCCGAAGCGCCTTGTCATGCGTGACGGGCAGGCGGACGGTGTATTGCACCGGCTTCATAGCGCCGCCTCCCCGCGAGTGCGCGCCGCACTCACGAAAAACGGCGCAAATGCGATGCTTTGCCGATCCGCCGATCCCGCGCACTCTCGGCGCACTCGCGAAAAGTGGCGGAAAAGCTGGATGCACCCGTGCGTGAGGTGTGTATCTGAATTGCTGGCTCGATGCGTAGCATCGCAGCCCCCCAACCTTGCCTTTCGGCGCTCCGGCTTAAGCATTGCCCATCCCCTTTCCGCAAAGGGCGCACAGGCCGGGGAGAGGTTCGCCGGAACAGCAATCGCGGGCGCTATCCGGGCTTGGGTCTGGCAGGGTGTCGGCCTCGCGCTTCCCGAAAGCCCATGCCGCGATCATCGCCTTGGCGGCGGGGTCTGCGGTCGTCCGGTCGATTTCTTCCGGGGCGCGGCGGCGGGAGCGAAGATCGTGCTCGCGGACCCATGCCAGCGTCGTATCCTCAATCGCCTGTTGCATCCGCTTGTGCAGCGCCTGCGCCTCGAACGGGTCCAGATGCGCCGTGACGCCACTGGTGACGATCAGGCCGCCCAAGGGAAGCCAATCGCCATCCGCCCTCTGCCAAGGTCCCTCGATCCGGCATGTGGAAATATCGCCGCGATAGATGGCGATGGACGGACGTTGGGCACGTCCCCACGGAATCAGGGAATTGCGGAGCGTGTCGCCGTCCTCGTCGTCGGCAACGATCTTATCGAGCAGCGGAGTCACATAGCGCGCGATGCGGGCGTCAATGAAGGCGCGATAGGTGATCCTGCGATCACCACGCAGCAAGTCGGCAAGCCGGTCAACCGCCTTGCGGAAAATGGGCATGGGAACTCCTCTCGTGAAGCTCACGATTGTTCGGGGTCATGGGATGTGTGAGACGCAGGCGCGGAGCGGCCCGCCAACTCAAAAGGCTGGGGCCGCGTAGTGCCTGCTCAGACGTAAGTCTGAATGGGCAGGGCTTGCAGCCAGTTGTCGATTTCGCCGGATCGCCAGCGCACCCTGCCGCCGCCAATCACGACAGGCGGCGGACAACGGTTTTGGCGAACGAGGCGATAAATACTCGACCGGCTTTTGTAGCCGGTCAGGCGCATCACATCGTCAATAGTGAGCAGCAGTGTCGGGGGATCATCGGGTGGCATCGGCAATCTCCTATGCAATGTCGATGCAACCGGGCTAACCCGCATTGAAAAGGGGTGAAATCGCTCTACCCGAAACTATCCTGAACTGTCCGGCGCGCTCACGGATTGCTGCCTGTCACCCGGACGGAAGTATCCTCGAATGTCTGAACCCCGATGTTTGCCGTGAAGCAATTTCATGATCGTCGTGCGTGATGTGCCGCGAATCAGCAAACCGTGTTCCGCAAGTTCGGCAAGGATGATTCGGATCGCTACTTCCTGCGCGCCGGATTGTCCGCCTTTGCGGAGTTCGCGCCGTGCGATGGTGAGGGTCAGGCGATAGGCATCCACCTGATGTGGCGGCAGTGTGTCGAGAAATCGGTCCATTCCCTCGATGAATTGCTGGAGCGTGCCATCCACGAGCCATGCCATAGCAGGATCGAAATTACGCAACAGCGGCTCAGCATAACCTTCTGCGGAAACGGCATCGACCGGCTGGTCAAGTTCCGGCTGATCGGGATCAGCGAAAATTTGTGGTCCGTGCTTCTGGCCTCTTGGCCCGCGCACTAACAGCCGTTGTCGTTCATCGTGCGAGAACAGCATGATCGCCCAGCGACTTGCGAACAAGCTTGGCAGCACTGTGTCGCCGCCAGCGGTGCGCACCTCGCGGACGCCGCTGGCAAAACTGTCGATCAATTCTTTAAGCGGAGGCGGGATGGTCACGCCGGACAGATCGCCAAGCCGCTTCGCGAACCGCCCATGCTGGATTGCCGTCCATCCCCACCATGTCAGCGCTGCTATCACTACCGACAACCCGCCTGCGGCAAGCGCCAAGTTGCTCATCAGCGACCAAGGAGGTTCTCGATAGGCGGAAAACAGATAGATAATGCAAGTTACAAAAAATGCCGCTGCCGACAAACCATAGGAACCGGCCCACAAGGCTTCGCGCTTTGCAATACACCGCGCAGCGCTTTCGATTAGGGCGTTCATATCCTTGTTACCCTTGGCCACATCGTTCGGGGAGAGCGCAAGCGCCCCTTCGCGGTATACGGATGGCCAAGTGTTCATAGGAGCGGCAACTTAGCCTGCGCGGTGAGGTTGGGAAGCCCACCACATTTTTGTATAGTTGGATAAGAGCAGAGCTTAGTCGCGATGGGGAAACGACGTGTCAGCGGAACAACCGCCGGCCACGGCGACCGATTCCTCGTTCGTCCAGCCCCTTCTGAATTAGTGTCGTAAGCCGGTCCTTCCAATCATCGGAATGGATGATCCGGTCGAAAAGGGCATCGCGGTCGCGAAGGAGCTCAAGGCGCGAGCGCTGCGAAATGGTGGGCCAATCCTCATAGAGGACGTAAACCGCATTTCCGTATTTGAGGTTCTCGAACACCACCAGATCGTCCGCGAATTGGGCTCCGAAATAGGAACCGAAGCCGCCTTGCCCGCGAATATATGCGGTGGGATTGAGCCGCTCGAAGAGGCGCACACGGTCGCGAACATGCTTATCGAAGTCCGGTGCGTTGCGCGGGTCCGCTGGTTGTTGTGCAAGCCGTTCGATCACCTCGTCTATCGTGCCCGGCGGGAAGATTTGCCAGTCGAGGGTAATGGTGGCGATGTAGTCGTCCCGCGTGGCGTCGGCCGCGAAAACCCCCGTGACGCCTGTGTTCTCTTGAAGAACATTGAGGGACCACAGCAACATCAGATCGAACTCGCGCTCGGCCCGCTCCAGGAAAGGGGTTAGGGTGAACTTGATGGCCACGTAGTCGCCACCCGCGTCTTGAAGCACCTCCGGCTCGATCAGCATCCCTTGTGGCTCGAACACTTGATGCTGATAGACCTCGCGGTCCCACGTGTGCATGTGAGTGCCGTATGTGGCGGCATCCCCGAAGTTCGGCGTCTCGAACACGTAGGTTTTCGTGACCATCGGCCAGTCGGTTCTCTTCCGGTCCCACCCGTGGGCATTACACTCCGACCATTTACCGGCATTGGCCGGAGGCATCACAGGCCCGTCTATGGTTATGGCGCCGTCCACTGCTCGCAATCCGATGTGGGCATACTGGCCCCGTTCGATGTCTGCGCGAGCAATCCTCTTCGTGGCCGCAATCACAATAAGATCGCCCTCAACTTCTTCGAGTGCGGTCAGAACGTGCGGGGGAACCTTGCGGTAGTTCCTCTTCCACGGAAATGCACGGTAGGCCATTTCGCATCGTCTCCTGAAAAGGAAGCGCCGCCCGGGTGAGCAGGCGGCGCTGAGGCTTATTTCTCGTGGGTAGTGGTGTGCGGGCTCCGCTTGCCGTGCGCGGAGGTTACGAACCGCCCGGAGATCGCGCTGCGATACGCGCCGCCGGTGCTTCCGCTCTTGCCGCTCGCTTCGCGGACTGTGGTGCTCGGGCTGCGTTTCCCGTGTGCCGAGGTCACGTAGCGTCCACTGATTGCGCTGCGGTAGTGCCCACCGCCGCTTTTACCTTTTGCCATAGTTTAGGCTCCTTGTGTTTGCGGCAGGTGAGTTCGTTACTGCCATACACAGCGTATGGCGATTACGAGTTCGCTTGTCAAGCACGAGAAGTCAGGTTATCGCCGAACTTCCCTAACAGCACCGGAGGACAGATGCCATCCCTGCTCGGCACCAAGATTAATGAACTTCGTCGGGAGCGCGGGCTTACGCTTGAACAGCTTGCGCAAGCGACTGACAGTTCAAAGAGCTATATGTGGGAAATAGAAAACAAGGACGTTGCCCGCCCATCGGCAGAGAAGCTTGAGAGAATTGCGAGCGCCTTAGGTGTCACCTCTTCTTTCCTTATTGACGCCTCGCAGGTTAAGCCGACTGAGGATGTGGAGGATACGGCATTCTTTCATCGGTTTCAGAAAGCTGATCCCGATGTGAAGGCGAAGCTTAAGCGCATTTTGGATGTGTTGGACGATGAAGAGTGATCCCACTACCCCCTGCGCGTGGGCTAATACCCTCGTGATGATGTGGGGGCCACGGTTCCCGGTCGATGTGCGGCAGATCGCGCTAGAATACTCCAAGCGCTTCACTGATCCCGTCCTAGACATCATCGAAGCGCCGGTTCCCAGCTTCGAGGGTGCTCTTGCCCCGCTCAAAAAGCGCGGAGGATGGGCAATTCTGTATAATCCAGGCATCCGCTCGCGCGGGAGGATCAACTACACCCTTGGGCATGAGTGGGGTCATTATCTGTGCCACCGCCATCAAACACCTGCCGGATTCGAGTGCGGCGAAACTGACGTGCTAGGCGGATCACGGCAGCAAGAGCGGGAAGCGGACAAGTTCGCATCATACCTGCTAATGCCACTGGACGATTTTCGAACCCAAGTCGGCAAACAGCGTATGACGCTGGACCTCCTGAAACACTGCGCCGATCGCTACGGCGTTTCGCTGACTGCCGCCGCGTTGAAGTGGTTGGAGAGCACCAACGTGTGTGCGGCCGTTGTGGTCGCCACCAACGGCTTCGTGCTTTGGGGTCGCCGTAGTGCGGCAGCAGCCCGCGCTCGCATCTTCTTCCCGTCTGGCACGGAATTGCCGCCGGGGTCTCTCGCCGCAGGAGGCGGAGGTGCGTTTCTTCCGCCGGAGGGGCAGAACTTCCCGCCGGGAGTTTGGTGGAACCGACCGGTGCGCGAAGTCGCAATCTTTGCTGACCATTACGAGATGACTATCTCGCTTCTCATCTTCGAGGACTACGGCATTTTGCCGGACGGGTGGGAAGATGAGGAAGTCGAGGACACCTTTGAGCGCTTTCTTTGATGAAATAACCGCCTGTCGAACGAAGCTATCAATGCCAGACCGTTTGCTTTCCAACCACGTGAGCAAAGGTGCGCACTCTAATTTCCCTGCTTGGTAACTGACGGCAATCAGGCGTTTTCTAGCAGTGTTTCGCAATGGGTTGCCCAAGCATCCATCAGGCCGCGCCGCTTTTCCAGCAGGTTGCCGCGCCGGTAGGCCGCTTCCACCTTGTTCTCGATGGTGTGCGCCAGCGCCATTTCCGCAACCGCGCCATCGAAATCGGTTTCCTCGGCAACCCAATCGCGGAAGCTGGACCGGAAGCCGTGCGGCACGGCAGGGATTTCCAGATCGCGGCAAATCTTGGTCAGCGTCATGTCGGACAGAGGCTTGCCGTAGCGCACGCCCGGAAAGACAAGATCGTTCCGCGCCTCTCGATAAGTCTCGGCTCGCTTGAAGGCGCTCACGGCGGCATCCGACAGCGGAACGACATGTTCGCGGCCCGCCTTCATACGTTCGGCCGGGATCGTCCAGAGCTTCTTTTCAAGATCAAGCTCGCTCCACACCGCGCCGCGTATCTCGCCCGATCGCGCGGCGGTCAGCACCAATGCCTCGAACGCGAGACGGCCAACCGACTCGCGCTCGCGCAGTCTGGAGATGAAGGTGGGAACATCGGCATAGGGCAGCGCCCTATGGTGGGCGGGCTTGACCTTCACCTTGGGCAATGACTTGTTCATCGCTCCGATGGGCAAGGGCGCGTCCCGATAGCCTTTGGCGATGGCCCAGTCGATCACGGCGACGATTCGCTGGCGCACTCGCCGCGCGGTTTCCGGCTTGTCGAGCCAGATAGCCACCAGCGCGTTGCGGACCTGCGGGCCATCGACGTTGCTCACCGCCATGTCGCCGAAATGGGGGAAGGCATATTTGGTGAGGGTAGAAAGCCATTGGTCGCGGTGTTTGGCGTTGCCCCAATTCTTCTTGTTTTCGGCAAAGACGATGGCGGCGGCTTCGCGGAATGTCGGGATGCCCGCTTCCTTGCGTCGCTCGGCGATCGGATCAAGGCCGACCTCGACCTGAGTGCGAACCTTGGTCGCTCGCTCGCGCGCCAAGGCGAGCGAAACTTTCTTCGCGCTGCCCAGTCCAATGTCGCGCCGCTTGCCATCTTTCTGCACGCGACAGACCCATGAACGCGCGCCCGTGCGTCCGATCAGCAGATAAAGGCCGTCGCCGTCGCCATAGCGTCCCGGCTGCTTCGCTGCCTTCACCGCCGTAGCCGACAATCGGCCCATGATTTTTCTCCCACGTTTATTACCACGCCATGTGTGGGATACCATGCAATTGGAGCATACGCAATCAAACATGGAAACGCCAGAAAACGGCTAAAATCAGCCGAATTTTGATACGATTTGAGTTTTGATGAAATGGTCGAGTGGCGGAGCGGGAGGGATTCGAACCCTCGATACGCTTTTGACGTATACTCACTTTCCAGGCGAGCGCCTTCGACCACTCGGCCACCGCTCCGCATGCTCTGGCAAGGTGATGCGCCCTAGTGGCTCGCGCGAGCGGGCGCAAGCGTTCCGGGCCGGCGTTCCGGGATTGCCTCGCGCGGTGCGCCGTGCCAGCTTCGCGGCCATGCTGACGCTCCTTCCGCTCCTCGCCCTGCTCCAGGCGGCGCCCGCCGCCGCTCCCGCGCCCACCGATCCGCTGCCGGCGGACTGGCGGCCGATTCCCGACGACGAGATCCTGGTGATGCAGCTCACCGGCAACCGCACCGTCGTCATCCGGCTCGCCGCCAGGCTCGTCCCCGCGCATACCGCCAATATCCGCAAGATGGCATCGGCGCATTATTGGGACGGGGCGTCGGTCTATCGCGTGCAGGAGAATTGGGTGACGCAATGGGGCGGCCAGCCCGGCGATACCGGCGATCCCGCCAACAAGCCGCTCCCGGCCGGTGTCGCGGAGAAGGTGACGCCCGAGTTCACGATCGCCGGCTTCACGCCCGCGCAGCGGCTGGCCAGGCCCGACGCCTATTCCACCGCCTCGGGTTACACCGCGGACGGCTGGCCGGTCGCGACCGACGGCAACACCGCCTGGCTGACGCATTGCTATTCGATGGTCGGCGTGGCGCGCGACAGCGATCCGATGAGCGGATCGGGCTCGGAACTGTTCACGCCGATCGGGCAATCCGCGCGGCGGCTCGATCGCAACTACACCGTGGTCGGGCGCGTGATCGAGGGGATGCAATATCTCTCCGCGATGCCACGCAGCGATGCCGCAATGGGCATGTATGCGCAGGCGAACGAGCGGACGGGGATCGTCTCCGTCCGCCTCGCCAGCGACATCCCGGCCGCCGAACGCCCGCATTTCGAATATCGCGCGACCGACAATCCGCGCTTCGCCGCGGTGATCGGCGCGCGCGAGCATCCCAAGCCGCCGATGGTCGGCGGCGGCGCGGAAGTGTGCGACGGCTTGCCGGGCGTCAGACGCGCCGGGGCGCAGTAGCTACTTTCCGATCCAGCCGGCGACCTGGCCGGCGACGTCGTTCGCCGCCTGATTGAGCGCGACGCCGGCGGCCGCGGGTGCGATTTCGCCGACCGGCACGCGCGATTCGAAGCGGCGCTTCTCGACGGTATTGTCCTTGCGCATCAGCACCGCGTCGTAGGTCACCACCGCCCGATGCTGCGTGGCATCGAGACCGAAATTGCGCAGCTCGCCGGCCAGCCGCTCGCCGGGATCGGCCAGCGACTGCGCGGTCGAAAGCACGACGCGGCCGGTCTTCGCGGTCACCGTATCGGAGAGCAGCCGCGCGAACAGGCGGGCGGGATATTCCGCCCATTGCGCGTCCTTCAGATAGGCGAGCGAGGTACCGGTCGCCTGCACCGGCACACGCTGCGTGGCCAGCGCCTGGCCGACCACCGGCACCAGGATGGTGATCGTGTTGGCGCCGGCCGAGTCCTGCGTCTGGCCGGGGGCCAGCGCGGCGGCGCTGTTCAGCGTCAGCAACGAGGGCGGCGGCTTCGCGCCGAAGCTGATGCAGGCGGACAGCGGCACGGCCGCGAGCAGGACGAGGAGTGTCTTCATGGTCTCGCGCCTCATTTCTTGCCGTTATAGTCGGGCAGCTTCTGCGGGCCGAGCAGCGAACCCGCGCCGCCCTGATCGATCCTTTCGGAAACGGAGGAGAGCGACTGCGTCATCTGCCGCAGATCGTGGACCAATTGGCCGACTTCGGGCACCGTCTGTTTCGAGAACGACTGCAGCCCCGGCCGCGCATCGCTGATCGCGGCGTTGAGATTGTCGGCGCTGGCCTTGGCCGATTTGATCGCCTCGTTGAGGTTGGCCATCGCCGGCTTCACATCGCTCGACAGCACGCCGTTGGTGGTATCGGCGAGATTGCCGATCTTCTGCGCCGCGTCGCCCGCCTGCTGGATCGCGATCCGCGTCTGCGCCAGCGTCGCGGCGATCTCCGGCCCGCGATCGGCCAGCGCGTCGGTCAGCCGGTTGGTGTTGGCGAGGATGCCGGCGATCGACGCCTGGTTCTTGTCGGACAACAACGCCGTCAGCCGCTCGGTCAGCGTCGACAGGCGCTGGAGCAGTTCCGGCGCGTTGCTGAGCAGCGCGCTGAACCCGCCTTGCTTGGGGGGAATGACAGGGACGCCGAACGGACAATCGGCCTCGGGATGCATGTCCGGGCACGTGATCGCCGGTGCGCCCTTGACCGCGCCGTTGAGCTGGATCGTGCTGGTACCGGTAAAGCTGCCGAGGATCGTCGCGGTGGTGCCCTGCAGCACCGGGGTATCGTCCTTCACGGTGATCCGCACGCGGACGAACTGGGGATCGGGCTTCCACAAGGCGATGTCCTTCACCTGCCCCGACGGCACGCCCGCGTACGACACCGCCGAGCCCTTGTTCAGCCCGTCCACCGCCTGATGGAAGAAGATGTCGTATTCCTTCTCGGTGGCATTGCCGAGCCGCGCGATCCACACGAAGAACAAAGCCAGGACCGCGAGCAGGATCAGCACCACCGATCCGACAAGCACGTGGTTCGATCGGGTTTCCATCAGCGCTCAGCCCCTGTCTGTTCGGCCCGGGCAGCTTCGGATTTGGCGGGCCGGTCCTTCGCCGCCAGCGCGGCGCGGCCGCGCGGGCCGTTGAAATATTCCTGGATCCACGGATGATCCAGCGCGAGAAGCTCGTCGATGGTGCCGATCGCGATCACCTTCCTGTCGGCGAGCACCGCGACACGGTCACAGATCGCATAGAGCGTGTCCAGATCGTGCGTGATCAGGAACACCGTCAGGCCCAGCGTCTTTTGCAGCGAGGCGATCAAATCGTCGAACGCCGCCGCTCCGATCGGATCGAGCCCCGCGGTCGGCTCGTCGAGGAACAGCAGCTCGGGATCGAGCGCCAGCGCGCGCGCGAGCCCGGCGCGCTTCTTCATGCCGCCGGACAGTTCGGCCGGATATTTCGGGCCGGCATCGGCGGGCAGGCCGCTCATCACCACCTTGTAGGCGGCGACCTCGTCGAGCAACGCGAGATCGAGATTGGGATAGAATTCGCGCAAGGGGACCTGCACGTTCTCGGCCACCGTCAGCGTCGAGAACAAGGCGCCGCCCTGGAACAGCACGCCCCAGCGCTTGCGGATCTCGATCGCCTCGGTCTCCTCGCGCCCGATCGTCGGCTCGCCGAACACGGTGATCTCGCCCTCGTCGGGGGGCTGCAGCCCGATGATCGAGCGCATCAGCACCGACTTGCCGGTGCCCGATCCGCCGACCACGCCGAAAATCTCGCCGCGCCGCACCTGAAGATCGAGATTTTCGTGCACGATCTGCTCGCCGAAGCTGTTCTTCAGCCCCTTCACGTCGATGACGATGTCGTCCTTCACCATCAGATCCATCCGATCGAGCTGAAGAACACCGCGAAGAACGCGTCGAGCACGATGACCAGGAAGATCGCCTGCACCACCGCCGAGGTGGTGCGCCGGCCGACCTGCTCGGCATCGCCCTCGACCAGCATGCCCTGGAAGCAGCCGGCAATGGCGATGATCGCGCCGAACACCGGCGCCTTGACCAGCCCGACATAGAGGTCGGTCAGCGGCACGACCTCGCGGATACGCTGGACATAGGTGATCGGCGGAATGTCGAGCGAGATCCAGCACAGCAGGCCACCGCCGATGATCGCGATCAGCGATGAATAGAAGCCGAGCAGCGGCATCATCAGCACCGAGGCGAGCACGCGCGGCACCACCAGCGCCTCCATCGGTGAGACGCCGATCGTGCGCATCGCGTCGACTTCCTCGGTCAGCTTCATCGTGCCGATCTGCGCCGCGAACGACGATCCCGAGCGGCCCGCCACCATGATCGCGGTCATCAGCACACCGAGTTCGCGCAGCGTGATGCGGCCGATCAGGTTGATCGTATAGACCTCGGCGCCGAACTGGCGGAGCTGCACCGCGCCCTGCTGCGCGATGACGATGCCGATCAGGAAGCTCATCAGCCCGATGATGGCGAGCGCCGAGACGCCGACCACCTCGAACCGCTGCACCACCGCATTGAAACGGAAGCGGTGGGGATGGCGGATGATGTGCCCGAACGCCAGCGTGGTCGCGCCCATGAAACCGAGCAGGCCGTAAAGCGTCTGGCCGGTGACGACCACCGCGTCGCCGATCTCGCCGAGCACGCGCGCGAAGCCGGAAACATGCGCGGGCCGCATGTTGACCGGTTGATCGGCCTCCTTGACCTGGCTCAGCAGATACTCGCCGTCCTCATCGAGGCCTTCGATCTTCGCATTCTTCTCGGCGGCGAAGCGGTGCACGATCCACGCGCCGATCGTGTCGATCCGGCCGATGCCGCTGAGATCGAGCTGTTCGATCGCGCCGTCCTGCGCACGCAGCCTTTGGTCGAGATCGCCGATTTTCGCGAGCGTCAGGTCGCCGCTGAAGCGCAAGGTCCGCCCGCCCTGCTCGGGCTCGAAAGTGGCCATCGCGCTCATTTGTGGAAGTCTTGGCGGGATGACGCTGGATCGGCAAGCGGTTTGCTCTGTAAGATGGGCCGATGCCTCGCCCCACCCAGCGCCTCGCGATCTACGACATGGACAAGACGATCACGCACGCGCCGACCTGGACGGCGTTCCTGATCGCCGCCGCACGCGATCATGCGCCGTGGCGGCTGGTGCTGCTGCCGCTCGCCGGGATCGCCACCGCCGGCTACGCCGCGAAGCTGCTCGATCGCGCCGGGCTGAAACAGGCGACGCAGCGGCTGATGCTTGGGCGTAGCGTGCCGGCCGAAGCGACGAAGGCGATCGTCGCGCGCTTCGCCGACCACGTCGTGGCGAGCGGCACGTTCGCCGGCGCGCGCGCGCAGATCGCGGCGGACCGCGCCGAGGGGCGCCGTCTGGTGATGGCGACCGCCTCCTACCGCTTCTACGCCGCGGCGATCGCCGAACGGCTGGGGTTCGACGACGTGATCGCCACCAACTCGCGGCTGGCACCCGACGGCGCATTGCTGCCGGTGATCGACGGCGAGAATTGCTATGGCCCGGCGAAGCTGGCGATGATCGAGGCGTGGATGCGCGCGCAGGGCATCGACCGCGCCGACGCGCATGTCCGCTTCTATTCCGATCACGTCTCGGATGCGCCCGCGCTCGCCTGGGCGGACGATGCCTGGGCGGTCAACGCGCACGGTCCGCTCCGCACGCTGGCCAAGGCGGAAGGCTGGACGATCGTCGACTGGGAACGATAGGCACGATACGCTTCCCCGGCGAAGGCCGGGGCCTGGTTGGGAAGGCCGCAGCAACGGAACGCATCGCCAATCAACTTGTGTCTCCCGCCTGGGCCCCGGCCTTCGCCGGGGAAGCGTCATCTCCTGGAAGACAAGCTGAGTCCTCACAGCAGCACGTCGACCGTGTGGATCAGCAGACCGACCAGCCCCCCGACGATCGTGCCGTTGACGCGAATATATTGCAGATCGCGCCCCACCGCATTTTCCAGCCGCCGCGTGATCGTGCGCGCATCCCAGCCACGCACGGTCTCCGACACCAGCCGTACGATCCCGTCGCCATAATCGGCCGCCGTGCCGACCGCGGCGCGGCGCACGAAGCGGTTGATCGTCTGGCGCAGCGCCGGATCGCGCTGCAGCGTTTCGCCGAGTTGCTTGAGCGCATCGCCGAGCTGGCCGGTCAGCGCCGCATCGGGATCGCGCGCCACCTTCAGCAGCCCGGCGCGCGCCTGCTCCCACAGACCGTCGAGCCAGCGCTGCATCGCCGGATTGTCGATCAGCTCGGCCTTGAGCGATTCGACACGTTCGCGCATCCGTTTGTCATGCTGCAAGTCGAAGGCGAGCAGCGCCAGGCCTTCCTCGGCCTTGGCGCGCAACGGATGGCCGGGATCGTCGGCCATGTCGTTGATCAGGCCTTCGAGCCCGTCGATGATCTTGCTCGCCAGCGTCTCATCGAGCCCGGTCCAGCGCATCACCGATCCGGCGCGATCATGCACCATCCGGCGCACCAGATCCTCGTTGGCGGTGAGGATCTTCGCCGCCCAGCGGATGATGCCGTCGAGCAAGGGAATGTGACGGTCCTCGCGGATCGCGGCGGTCAGCGTCTGGCCGAGCAGCGGCGAGACTTCCGTTGCCCGCAGGCGAGTGCCGATCGTGCTCTTGACCATGCCGCCCAGCCGCTGCGGATCGAACGCCTCGAGCATGTCGGCGGCGAGCCGCGAGGCGCCGCGCCGCAATCGCCCCTCGCCGCCCGGACTGGCCAGCCAGCGCCCCACCGACGAGGCGACGTCGAGCCGCCGCATGCGCCGCGCCACCACGCCGGGGACGAGGAAATTATCGCGCAGGAACGCGGCCAGCGTATCGCCGATGCGATCCTTGTTGCGCGGCACGATCGCGGTGTGCGGGATCGGCAGGCCGAGCGGATGGCGGAACAGGGCGGTCACCGCGAACCAGTCGGCGAGCCCGCCGACCATTGCCGCTTCGGCGAAGGCGCGCAGGAAACCGAAGGCCGGATCGCGATCGATGAAGGCGCGCGCGACGAGGAACAAGGCCGCCATCAGGACCAGCAGCCCGGTCGCCACCAGCCGCATGCGCCGCAGCCCGGCGGGGACGGCTTCTCCGGTGCGGGGCGCGCGGGTGATCGGAGTCATGCCCGAAACAATCCCCGAAAACGGGGATTGTTCAAGCGATAAGCCGAATCCGGCTCACTCGGCCGGCTGCGGCTCGTCGTCACCGGGCTTGTAGCCCAGCCTTCCGGCCGCTCCGCCGATCGCGGGGCGCGGCGGATCGTGGTCGATCACCGGACGCCCGTCATCGCCCGGGCGATAGGTGAGCAGGCGGCGGCCGAGCTTCGGTCCGATCCACTGCTCGATCCCCACCGCCAGGCTGAAGCTTGCCGGCACGATCAGCAGCGTGAGCACCGTGGACAGCGTCAGGCCGCCCATCACGGTGAGGCCCATCGGCGCACGCCACGAGCCGTCGCCGTTGAGCGACAGCGCGGTCGGCACCATGCCCGCGACCATCGCCACGGTGGTCATCACGATCGGCTGCGCGCGCTTGTGCCCGGCATCGAGGATCGCCTCGAATACCGGCACGCCCTTCTGCATCTCTTCCAGCGCGAAATCGATCAGCAGGATCGAATTCTTGGCGACGATGCCGAGCAGCATGAGCATGCCGATATAGACCGGCAGCGAGACCGGGTTGCCGGTGACGAGCAACGCCAGCAATCCGCCGAGCGGCGCGAGCAGCAGCGAGCCCATGTTGACGAACGGCGGCAGGAAGCGGCGATAGAGCAGCACCAGCACCGCGAACACCAGGAAGATGCCCGAGAACACCGCGACGATGAAGTTCTTGATCATCTCGGCCTGCCACTTCTGCTGGCCGAGCGTGAGTTGGTTCACGCCGATCGGCAGGTTCTTCATGATCGGCAGCGCGTAGATCTGCTGATAGGCGGTGCCGCTGACCACCGGCTTGCCGGTCTTGGGGTCCATCGCCAGATCGGCGCCGACGGTGACCTGACGCTGCTGCGCGACGCGATTGATCTGCGTCGGGCCGCTACCCAGTCCGATCTCGGCGACCAGCGACAACGGGACGGAACTTCCCGATGCGGTCTGCACCGGCAAATTCTGGATCGTCGACAGCTTCTGCCGCGCATCCTCCGACAGCGCGACGCGGATCGGCACCTGGCGATCGGACAGCGAGAATTTCGCGCTGTTCTGGTCGATGTCGCCGATCGTCGCGGTGTAGATCGCGTTGGACAGGGCGGCGGTCGTCACGCCGAGATTGGCGGCGAGATCGAGCCGCGGCCGGATCACGATTTCCGGCCGCAGGAGATCGCCCGAAATGCGCGGCGCGATCAGCGTGCTAAGGCCAGACATCTGCTTGACGAGCGTGTTCGCGGTCTGGCGCAACACCGCGGGATCGTCGCCGCCGAGCGTGACGGTGACGTCACGCCCGCTGCCGCCCCAGCCGCTGTTCGACTGGAACGAGACGCGCGCATCGGGAATCGCGGCCAGCGCCGGCGCGAGCGTGCGCTCGAACTGCGTGCTCGGCATCGACTTGTGCTTCTTGAAATTGGCCTGCACCCAGCCGCTGCCGACATTGGCGACCTGATAGGTCGATTCGACGTCGGGCTGCTTTGCCAGGAACGCGTTGACGCGATCGACCACCGCCTGCGTCTGCGCCAGCGTCGTGCCGGGAACCATCTGGATGTTGGCCTGGCTCGAATCGCTGTCCTGATTGGGCTGGAATTGCTGCGGCAGCATGCTGCCGACCCACACCGTCAATGCCAGCGCGATCGCGCCGCCGACGACGGCCGACCAGCGATGCGACAGCGTCCAGCGGAGCGTCGCCATATAGGCGTCCATCATGCGGCCCTCGCCGTGCGACTGCTGCCCCTTGGCCTGCAGGAAATAGGCTGCGATCATCGGCGTGATCAGGCGCGCGACCGCGAGGCTCATCAGCACCGAAACGACGACGGTGAGGCCGAAATTCTTGAAATACTGGCCCGAGACGCCCGGCATCACGCTGACGGGCAGGAACACCGCGACGATCGACATGGTCGTGCCGAGCACCGCGAGGCCGATCTCGTCGGCGGCGTCGATCGCCGCCTGATAGGCCGATTTGCCCATGCGCATGTGGCGCACGATGTTCTCGATCTCCACGATCGCATCGTCGACCAGCACGCCCGCCACCAGGCTCAAGGCGAGCAGGGTCATCTGGTTGAGCGTGAAGCCCATCATGCTCATGACCCAGAAGGTCGGGATCGCCGACAGCGGGATCGCCATCGCCGAGATGATCGTCGAGCGGACGTCGCGCAGGAACAGGAAGACGACGAGCACGGCGAGCACCGCGCCCTCGATCATCGCCTCCATCGCCGAGCTGTATTGCTCGCGGGTATATTTGACCTGGTCGTAGATCTTGCGGAACTGCACCTCGGGGTGGTTCTTCTGGAGTTCGTCGAGCTTCTTCTGCACACCGTCGGCGACCGAAATATCCGATCCGCCCTTGGCGCGCTGCAGGTCGAAGCTGATCACCGGGCGCCCGTCAAAGGCGGCGGTCGAGGTCAGTTCCGCATACAGATCGCGCACCTGGCCGAGATCGGCGAGGCGCACGGTGCGGCCGCCGGGGGCCGATATCTGCGTCTGGCCGAGATCGAAGGCCGACTTGGCATTGCCCAGCACGCGCATCGCCTGCTCGGACCCGGCGATATCCGCTTTGCCGCCCGCCGCGTTGAGATTGGTCTGCATCAGCTGCTGGTTGACCTGCGTCGCGGTCAGGCCCTGCGACTGCAGCTTCATCGGATCGAGGATCACGCGGATTTCCCGATCGACGCCGCCGTTGCGCGTCACCTTGGCCATGCCGTTGACCGACAGCAGCTCCTTCGAGACGGTATTGTCGATATACCAGCTGAGCTGCTCCATCGTCATCGACGAACTGACCGCGGCGAATCCCTCCAGCGTGTTGTTGGTCGAATCGATGCGGATGACCTGCGGTTCGAGGATGCCCTGGGGCAGGTTGCTGCGGATCTGCTGGATCGCTGCGCGCACATCCTCCACCGCGCGATCGACCGGCGTGCCGATCGCCAGCTGGATCAAAGTCTGCGACTGCCCCTCGGTCACCGTCGAGTTGATCTCGTCGATGCCGGTCAGGCTGCGGACGGCCGCCTCGACCTTCTGCGTGACCTGATTCTCGAGCTCGCTCGGCGCGGCGCCGGGCTGCGCGACCACCACGACCACGATCGGGAAGTCGATATCCGGATCGTTGCTCCGCGGCATCGATATGAAGGCCACGATACCGGCGATCGTCAGCATGGCGAACAGCACGATCGACGGAACCGGGTTCCGGATCGACCATGCCGAGATGTTGCGGAAGCTCATGATATCAGCTCACGGCTTTCTGGGTGACCGGCTTGATCTTCTGGCCCGGATTGAGGAACGCGCCGGCCGACAGCACCACGCGTTCGGTGCCGTTCAGACCCTCCGCGACCGAAACGCCGGTATCGGAGACCACGCCGATCTTGATGTTGCGCCGCTCGACCTTGTCGCCGGCGCCGACGATATAGACGTAATTGCCCTGATCGTCGCTCTGAATCGCGGAGTTGGGCAGTCGCGGCGCCTGCGCCGAGCCGCTGTCGATCGTCGCCGCGGCGAACGCGCCGGGGCGAAGCTGGGCATTATAGCTGACCGCGATGCGCGCGATGCCCTGGCGCGTCGTCGGATCGATCACCGGCGAGACCTGCCATACGTGTCCGGCGAACGACTGGCTGCCGCCCACCGGCGTGATCTGCGCCGACGCACCGACGCCCAGGCCGAGCAGATCGCCCTCGCTCAATTGCGCGCGCATCTCCATCTCGCCGTCCTTGGCCATGCGGAACAGCGTGCCCGAGCCGGCGCTGACGATCTGGCCCGGCTCGACGGTGCGCGTGAGCACGAGGCCGGCGGCAGGCGCGCGGATGTCGAGCCGGCCGTTGGTCGCCTGCTGCTGCGCCAGCGTCGCCTGCGCGACGCGAACCCTGGCGATCGCGCCGTCGCGCGTCGCGGTCTTGGTGTCGATATCCGCCTTGGAGATGAAGCCGCGCGAGACGAGCTGCTTGGCGCGGTCGAGATCCGCCTGTGCCAGCGTCGCATCGGCCTGCGCGACCTTGATCTGCGCGGCGAGCGACGCCGCGGTCTGGGTCTGCACCGAACGGTCGACCGTCGCCAGCACCTGGCCGGCGCGAACCCATTGGCCGGGCTGCACCAGCACCGCCGTCACGCGCCCACCCTCGCCCGCCACGCCGACCGGCATGTCGACGCGCGCGGCGAGCGTACCCGTCGCCGAGACCGTGCGCGCGACGGTCGAACGGCCGGGAACCACCACCGACACGGTCGGCAGCTGCTCGCCCGACTGCGCCGCCTGCGTCGCCGCGCCGTCTTTCTTGCCGGCATGCATCGCATACCATGCCAGCCCCAGGATCAGGACGATCGCGATCCCGCCGATGATCCACCGGCGCCGCGACGGCCGCTCCGCCTCGCCAGGAAGCGCCAGATGGCCATCGCCCTCGAAACGCGTCGACTCGTAGTTCATGTGCGCCACTCTGGTCCCCATTACGGCATGGATGCCGGCTCTCGATAAGCTGTATTATCGAAATAAGTCACCAGGCTCAAGAGGGACTTTCCGGCGGCGCGCGGCGATGTGCCCGTTCCGGTCGCGAATCACAAGCGCCGGACACCGTTTCGCAAAAGAAACAGTTGCAATCGTGGCCCCGCTGCGCATCTTCCGCGCCGCGCGCCCGGAGAAGGCCGCAACATAGGGAGCGAACGATGCCGCAACATTCGATTCTCGGTTGGATATTGATCGGCCTGGTGGCCGGCGTGCTCGGCAAGATCATCATGCCCGGCAAGGATCCGGGCGGCATCATCGTCACCATCCTGATCGGCATCGCCGGCGCGCTGCTTGCCGGCTTCGTCGCGCTGCAGATGGGCTGGATGATCGACGGCGGCTGGCAGAGCTATGCCGCGGCGACGGCGGGCGCGGTCGTGCTGCTGGCGCTCTATCGCCTGGTGATGACGCGCCGCGTGCGCTGATCCGGTTCGTTCAGGTGAGGTTGCCCGCGCCGCTCTATTGGTGCCGATGCGGGCCGATCGGCCTCGCCTGACAGACCGGGAGTGACGACATGCGTTTCCAGTTCGCCGCGACGACGTTGATCGCCGCCTTCATCGCCGTGCCGGCAGCGGCACAAGTGCCGCCGCCCGTGCCGCTCGACGGCACCCTGCTCGACGTATCGGCGGAAGGGCGCACCACCCGTGTGCCGGACATCGCGACGATCCGCGCCGGCGTGGTGACGCAGGCCGCGTCCGCCGCGGCGGCGCTGTCCGACAATGCCGACCGCATGGCGCGCGTGCTGGCCGCGCTGAAGGCGGCCGGGATTGCGCCACGCGATATCGCGACCTCGCGCGTCGGCCTGTCGCCGCAATATCGCTACGCCGACAACCAGCCGCCGGTGATCACCGGCTATCAGGCCAGCAACACCGTCTCGATCACCTTCCACGACATCGCCAAGTCGGGCGCGATCCTCGATGCGCTGGTCAAGCAGGGCGCGAACCAGATCGACGGGCCGGACCTGGCGCTCGACAATCCCGACGCGGCGCTCGACGAGGCACGCGCCGATGCGGTGAAGCGGGCCAGGGCACGCGCCGATCTCTACGCCAGAGCGGCGGGGCTGAGCGTGGTGCGGATCGTGTCGATCAGCGAGAATGGCGAGAATCCGGGCAGTCCGCCGCCGCGGCCGGTGTTCTTCGCGCGCGCCGCCAAGGCGCAGGCCGATACCGCGATCGCGCCGGGCCAGACCGACGTGACGGCGACGATCAACGTCCGCTTCTTGCTGAAGTAGCAACGAAAAGGGGCCGCCCGGTATCCCGGACGGCCCCTGACTGCCACATGGCGACCGCCTAGGCCGGATCGCCATTCAGCGGGGAGGTCCAGAGCGGGACGATTTCGGTTTGACCTGCTCCCCCGCGAAGGCGGGGGTCCAGAATCCCACGCGTTGACGCCCGGGACTCTGGCCCCCCGCCTTCGCGGGGGAACATGGCGTGATTCCACCAGGCATCATCCCGCTCTACAATCCCTCCCTGGCGGGGCATGCGCGACCTCGCACGCTCCCCCTGGCGGGGAAGATCGGTAAATGTCGATCCGTCCTAGCGGACGGTGCCGCGCCGGATCAGATTGACGATCGCGAGCAGGATGATCGCGCCGATCAGCGAATAGACGAACGTCGTAACCGTGATCGCCTGATTGATGCCCGCGCCGAAGATGAACGACGCGACCACCGAGCCGACGATACCGACCACCACGTTGAGGATGATGCCCTGCTGCCCGTCGGTGCGCATGACCATGCTGGCGAGCCAGCCGCAAATGCCGCCGACGACGAGCCAAATGATGATTTCCATCTCCCGTTCCCTCTGTAGCGCCCATTGTACAAGGGCCAGTGGAACAGAGACTCGCGAGCGCGGCAATTGGTTCCGCTAGCGTTCCGACGACGGCCGAATCTCGATCAGTATTTCTGCTGGCGCTCGTAGAGCGAGCGATAATGCTGGATGCGCGTCACGCGCAGGCCCGGCATACCCGAGCGATCGATCGCGCGCTGCCAGCCGGCGAATTCCTCCACCGTCAGGCCGTAGCGGTCGCACACCTCATCGACCGACAGCAGCCCGCCGTTCACCGCGGCGACCACCTCGGCCTTGCGCCGCACCACCCAGCGCGTCGTCTCGGGCGGCGGCAGCGTGTCGAGCGTGAGCGGCTCGCCGAGCGGGCCGATGACCTTTGCGGGACGGATCTTCTGGTTCTCGATCATTCTTATCCTCGATCGGGGCGGGGGGCCCCCTCTCACATTCCCTGTAACGGCCAATGGCAGCCGGACTTGAACATCCACTAAAATGGCGCGGTAAACGCCGGATTCATTTCTCGGCCCCGCGCGAGCAGCGCGGCGACCGCAGCGTTGAACGCACCGTGCGCGGGCGCGAAAAGGCTCGTCACCACAGGCAGCGCATCCAGCCGCAGCTGGAACAGCGCGGTCGGGCTGGTCGCCTGCCGCGCCGCCACGCCGACCAGCATCACCGCCAGATCGGGCGGCAGTGCGGTGACGCGGACATCCGCTTCGAACCGGGGAAAACTCAGATCCACGTACGCCCTTTCCGGCAACCGAGACTCGATCGGTGCCCGGGTGTAGCGAAACGGGGTGAAGGCTCGGTAAAGGCACCCGAAACGGGTTGGTAAGATGGGTAAATTTTGCATCCGCGCGCCTGCGCGCCTATTTGCGCAGCCATAATGGACGCGGTGGATTTCCAGCTCGGCCCCGGCCTGAAGGGCAAGCGCATCGTCGTCGCCATGTCGGGCGGCGTCGACAGCTCGGTCGTGGCCGCGCTCGCCGCGCGCACCGGTGCCGAGACGATCGGCGTGACACTGCAGCTCTACGATCACGGCGAGGCGGTGGGACGCGCGGGAAGCTGTTGCGCCGGCCGCGACATCCGCGACGCGCGCGCGGTGTGTGACCGGTTGGGCATCGCGCATTACGTGCTCGATCACGAAAGCGCGTTCCGCGAGACGGTGATCGATCAGTTCGCCGACGAATATCTCGCCGGGCGCACCCCGATCCCCTGCGTCCGCTGCAACATGGGGCCGAAATTCACCGATCTGTTCGCGGTGGCGCGCGATCTCGGCGCCGATTGCCTGACGACCGGCCATTATGTCCGCCGCGTCGAAGGGCCGGCTGGCGCCGAATTGCATCGCGCCGCCGATCCGGCGCGCGACCAGAGCTATTTCCTGTTCGCGACGACGCAGGCGCAGCTCGATTTCCTGCGCTTTCCGCTCGGCGGCCTGCCCAAGGCGCGGGTGCGCGAGCTGGCGGCCGAACTGGGGCTCGGCGTCGCGGCCAAGCCCGACAGCCAGGACATCTGCTTCGTCCCCGATGGCGATTATGCCGGGCTGGTGCGCAAGCTGCGGCCGAATGCCGAGACCGGCGGCGAGATTGTCGACGAGAGCGGCCGCGCGCTCGGCCGGCACAAGGGCCTGATCCACTATACAGTCGGCCAGCGCCGCGGGCTCGAGATCGGCGGCACGCCCGATCCGCTCTACGTGCTGCGGCTGGAGCCCGAGACGCAGCGCGTCGTGGTAGGCCCGCGCGCGGCGCTGGCGGTCGAGGCGGCGCGGCTGAGCGAGGTCAACTGGCTCGGCGGCGATCACTCGGGTCCGCTGAGCGTGAAGGTGCGCTCGCTGGCCAAGCCCGTCCCGGGAAGAATCGATGGCGATCGCGTGCTGTTCGACGCTCCGGAATATGGTGTCGCACCCGGTCAGGCGGCGGTGATGTATTCAGGCGATCGCGTATTGGGCGGCGGCTGGATCGAAGAGACCGAGCGCGCGAAGGCCGCGGCCTGACCTTCAACCGAATGCCTTGAGCTTGTCGAAGAGCTGCACTTCTCCATTCGAAGAAAAGACGATGCTTCGACACGCGCAGCATATTCGGAGAGACTAGAGCGGGATGATATTGTGCTGAATCGCTGGGGGGATTCCTTTTGGTGGTTTGATATGATTCAACCTGTGTGCTGGTGAGGAGGCCGGCACATATGGCGAAGCCTTATTCGAACGATCTT
>Ga0153956_1000875_pt1 | contig 30440 bp, 34 predicted proteins | sample TSFL040MetaG_FD_104704 | JGI IMG/M metagenome (GOLD analysis project Ga0153956, IMG submission 104704) | Attine ant fungus gardens microbial communities from Florida, USA - TSFL040 MetaG | ecosystem: Host-associated > Fungi > Mycelium > Unclassified | place: USA: Florida, Wekiwa Springs... | reverse complement strand
ATCGACGCCAGCACGGAGATCAAGACCGCCGCCTCGAACGCCTCCAGCGCCGCGGTCAAGGCGCTCGCCTTCCTGCGGGCGCTGCCGAAGGATGCGAAATCGGTGGGCGACGCGCTCGCCAATCTCGACCAGATGATCGCCGCCGTCACCAAGCCGGTCGCCAGGGCGCCGGACGCGCCGGCAACCGTCGAGACCGCCTCCAACGGCGCAGAGCCGAAGAGCTTCCAGCAGGCGCCGCTTGCCGAAAGTCCGGGATCGGTCATCATCCGCCACGGCGATACACTCTGGCAGATTTCCCGCCGCGTCTACGGCCAAGGCGTCCGTTACACGACGATCTATCTGGCCAACCACGACCAGATCAACAATCCCGACCACATTCTGCCGGGCCAGGTGTTCGGCCTTCCGAAGGAAGCGCTGCCGAATGCCGAGGAGCTGCACCGCAAGCGCATGTCGGGTGAAGCGCTCTGACGTGCGACGTGTTCTTTCTGATTTGGCCGGGCCTTGCGCCCGGCCAAGTCTTTTCGGGCAGGCGGAAATAGGTTAAGCGTGCCGCCGACAATGAGGCCCGCCGATCCCGCCGAGTCTCTCCAACGGCCAGGGGCCTGAGTGACGTCCATCGGCGCTCGTCCCCCAGCGCCATGCAGATCGCCGGAGACGAGAATGGCAGACCGCAAGAAAACCATATCGGCCGACAGCAGCAACCCGTTGCACACGCTCGTCAATCTCTGGCCCTACATGTGGCCGGACGGGCGGCCGGACCTGAAGATGCGCGTGGTCTGGGCAAGCGTCTACCTGCTCATCTCCAAGTTCGTGCTGCTGCTGGTCCCCTATTTCTTCAAGTGGTCGATCGACGCGCTGAATGGCAAGCTCGACATGGCGGGCATCCTGCCGGCCTTCATGGTCGGCGCGATCGCGCTGGTGGTCGCCTATAACGTCACGCGCCTGATCCAGCTCGGCCTCAACCAGTTGCGCGACGCGCTCTTTGCCAGCGTCGGCCAATATGCCGTGCGCCAGCTCGCCTACCGCACCTTCGTCCACATGCACCAGCTGTCGCTGCGCTTCCATCTGGAGCGCAAGACCGGCGGCCTCTCGCGCATCATCGAGCGCGGCACCAAGGGCATCGAGACGATCGTCCGCTTCACCATCCTCAACACGGTGCCGACCTTCGTCGAATTCCTGCTGACGGCCATCATCTTCTGGTGGGGCTACGGCTTCTCCTACCTCACCGTCACGGCGCTGACGGTCTGGCTCTACATCTGGTTCACCGTCCGGGCCAGCGACTGGCGCATCGGCATCCGCCGCAACATGAACGCCAGCGACACCGACGCCAACACCAAGGCGATCGACTCGCTCCTCAACTTCGAGACGGTGAAATATTTCGGCAACGAGGAGATGGAAGCGAGCCGCTTCGACGCATCGATGGCACGCTACGAGAAGGCCGCGACCGATGTGTGGACCTCGCTCGGCTGGCTGAACTTCGGCCAGGGCGTGATCTTCGGCCTCGGAACGACGGTGATGCTGGTGCTTTCGGCGATCGCCGTCATCGCCGGCAAGCAGACGGTCGGCGATTTCGTCTTCGTCAACTCGGTGCTCCTGCAGCTTGCCGTGCCGCTGAACTTCATCGGCTTCGTCTACCGCGAAATCCGCCAGGGCCTGACCGACATCGAGGAAATGTTCGACCTGCTTGAAGTCCAGCCGGAGGTGATCGACGCGCCGGACGCGAAGCCGCTTGCCATCGCCCAGGGCGCCATCGCCTTCCGCGACGTGCATTTTTCCTACGACCCGGCGCGGCCGATCCTCAAGGGCATCTCCTTCGACGTGCCGGCCGGCAAGACGGTCGCCGTCGTCGGCCCGTCCGGCGCCGGCAAGTCGACGCTGTCGCGCCTGCTCTACCGCTTCTACGACGTGCAGAGCGGCACCATCACCATCGACGGACAGGATGTGCGCTCGATCACGCAGAAGAGCCTGCGTTCGGCAATCGGCATGGTGCCGCAGGATACCGTCCTCTTCAACGACACCATCGCCTACAACATCCGCTACGGCCGCCCGGCGGCGAGCGATACCGACGTGCTGGCCGCGGCCGACATCGCCCAGATCGGCGATTTCATCCGGCAACTGCCCGAAGGCTTCGAGACGAAGGTGGGCGAGCGCGGCCTGAAACTCTCCGGCGGCGAGAAGCAGCGCGTGGCGATCGCCCGCACCATCCTAAAGGCGCCGCCGGTGTTGATCCTCGACGAAGCGACCTCGGCACTCGACACCACGACGGAGCGGGAAATCCAGGCCGCCCTCGACGTGGTCTCGAAGAACCGCACGACGCTGGTGATCGCCCATCGCCTCTCGACCGTGATCGGCGCCGACGAGATCATCGTGCTCAAGAGCGGCGAGATCGCCGAGCGCGGCACCCATGCCGCCCTTCTCGCGCAGAACGGCCTCTACGCCTCGATGTGGAACCGCCAGCGCGAGGCGACCCAGGCGGAGGAACATCTGAAGCAGGTTCGCGAGAGCGACGATCTCGGCGTCATCGACCGGCTGGCGCCCGCGAACTAAGGCGGGCAAAGCCGCGATCAACGGGGATGGCGCGGCCGGCGGCATTGCTCCTGAGCGCGTTTGCCTGTACTCAGCGTCAGCCGCCCGCGAAAGGAGCCCAGCGTCGATGAGCCTCTACAACACCATCCGCAATACGATCGTGCCGGTGCACAAGGAAGGCTATCCCTTCATAGCAGCCTTCTTCGCGGCGTCGCTGATCCTCGGCTGGCTGTTTGCGCCGCTCTTCTGGATCGGGCTGATCCTGACGCTCTGGTGCGCCTATTTCTTCCGCGACCCGGAACGGATGACGCCGCAGGACGACGATCTGGTAATCTCGCCGGCCGACGGCAAGGTGTCGAGCGTGCAGATGGCGGTGCCGCCTGCCGAGCTTGATCTCGGCGACCAGCCGATGCTGCGCATCTCGATCTTCATGAACGTCTTCAACTGCCATGTGAACCGCGCGCCGGTCCGCGGCCGCATCCGCGCCATCGCCTACCGCAGCGGCAGCTTCCTCAACGCCGAACTGGACAAGGCGAGCGAGCACAACGAGCGCAACGGCATGGTCCTCGAAACCGCCCATGGCGCCATCGGCGTCGTGCAGATCGCCGGCTTCGTCGCCCGCCGCATCCTCTGCTTCGTAGAGCCGAACGAGCCGGTGGAAGCCGGCGAGCGCTTCGGCCTCATCCGCTTCGGCTCGCGGCTCGACGTCTTCCTGCCGGCGGGTGCGGTGGCGCGGGTGACGCTCGGCCAGACCGCGGTCGCCGGCGAGACGGTCATTGCCGAATTCGGCTCGGCCAAGGGGCCGACCACCACGCGGCGCGACTGACGGCGGCCAAGGAGAGCGAGATGAAAACGCCCTTTCCGCCCTTCGAGCCCTACGGTCCGAACGAAGAGGCGCGCGGCCCGCGCCTGAGGGAAATTCCGCTGCGGCTGATGGTGCCGAACCTGATCACGGTTCTGGCGATCTGCGCGGGGCTGACCGGCATCCGGCTGGCCTTCGAGAACCGCTACGAGCTTGCCGTCATGATGGTGCTGCTCGCCGCCTTCCTCGACGGCATCGACGGGCGCGTGGCGCGGCTGATGAAGGCGACCTCGAAATTCGGCGCGCAGATGGATTCGCTCGCCGACATCGTGAATTTCGGCGTCGCCCCTGCCCTCGTCGTCTACGTCTTCGTGCTCGACCAGGCGCGCTCGCTCGGCTGGATCGCGGCGCTGATCTATGCCATCGCCGCCGGCCTTCGGCTTGCCCGCTTCAACGTCATGGCCGAGCGCGAGAACAAGGCCTCGTGGCAATCGGAATATTTCGTCGGCGTGCCGGCGCCGGCCGGCGCCATGCTGGTGCTGCTGCCGGTCTATGTCGGCTTCCTCGGCATCGTGCCGACCCGGACCTTCGCCTATTTCGCCGCCGGATACACCGTGCTCATCGCCTTCCTGCTGGTGAGCCGTCTCCCCGTCTGGTCCGGCAAGACAAGCAGCCGCATCCGCCGCGACCTCGTCCTGCCGCTGATGCTCGCCGTCGTCGTCTACGTGGCGCTGCTGATGAGCTACACTTGGGAAGTCATGGTGGTGACGGTGGCATTCTACCTCGTCTCGCTCCCCTTCGGCGCCCGCTCCTGGCAGCGCAAATACGGCACCTACACGATCAGCGGCCCCGCCGATCCCAGCATCGACGACGCCAACGACGATATCGGGCGCCATATCTGACGGCAGCGACTACCCCTGAAAAAGCAAGGGATAATTGCATATCTTCCCGGACTCGACTTCTGCGGCAATCCGGATATTGTCGTGGGAACGACAGGGGGAATCCATGGCATTGGGCAAACGCGCGGAGAGCGCCGGCCCCGGCGCACCATTGCAAACCGGTGGTGGAGGTGGCACATTTGACGGCATGGAAGCACGCGTGGCGACACTCGAAAAGCAATTCGAAAAGATGGATGGAAAGCTCGACAAGATCCTTGGCGAACTTTCCTCGACCCGCGCCGACGTGTCGTTCCTGAAGGGCCGCATCGAGACGATCCCCTCCTCCAGGGATTTCGGGGAATTGAAGGGCCGCGTCGACAGCCTGCCGACGATTGCGAAAACCGCCGGGTTGCTCACGCTCGCCACCGCCGCGATCACGATCATGAACAACTGGTCGATGATCAAGGCCTGGCTTTTCTCCTAGTTGCCGCCCCTCGGGCGCCATATCCGAGACAATACTTCCTTAACCATATCAACAGGAAGAGCGCCCGCCTCCCGGAATATGGTCAACGTTTACAAAAGCTGATCTGAAAAAGCCGTCCTTTCGTCACCTTCTCCGGCAACAATACTGGCTCACCGACAGTATTAGGGAAGGAAATGACGATGGCATCCAGGAAAGAGAAACCGGCCAAGCGAGAGACCAAGACCGACCTCGTCGCGCAATATCGTCCGCTCGGCCTGAAGGCCGTTCTGGCCGCGCATCTGATGCTGAAGAGCAAGCCTGCCGCGCAGGTCAGCCACCGTTGACGAAGCGCATGAGCAGGCTGAGCGCCAGCAGGCTCATGACGATGCCGATGATGAGATCCAGAACCCGCCATGCCGCGGGTTTGGCGAAGACCGGCTGGAGCAGGCGCGCTCCGTAACCCAGCGCAAAAAACCACACGAATGAAGACAAGGCTGCGCCGACGCCATAGGCGGCGCGGGCCGGACCTTCATATGCCGCCGACAGGCTGCCAAGCAAAAGCACCGTGTCGAGGTAGACGTGCGGATTGAGAAAGGTGAAGGCAAGGCAGGTGGCGACCGCCGCCTTCAGCGTCATGCCGTTCCTGTTTTCGGCCACGAGCGAATGCGGCTGCATCGCCCGGCGGAAGGCCTTGACGCCATAGGCGGCGAGAAAGACCGCGCCGCCGAGCGTGACGACGCTAATCAGCATCGGCGACTGCGCCACCAGCGTGCCGAGCCCGGCGACGCCGGCGGCGATCAGCACGGCGTCGGCAAGGGCGCAGATCAGGCACAGGACGAAGACATGCGAGCGCAGCAGCCCCTGGCGAAGGATGAAGGCATTCTGCGCGCCGATCGCGATGATCAGCGAGGCGCCGAGGAGAAAGCCGGAGACGGCGGCGGTCAGCAATGGCATGGCGAAAATCCGGGGAAGAGTTTTTGGGCGTGAAGGAGGTGGACGCGGCGGCGGTCAGAACAGGCTGAGTTGGCTGTCGTCCTTCGCGGGCTTTGCCGGCGGCGCGGGCAATGGTTCCGGCACGACGCGGTCCTGCAGGTCCGGCCCCATATTGGCGACCTTGTTGACCCGGTCGGAGACCGGGATCGCCTCGAAGAAATCCTCTTGCACCGGTCACATCAGGTCGGCCACATGCTGCGGCTCCTGACTGCGGCAATCGAGCCAGCGGGAAAAATCCTCCGGCGCGATCACCACCGGCATGCGGTCGTGGATCGGGGCGATCGCCCTGTTGGCGGCAACCGTCAGAATGGCGCCGGTATCGACCTCGGAGCCGTCGGCGGAGGACCAGGTCTCCATCAGCCCGGCAAAGGCGATGACGCCGCCCCGGCGCGGGCGTATCCAATAGGCCTGCGCCTTTGCCTTGCCGTCCTTCGACGGGCGATGCCATTCGTAGAAGCCGGAGGCGGGCACGAGGATGCGCCGGTGGCGCATGGCGGCGCGAAAGGACGCCTTGCCGATCGCCGATTCCGAGCGCGCATTGATGAGCAGCGGAAATTCCTTCGGGTCCTTCACCCAGGACGGCGTCAGGCCCCAGCGCACCAGCAGCGCCCGGCGGTCCGGCCGGTTGCTGCCCGGCTCCTGCCGGTCGCCGGCGATGACGACGAGGATCGGCTGCGTCGGCGCGATGTTGTAGCGCGCCGGAAAGCCCTCGAGTTCGAGGAGCCCGAGCGCCTCCAGCACCTCCTGGGGCAAGGCCTGCAATGCAAATCGTCCGCACATGCGAGCCTGTCTTGCATGGGGGCGCGGCAAGGGTCAAGCGCCGCCCTTGCGCCGCGTCCATGCGCGCGTTAGAGCTTGGCCCCTGATCGTCCCGAAAGGCCAGCCCGCGCCGATGCAAGCCGCCTCCTCCGCCATCCTCGAACGCGAGGGCCGCCTGCTTCTCGTGCTGCGGCGCAATCCGCCCTCGGCGGACATGTATGCCTTTCCCGGCGGCCGCGCCGAGGACGGCGAGACGCCGGCTGAGACGGCCCTTCGCGAATTTGCCGAAGAGACCGGGATCGTCGCCCGCAATCCGCGCCTCTTCGAGACCTACGACCTGCCGACGCGCGCCGCCGACGGCACGCTGACGAGCCATTTCTTCCTGTCGGTCTTCCTCGTCGAGGCCGACGAAGACGCGGTCGCGGAGGCAGCCGACGACGCCGCCGGCCTCGGCTGGTTCACGCTCGACGAAATCCGCAGGCTGCCGGTGCCGCCGAGCGTTCTCGAATGCGCCGAGCACCTGCAGGCGGAGCTTACACGCAGATAAGCGTTGAAAACCCGTTAAGCGCCTTGTTCCCGCCACTTGGGCCGAATACCCCTTGGGGCGGATGGGAGTCGCGTGAAGAAATGATGGGCAAGATCAAGCTGTTACTTTGTCGCTTCCGTGGGCGCCCGGCCCCCGGCGCAAGGGGCTTGGCTCGCCTGGCGCCTCTTTGCCGTGCGCTCGGCCTCGCTTTGGCGCTGCCCGCGGGCTTTGTAGCACCGCTTCAGGCGCAACCGCTCGCGGCCGCCTCGCCGCCTCCGGCCGAGACGCCCGCTCCCTACGACGACCAGCTGCTGCGGCTTGCGGAAATCCTCGGCTCCGTCCATTACCTGCGCAATCTGTGCAACCCCGGCAAGGAGGACGCCTGGCGTGCCGACATGCAGCAGTTGCTCGACGCGGAGGCCAAGGACGAAGCCAAACGAAAGGAGAAGCTGACCGCAGCGTTCAACCGTGGGTATCGTTCCTTCGCCTCGGTCTACACCGGCTGCACGCCGCAGGCCGTGGTGGCGGAAGAGCGTTACCGTAACGAAGGTGCAACACTCGCCACAGAAATTACCGCTCGCTTTGGAAATTAGCGAGTTATTAACCTCTTTCCATAGGCGGCCGTGTCGTTTTAGGAAAAGGCTGTTAAAGTTGTTAATAGAGCGGTAAGGACATGGACGTTTCGAGGAAGGAAACAATGGAACCAAGCCTCAACGACATCGACGACATGATCGTCCACGAAAAAATGCAAGCCGCTCTCGAATACCAGAACGAGGCCTGGGCGGACGGCATGGCTGACGGTATCGAGCCGGAAATCATCGCCGACGCCGCGATTGCCCATGCTATCCGCGAGACCATTCGCATCAAGGGGGAACAAGGCGCCGAAGCCTTGCTCGAATCATTGCGTGACCGCATGCTTGCCGGTGAGTTTTCTCCGAGCCGCACACTGCAATAACCGCACGAGACCTTCCGATGTACACCGCACCGGGCAAAGACCTGCGACGTTCGATCGCCTTGATTCTTGCCGTATCAACGCTCTCGGGCAGCATTGCCCTGCCGCTCCCGGCGTTTGCCTTTTCCAGCCAGTCGATGCAGCCGGCAGCGCCGCCCGCGGCCGGCAAGCCCGTCGAGCAGGCGCTGGAAGCGCCGGGCAAGAGCATCCCGATGCCCGATCCGCTGGTGAACAACCAGTCGGGGGGCACGAGCGGCGGTGCGGCGACGCCCGGCAATGCCGCGGCCAAGGCCGAAATGATCTTCGACATCGGCAAGGCGCCGGAGCCGGTGCGCAAGCTGCGCGAGGCGATTGTCGAGGCCGCCGCCTCCGGCGATCTGGAGCGGCTGCGCCCGCTGATGAATGTCGGCCCGAACCAGACGCAGGTGAGCGCCGACGATCCGAGCGAGGACCCGATCAAGGCGCTGCACGATCTTTCCGGCGATCCGGACGGTATCGAGGTGCTGTCGATTCTCCTCGACGTGCTTTCGACGGGCTTCGCCCATGTCGGCGCCGGCACGCCCGAGGAAATGTATGTCTGGCCCTATTTCGCCGAGAAGGACATCAAGACCCTGACCGCGCCGGAAAAGGTCGACCTGATGCGGCTGGTGACGGCCGGCGACTATGCCGACATGCTGGAATTCGGCGGCTACAGTTTCTACCGCGTCGGCATCACGCCGGACGGCAAGTGGAAATTCTTCTCCCCCGGCGAGTGAGCCGCCCAAAACTTGCGCTTCGCGCGTGAACGACCTACCTCTGTGCGATAGAGCAACGTGACAGGTTTCCCATGCCCAGCCTATTCCTCAAAGACCGGTCGCTTCTGAGCGTCGGCGGCGCGGAAGCTTCCGCCTTCCTGCAGAACCTGATCACCACCGATCTGGCGAGCCTTGCCGCCGGCGAGGCGCGTCCCGGCGCGCTGCTCACGCCGCAAGGCAAGATCCTCTTCGATTTCATGATCTGGAAGGAAGGCGACGGTTTCGTGCTGGAGACGGATGCGGCCCAGGCGGACGGACTGCTGAAGCGCCTTATCATGTACCGGCTGCGCGCGCCCATCCAGATCGTCGCCCTGCCGGCGCCGGGCGTCACCGTCTCCTGGGACGATGCGGCCGCAGCGGGCGTAACGGATACCCGTTTCGTCAAGGCCGGTATTACGCTGACCCGGCAGGCCGGCGATCAAACGGCGGGCCGGGACGTGGCTGACGAAGACACCTATCGCGCGCTGCGCATCGACGCCGGCATTGCGGTCTCCGGCGCGGATTTCCCGCTGTCGGACGCCTTTCCGCATGACGTGCTGATGGACATGAACGGCGGCCTCTCCTTCCGCAAGGGCTGCTATGTCGGCCAGGAGGTCGTCTCGCGCATGCAGCATCGCGGCACCGCGCGCCGGCGCGTCGCAATCGTTTCGGCGGGCGAAGACCTCCCCGCCATGGGCACCACGCTTGTCGCGGGCGGCAAGCCGGTGGGCACGCTCGGTTCCGTCGCCGGAAACCGCGGGCTTGCCGTTCTGCGCATCGACCGCGCCGGCGAAGCCATGGCCGAGGGCTTGCCGATCCTTGCCGGCGAGGTGCCGGTGACGCTCACCCTGCCCGCCTGGACCGGCCTTTCCTTCCCGACCTCGGCGGACGAGGCGACGGCGTGAGCCCCGCCAGACCGCCACGCGCCTGGCAGCGCATGCTGTCCGGCCGCCGGCTCGACCTTCTCGACCCCTCGCCGCTCGACGTCGAAATCGGCGATATCGCCCACGGACTGGCGCGTGTCGCCCGCTGGAACGGCCAGACCTCCGGCGACCATGCCTTTTCCGTCGCGCAGCACTCGCTGATCGTCGAGGAGATTTTTCGCCGCTGCAACGACGCCTCCCCCGACGAGCGGCTGGCGGCGCTGCTGCACGACGCGCCCGAATATGTGATCGGCGACATGATTTCGCCGTTCAAGTCGGTCGTCGGCGGCGGCTACAAGGCGGTGGAGGCACGGCTGGAGGCGGCGATCCACCTGCGCTTCGGCCTGCCGGCCCATGCCGCCCGCGACCTCAAGGACCGCATCAAGAAGGCCGATACGGTCGCCGCCTATTTCGAGGCGACGCTGCTTGCCGGCTTCACCGCCACGGAAGCGCAGAAATTCTTCGGCCAGCCGCGCGGCATCACCAGGGAAATGCTGCTCATCGAGCCGCTGCCGGCGCTGGAAGCGCAGCGGCTGTTCTGCGAACGCTTCGAGGCGATCGAGGCGGAGCGCGCCCGCGGCGCGAAGGTGCCGGCATGAGCGCGATCGTCGTCTCACCGCTTGCCCGCATCGCGGAAATGGCGGTGCGCCATCGCGCCTCGGAGATGATCAGCCTCATGGCGCGCGAACAGGCCTTTCATCGGCCGGGCGTCATCCGCGCCGACCGGCATCTGCTTCTCAGCATGAACGACATCGCCTTTGCCGGCACCGGCGATCTCGTCGCGCCGCAGGAAGACCATGTTCGCCAGATCGTCGCCTTCGCGAGGGCATGGGACCGGCAGGCGCCGCTTCTCATCCATTGCTGGATGGGCGTGTCGCGCTCGCCGGCGGCAGCGCTGATCGCCGCCCTTGCCGTCCGCCCCGACGAAGACGACGCGGCGCTGGTCCGGCGCCTGCGGCAGGCATCGCCCTATGCCACGCCGAATGCGCGGCTGATCGAGTTCGGCGATGCCGTCCTGAACCGCGGCGGCCGGCTGATCGCGGCGGTCCGCGCCATCGGCCGCGGCGCCGACGCGGACGGCAACGTCCCCTTCCTCCTGCCGCTCGAAGTGCCCGAGGCCGGTTGACGGCTCGGCCCGCCGCCCCATCTTTGGGGCGAAACGGCGGGAGGGCACGACGTGGATGTCGAAAAGCAGGCAACCGATTTCATCGCGGCGACACAGACGGCGCTCGATCAGGCAAGCGCCCTTGCCGTGCAATATGCCTTCTCCGTCGCCGGCGCGATCATCCTGCTCATCGTCGGCTGGATTCTGGCCCGCGTGCTCAGCCGCTGGGCCTATCAGGGGATTTCCCGCGTCCGCGGCATCGACGAGACGCTGGCGCGCTTCTTCACGCACGCGCTCTATTACGGCCTGCTGATCCTGGTGTTCATCACCGTGCTCGGGCAATTCGGCGTACAGACCGCCTCGATCATCGCAACGCTCGGCGCCGCCGGCCTCGCCGTTGGCCTCGCGCTACAGGGCACGCTGCAGAACATCGCGGCCGGCATCATGCTGCTGATCCTGCGGCCCTTCCGCGTCGGCGAATATATCGAGACCGGCACGGTTTCGGGAACGGTGCAGGAAATCGGGCTTTTCGCGACGGAGCTTCGAACCACCGAAGGGCTTTACCGGCTGGCGCCGAATTCGACCCTGTGGAACACGCCGATCACCAATTACAGCCGCGAGCCGACGCGCAAGCACGCGCTGAGCATCACCGTGCCGCAGGGCGAGCTGGACGGGGCGATGGAAACCCTGCTCGAACTGGCCCATGCCGATCCGAATGTCGAGCGGATGCCGGCGCCGCAGGTGTTCATCGAGAAGATCGGCGGCTCCATCGAAGTCACGCTGCAATATTGGGTGAAGACCGGCGCCTGGAACGCCACCACGCGCGACATGCTGCTCAGCGCCAAGAAGGCGCTGGAGACCAGGGGCATCGCATTCGAATGACGCGGACAGTCGCCGCTACTTGATCACCGCGCAGGCCAGCCGCTTTCCGGCCCCGCCGGCGGGCTGGCCGCGATAGTCGTCGAAATTCTCATGGATAATGAGCGAGCGACCGCGAACGGCATCCTTGCCGTCCAGCGACACCATGGCGTCGAAGACCTGCGCCCGCATGATGCCGTCCGCGCCGACATATTGATTGGGAAGATCGCCGGCATGCGGCCCGTCGGCGGAGAGGTAGCCATGTTCCGTCTTGCCGGGATTGAAATGCCCGCCAGCGGAATCGTTGCCGTGCCCGGCATCGCACTTGCCGTTCTCGTGAATGTGGAAGGCGACCCATTTGTTCACCGGCAGGCCCGAGACCTCAGCCTCGATGAGCACGCCGGTCTTCGTGCCGGTGAGCGTCGCCTTGCCCGCGTCCTTGCCGTCCGGGCCGATGAAGATCGCCGTCGCGATCTGGGTTGCGCTTGCGCTTGCGCTTGCGCTTGCGCCGAGGGAGCCGGCCATGCAGGCGCCGACAAGCAATGCCATCGCGGAATTTTTCATGGAACCGTCCTTCCCGTTGCAAGGCTAAGGCCGTTTCGGCCTTAACGGGATGAACGCTTGCGGTCACCGGCGGTTCCGCCGATGACGATCGTCGCCTTGCGAGCCTGCTACATGCAGGCTCGTCCGGTTTCGGAAATATCAGGCGACGTTGTCGAGGTCGTAGAGACCGTAGGTGTTGCGATAGACCGCCATGGAGGTCTCGAGATCGCCGTCGTCCTGCGTGTTGCCGTTGCCGGCTGCAGCGCCGGCATTCGCCGCCGAGCCGACAACCTGCGCCGTGCGCATGGAATCGTTGGCGTGGACTTTCAGAAGCACCGCCATGACGCTGCTCAGCGTGCTGGAAGCTCCGCTTTCGCCCTCGTCGGACGTATCCTGCCGCAGAAGGCCCGGACGCTGCGAGGCGGCGAGTTCCTGCTGGCTGACGATGCCGTCGCCATTGGTATCCACTTCCGCAAGCGTGCTGCGGTAGGGATAGGCATTCATTGTGATGGAAGAAACATGGGACATACAAACCTCCTTCAGGAAGGAGCCGCCTCATGCGACGTCGTTTGCACGCAGTACTAGAAGAGTTGATCTATGCTTGGCTCTAGACCCATTTTTCGATTCGGTCAAAGAAAATCTTAATCGAAATTAACCTTGATTGACGGCTCGTAAACGATTGCCGAAAGGGCGTGCAAAAAGGCATCACCGCCGGGCTTTTCACGCCCGGCGGTGATCTCTCTGCCCATCCATCGGAAATCAGTGCGGTCGCTTGAAGACCGCGTATTGGTCCTTGCCGCGCGCCTTCGCCTCGTAAAGGGCAATGTCCGCGTTGCGCGACAATTCCAGCCGCGAGCCCGCATGCTGCGGGGCAAGCGCCACGCCGATGCTGGCGCGCGCATCGATCGTCAGCCCGTCGATTTCGAAGGGCACGCGGAAGACATCGATGAGGCGCTGCGCGATTTTCTCCATGGCGGCGACATCGCAGGGACCGCCGAAGAACAAGGCGAACTCGTCGCCGCCGAGGCGCAGCGGGATATCGTTCGCGCGGATCACCGAGCGGATGCGCCGCGCCGCTTCCACCAGCACCTCGTCGCCGACCATATGGCCGTGCACGTCGTTGACGCGCTTGAAGCTGTCGAGGTCCATGTACATGGCGCCGACATTGCCGCCTTCGGCAAAGGCCGAGGCCACCATGGCGTCGACCGTCGTCGCCAGCGCCGCACGATTGTAGAAGCCGGTCAGCGGGTCGTGCATCGCCGCGGCGGCGAGCGAGCTTTTGTCGCGCTGCAGGCCGAGATTGGAGCGCTGCAGCCGGAGGAGCGCGCAGGCGACCGACCCCATGTGGCTGAGCACGCTGTATTCCGCCTCGGTCAGCCGCCGGGGATGGAAATCGAGCATGCAGAGCGCGCCGACGACGACACCCGGCTGGATTTCGAGCGGCGTGCCGGCATAGAAGCGGAAATAGGGAGGCCCCGAAACATAGGGCAGGTCGCGGAATGCCGGATGCGCGGCCAGATCCTCGATCGTCAGCGGCTCGCCGGAATAGACGATGCGGGTGCAGACCGAGTGATCGCGCGCGCAGCCGGAAAGTTCGAGGCCGGCGCGTCCCGCCAGATATTGCCAGTTCTCGTCGATGATCGTGACGGCCACCAGCGGAGCGCCGAAGACCATCCTGCCAAGCGAGGCGAGCGCATCGAGTTCCGCCGCGCCGGCGCCTTCGACCGGTAGCAGGTTTCTGACTGCCAGAAGGCGCTCGGTCTCGTTTGCCGGTTTCAGCGTCCTGGCGCTCGACGAGAGGCTATGCTCCATGGGTTCGTTCACCTGCCTGCTATAAATATTATCGATCAAATATTCGTTATCGAGATCACCCTGGCAGAATAAAGCTACTCTTTTCTTAAGTTCAACCCAAAAACGTCTGGCGACAGCAGGACAAACATCCACTGGTAGAATATTCTATTATCCCAACAATAGTTTTTTAATGGACTGTCGTTCAATTTGCAGCCGATGCCCAAGGATCAACCCGACGCCGACAAACTGCGACGCACGCCGATGAATTCATTCGCACCCATTGCCGAGAGCCACGCGCGCGCGAGGGAACCGTCGCCGGCCGATTGCGCTGCGCCTATCTTTCCCCCTTCCGGCAGCGGTACCTGTCTGATGGGGAGCACCGGCGCGCGATTGCCTGAGTATCGCGGCAGCGAGCTTGCGGCCCACTCGACATTGTTCGAAGAGATGAAAAGCGAAAACGACACCCTTCGCCAAGCCCTTGCGGAAACCCAGGCGGCGCTGGCGCAGAGCGCGGAAATCCGCACGGCGTTCCGGCAGACCCTGCCGGTCGGGCTCAGCGTCTTCGACTCACGCCGGCGGCTGATGGTCTGCAACCAGCTTTTCTGCGACCTGTTCCACGTTTCGGAGGAAGACCGCCAGCCGGGAACCCCGCTCGACGTGCTGCTCGCGCACCTGCCGGGCATCCCGCAGACACCGGCCAAGCCTACCCCCGCCTCCGCCATCGAGGGGATGCAAGTCAGCCGCCGCGAATGGCTCATGGATGATGGCCGCATCGTCGAAAGCCTCATCACCTACCTCCCGGACGGCAGCATCGCCTCGATCCACGAGGACGTCACCGAGGAACGCCGTGCGGCGGAGCGGCTTGCTCATGTCGCCCATCACGACCAGCTGACCGGGTTGCCGAACCGCGTGAAATTCCGCGAGGAGGTGTCCGCCGCGCTCGACAGGCTCGCCCCCGGCGAGCAACTGGCGCTGGCGCATTTCAATCTCGACCGGTTCAAATGGATCAACGACACGTTCGGCGTAACAGCCGGCGACGACGTTCTGAGGGAAGTGGCCAAGCGCCTGCGGGCGATCACCGGCGAGACGAACCTCTTCGCCCGCCTCGGCTCGGACGAGTTCGCCGTGCTGCAGACGGGGCGGCGGCAGCCGCGCAGTATCCTCGCGCTCGCGGACCGCATCTGCCACGCGCTGACGGCGCCTTTCTTCATCGGCGACAGCCAGGTGGAGTTGTCGATTTCGGCCGGTGTCGCGATTGCGTCCGAGGCGGGCGCCAAGACGGACCAACTCCTCAAGAACGCCGGCGTCGCGCTCTCCCATGCCAAGACCGACGGCCGCAAGCGCTGCCGCGTGTTCTCGCCGGAGATGGAAGCGCGCGTGCTTGCGCGCCACGCGCTGGAGGCCGATCTGCGCATGGCCGTCAAGGAAAAGCCGGAGGCGTTCGAACTGCATTACCAGCCGATCTACGATCTCGGCCAAGCGCGGATCGCCGGCTTCGAGGCGCTGCTGCGCTGGAACCATCCGACCCGCGGCCGCGTCTCCCCGCTCGACTTCATACCGCTTGCCGAAGAGGTCGGGCTGATTTCGGATATCGGCCGATGGGTGCTGACAGAGGCCTGCCGCGAGGCCGCCGGCTGGCCGGGCGACCTGAAGGTGGCGGTCAACATTTCCGCCATCCAGTTCCTCAATCCGGACCTTCCGAAAGAGGTGATCGCGGCGGTCTCCGCTGCCGGCCTTCACCCCTCGCGTCTCGAACTGGAGATCACCGAAAGCGTCCTGATGAAGGACATCGAGGAGACCCGGCCGACGCTGCACGCGCTGAAGGCCAAGGGCATCCACATTTCGATGGACGATTTCGGCACCGGTTATTCCTCGCTCAGCTACCTGCGCAGCTTCCCCTTCGACAAGATCAAGATCGACAAGTCGTTCCTCACCGGCCTTGCCGAGGACACGCAGGCGCAGGCCGTGGTCCATGCCATCATCGCGCTCGGCAGCGCGCTCGGTATGCGCGTCACCGTGGAAGGCATCGAAAGCGCGGACCAGCTCGATTTGCTCCGGTCGGAGAAGTGTCACGAGATCCAGGGCTATTTCATAAGCCCGCCGGTTCCGGCGAGCGAAATCCCCGCACTTCTCTCCGCCTCGATCAAGCTTTGACCGAAACGTTTGCGCCGAATCGTCCGAGGCGATAGGACCGGAAGTGCCCCCGGTTCGAGGACGCTTCATGGATACCCATTCGATGGCGGGCGCATTCGCCCCCTTTGAGACTTTGGCCGCAGCGCTGATCGCCCACGCGACGGAAGGCGACGACGGCTCGCACGACATCGCCCATATTCTGCGCGTGTTCCGCAACGCCATGCGCATCCAGCACGAAGAGGGCGGCGATGCGCGCATCCTTGCCGCCGCCGTGCTTTTGCACGACTGCGTCGCCGTCGAGAAGAATTCGCCGCATCGCGCGCAGGCTTCGGCGCTTGCCGCCGCCAAGGCGTCCGGCATTCTGGCCGGGCTCGGCTGGAGCGAGGCGGATGTCGCCGGGGTTTCGCACGCGATCACCGCCCACAGCTTCTCGGCCAACATCGAGCCGCAAACGCTGGAGGCGAAAATCCTCCAGGATGCCGACCGGCTCGACGCCATCGGCATGGTGGGGGCTGCGCGCTGTTTCTACATCGCCGGCCGGCTCGGCTCGGGGCTTTACGATCCGGCGGACCCGCTGGCGGAGAACCGGCCCTATGACGACAAGCGCTATGCCATCGACCATTTCGAGACGAAGCTGTTCAAGCTTGCCGACGGCTTTCGCACCGATGCCGGCCGTGCGCTGGCCGGCGAGCGGCACGAGCGGCTGAAGACGGTGCTTGCGCTCTTCCTCGACGAGATATGACGGAGGCGACATGCGCGTCAGCGACCTTTTCATCTATCCCCTGAAGAGCGCACGCGGCATCGCGCTCCAGAACTCGACGGTGGAGGCATCCGGCCTTCCCGGCGACCGGCGCATGATGATCGTCGAGCCTTCCGGCCGCTTCATCACCCAGCGCGAGATGCAGGACCTTGCGAAACTAGCCGTGGAGCCGCATGAGAATGTCATGCGGCTGCGGATGGATGGCCGGAGCCTCGATATCTCGCCGCCTGCCGGCCGGGAGCGGCTGGAGGTGACGATCTGGAAGACGCCCGTCAATGCCGCGGTCGCCGACGAGGCCGCCAACGCCACGCTTTCGGAATGGCTCGGCCGCCCGGTGAAGCTCGTCTTTTTCGACGGCCTTGCCGCGCGCACCACCAGCGCCGAATGGGACGCGTCCGGCTCTCCGGTGGCCTTCCCCGACGGCTTCCAGCTTCTCGTGACCACCACCGGCTCGCTGAAGGCGCTGAACGCCAATCTTGCCGCCCACGGCGAAGGCGCCGTCGGCATGGATCGTTTTCGCCCGAACATCGTCATCGACTGCGACGAAGCATGGCCCGAGGACCGATGGGCGGCGATCGAGATCGGCGGCATCCGGCTCGACCTGGTAAAACCCTGCTCGCGCTGCATCATGACGACGCAGGATCAGTTGACCGGCTCGCGCGACGTGCCCAACCCCATGCCCGCCATGGGCCGCATCCGCATGTCCGCCGACCGCCGCGTCCCCGGCGTCCTCTTCGGCTGGAACGCCGTCCCGCGCAACGAGGGCACGATCGCGGTCGGCGATGCGGTGACCGTGATCGAGCACCGGCCGGAAGGCTGGGCGCTGAAGCGGTGGTAAACTAGCACGGAAGACCCCTCCCCAACCCCTCCCCACAAGGGGGAGGGACTTAACCTGCGGCATCGCCGCGAGTCTTCTTCCCCCTTGTGGGGAAGATGGCCGGCAGGCCAGAAGGGGCAGCGGCACCCTCCACACCGCCATTTCCTTGCCACCCGGCATGAAGAGGTCCATGCTGGCGAAAGCTGAGCGGGAGCGGGAAGCCGATGGGCTGCGTCGCTTGCGGTTTCGAGATCGATCCGGGTTTTGCGTTCTGCCCGAAATGCGGCGCAAGACAGCCGCTGCTTTGCGCCTCCTGCGGCCAGCCGTGTCAGCCGGATTTCGCCTTCTGTCCGAAATGCGGGACCGCGCTCGCCCCCTCGCCGACGCCTCTCCCGCTCGACGCCGAGGCCGACCGGCGGCCGCTGACGGTCCTCTTCGCCGATCTCTGCGGCTTCACGACGCTCAGCGAGAAGATCGACCCGGAAGTCATGCGGGCGCTGCAGAACGACCTTTTCGACGAGCTGACGCAATCCGTCGAAGCCTATGGCGGCTTCGTCGACAAGTTCGTCGGCGATGCGCTGCTGGCGCTCTTCGGTGCGCCGGTCGCCCATGAGGACGACCCGGAGCGCGCCCTTCATGCCGGCATGGAAATGATTGCGCGCGCCGCCCGCGTCGGCGAGCGGTGGCAGGCGCGGGCGGGCCTGCCGCTGAGGCTGCATATCGGCATCAACACCGGGCCGGTCGTCACCGGCGGCTTCGGGGCCGCAGGCGCGCGCTCCTATTCGGTGACCGGTGATACCGTCAATACCGCGCAGCGGCTGCAATCGATCGCCGGCGCGGATGAAATCCTCGTCGGCCCGCTCACCCAGCGGCTGACGCGCCACGCCTTCTCCTTCGACAGCCTCGGATCGCAGGCGCTGCGCGGCAAGAGCGGCAACGTGCACATCCACCGCCTCGTCGGGCCGCTGGAGGCGCCGCACGCGGCGCGGGGCCTGCAAAGCTTCGGGCTGCAGGCGGCGATGATCGGCCGCGACGCGGAACTGAGGCGGATGCTCGGCTGCCTCGAACTTGCCTGCGGCGGCGGCGCGCAGCTCGTGCGGCTGGTGGGCGAAGCCGGTATCGGCAAATCGCGGCTCGTCGAGGAACTGACCGGCGCGGCGGCGGGTGATCCGCGTTTTCAGGGGCTCGTGGTGCGGCGCGCGGTCTGCTCGCCGCTCGGCGAACAATCCTACGGCACGCTCGCCGCCGTGCTGCGCAGCGCCTACGGCATTGCCGAGCGCGACGACGCCGCAACGACGAAACACCTGCTCGCCAACGGGCTTGGCGAACTCGGCTTCGACGCGGACGAAGTCGCCCGGCTGACGCCGCTCTTCTTTCATGTGCTGGGCCTCGGCGATCCGGACGGGCTTTTGCGGCATGTCGAGCCGGAGCAGTTGCGGCGGCAGATCCTGCACGCCACCCGGCTCATCTTCGAGCGCCGCCTTTCGCTCGCGCCGCTGCTTCTCATCGTCGAGGACATGCACTGGGCCGACGCCGCCTCGCTCGAAACCCTGCGCTTCATGCTCGACCGGCTGGAGCGCAGCCGGCTGATGATGCTGACGACCTGCCGGCCGACGCTCGAAAGCGACAGCCTCGATTCCAACCGCGTGAGCGTCACCGTGCTCAGGCTGGCGCCGCTCTCCGAGGCGGACGGCGAGGCGCTGCTCTCCTCCTTCTTCCGCAAGGCGGGCGGCCTGCCCGCCGCCATGCGCCGGCGTGTCGCCGAGCGCGCCGGCGGCAATCCGCTGTTCATCGAGGAGATCGTGCGCGGCCTGATCGAGACCGGCGCGCTTCGGCCCGACGGCGAGCGCTGGACGGCGGCGGCCGGCGACATCGGCAGCGACATCCCGCCGACGCTGCAGGCGATGCTGCTGGCGCGCATCGACCGCCTCGCCCCCAGCCTCCGCCGGCTGGCGCAGGAGGCGGCGGTCATCGGCCCGCGCTTCGACGCGAAGCTTCTCGCCGCCGTCGCGCACGATCCCGCCTCCATCGAAACGCGGCTCGATCAGCTCTGCCGGGCCGAAATCGTCGAGGAGACCGGAGCGGCGGCGGCAGGCGCTGCCGGCTATCGCTTCACGCAGACGCTGCTGCACGACGTCGTCTACCACAATCTGCTTCTGGAGCGGCGCAAGGAGCTGCACGCCCGGATCGGGGCGGCAATGGAGCGGCTTTGCGGCGGCGCACCGGAGCGGCCGGAGGATCTGGCGCAGCTCGGCCATCATTTCTGCGAGGCGGCGCAGACGGTGAAAGGCGCGCGATACCTGACGGCGGCGGGCGATCTTGCCGCCAAGACCTATGCCAACGGCGACGCGACCCGGCTCTACGGCCAAGCGCTCGCCGCCTTTTCCGGCGAAGACGAACCCTTAACCGAACAGGTGGATCTCTTCGAACGGCTGGCCGACCTTTGCGGCCATGACGGCAAGCGGGACGAAGCGCTTCGTCTTTATACGCAGGCGCTGACGGCCCGGCAGGCGGGCGGCGAACCTACCGCCGCGGCACGCCTGCTGCGCAAGCTCGGCCGCCTGCATCTCGACGCCGGCCGCCGCGATCTGGCCGACGCCCGCTATGCCGACGCCGCCCGGCTGCTCGACGGCGGCGACGCGCCGATCGAACGCGCCCATCTGCTGCAGGAGCGCGGCTATCTCGCCTTCCGCATGGGCGATCAGGCGGCGGCAGCGCTTCGGGCCGAGGAGGCGCTGGCCTGCCTGGAGGCCGCCGGCGCATCCGGTCTGGACGCGGCCCGCGCCGGGGCGGAAGCGCTCAACACCAAGGGCGTGGCGCTGGCGCGGCTCGGGCGGAACCGCGAGGCCGTCGGCGCGGTGGAGCGGAGCCTTGCGATCGCGGAGGACGCGGGCCTGCTCAGTGCGGCCTGCCGCGCCTATTCCAACCTTGCGGTCCTCTACACGATCGTCGATCCGCGGCGGGCGATGGATATCTGCCGGCGCGGCATCGAGGTCGCGACGCGCATCGGCGATCTCGGCTTTCAGGCGCGGCTTCTTTCCAATCTCGCCGTCGCCTGCTGCACCTTCACCGACCATTGCGGCGAGGAAGGCGTGCCGGCGGCGGAAAAGGCGATCGAGATCGACCGCGCGCTCGACCAGCGCGATCACCTCGCCGTGCCGCTGGTCGTGCTCGGGCAGATCCACCAATGCCACGGCAAGCCCTTGCTCGCGCGCCGCTACTATGAAGAAGCCCTTGAACTCGCTGGCGAAATCGGCGAGCCGCAATTGCTGTTTCCGTGCTATGATGGGCTGGCGACCCTGAATCTCGAACAGGACGACATGGAGGAAGCCGAACGGTATTTCGCGCTGGCGCAGGATGTCTGCGTCCGCCACCGCCTGGACCCCGACGCCCTGGTGATCCTGCCTTTTCTCGACTGATCGACATGCAAGGAGGGTGACATGCAGGACAATCATACCGAAAGACCGCTGCAGCCGGGCGACCGCGCGCCCAACGTCGTTCTCGACGCCATTACGCGCCAGGGCACGGTCTCCATCGACGAGTTCCGCGGCCAGAGGCCGCTGCTGGTCGGCCTGTTCCGTGGGCTGCACTGCCCCTTCTGCCGCCGGCAGATCGCGGCGATGGCCGGGCTTGCGGGCGAATTGCAGGAGCGCGGCATCGACAGCCTGACGGTGGTCAACACGCCGATCGAGCGGGCGCGGCTCTATTTCCGCTACCATCCGCTGCCGAACCTGCTGGCGGCCTCGGACCCGGAGCGCATCTCGCACCGCGCCTTCGGCCTGCCGAACGTGCAGTTCACCGAAAACGAGACCGTCTGGCCCTACAAGGTGTCGATGAGCACGGTCAAATCGATGAAGCTCGACATGCCCGACCTGCCGGAGCCGATGGAGCCCTTCGCCGCGACCGAATATCTCGACCGGGTCGACGGCTACGAATTCACCGCGCAGGACCGGCAGATGATCGCCGGCGGCGAAGGCCAGCTCGTGGGCGAATTCCTGCTCGACCGCGACGGCGTCGTGCGCTGGTGCTTCACCGAGGTTGCCGACAACGGCCGCAGCATGTTCGGCATTCCGCCGCGCCAGGAGGTCATCTCGGCGGCGGCGCGGGTGATGCACTGATATCGTCGAGCGCGCCGATCCTCACCGCATTGAGCGCGGCGCGGACGAAGCCGTCGCGCGCGGCGGCCACCTCGATGCCGCGCGGCTCGTAGACGTGGCGGTGCAGGAAGAAGCCGGTGAGGCGGAAGGCGGCGGCGAGGCTGTCGCGATCGGCGGCGGCGCGATGGCCGGCAAGCAGGAAGGGCGGCAGCGCCAGCATCTTGTCGGCCCAGGGCAGGCCGGCGCTGCGGCAGACCGCACGGCCGGATTTCGGCGAGACATAGGCGAGGTCGTCGCGCACGCCGGTCGCGGCGCATTCGGCGAGATCGAGCCCGAAGCCGAGATCGTTCAGCACGGCGAGTTCGAAGCGGACGAAAAGCTCGCCGGCATCGGCGGGGTCGTGCAGGTTTTCGAGGATGACGTCGAGCGCTTCGTAAAGGTGCGGATGCGGGTCGCGCTCGGGCAGCAGGCGCAGCAGCGCGCCCATCGCCTGTATGCCGTAGACGGAGGTCGCCGTTTCCATCAGCCGGGCGGCGCGCAGCCGCAGCGGCTCGATCTTGAACTCGCCGAGATGCTCGTCCAATCGCGCCCGCCAGACCACATCCACCTGATTGCCGGATTGCAGCACCGGCTGCATCGCCCGCGAGCGGCCGGAGCGGACGAGCCCCAGATGGCGGCCGCGCTCGCGCGTCATCAGCTCGGCGATGACGCTCGTCTCGCCGTGGCGCTTGACCCCCAGAATGACGGCTTGATCCTGCCACTGCATCGGCGGCGTCTTTTCCTCGTTCTTCCGATTCTATTCTAGAAGACCGCAGCCGTTCTGTCAGGCCGCATCGGAAAACAGTCTTCCGAGGAAGATCTGCATCGCCGCCTCGTCGAAGGGCTTCACGAGCAGCGGGACATTCTGGAGGTCGGGCGGGAAATCGAGCGTGTCGGAATAGCCGCTGACGAAGCCGAAGGGAATGCCGCGCCGGACAAGCTCGCGCGCGAAGCCGAAGCTCATCGCCTCGCCGAGATTGACGTCGAGCAGCGCGAAATCATAGGCCTCGGTATCGACGGCCGCCGACGCGCGCTCCAGATTGGAGGCGATCGTCACGATCTCGGCGCCCATGTCACGAAGCAGCTCTTCGGCCTCCATGGCGATGATGAGATTGTCTTCCAGAATGAGAACGCGTCGTGCGATCATGGGCGTCGTTCTTCCGTGTGGCTGCGGCGACATGGATTATTCTATAGGAAGCGAAACCGGTCGAAAAATGACGACCGCCCCATTTTATCGCGCACCTCGCATTCGCGCATTCAAAAAAAGACCGGGCGGCCGAATGCCGCGACCCGCACCATGCCTGGATCAGCGCGGAAACTCGAGCCCCATTTCGCGGAAGCGTTCGGGATCGTCGCCCCAGTTCTCGCGGACCTTGACGAAAAGGAACAGGTGCACCGGCTGCTCCAGGATTTCCGCCAACTCCTTGCGCGAGGCCGACGAGATCGCCTTGATGGTCTCCCCGCCCTTGCCGAGCGCGATCTTCTTCTGGCTGTCCCGCTCCACGTAGATGACCTGCTCGATCCGGACCGAGCCGTCCTTCTTCTCCTCCCACTTCTCCGTCTCGACGTGAGAGGAATAGGGAAGCTCCTGATGCAGGCGCAGGAACAGCTTTTCGCGGGTGATCTCGGCGGCAAGCTGGCGCATCGGCAGATCGGAAATCTGGTCCTCGGGGTAATACCACGGTCCCTCGGGCAGCGTCGACGCCAGATAGTCCATGACGTCGTCGCAGCCGGAGCCGTTTTCCGCCGAAATCATGAAGGTGCGCTCGAAGGCGACCTTTTCGTTGGCGGCGGCGGCGAGCGCCAGCAGCGCCTCGCGCTGAACGCGGTCGATCTTGTTGAGCACGAGGATTTTCGGCTGCGCCACGTCCTTCAGGCCTTCGAGGATCGCTTCGGCGTCGCCGCGCAGACCGCGCTCGCTGTCGATCAGGAGCATGATGAGGTCGGCATCCTTCGCCCCGCCCCAGGCCGACGTGACCATGGCGCGGTCGAGGCGCCGGCGCGGCTTGAAGATGCCGGGCGTGTCCATGAACACGATCTGGGCATTGTCGTGGATGGCGATGCCGCGCACGATGGCGCGCGTCGTCTGCACCTTGTGGCTGACGATCGACACCTTGGCGCCGACGAGGCGGTTCACCAGCGTCGACTTGCCGGCATTGGTCGGGCCGATCAGCGCCACGAAGCCCGAATGGGTCGGGCCGCCCGCCTCCGGCATACCCTCTGCGGCGGCCGTTTCGTCATGTTCCGTCATTCTTGTCCGCCGTTTCTGAGCCGGGCTACCATACGCCCTCGCGCTCCAGGAGTTTTGCCGCCGCCACCTGCTCGGCGGCGCGCTTGGAGCGTTCCACTCCGGTTTCGGGTTTCGCGCCGGCCACTTCCACCGTGACGGTGAAGCGCGGATCATGATCCGGTCCGCTGCGATCATCAACCCGGTAAACGGGCGTGACGCCGAACTTCGCGTGCGCCCATTCCTGCAATTCGGTCTTGGCGTCGCGCCTTGCGCCGTCGGGGCGCACCGCGCGCGGCTCCCAATAGCGCAGGATGAAGCGCCGCGCCACTTCCAGCCCGCCATCGAGATAAAGCGCTGCGATCAGGCTTTCGACCACGTCGGCGCGCACGTTGAGCATGCGCTTGCCGGTCAGCTTCTTCACGTCCGCGCCGGTACGGATGAAGAGATGCAATTGCATCTCGTCGGCCACCTGCGCGCAGGTTTCCGCACTGACGAGTTGGTTGAGGCGCACGGAAAGCTCGCCTTCCGCGGCCGTGCCGAAGGTGCTGAAGAGAAGTTCCGCGACGCAGAGGCCGAGAACGCGGTCGCCGAGAAATTCCAGCCGCTCGTAATTCGCGCCCTTGTCCGTGCGGGCGCTGGCATGGGTCAGCGCCCGGTCAAGGCGGGTCTTGTCGGCGAACTGGTGGCCGATGGCGGCTTCAAGCTTCAATCGATCCGCTTCGATCAGCGGCCGCGCCTTGCTCATTCGACAACCTTGAAGAGGCGATCCCACCGCATGTTGGTCGGCCACTTCCATATCTCGCGAAACGAGGTGTCGTTGCCGAGCGAGAAGAAGATGATGCTGGCGCGTCCGACGAGGTTTTCGGCCGGGACGAAACCGACGTCGAAGCGGCTGTCGAGCGAGTTGTCGCGGTTGTCGCCCATCATGAAGTAATGGTCTTCGGGCACGATGAACTCGCGCGTGTTGTCGCCGCGCGAATAGGGCGACTGGTCAAGCGTGTCGTAGGTGCGGCCGTTGTCCATGCGCTCGCGATAGACCGGAACGTTCTCGCCCGGATCGAGCTTGTAGTCGGAGGTAAACGTGCCGTCCGGCTGACGGGGAACCGCGGTGCCGTTGATATAGAGAATGCCGTCCTTCACCTGCACATGGTCGCCCGGCAGGCCGACGACGCGCTTGATGTAGTCGATGTCCGGGTTCGGCGGGAAGCGGAAGACGACGACGTCGCCGCGCTTGGGCGAGCTGCCGAAGATGCGGCCGCTGAAGAGGTTCGGCGAGAAGGGCAGCGAGAAGCGCGAATAGCCGTAGGCGAACTTGTTGACGAAGATGTAGTCGCCGACCAGAAGCGTCGGCATCATCGAGCCGGACGGAATGGTGAAGGGCTGGAAGAGCACCGTGCGGATGACCATCGCCAGCAGCAGCGCCTGCACGACGACCTTGATATTTTCCCACAGTGCGTTCTGCGGCTTCTTTTCTGCTTTTTCGGACACCAAAGTCATTCCTTATTCGCAGCCCGCTGAGGGCGCAGAGATTCGAGGCTTTGTCTACTCACTTCATATCACGGCGGCAATGGCGCGAACATTAAAAGCCGGTATGGAAGCACCGCTCACGTCGCCGAGGGCACGGCCTCTATGATCACAAAGGCTTGAGCGAGCGGAAAGTCGTCCGTTATCGTCAAATGGATGGCGGCATGATGGCCGTCGGGCAGCATCGAGGCCAGCCGCGCCGCCGCACCGCCGGTCAGATGCATGGTGGGCTTGCCGCTCGGCAGGTTGATCACGCCCATGTCGCGCCAGAACACCCCTTGCGCCAGCCCGGTGCCGAGCGCCTTGGAACATGCCTCCTTGGCGGCGAAACGCTTGGCATAGGAGGCGGCGCGGTTCTTGCGGCGGTCCGATTTCGCCTGCTCGATCTCGGTGAAGCAGCGCGTCAGAAAGCGCGCGCCGAAGCGCTCGATCGATTTTTCCACGCGCCGGATGTCGATCAGGTCGCTGCCGATGCCGATGATCACAAGGTTATCCCTCTTTAGTTTTTCCGCATTCCGGACGGAAAACCGCTACACACTTTTCCTGGAAATGCTTCAGGCTAAACGCTGCGGGCCTGCTCCGCCGCCAGCACCATGCGGTGCCGGGCGCGCTCGGTCAGCCGGGCGCGGCGGCGATGCTGGAAGCCTCGCACGCCGTAATAGGTGGCGGCATAGACCAGAAGGCCCGATATGAGCGCCGGCGGCACCGCGCCGATCAGCATCGGCTTCAGGATCGGCCCCCAGAGCTGCGAGAAATCGAGCTTGTGGAAGAGCGCGGGCAGGTCGATGCCGTCGCTATGCTTGGTCGTGTCGCGCCCGAGGATGAGGCGGCCGATCTCCCAGGTGATGCCCCAGATGAACGGATAGGTCACGGGATTGCCGGCCGCGAGACAGCCGAGGGCCGCGGCGACGAGATTGCCGGCGACCAGATAGGCAAGCACGAAGGCCATGATGATATGGACGCCGATGAAGGGCGTCCAGGACACCACGATACCCGCCGCAAAGCCCGCCGCGATCGCATGCGGCGACGCGGTCAGCCGCACGATGCGCTTCTGGAAATAGCGCAAGGGTCGCAGGAAGCCCTTGCGGGGCCAGACCAGCTCCCGGAGCTTATCAGCCAATTTCTGTGGTTTTCGGCGGCGAAATAACATGCGGCTTATGTAGTGCAAGGGAGGCTGTGGTGACAAGAGCGTCAAAACACCTCATCTCGGCACTGGCGCATTTCCGCTTTCGGTGCCGCAACGGGGGCAAACGGCCGGATGCCCCTCGAACATCATCAAGTAAAGGATCAGCGATTAACGCTGGCGGAACAGGCCGCGGTCGATCTGACGCTGGCGATACTCAAGATCGAAACGGTCGAAAGAGCCGTTCAGGTAAGCAGCTTCGCGGTCGGCGACGCTCGGAACGCGCAGAGCGCGGGCGATCTTCTTGATCGGGGTAAACATATCTTTGCCTCATCTTCGTTGAACTTCATTCACAACGCCAAGATAGGGGCAGAGGCCGCCGATTACCAACTCTCTCTTCGGCACGCAGCCATGCGCAAAATGCATAACTTGCCGCTCCGAGAGGCGAAGATGGTCAAAAAACGGTCATAAATTATGCAAATGCGCGAAGACGGTGGAAGCGGCTATTCGTAAAGCCGCTTCACGGTGGCGATGCAGTCCAGTTCCTTCAACTGCACCAGCAACTGGTTGAGCTGGCGCAGGTCCCAGACCTCGACGTCGAGGGCCATCTCGGTGAAATCGGTCGCGATCCGCACCATGCTCAGCAGCCGGATATTGACGTCCATGTCGGCGACCGTCTGCGACACCTTGGCCAGCGTGCCCGGCTCGTTCAGCGCATTGATGAGGATGCGGGCGGTGAAGCGCGACTTGTTGGCCTCGTCGAGGTCCCAGCGCACGTCGATCCAGCGTTCCGGCTCATCGTCGAAGCGCTGCAGCACCGGCGACTGGATCGGATAGATGGTGATGCCGCGGTTCTTCTTCTCCATGATGCCGACGATGCGATCGCCGGGCACGGCGCCGGTCGGCGCGAAGTTGACGCTGACGTCGGCGGCGATGCCGCGGATCGGCAGTTCACTGCCGCCCTCCAGCGTCGCCAGCTCCGCCGGCGTCTTGCCGGGGATGCGGAAGATCATGCCCGACGCGCTGCGCACGTTGAACCAGCCCTCGTCGCCCGCGGGCTTCACCGTGACGCGCTCGTCCTGATGATCGGGGAAAACGGCGCGCAGCACGTCGAGCGACGACATCTCGCCGCGCCCGACCGAGGCGATCGCATCCTCGACGTCCTTGTGGCCGAGGCGATGCAGCGCCGGCTTCAGCGCTTCGCGGGAAAAAATCTTGCCGGCGCGCTCGAAGGTGCGCTCCAGAATGCGGTGGCCGAGGCCGGTATATTGCTTGCGGATCGCCATGCGCGTGGCGCGGCGGATGGCCGAGCGGGCCTTGCCGGTGACGACGATCTCTTCCCAGGCCGCCGGCGGCACCTGCACGCCGGAGCGGATGATTTCCACCTCGTCGCCGTTGTTGAGGCGCGTGACGAGCGGCATGATGCGGCCGTTGATCTTCGCCCCGACCGTCGTGTCGCCGATGTTGGTGTGCACCGCATAGGCGAAATCGATCGGGGTCGCGCCGCGCGGCAGCGCGATCAGCTTGCCCTTCGGCGTGAAGCAGAAGACCTGATCCTGGAAGAGTTCGAGCTTGGTGTGCTCGAGGAATTCTTCCGGGTTGTCGCCCTCGGCGAGCGCCTCGATCGTGTGCCGCAGCCAGGAATAGGCGCTGGATTCGCGCGACAGCGCCTCGCCTTCGCCATTGTGCGCGTCCTTGTAGAGCGTATGGGCGGCGATGCCGTATTCGGCGATTTCGTGCATCCGCTTGGTGCGGATCTGCAGCTCGATGCGCTGGCTCGACGGGCCGATGATCGTGGTGTGGATCGAACGGTAGTCGTTCTGCTTCGGCGTCGAGATATAGTCCTTGAAGCGGCCGGGCACGACGCGCCAGCGTGTGTGGACGATGCCGAGCGCGCGGTAGCAGTCGGGAATGTCGTCGACCAGCAGGCGGAAACCGTAGACGTCGGAAAGCTGCTCGAAGGATAGCGACTTCGACTGCATCTTGCGGAAGACCGAATAGGGCTTCTTCTGCCGGCCCTTGACCATGGCGTTCAAGAGGCCGTTGGCGACGAGCAGATCGCGCAACTCGGTCTCGATCTTCTTGACCAGCCCTTCGTTGCGCCGCGACAGCTCTTCCAGGCGCTTGGTGACGGTGTCGTGCGCTTCCGGGTTGATGTGGCGGAAGGAAAGCTCCTCCAGCTCCTCGCGCATGTCCTGCATACCCATGCGGCCGGCGAGCGGCGCATAGATCTCCATCGTCTCTTCGGAGATGCGGGCGCGCTTCTCCGGCGACATGTGATCGAGGGTGCGCATGTTGTGCAGGCGGTCGGCGAGCTTGACGAGCAGCACGCGCACGTCGTCGGAAATCGCAAGCAGCAGCTTGCGCAGGTTTTCCGCCTGCTTGGCCTTCTTGGTGACGAGGTCGAGCTTCTTGATCTTGGTCAGGCCCTCGACGAGACGGCCGATATCCTCGCCGAAGAGTTCGTCGATTTCCGCGCGGGTCGCGGTGGTGTCCTCGATCGTGTCGTGCAGCAGCGCGACCGCGATCGTCGATTCGTCGAGGCGCATGTCGGTGAGGATAGCGGCGACTTCGAGCGGATGCGAAATATAGGGATCGCCGCTCGCCCGTTTCTGCTGCCCATGCTTCTGCATGGCGTAGACATAGGCTTTGTTGAGGAGGGCTTCGTTGGCATCGGGCTTGTATTTCTGCACGCGCTCGACAAGCTCGTATTGCCGCATCATCCGAAGCTACTCCCACAAAAGAAAAGCGCGCCAATCAGACGACTGGCGCACGCAGTTCATCATATCTCTCCGGTATAGAGCATCAAGAGTTGACGATTAATAATCGTCGCTCTTTTCCGGGGGGACGAGACCTTCGATACCGGCAAGCAGTTCTTCTTCCGACATCTGATCGAAAGTGATCGCTTCCGGCAGGTCCTCTTCCTCGGCGTCGCCGGCGGCAGCGGACGCTGCGGCGAGCGTTGCCGGATCGGGCTCGGGCTCGTCCACTTCGACGTGCTTCTGCAGCGAGTGGATCAGGTCTTCCTTGAGGTCGTCGGGAGACAGCGTCTCGTCGGCGATCTCGCGCAGCGCCACGACCGGGTTCTTGTCGTTGTCGCGGTCGATGGTGATCGAGGAGCCCTGCGAGATCAGGCGGGCGCGGTGACTGGCGAGCAGCACGAGCTCGAACCGGTTCTCTACTTTATCAATGCAATCTTCTACTGTGACACGGGCCATTGCCTGTCCTTTGCGGTCGTGATGTCGTCGACATGTCTCGGAGTAGGATGCCCGATACAATCAAAAGCGGGCAAATTCAAGTTTTTCTTACCCCCACCCCAAACCTCATGACATCAACCCCAAAATATGACATATAAAAGCTTGGGTTCCATCACTGGTTGCTTGGAATATTGCGATTCGTGTCCTAAATCTGCCATATATGAACAATTCATAATTTATTGGATTGTTCTGACGGGGAATGGGAACGTATTGTTTTGATTGCGTTTAAACGGACGTCAGAACATTTGATGACAATGGACAACATACTCATGTTCGACCCACGCGAAAAAATTGCACTCTTCATCGACGGCGCCAATCTCTATGCCGCGTCCAAAAGCCTTGGCTTCGATATCGACTACCGCAAGCTTCTGAAGGCTTTCCAGAAGCGGGGTTACCTGCTGCGCGCCTATTATTACACCGCGCTGATCGAGGACCAGGAATATTCCTCCATCCGCCCGCTGATCGACTGGCTCGACTACAACGGCTACAAGGTCGTCACCAAGCCCGCCAAGGAGTTTACCGATTCCATGGGCCGCCGCAAGATCAAGGGCAACATGGACATCGAGCT
>Ga0153956_1000874_pt1 | contig 30484 bp, 27 predicted proteins | sample TSFL040MetaG_FD_104704 | JGI IMG/M metagenome (GOLD analysis project Ga0153956, IMG submission 104704) | Attine ant fungus gardens microbial communities from Florida, USA - TSFL040 MetaG | ecosystem: Host-associated > Fungi > Mycelium > Unclassified | place: USA: Florida, Wekiwa Springs... | reverse complement strand
TGAACCCCTCATCCGGCCTTCGGCCACCTTCAAGCCATTCGACCATAGGTCTCATGGCCTTCTCACCTAAAATCGCTCCACTGGAGCGATTTTGCCTCCGGCCGGCTCGAAGCCCCTCAGGGGGAGAAGGTCCTGACTGCGCGTTCAGTTAGCCGAAGACCACGGTTTTCTTGCCGTTGATCATCACCCGCGATTCGAGATGCAGCTTTACGGCCCGGGCGAGCACGCGGCTTTCGATGTCGCGGCCGGCGGCGATGAGGTCGTCGGGGCTCATGGCGTGGGTGACGCGGCCGGTTTCCTGCTCGATGATCGGGCCTTCGTCGAGGGCGGGGGTGACGTAGTGCGCGGTGGCGCCGATCAGCTTGACGCCGCGTTCGTGCGCCTGATGGTAGGGTTTGGCGCCCTTGAAGCTGGGCAGGAACGAGTGGTGGATGTTGATGATCTGGCCGTAGAGGCGGGTCGCGAACATGTCGCTGAGAATCTGCATGTAGCGCGCCAGCACCACCAGCTCGGCGCCGGTTTCCTTGACCAGCCGCAGCACTTCCTGCTCCTGGCCCAGCTTGTTGGCCTTGTCGACCGGCAGCACGTAATAGGGGATGCCCTCGTAATCGGCAGTGGCGCGCGAATCCTCGTGATTGGAGACGATGGCGCTCACTTCGGCATCGAGCCACCCGACGCGGATCTGGTAGAGCAGATGCAGCAGGGTGTGGTCGAACTTCGAAACCATCACGATGATGCGCTTCCTGCGGCCCTCGTCGAGGAGCGTGGTGCGCATGCCGAAGCGTTCGACCGCCGGGCGCAGCGAGCGCTCGATGGTCTCGCGCGCCACGCCGTCGGGCGCGGTGAAGGCGAGGCGCATGAAGAAGGTGCCGGTTTCCCTGTCCCAGAACTGGTTGCTCTCGGAAATATTGGCGTCGAGGCCGGCGAGTTCCGTCGTCACCGCCGCCACGATTCCCGGGCGGTCGGCACAACTGAGGGTCAGGACGAAATTGGCAGGCATGTCTGGCTCCGGATCGGCCGCATCTCTATCGCCAGCCGGCGGTGCGCAGGCAAGCGCGATGCGGCAACAGGCTTAAGGCCTTCAATAGCTTCGGCATGGTGAACGCTTCATGGCCGGGCGTGCTATTGCGGCCCAGGTTCGTCGGGGGCCGCCGGTCCGTCCTTGGGAAAGCGTAGAAACAGGTTCCATACGCAATAGGCGATGGCGATGCCGGTGATCGACAGCCAGAGCGGGTCGCGGCTGAAGATCGCTTCGGCGGCGAACCAGGCGACGCAGACCGCCGTCACCGTGACGCGAATCCACAGCGGGCGGAAGAATTTGACGTCGCTGTCCTTGAGCATGGCCATGATGCGGAACCTAAAGAGGAGTGCCGGGCGATACAAGCCGCCCGGCACCGCAGAGGGTTATGCCGCGGCGAGCGCCGGGCGGCGGGTGTTCTCCTGCGCGAGGATGAACAGAGAGGCGCCGAGGATCAGCACCGCGCCGGGCCAGAACCAAAGGCTCGGCACCTGGCTGAGGACGATCCAGCCGATCAGCGTGTTGAGCGGCAGCTTCAGATCGTCGAAGGGCTGGAGATAGGTGGCGTCGGCCACCTTGTAGGCCAGCGAGTTGAGGTATTGCGAGCCGGCGGTGATGACGCCGAGCAGCACGATCAGCCAGAAGGCGTCGCCGCCCGGCAGGCCGAAATCGAAGCCGTTGGCGAGGCTCGCCGGCAGCGCGCCGGGGAACAGCGACACCGCGGCGCCGAGCAGCAGGCCGATCAGCAGATGGTTGGGCGTGATCAGCACCAGCATGTAGAGGGTCAGCGACTCCGCCGCCTCGCCCTCGCGCGCGAGGTATTTGGTGAGGATGTTGGCGGTGGCCCAGAGCGCGGTCGCCAGCACCGGCAGCAGCGAGTACCAGCTGAACGCCTCGGTGCCGACGCCCGAGACCAGCACCGCGCCGATGAAGCCGACGATCGAGGCGCCGACGCGTTGCGCCGTCACCCGCTCGCCGAGAAACAGGATCGAGCCGACGATGATGAAGAACGGCGCGGTCATCGACAGCGCCACCATCTGCCAGACGGGCACGCCCGAGGCGAAGCCGAAGGCGAAGACCTGCACGCCGAGCGCCGAAACGAAGGCGCGCAACTCGTGCAGGCCGGCATGGCGGGTTTTGAGCTTGCCCAGCCCGATGCGGAAGATCAGCGGCAGCGCGAAGAGCGTCGCGATGACGTATTGCCAGAAGACCACCGCCGTCGAGGGCACGTGGAAGCTGATATAGGTGAGGATGGGGGTGATGGTGTTGACCGCCGCGAAGGCGAGGCCGGTGCCCACCATATAGGTCGCGCCCAGAAACGGGCGATGGGTCGGTGCAGAGGAAAGCTGGCTCAATTTCGATCCTTTCGTAACCAGTTTCCCCAGGGTTACGGACGGGATCGCGGCCAGCGGGCCGTCGCCCTTTTGCAAAAGGGAGACTGAGCCCGCGATGGCTCAAAACCCGTTCTCTTTCATCCGGACTATACCGTCGGCCTGGGGATCGCACCCAAGTCTGCTGACCTGCCCCAGCCGGGACAGCGCTCGCGGGCTAGGGATTGCTCCCATTACCGCCGGTGGGGAATTGCACCCCGCCCTGAGAACGTCACGCCGGTCCATCGTGAACCGACGATGGAGAGATATGCCGGAGCGGTGCCGGGATCAAGGGGGGACTGGCGCGGTTTCCCTCCCCCACGAGGGGAGGGCGGCGTTGCTTATGAGCGCAGCGAATTAGCAAGCCGGGGTGGGGGGAGGTGCGGCGGGCGCGGATGCCGACTGAGAGTCCCCCCACCCAGCGCCGCCAGGCCTTCGGCCAAGCTCTGCTACCCTCCCCACGCGGGGGAGGGAAACCGGGGTGACTGGGGGTCGCGGTTCCGCGGAAAGGCCCCCTCACCCGGCTCTCCCCCAGAGGGAGAGGGGGTGGGTGGGCGAGATGGTGCCACGTCGCAACCTCTCCCTCTGGGGGAGAGGTCGCCCGGAGGGCGGGTGAGGGGGCCTTGCCTGGGTTCGGTGTTGACTGAGAGTCCCCCCACCCAGCGCCGCCAGGCCTTCGGCCAAGCTCTGCTACCCTCCCCACGCGGGGGAGGGAAACCGGGGTGACTGGGGTCGCGGTTCCGGGAAAGGCCCCCCTCACCCGGCTCTCCCCCAGAGGGAGAGGTGGTGGGTGGGCGGGATCGTGCCACATCGTAACCTCTCCCTCTGGGGGAGAGGTTGCCCGGAGGGCGGGTGAGGGGGCCTTGCCTGGGTTCGATGCCGACTGAGAGTCCCCCCACCCAGCGCCGCCAGGCCTTCGGCCAAGCTCTGCTACCCTTCCCACGCGGGGGAGGAACCGGGGTGACTGGGGGTCGCGGTTCCTTACGCGCGGCGTTCTTTGGGGCGGCGGAGCTGGAGGATGGTGGCGACGACGACGCCGAGGGCGACGATGCCGATGATGACGCTGGCGAGGGCATTTACGTCGGGGGAGACGCCGAGCTTGATCTTGGAGAAGATGACGATGGGCAGCGTGCTCGAGCCGGGGCCGGAGACGAAGCTGGCGATGACGAGGTCGTCGAGGGAGAGGGTGAAGCTCAAAAGCCAGCCGGATACCAGCGCCGGGGCGATGATGGGCAGGGTGATGTCGAAGAAGACGCGGGCCGGGGTGGCGCCGAGGTCCATGGCGGCCTCTTCGAGGCTCAGATCGAGCTCGCTCAGCCGGGAGCGGACGACGACGGTGACGTAGGCCATGCAGAAGGTCGAGTGAGCGAGGATGATGGTCAGCTCGCCGCGGCCGGCGGGCCAGCCGAAGAGCGCTTCCATCGAGACGAACAGCAGCAGCAGGCTGAGGCCGGTGATGACGTCGGGCATCACCAGCGGCGCCGAGACCAGCCCGGCGAGCAGCGTCTTGCCGCGAAAGCGGCGGAAGCGGGTGAGCGCCACGGCGCACAGCGTGCCGGTGACCAGCGCGATGCAGGCGCTGATCGCCGCGACCTGCAGCGACAGCAGGCCGGCATTGAGGATCTGCGGGTCGGCGAAAAGCTCGCCGTACCATTTGGTGGAAAAGCCGCCCCACACGGTCACCAGCTTGCTCTCGTTGAACGAGAACACCACCAGCGACACGATGGGCGCGTAGAGGAAGACGAAGCCGAGGATGGCGATGGTGGGGACGAACCAGCCGCGCCGCATCACTCGCCCTCGACGACGGCGTTCTGGGCGCGCTGCATCAGCATCAGCGGCACCACCACCACGATCAGCATGGCGATGGCGACCGACGCCGCGAGCGGCCAGTCGCGATTGGCGAAGAACTCGTCCCACAGCACACGGCCGATCATCAGCGTGTTGGGGCTGCCGAGCAAAGTCGGGATCACGTACTCGCCGATGGCGGGGATGAACACCAGCATGGAGCCGGCGACGATGCCGGGCAGCGACAGCGGCAGGGTGACCGACAGGAAGGTGCGGAAGGGCCTGGCGCCGAGATCGGCGGAGGCCTCGAGCAGCGAGCCGTCGAGCTTTACGAGGTTGGTGTAGAGCGGCAGGATCATGAAGGGCAGGTAGGTGTAGACGATGCCCAGGTACACCGCGAAATCGGTGTAGAGCATGGTGACCTGCGGGATGCCGAAGAGGCCGAGGAAATTGTTGATGACGCCGTTGTTCTTCAGGAAGCCGATCCAGGCGTAGACGCGCAGTAGAAAGCTGCTCCAGAAGGGCAGGATCACCAGCATCAGCAGGATATTGCGCCAGCGGTCGGACGAGCGCGCGATGAAATAGGCGATGGGGTAGCCGACGAGGAGCGCGAAGATGGTCGAGATGAAGGCGATCTTCAGCGAGCTCAGATAGGCGGCGATATAGAGGCTGTCCTGAAACAGGAACAGGTAGTTGCTCAGGTGTAGCGTGAGCTGCACCGAGCCGTCGTCGGAGAAGGTGAGCAGCGGCAGGTATGGGGGCTTGGCCACCACCGCTTCGCTGAACGAAATCTTGAACACGACCGCGAGCGGGATGAGGAAGAACACTGTCATCCACAGCGCCGGCGGCAGGATCACGACCCAGCGGCCGGTGACGCCCATGCGGATGAGCCGGGTGCGCGTCCAGCCGAAGAGGCCGCGTGGCGCGGCGGCGGGCGGGGCGAGCGCGGCGTCGGTCATGAGGTCAGCACCGAGCCGGCGGAGCCGCCCCAACTGGCCCACACGGTTTCGTCCCAACTGATGGCGTCGGGATCGCCGCGCAACGAATTGGCCTTGGTGACGCGCATGTAGCGGCCATTGTCGAGGCGGACCTGGTAGACGGTCATGTCGCCGAGGTAGGCGATGTCCTCGACGAAGCCTTTGACCAGATTGGCGTCGCCGGGGATGCCGTTGGGGGCGGGCTTGTCGCGGGTGAGCAGGATCTTTTCGGGGCGGATGGCCCACCAGAGGATCTGTTCGGGGGCGCAGTCGACGCCGTGCTCGACATAAATGTCGGTGCCCAACTCCTGCGAGCGGATGCGGACGTGGTCGGGCTCGTCTTCCACCACCACGCCCTCGACCATGTTGGCCGAGCCGATGAAATTGGCGACGAAGCGCGAATTGGGAAATTCGTAGATGTCGGTGGGCTCGCCCACCATGGCGATCTCGCCCTGGTTCATCACGCCGATGCGGGTGGCGAGGCTCATGGCCTCTTCCTGGTCGTGGGTGACGACGATGAAGGTGACGCCCAGCGTCTCCTGAATCTTGACCAGCTCGAACTGGGTTTCCTCGCGCAGCTTCTTGTCGAGGGCGCCGAGCGGCTCGTCGAGCAGCAGCAGCTTGGGGCGCTTGGCGAGCGAGCGGGCGAGGGCGACGCGCTGGCGCTGGCCGCCCGAGAGCTGGTGCGGCCGGCGGCCTTCGTAGCCTTCGAGCTTGACCAGCTTCAGGAGTTCAGCGACGCGGGCGGCGATCTCGTCCTTGCGGAGGTTGTCGCGCTTCAGGCCGTAAGCGATGTTGTTCCACACGCTCATATGCGGGAACAGCGCATAGGACTGGAACATCATGTTAACGGGGCGGTTATAGGGCGGCACGCCAGCCATGTTCTGGCCGTCGATCTCGATCGCGCCGGCGGTGGGCTCCTCGAAGCCGGCGAGCATGCGCAGCAGGGTGGACTTGCCGGAACCCGAGCCGCCGAGCAGGCAGAACAGTTCGCCCTGGAAGATGTCGAGCGAGACGTCGTTAACCGCGGCCACATCGCCGAACTTCTTGGTGACGTTGCGGATGCGCACGAAGGCCCTGGCGTTCGGGTCGCGCCAGGGCCTTGTGTCGGCGGCGATCGGTTTCTTCGCCATGCTGGTGGCATGCCCCCTGAAGAGAGGCGGGGCCGAAGCCCCGCCGGTCAGTGTTACTGGCCGGTCTTGATCCGGGTCCAGGTGCGGGTGAGGTCGCGGGTGAACGCTTCGCCATGCGCCTGCAGCGGCACCAGCTTGGCGGCGACGTCGGCCGGCGGATAGATGTTGGGATCGCCGGTGATCGCCTTGTCGGTCAGGTCGAACGCCGCCTTGTTGCCGTTGGCGTAAAAGACGTTGTTCGAGATGTCGGCGGTCGCCTTGGGTTCCATGATGTAGTTGATGAACTTGAGCGCGTTCTCGGGATGCGGGGCATCGGCCGGGATCGCCAGCATGTCGAACCACTCGATGGTGCCTTCCTTGGGGATCACGTAGTTGACGTTGACACCCTTGCCGGCATCGGCGGCGCGCGACTTGGCGATGTAGACGTCGCCCGAATAGCCGATCGACAGGCAGGCATCGCCATTGGCGAGATCGTCGATGTAGCCCGAGCTGTCGAACTTGCGGATGTAGGGCTTGATCGAGGTCAGCAGGTCCTCGGCCTTCTTCAAATCCTCGGGCTTTTCGCTGTTGGGGTCGAGGCCGAGATAGTTGAGCGCGATGGCGACGACTTCGGCGGGCGCATCGAGCACGGTGATGCCGCAATCGGCGAATTTGGCGGCGTTCTCGGGCTTGAACAGCAGGTCCCAGCTATCGACCGGCGCGTCGGGCATGCGGGCCTTGATCAGGTCCGGATTGTAGCCGAGCGCGGTGGTGCCCCACATGTAGTCGACGGCGTACTGGTTGCCCGGATCGAAGGCTTCGGTCGCCTTCATGATCGCGGGGTCCATGTTGGCAAGGTTCGGCAGCTTGGACTTGTCGAGCTTCTGGTAGAGGCCGATGGGGATCTGGTGCTGGAGGAAGAAGCCCGAGGGCACCACGATGTCGTAGCCCGAGCTGCCGGCGACGAGCTTGCCTTCCAGCATCTCGTTGCTGTCGTAGTTGGACTCGACGACCTTGATGCCGGTTTCCTTGGTGAAATTGTCCAGGGTGTCTTCGGCGCGATAGTCCGACCAGTTGAACAGGTTGAGCACTTGCTCTTCCTGGGCGAAGGCGGCGCCGCTCATCAGCAGCAGCGCCCCGAGCCCGAGGGCGATAGATGTCTTCATCGGATGTTCCTCTCCTTGTAGCGAGCCCGCTTGTCGAGTGCGGGGATTAGCAAAAAGCCGAACCGCCACACGGATCAGGGTGCGGCGGTTGCAAATGAGGCATGGGGTGCGGCGCGGCTGCGGCCAAGCGGCGGGATGGTGCGCCGGGAAACGAGGGGACGGCAATATGCCCTCGGCAGGGCGCGGAAAGGTCAGGAGGCCGGTCCGGACCAATGACCATCGTGTTCAGCGAAGTGCCCCGAAGTCGAGTATCTGAGATGTCGGGACCGTAGAGCCAAACGCGAGGCGCGACAAGAGATCGAAAGCTGTGATTTTACGGGTCTTGACGGGGTGTCCGGCGCGCCCTCTAAAGGGCGAAAGTCGCCAGCGAGAGGCAAAGCGCGTGCCCTATTCCAATCGCCTGAAGGTCAGCCCCGACGTCGCCGCGGCGCTCAGCGCCGGGCGGGCGGTGGTGGCGCTCGAATCCACCATCATCACCCACGGCATGCCCTATCCGCAGAACCTCGAAATGGCGGGCAAGGTCGAGGCGATCGTCCGCGACGGCGGGGCCACCCCGGCCACCGTCGCCATCATGGACGGGGCATTCCATGTCGGGCTGACCGAAGCGGACCTCCAAAAGCTCGCCGAAACCGGGATGGCGGCGGCGAAAGCCTCGCGCCGCGACGTGGCGGCGATCCTCAATTCCGGCGGCATTGCCGGAACCACGGTCGCGACGACGATGATGGCGGCGGAGATGGCGGGCATCCAGGTGTTCGCGACCGGCGGCATCGGCGGGGTGCATCGCGGAGCGGAGTCGACGTTCGACATCTCCGCCGACCTCGAGGAACTGTCGCGGACGCCGGTGGCGGTGGTCTGCGCCGGGGCCAAGGCGATCCTCGATATTCCCAAGACGCTCGAAGTGCTGGAGACCAAGGGCGTGCCGGTGATCGGCTTCGGCACCGACACGTTCCCGGCGTTCTGGACCCGCTCCAGCGGCCATCCGGTGGACCAGCGGATCGACACCGCCGAGGACATGGCGGCGCTGCTCGAAACGCAGTTCAGCCTGGGCATGGGCGGCGTGCTGATCGGCAACCCGATCCGCGCCGAGGATGCGCTCGATGCCGACATGATCGCATCGACCATCGAGGCGGCGATCGCCGATGCCGACCGCGGCGGGATTTCGCGCAAAGCGCTGACGCCCTATCTGCTGAAGCGCATCTTCGAGCTGACCGGCGGCAAGAGCCTGGTGTCCAACATCGCGCTGGTCGAGAACAACGCGCGGGTGGCGGCGTCCATCGCCGTGGCGCTGGCCAAGCGGATGGCCGCATGAGCGCAGACGTTCTGGTCATCGGCGACGTCATCACCGACATCATCGCGCTGCCGGAAGGGCCGATCGTGCGCGGGTCGGACCGGCGCGCGACGATCCGGCTGCAGCCGGGCGGCTCAGCCGCCAACCAGGCGGTGTGGCTCGGCTCGCTCGGCATGAAGGTGCGGCTGGTGTCGCGGGTGGCGGCGGCCGATCTCGAGAGCAACATCGCCTATTTCACCGCGCGCAGGGTCGAGCCGATGCTGGTGGGCGACGCCAGCGCGCCGTCGGGGGTGCTGATCTCGATCGTCGATGCGGATGGCGAGCGGAGCTTTCTCACCGACCGCGGCGCCAATCTCAATCTGTGCGAAGCGGACCTGCCGGTGAGCCTGCTCGACGGGCTGAAGCTGGTGCTGGTGTCGGGCTATACGCTGTTCACGCCGGGACCGCGCGCCGCAGTGCTGGCACTGCTGAAGGCAGCGCGGGAACGGAAGGTCGCGACGGCGATCGATCCGGCCTCGATCGGCTTCCTGCGCGAAATCGGCCCCGAGAACTTTCTCAAATGGACGGCGGGAACGGGCACGATCTTCGCCAATCTCGACGAGGCGCTGGAGCTGACCGGCTCGGTGGACCTCAACCTGCAGATGCAGACGCTGGGCCGGTTCTATCCGCGCGTGGTGATCAAGCGCGGCGTGGCCGGCGCCGCGGTGGGCGGGCGCGAGGGCGTGGCGTTCTCGATGCCGGCGTCGCAGGGCGAAGTGGTCGACACCACCGGCGCAGGCGACGCGTTCGCGGCGGCATTCCTTGCGGCGGAACTGGGCGGCGCCAAGCTCGACGCCTGCGTCAAGGCGGGGATCGCGTCGGCCGCAACGGCCATTACCCTCATCGGCGGCCAGCCGCGCTGAGCATTTTTGCTTGCCTCGCGCGGCGCTTCCGGGCAGGTTTGGTAAACCGGTTTACCAGAGGGCACGGAAATCGACGATCTGATCCTCGACGCAGCGACGGAAGTTGCGATCCGCCAGCATCTGGTGCTGGTGGCGCTGGGCAAGGCACCGGCCGATCTCGCCATCGAAGTGGGGCGGCTGTTCGCCGCCTATTCGCGAAGCTGGATGGTGGACCAGGAGATCATCGTCGCCGGCCGGCGCATTGCCTATATCGGGCCGATCGGCAGCTATCGCGGCAGCGTGGCCAAGCGGGTGAGCTATCCGAAGCTGTCGGCCATTCCCGGCCTTGGCGAGGTGCACAAGCATATCGAATCCACGCATCTGGCGCCGGAATACGAGGCCGAGCTGGTGCTGCCGCGCGGCAATACGTGGACGTGCGAGGCGAGCCACGAGTTCGCCAACGTCAATGGCGGGCGGAACACCGAGTTCTGGCAGAAGGCACGGCTCGCCGGTTCGCCGCTCAAGATCTTCATCCAGCCCGGCTCGGCCGTGCCGCCGAGCGCGTGGGAAGAGAGCGGCGGCTATTATGGCTATGAGGAGCAGCGGGAGTTCATCGCCGACGAACTCAGCGTCACCAGCCTCGACGAGGTGATGGACTGGCCGGCGGTGTGGGACCCGAACAATCCGTCGTACCAGCGCATGTGGGGGATGATCGGCGCGACGCTCGAAGGGCGCGCGGTGGTGGAGGGGCACGGCTCGGGGCTGACCGATCCGCACGATATTTCGGCGTTCGTCGCGGCGGGGCTGTCGTCCGACCATGAGGTGTGGGCGCTGGACGAGGCGTGGGACCGGCTGGAGCGCGGCATTTTCACCGAGCTTCGGCCGTTCAGCTACGATTTGATCCTGCCGGGGCTGCTCGAGCGCGGTCTGGCCGACTGGTCGAACGTGGCGTTCACCACCGACGACCGCAGCGCGTCAGAGACGCTGGAGACCGGCGCCGCCGACCACAATGTGCGCCACGCGATTCACTATGGGCTCGCCCCCGAGATCGCCATCCAGTGCGCGACGATCAATCCGGCGCGGCATATGCGGATCGAGCAATGGGTGGGCTCGATTTCGCCCGGCCGCTTCGCCGACGTGGTGCTGCTCGACGATGTGGAACGCTTCTCCATTGCCGCGGTCTATTCCGACGGCGTGCTGGTGGGCGAGGGCAAGAGCTATGTCGGGCCGAAGATCGGCATCGACTGGCCCGACTGGGCGACGAAGACCGTCAATGTCGGCCGGAGGCTGAGCGCCGCCGACTTCGCCATCAAGGCGGAGGCCGGCGCGACGAGCATGCAGGCCGCCGTGCTGCGGCCGTTCCACTGGAACGAGGATTTTCTGGTCGAGACGCTGCCGGTGGTGGATGGTGAGGTGCAGCGCGACACCTCGCGGCTCATCACCAAATGGTCGGTGATCGACCGCTATCGCGGCGATGGCGCGGTGGCCTCGATGTTCTGGACCGGGTGCGGTCCGGCCGACCCGGATACGGCGCTCGCCTGCTCGGTGGCGCATGACAGCCACAATATCTGGGCGGTCGGCTCGTCCGACGCGGCGATGGCGCTGGCGGTGAACCGGCTGAGCGAGATGCAGGGTGGCTGGGCGCTGGTGCATCGCGGCGAACTCGTTGCGGACGTGCGGCTCGAGATCGCGGGGCTGATGACGGCGCGCAATGCCGCCGATTTCGACCGCGAGATGCAGGCGTTCTACACGCGGGCGGCGGAGGTCGACTGGATGTTCCGGCCGTCGGCGCTCAATTTGTGGAAGCCGGGCTTTCCGGAATTCCTCAAATTCGCGACGCTGACCTGCAGTCCGTGGCGCTGGGTGCTGGTGGCGCCGTCGAAGCTGGCGCCCGAAGGGTTCGTCAACGTGCAGACCGGCGAGACGCACAAGGTGGTGTGGGCGTGAGCATCAAAGTCTATCTCGCGGGTCCGGAGGTGTTCCTGCCCAATGCGCGCGAGGCGCTGGACGTCAAGATCGCGCTGACGCGGGCGGCGGGGCTGATCCCGGTGTCGCCGGGCGATTTCACCATTCCGCCCAAGCCGAGCAAGCGGGAACTGGGCCATGCGATCAGCGCCATCGACGAGCAGATGATGGATTCGGCGGACGCGATCATCGCCAATCTCACGCCGTATCATGGCGTGTCGGCGGACACCGGCACCTGCTACGAGCTCGGCTATATGTGCGCGCAGGGCAAGTTCGCGTATGCCTACACCAATGTGGCGGCGAGCCTGCGCGAGCGCACCATCGCCCATTACGACGGCGACGTGGTGACCGACGCGAACGGGCGGCTGCGGTCGCGGCGCGACGGGCTGGCGGTCGAGGACATGGACATGTCCGACAATCTGATGATGCAGGGCGGCGTGGAGCGGCGCGGCGGGCAGATGATCGTGCACGCGGCCGCGCCGGAGCGGCTCTATCTCGATACCACCGCGTTCGAGCAGTGCCTGAGGCTGCTGGCGGCGCGGGCGGGCTAGATCGCTTCACCGTTTCCATGAAACGGCGAAACGCTCCAGCTTCTTTGCTTGGTCGCGTTTCCGAACCGGAAAACCGTTGCCACTTTTCCTGGAAACGCTCTGTTAGCGCGCGGCCCGCATCGCCAGGGCGCGCTGGGCGCGGATCGAGAACAGCACCAGCGCGAGGATGGTGACGACGAACGGGATCATGCGGATCAACTCCGGCGGGATCCAGTCGAAGAGGCCGGGCAGTACGGTGGTGAGGCCGTCGAAGGCGCCGAACAGCACCGCGGCCAGCAGCACGCCCACCGGGTGGCGGGCGCCGAGCAGCACCGCGCCCAGCGCGATGAAGCCGCGGCCGGCGGTCATGTTGGCGGTAAAGCCGATATAGTTGAACATTGCGAGCTGGGCGCCGCCGAGGCCGGCGAGCGCGGCGGAGACGACGAGGCTCCAGGCGCGCACTTTGGTGACCTGGATGCCGGCAGCTTCGGGTGCCGACGGGTATTCGCCGACGGCGCGCAGCCAGAGGCCCCACGGCGTGCGGTAGAGGAAGTACCAGATGCCGAAGACCAGCAGCGCCGCGACCCAGCTCAGGAACGAGTGACCGGACAGGATCGAGGTCAGGAACGGGCCGATGCCGGGGATGGCGTCGAGGAAGCTGAGGTCGATGGCGGGGATGGCCTTGGACGGCAGGTTGATCGAGGTGCCCTTGTCGCCGCCGGTGGCGATGGAGAGGCCGAACACCGTTCCACCGGTGGCCAGCGCGCTGATGGCGAAGCCGACGATGATGATATCGGCCTTCATGCGCAGATGGAAGAACGCCATGACCGCGCCGACGACACCGCCCGCGACGAGGCCGGCGAGCACGCCGACATACCACGGCGCATGGGCCGAGGCGACGACGGCCGCGAGGCAGCCGATCAGCATGATGCCGTCGAGCGCGACGTTGAGGGCGCCACTCAGATCGGCGATGAGGCCGCCCAGCGTCGCCAGCAGCAGCGGGGTGGAAGTGCGGATGACGGTCGCGAGGAAGGCGGCCGAGAAAATGGTGAGGATCAGCTCGTTCATTGCGAACCATCTCCGGCGAGGGGCGAACCCGCCGGCAGGGCGCGCCCGCCCCGGCCGGCGAGCCGCATCAACCACGCACGGCCCGGGAGGCTGAACGAGGAGGAAACCAGAAGGATGATGATGGCGGCGACGACGCCGATGACTTCGGCGGGCACGTCGGTGCGGATGTTCATGAGCTGTGCGCCTTGCCGCAGATAGCCGTAGAACAGCGCGACGATGGGGATGGCCAGCGGGCGGTTGCGCGCGACGATGGCGACGAGCACGCCCTCGAAGGCGAAGCCGCCCTCAAAGCCGGTGGTGAGCTGGCCGAAGGCGGCGCCCTGGACGAACATCGAGCCGAGGAGGCCGCCGATGGCGCCGGCGACGGTCATGGCCGAGACGGTGATGAAATTGGGCTTGATGCCGGCATATTCGGCAAAGCGCGCATTGTGGCCGACGAGGCGAAGCTTCAGGCCCCAACTCGTGCGGTAGAGCGCGAACCACACCGCGAGGACCGAGAGGATGGCGAAGATCAGCCCGAGGTCGATGCGGGTGCCGGCAACCAGCACCGGATAGAGCGACGGTTTGGGGAAGCGATCGGTGGTGAGAAGGCCGCTGCCGGGGGGCACCAACTGCACGCGGATCAGGTAGTTGCTGAGCTCGACGGCGATGTAGTTGAGCATCAGCGTCGAGACGATCTCGTTGGCGCCGAGCCGGGCCTTGGCGATGCCGGGCAGAAAGCCGAGCAGCGCGCCGACGAGGATGGCGACGACGATGCCGAGCGGCAGGCCGACCCAGGTCTGGCCGATGGGCGAGAGCGCGACGAAGGCGACGGCGGTGCCGCCGAGGATGAGCTGGCCCTGCACGCCCAGCGCGAACTGCCGCGCCTGAAACACCAGCGAGAAGGCGAGGCCGGTCATGGTGAGTTTTGCCGCATCGTCGATCCACAGCCCGATCGTGCGGGTCTTGGAGATGGGCGCGGTGACGAGCGTGGTCAGCGCTTCGATCGGCGCCTTGGAGGTGAAGAACACCACCACCAGCGTCACGATGGCGGCGATGACCAGCGCGACGAGGGCGCGGACGATTTCGCGGCGGGCCGCGGTCCAGCGGCTCTGCGGGCGCAGCGATCCGGCGGAGGTCATGCTCATCCGAGGCCAGCCTTCATTTCATCTTCGGTTTGCTCGGACAGGCCCAGCATGTAAGCGCCGAGCGTTTCGGCCGTGAGGTCGTCGCGGTTGAGGAAGGCGGCGACGATGCGGCCGCGGTAGAACACCAGCAGCCGGTCGGAGAGGGCCAGCAGCTCGGAGAGATCGGCCGAGCTCAGCAGCACGGCGGCGCCGCCGTCGCGGGCCCCGGCGATGGTCTTCCAGATGAACTGCGTGGCGCCGAGGTCGACGCCGCGGGTGGGCTGCGACACCAGGAGCAGACGCGGCTGTTCGGAGAGCTCGCGGGCGACCACGACCTTCTGCATGTTGCCGCCCGACAGCGTGCCGACAGCGGCGTTGGGGCCGCTGACCCGGATCGAGAATTGTTCGATCAGTTGCTGCGCATTGGTGCGGATGGCCTTGAGGTCGAGCAGGCCATTGCGCACGAAACGGCGATCGGTCAGGCGGGTGGCGACGAGATTTTCGGCGACGCTGGCACCGGTCGCGAGACCCTGCGCGATGCGGTCCTCGGGGATGCCGGCGATGCCGAGGCCGCGGCGCTCGAGCACCGACATGGGCATGATGTTGGCGCCGCCGAGCTGGATGTCGCCATTGGCGACGGGGCGGAGGCCGGCGATGGCCTCGAGCACTTCGGCCTGGCCGTTGCCCTCGACGCCCACCAGCCCGACGATTTCGCCGGGGCGGACGGTGAGGCTCAAATCGGCGCAGATGTCGGTGCCGCGGGCATTGGTCAATTGCAGGTTGAGCACATTGACGATGGGGGCGGCCTTGGCGGTGGCGGCTCGGTCGACCCGCAGAGTCACTTCCTTGCCGACCATCATGGTGGCGAGGCTCTGTTCGGTCACTTCGCTGGCCTTGACGCGGCCGACGGTCCTGCCCTGCCGCATGACGGTGATGGTGTCGGAAATCTCCAGCACTTCGGGCAGCTTGTGGGCGATGAAGATGACGGTCTTGCCCTGCTCGATCAGCGAGCGGATGGCGACGAACAGTTCCTGCACCTCCTGCGGCGCGAGCACGGCGGTGGGCTCGTCGAGGATGAGCACCCTGGCGTCGCGGTAGAGGGCCTTGAGGATTTCGACGCGCTGCTGCTGGCCGACCGGCAGGGTACGTACCGGCGGCAGCGGATCGATGTTGAGGCGGAAGCGCTTCGACAGCTCGGCGACTTTGGCGATGGCCTCCTTGCGGTTGAAGCGGATGCCGGCATGCGGCTCGGAGCCGAGCACGACGTTCTCATAGACCGAAAAGGAGGGCACCAGCGAGAAATGCTGGAACACCATTCCGATCCCCGCGTCGATGGCGTCGCGGGGATTGGAAAAATGTACCGGCTTGCCGTCGAGCAGCAATTCGCCGGCATCGGGATGCTCGATGCCGAACAGGATCTTCATCAGGGTGGATTTGCCGGCGCCGTTTTCGCCGACCACGGCATGCACTTCGCCCTTGGCGACGGACAGGTCCACACCATTATTGGCGACGACGCCGCCCGGATAGACCTTGCCGATGCCTTTGGCTTCGATGATTGCCGACATGCTTCCCCCCGGCGGAACCGGCGCCATTCCGAGGAACGGCGCCGGCCCGAGTTTCAGATTATTTCATCACCGTGTCGACGGTGATCTCGCCCGAGGCGATCTTCTTTTCGAGATCGTCGACCTGGGCCTGCACGTCGGCGGGCACGAGCTTTTTGTAGTACTCGTTCTTGGAGATGCCGACGGCGTCGTCCTTGAGGCCGAGCAGTTCGGTCTGGCCGTATTTCTGCGTGCCGTCCACGGTCGCCTTGAGGGTGTTGTAGAGCGACTGGCCGACGCGCTTTTCGACCGAGGTGAAGATCACGTCGGCCTGGGCCGGGTCGGTGTCCTTGAAGATCAGCGCCTGGTCGCTGTCGACGCCGACGGCGAGCTTGTGCGCGTCACGCACGGCCTGCAGCGCGCCGATGCCGGTGGCGCCGGCGATCGGGAAGATCACGTCGGCGTTCTGGCCGAGCTGGGCGAGGGCTTCTTCCTTGCCCTTGGCCGGGTCGGAGAAGGTGCCCGAGACCTGGTTGAGAATCTGGATGTTGGGGTTGGCGGCCTTGGCGCCCTGGTCGAAGCCGACCTTGAAATCGGTGACGGTGGGGAAGTCCTGGCCGATGATGGTGCCGAGGATGCCGGTCTTGCTCAGCTTGGCGGCGGCCCAGCCCGCGAGATAGCCGGCGCTCGAGGTCTGGTAGTTGATGCCGAGCACGTTGCCGCAATCGCATTTGGTGAAGTCGACGGTGTCGTCGAAGATCACGAATTTTTCATCGGGGTACTGCGGCGCGATGTCGGCGACGAACGGGCTCATGTCGAAGGTGCCGACGATGATGACGTTGTAGTCGCTGTCGGCAGCATCGGCGAGCGCCGGCTGCCACTTGGACTTGTCGTAGCCCGCTTCGATGATCTTGACGGTGACGGGCAGGTCGGCCTCGGCCTGCTTCATGCCGGCAGCGGCGCTGTCGAAGAAGCTCTTGTCGCCCAGCGTGCCGTGCAGCACGAGCGCGACCTTGAGCGGATTGTCCTTGGTGTAGGTGGTCTGGGCCAGCGCCAGCGAAGAGGCGGCGGCCATCAGGCTGCCGGCGAGCACGAGGCCCGTCGCAGCTTTGCCGATCGTCGAGAGAAGAGACATGCGCACTCCTGTTGCGTTAGTTCGTCTGCTTGTTCGGGTTGTAGGCGAGAGATACGGCGTAGAGCGCATCGACCTTCTGCAGATCGACCTGCTCGACGAACGTAATCCTGGGGGTGCCGAGCCGGCCCGACGGATCGACCAGCGTCATGCCGCGGGTGAGGTCGGGGCCGAGCGCGACGCTCGACGAGGCGAGGATGGATTTGGTGACCATGGAGGGATCGACCAGCACCGCCGCCGCCAGCGGATCGACATAGAGGAAGCGGTCGGGGTTGCCGCGCCGCACCGAGTTGCCACGCGCGTGGTCGGCCAGCGCCTTCGAGAACTCACGCAGCGGGCTGGGCGGAATGGTATCGAACAACGCGTCCAAGCGCTCCCCTGACATGAAGTGCGCCACACAGGCTTCCCACGGCACTACAATCGTCTCGAGCCCAGCGGTCAAGACAATATGTGCCGCCTCGGGATCGGCATAAATGTTGAACTCGGCGGCCGGCGTGGTGTTGCCGCGGCCATAGACGTTGCCGCCCATGATGGTGAGCGTGCCGATGCCGTCGACGATCGACGGGTCGAGCCGCAGCGCCAGCGCGAGATTGGTCAGCGGCCCGATCATGATGATGTCGGCCTTCTCGCCCTTGGCGGCAGCGGCCTTGAAGGTGCGGATCAGCGCACCGACGCCGTCGTCGGAGGCCGGCTGGTCCTGCGTCGCGGGACGCGGCGCGCCGCCGAGGCCGTCTTCGCCGTGCACGTATTTGGCATCGATGATCGGCTGGGTCAGCGGGCGGTCGGCGCCCCTGTGGGTCGGAATGTGGACGCCCAGATGCGACGCGACCGCGAGAAGGTTGGTGGTCGCCTGGTCGCGCCCGACATTGCCGAACACGGTGGTGATGAGGTCGGGCGTCCGGCCGTTGGCGACCAGCAGGATCAACGCCTGGCTGTCGTCCACGCCGCCGTCGCTGTCGAAAATCAGGGTCCGCTTGCTCACGCTGTCTTCCTTTGCGCCTTGTCGTCGGCGACGCGCTGCCAGAAGGCGGCATAGGCCGACGCGTACTCGTGTCGAATGTCGTTATAGTCGCGCCGCAATAACGCGCGGTCGCGCACCAGTTGTTCGCCGGCGACCCAGAGATGCCGCACGTCGCGGCCGCTGCCGGAATAGACCAGCAGCGTTTCGGGGTCGGGCGTTTCGGAATAGCCGGGGCCGCTGAGGTCGATGGCGACCATGTCGGCGGACTTGCCGACTTCGAGGCTGCCGATCTCGTGGTCGAGGCCGAGCGCGCGGGCGCCTTCGATGGTCGCCATGCGCACCAGCTCGCGCGACGAGATGGGCTGGGCGCGGCCCTCGCGATGCGAGGCGACGAGGCCGGCGACGCGCATCTCGGCCACCATGTCGTAGGAGTTGTTGGCCGCGACATTGTCGGTGCCGAGCGCCACGGTGACGCCGCGCTGGCGCAGGGTCACGGCCGGGCAGGCGCCGGCGCGGCCGGAGCGGAGCCCGGCGCTGGCGCAATAGGCCACCGAGACGGTGGGGTGCGCGGCGAAGATGTCGATATCGGCGGCGCTGAGGTCGAGGCAGTGCGCGGCGTGGACCTTGCCGGCAAAGAAGCCGGCGCGGTCGAGCGCCTGCGTGGCGGTGAGGCCGTAGCGCGCTTCGGTTTCTTCATTGTCCTCGGGGCCGGCGGCCATGTGGAGGTGGAGGCCGACGCCGAACTCACGGGCGATGGCGACCTCTTCGAGCAGCAGGTCCTCGGTGTTGTCGACATAGGGCGCGTGGGGGCCGAACCACGGGATGACGCGGCCATCGGCGGAGCGCTGTTGTTCGAGGAAGGCGCGGGCCTTGCTGAGCTCCGCTGCACCGCGCGCCCTGTCGCCGAGCTGCACGATACCATAGGCGATGATGGCGCGCAGGCCCGTGGCCTTGACCGCATCGGCGATCTCTTCGGCAAAGAAGTACTGGTCGCAGAAGGTGGTGGTGCCCGAGAGCGCCATCTCCGCACATGAAAGTGTCACGGCCGGCGCGATATCCTCGCTCAGCAGCGACAACTCGGGTTCGCGGATCGAGTTGTACCAGCCGTCCATGGTGAGGAGGCTCTGGCCTTCCGAGCGGCCGCGGAACAGCACCATCACCGAATGGGTGTGGGCGTTGACGAGGCCGGGCATCAGCAGGTGGCCGCCAAGGTCGATGACTTCGTCGAAGCCATCGGCCGCGGGCGTGGTTGCAGCGGGACCTGTGCCGGTGATGCGGCCGTCGCGCACGGAGACCCATCCGTTCGCGAACACGCGATCATCCTTGTCCACGGTCAGCACGGTGGCGCCGTGGAAAAGCGAGAGGCCCATCTCACCTCAGTTGGTAAACCGGTTTACAGACGGGAATAAAGACGCTCATTATGCGCTTGTCAAATGCTTTGGGGCGGCCCTTGAACAGCAAACCATTCGGCGCCGACGACCTGTTGCTCACGGGCGCCGACGAAGTCGCGATCCGGCAGGAGCTGACGCTGGTGGCGCTCGGCAAGCGCCCGGCCGACCGGGCGCTGCGGGTGGGCCGGCTGCTCGACGTGCATACGCGCACGTGGCTCAGCGATCAGGAGATCGTGTTCAAGGGCCGCCGCATCGCCTGGGTCGGTCCGGCCGGGACATATCCCGGGACGATCACCGGCCAGCGCGTGCACGAGCCGGAGCTGTCGGCGGTGCCCGGGTTCGGCGAAGTGCACAAGCACATCGAGAGCTCGCATCTGACGCCCGAGTGGGAGGCGGCGCTGGTCATCCCGCGCGGCAATACGTGGACGTGCGAGGCGAGCCACGAGTTCTCCAATGTCGATGGCGCGCACAATCTCGAATTCTGGCAGATGGCGCGGCAGGCGGGCTCGCCGCTGAAGATCTTTCCGCAGCCGGGTTCGGCGGTGCCGCCCACGGCATATGAGTGGGGCGGCGGCTATTTCGACGGCAAGGCGCAGGCGGGGTTCATGGCCGAGAGCGTCATGGTCACCGGGCTCGACGAGGTGATGGACTGGCCGGCGGTGTGGAACCCTGAGAGCCCGTCGCACGACAGACTGTGGGGGATGATCGGCGCGACGCTCGCCGGACGTGGCGTGGTCGAGGGACATGGCTCGGGGCTGAAGACGATCGACGAGATCAGCGCGTTCGCGGCGGCGGGGCTGGCCTCGGACCATGAGGTGGTGAGCGCGGATGAGGCGTGGGACAAGCTGACCCACGGGCTCTTCGTCGAGCTCCGCATCTACACCATGACCGAGCTGATCAAGGGGTTGCTGGAAAGGGGGCTCGCCGACTGGTCGCAGGTGGCGCTGACCACCGACGATCGCAGCGCGTCGCATACGCTGAGGGATGGCGGCACCGACCACAATGTGCGCACGGCAATTGCGGCGGGGCTGGCGCCCGAGATCGCCATCCAGTGCGTCACCATCAATCCGGCGCGGCATATGCGGCTCACGCCCTATGTCGGCTCGATCGCGCCCGGACGGTTCGGCGATGTGGTGCTGCTCGAGGATGTGCCTACGCTGAAGATCGCGAAGGTCTGGGCCGATGGCGAGCCGGTGTCGGAGGGCACAAGGTTCACCGGGCGGGTGCCGAAGATCGCGTGGCCGGAATGGGCGACGCATACGGTCAATATCCAGCGGCGGATCACGGCGGAGGATTTCCGCATTGCTGCGGCGCCGGGTCGGAGCACGATGCAGGCGGCGGTGATCCGGCCGTTCCACTGGCATCCGGATTTCTACACGATGGAATTGCCAGTGGAGGACGGCGCGGTGCAGCGGCTCGACAGCGAGAACCTCACCAAGTTCGCCATCGTCGACCGCTTCTCGGGCGAGGGGAAGATCGCGAAGATGTTCTGGCGCGGCTGTGGGCCGCGCGACCCGCAAAGCGCGCTCGCCTGTTCGGTGGGACACGACAAGCACAATATCTGGTGCGTGGGCTCGGACGATGGCGCGATGGCGCAGGCGGTCAATGCGCTCAACGACATGCAGGGCGGCTGGGCGCTGGTGCATCGCGGCGAGCTGGCGGCGACGGTGCGCTTCGAGGTCGGCGGGCTGATGAGCGCGCGTCCGGCCGAAGAGCTCGATGCCGAAATGCAGGCAATGTATCGGGCGGCGGAGAAGGTCGACTGGATCTACGAGCCGACCTACCGGCCGCGCTGGTATCCGGGCTTTCCCGAGCGGCTGATGGCGGCGACGCTCACCTGCTCGCCGTGGACCTGGGTGCTGGTGGCGCCATCGCCGCTGGCGCCCGAAGGCTTCGTCAACGTCGCGACGGGCGCGACGCACAAGATCGTCTGGTAGCGGGGCCGGCCTTGGCAACCATCCGGGACGTAGCGCAGACGGCGGGGGTGTCGACGACCACCGTGTCGCGCTATCTCAACAACCACATCGAGCTGCCGGCGGCGACCGTGGCGCGGATCGATGCGGCGATTGCCAAGCACGATTACCGCCCGAACCTCCTGGCGCGGCGGCTGTCGACGGGCAAGACCGACGCCATCGGGCTCGTGGTGCCGGAGATTCGCGAGCCGTTCTTTGCCGAGCTCGCCTCGGTGGTCGAGGACGAGGCCGACCGGCACGGCTACACGATCTTCATTTCGTCGACGCGCAGCGACCGCAATCGCGAGCTGGCCTCGCTGGACCGGCTGCAGGACCATCACGTCGACGGGCTGATCATGATGACCAACACGCCCGACGACGGGACGCTGGCGAAGTCGATCGGCAAGCGGAAGAACGTGGTTCTGCTCGATGAGGATATTCCGGGCGTGAAGGTGCCAAAGGTGTTCGTCGAGAACGCCGAGGGGGCGGAGCGGGCGACGCGCTATCTGATCGATGCCGGGCATGAAAAGATCGCGTTTCTCGGCGGGCCGCTTGGGCTGCTGAGCAGCGAGGAGCGGCATGAGGGGTTCGCGCGGGCGATGCGGGGCGCGGGGTTCGCCATCAATCCGCATTTGGTCCACCGCGGCAGCTTTTCCCCGGATTTCGCGCGGCAGGCGACGCTTGGCATCCTCAAGGCCGCGGCGCCGCCGACGGCGATCTTTGCCTCGAGCGACTATCTCGCCATCGGCGCGCTGCTCGGGCTCAGGCAGGCGGGCATCAGCGTGCCGGCCGACATGAGCTTCGTCAGCTTCGACGATACGCCGCTCGGCGCCATGCTGACGCCGGCGCTCACTGCCATCCGCCAGCCCATCGAGGCGCTGGGACGGCATGGGTTCCAGTTGCTCTATGCGCTGATGACGCGCCAGCCTGCCGCAAAACTCACCCGGCTTCCGGTCGAACTGATCGAGCGCGACTCCGTCGCCAAGCCAAGATCGAAAGGACAACTGACTTGAGCAAACGCGTGCTGATCGCGGGGGAATCGTGGACGACGCATTCGATCCACCAGAAGGGTTTCGACAGCTTCACCACCACCGAATACAATGAAGGCGTACGCTGGCTGCGCGAGGCGCTCGATGCCAATGGCTGGAGCGTCGACTTCCAGCCGTCGCACGTCGCGGCGCGGGAGTTCCCGATGAGCGCCGCGGCGCTGGAACAATATTCCTGCGTGATGCTGAGCGACATCGGCGCCAACACGCTGCTGCTCCATCCCGACACGTTCACCAAATCGAAGGTGCTGCCCAATCGGCTGCATGCCATCCGTGACTATGTAGCCGCCGGTGGCGGGCTGGTGATGATCGGCGGCTACCTGACGTTCCAGGGCATCGACGCCAAGGGCCAGTACGCCGGCTCGGCCATCGAGGAGGCACTGCCGGTGACGCTGATGCGCGCCGACGACCGGGTGGAGTCGCCGCAGGGCGTACAGCCGGTGGTGGCCGACGCGGCGCATCCGATGCTGCGTGGCGTGCCGGGCAACTGGCCGGCGCTGCTCGGCTACAACCGGGTCGAGACCAAGCCGGACGGCGCGCTGATCGCTACGGTGGGCGACGATCCGCTGCTGGTCGCGGGCGGCTTCGGCAAGGGGCGCGGCGTTGCCTTCACCTCCGATTGCGGCCCGCATTGGGCGCCGCCGCCGTTCTGCGAATGGGACGGCTATGCGGCATTGTGGAATGGCATTGCCGAATGGGCAGGGAGTCTCAGATGATCGAAGTCAAGCAACCGCCGGATCCGTGGCAGCGGACCACGACCGAGCACGGCTTTGCCGCGGACGAGGTGATCTCGGCGCTACAGAAATCGATGCGGCGCGGCATGACCGAGAACGCGCTGCTGCTCGGCTGGGAGATGTATGTCACCAGCGCCGAGATGGAGGAGATGCTGTGGTCGCGGCTGGGCGTCATTTCGATCGAGGATGTCGGGTTCGGCAACCTCAACGCGCCGGCGCTGGTCGAAACGCTGTTCCAGATGCATAAGCGGTACGCCCGGCCGACGCATGATCGGTTCCTGTTCGCGGCGCATGCGATTCGGGTGATGGCGGGTGGTCCGAAGGACCGCACCACCGACGACATGGTCAACTGGGCCAAGCATGCAGTCGCGTTCGGCGAGCGCATGCCGGAAATCCCCGACTTTGCGCTCGACATGCACACGCGGCGCGGCGCCGAGATGGGCCGCGACTATCGCTGGTTCATGGAGGAAGCCTCGAAGGTGTCGCCGGAAATTCCGGACAAGGACCAGACATACCGGCAATGGATTCTCGATGCGCTCGCCGCGGGAAAGCTGAGCTGATGGCGGGCACAGGCGTCGTCGTGCTCGGCATCTTCGTCGCGGACCTGGCGTTTCGCGCCGTGCGGTTGCCGGCGGTGGGCGAGACCATTGCCGGCTCTGGCTTCAAGATGGGGCCGGGCGGCAAGGGCTCCAATCAGGCCGTCGCGGCGGCGCGGCTGGGCGCGAAGGTGACGATGATCAGCACGGTCGGGCGCGATGAATTCGGGCAGATGGCGCTCGATACGTGGCGGCGCGAGGGGATCGTGACAGCGGTCCGCCAGAGCGACAGGGAGCCGACGGGCGCGGCGTTCATTTATGTCGACGAGCTGAGCGGCGACAATGCGATCATCGTGGTGCCGGGCGCGGCAGGAACGATGAATGCGGCGGATATCGAGGCGTCGGCCGAGCTGATCCGCAATGCGGGGGTGTTCGTGACGCAGCTCGAGCAGCCGCTGGCGGCGGCGCGGCGCGGACTCGAGATCGCCAAGGCGGCCGGGGTGACGACGGTGTTCAACCCGGCGCCGGCCGGGCCGGTGGAGCGCGAGATCTATCCGCTTTGCGACTATGTCACGCCCAACGAGACCGAAGCGGCGCAGCTCACGGGCATTGCGGTCGAGAGCGTCGACGATGCGCGGCGGGCCGGCGATGCGCTGCTGGCGCTGGGTGCGGGCATGGCGGTGATCACGCTGGGCGAGAAGGGCGTGCTGCTGCATAGCGCGGCGTCGAGCACGCATGTGCCGGCGTTCCGGGTGAGCCCGGTGGTCGAGACGGCAGGGGCGGGCGATGCGTTCAATGGCGGGTTCGCGGTGGCGCTGGCGCGCGGCGACACGCCGGAGGCGGCGGCGCGGTTCGGCTGCGCGGTGGCCGGGCTGTCGGTGACGAAGGCCGGCACGGCGCCGTCGATGCCGACGCTCAGCGAGGTCGAGGCGCTGCTCGCGCGAGGCTAGTGGTTCGACTGCGAGTCGATGTGGAAGGCCGTGACGATGAAGGCGCGGTCGAGCGCCTGCATCATGTCGGCCGGGGTTTGGTGCCACGCGGGCTAACGCGCCGTTGGGTAGGGGCCGAAGGCGGCGGTCCAGCGGTCGAGGGCGGCATCGAGGAAGGGCGAGGGGGCGAGCCGGGGGATGCGGCAGGCGCCGGCGCTGGCGATGCCGGCGCGGCGGATGAACATGCGCTTGCCGTAGAGGATGGCGACATCGAGGGTCTGCATCGAGAAGACGATGTAAGGAAGGATGAGCGCGTACAATGACTTAGCCTGCTCGATGTCGCCGGCCTGCACCGCGCCGTAGATGGCGGCCTGCAGGTCGGTGCAGTCGGGCGCGGGGACCATGCCGGCACAGCCCGCAAGGAGGTTGTCGGGCAGCTCGAGGCCGCCACGGCCGTTGAGGATGGCGAAGTCCGGCCCGAGGGCGTCGATGAAGGGCTTGACGTGGACGACGGGGCCTTCGCCCTTCATCAGGGTGAAGTGCTCGTGGCGCCGGCGGAGGGCCGTGACCTCGGCTGGGGTGAGGCCGACGCCGAGGTATTCGGGGGCGTTCTGGATGCCGACGTCGATGCTGATGCCGGTGAAGGCGGAGGCGTAAAACTCCAGCAGTTCCAGGTTGTTAGGGCGCCGGCCGAGAGGCGGCTGGAACACCAGGCAGGTCGCGCCGGCTGCTTCGGCGTCGCGCGCCAGCGACCGCACCTCGTCGAGCGTCGAGCCGGCGATGGTGGCCATCAGCGGCCGGCGGCCGGCGATGTCCTCCACCGCCCAGCGCACCAGTGTGCGGCGCTCGTCGGGGGTCAGCGCCGCGACCTCGGTCAGGAGGCCGAGCACGGCGATGCCATGGGCGCCGGCGGCGATGCAGGCCTCGACCTGCTGGCGGAAGGCGGTGCGGTCGAGCGCTCCGTCGGGGCCGAAAAACGCGTACAGCATCGAAAAAATGCCGTGCGGCCGACTTGCGTTGGCGATCATGGGTTTGGATGGTTCCAAAGGTGTAAGAATGGCCGTCTGGGATCGCATATCATATGAAGGAATGGCAGTATCGGTGGTGTCGAATGCGACCCGCCGATATTTTTGGCGCACCGCTGTCGATTTGCCCCTTCGCCGTTCGTCAGGTTGGCAGAAGGTTCGGAGGAGACCGACAATGACGAGGAATTACGGCTGGATCATCGTGGCGGCGGGGGCGGTGATCACCTGCGTGGCGATGGGCTCGATGTTCGCGCTGCCGGTGTATCTGCAGCCGATGGCGGAGGACACCGGCTGGACGCGGGCCGGCATCTCCACCGCGATGACGGTGGGCTTCATCGTGATGGGCGTCGCCGGCTTCGGCTGGGGCGCGCTCAGCGACCGGATCGGGGCGCGGCCGGTGGTGCTGATCGCGGCCGTGCTGCTCGGCGCCGGGCTGGTGCTGGCGAGCCGCGCGAGCAATGTCGAGATGTTCCAGCTCGCCTATGGCGGCATGGTGGGCGCGGCCGGCGGCGCGTTCTTTGCGCCGATCATTTCGGCGACGCTGAGCTGGTTCGACAAGAACCGCAGCCTCGCGGTATCGCTGGTGTCGATCGGCGCGGGCGTGGCGCCGATGGTGATGACGCCGCTCGCGAGCCTGCTCATCCAGACCTATGGCTGGCGGAGCGCGATGCTGACCATCGCGATCGCGGCCGTCGTGATCGTGGTGCCGGCGGGCCTGCTGATCCGCCGGGCGCCGCAGGTGGCGGATGCGCCGGCGCCGGCATCGGCCGCCGTACAACCGGCCGCGACGCGGCAGCCATCGGCAGCGTTCGCGGCGCTGCGCACGCCACAGTTCATCGTGCTGGCGACGACGTTCTTCCTCTGCTGCGCGGCGCATTCCGGCCCGATCTTCCACACGGTGAGTTACGCCATGATCTGCGGCGCGACCCCGCTCGGGGCCGCGGCGATCTACAGCGTCGAGGGCGTCGCCGGGCTGTTCGGCCGGCTGATCTTCGGCACGCTCGCCGACCGCGTCGGCGTGCGCCGGGTGATCGTGGGCGGGCTGCTGCTCCAGGCGGTGGGCATCTACACCTATATCTACGTGTCGCAGATCAACCAGTTCTACCTGCTGGCGCTGGTGCTGGGCACGGCCTATGGCGGCGTCATGCCGCTCTATTCGGTGCTGGCGCGCGAGTATTTCAGCCCCAGGGTGATGGGCACGGTGCTGGGCGCCGCGACGATGACCTCGAGCATCGGCATGGCGTTCGGCCCGGTGGGCGGCGGCTGGCTGTACGATACGTTCGGCACGTATCACTGGCTCTATATCGCTTCCGCCGCGGTGGGCCTCGCCGCCGCCGGCATGGCGCTGGCGTTCCCGCCGCCGACGAAGGGGAACGCGGATGGCGGGATGGAGCTGAAGCCGGCGTGAGCCATGGACGCGATGCACCGTGCCCGGCCGATATTCAGGCAGTCCGCGGGAGCGAAGCCGCTGCTATCTGGGAAACCGTGCGTTGGTGGAGCTGAGCGGGATCGAACCGCTGACCTCATCATTGCGAACGATGCGCTCTCCCAACTGAGCTACAGCCCCGTCCGCACGGTGCGCGCTTCATAACCAATCGCGCGGCGTTGGCCTAGCCCCTTTTTGCGGCTTTTCGTTCAGGCGACGCCATGGGCGATGAGGCTGCGGGCGGCGGCGATCAGCGCCTCGTCGGCGCTTATCAGCGGGCGGCCGAGAAGCTGCTGCACCGGGGCGGAATCGGCGGTTTTGACCACGCCGAGCTCGCCGAGATTGCCGCGCACGTCCTTGTCGACGACGCCGACCAGCCGGGTGACCCAGTCGGGCACCTCGAAACGCGGCATTTTGCCGGCGCGCTCGGGGATGGCCCGGCGCAGGATATCGGCCATCTGCATCAGCGACAGCGTGCCGCTGCCCATGAGGTAGCGCTGGCCGCGGGCTTCGGGCGCGGTCATGGCGGCGACGTGGGCGGCGGCGACGTCGCGGACGTCGATGACGACGAAGGAAATGCGGGCGGCGGCGGGCAGGCTGCCGTCGAACATGCGCTTCAGCAGCGCGACCGAGGTGCCCGGATCCTCATCGAGCAGCGGGCCGAAGATGGCGCCGGGATTGATGGTGGTGAGGTCGTCATGGCGGCCGGCGGCATCGACCAGCATCCAGGCTTCCCGTTCGGCGCGGGTCTTGGATTCGATGTAGGCGTTGACGTCGCGGCCATCGAGCCGGGTCCAGTCGGCGCTGGTGTAGGGCGCGGTGCGGGCCTTGTCGTGGCCATACATGATGGCGGCGGTCGACGAGGTGACGACGATGTGCTCGACGCCGGCGGCGAGCGCGGCGGTGAGGGCGCGGCGGGTGCCGTCGACGGCGGGACGGATGAGCTCCATCCTGTCGACGGGCATCCGGGTGACGAAGGGCGAGGCGGTGTGCTGGAGGTAGCGCGCCCCGGCGATGGCTTCGGTCCAGCCGGCGTCGGAGGTGAGGTCGAGGGCGACGAATTCGAGGTTGGCGAGATCGGCGCCGGCGGCCGCGAGGGTCTTTTTCACCTTGTCGGCCTTGCCGAGGTCGCGGACGCTGCCGCGGACGGCGTAGCCCTGCTTCAGCAGCTCCAGCGCGACATGGCCGCCGAGAAAGCCGGAAATTCCCGTCAGCAACACCAGATCGGCCATCTCAGCCTCCACAGCAATTGAACGAAGCATATGATCGTCATTCGGGCCGAGCACAAGGCGGCGCGGCTGCTGGCGGAGTGGCCGATCGGGCCAGAACTGCCGTGATAGGCTCGGCGAAACGGAGGGCGTTGGAATGGCAGCGGCGACGGTGATCTTCATTCTCTATGCGGTGTCGGGCGGCAACCTGCCGGACTTCACGGCGCTCGGGGCGTTCCAGAGCAAGGCGGCGTGCGAGTCGGCGGCGGCGGATGTGACCAAGGCGCTGGGCGCCGGGCAGTATGGCAAGACGCTGGTGTGCCTGAGCTCGGATTCGCTGAATGCGATCGCGAGTGCGAATGGGGTGGGGAAGTAGGGGGGCTGGTCTCGGTGGGTGGGGCTACCCCCTCCGGCGCTCCGCGCCACCTCCCCCATGGCTCCGCCATAGGGGAGGAACCGACTGCGGCGTCGATGGTCGACGACACAGGGGGTGTGGGAGGATGGGTGCTGACTGAGGCACCGGCGCGCCACCGTTTTCCTTCCCCCGCGAGGGGAGGGCGGCGCGCTTATGAGCGAAGCGAATTAGCAAGCCGGGGTGGGGGGAGTCTCCGCCCGTTCGATGCGGACTGAGACTCCCCCCACCCAGCGCCGCTAGGCCTGCGGCCAAGCTTTGCTACCCGCCATTCGACCATAGGTCTCATGGCCTTCTCACCTAAAATCACGCCACTGGCGTGATTTTGCCTTCGGCCGGCTCGAAGCCCCACGCGGGGGAGGGAAATCGTGCCGACTGAGTCCGCCCGGAGAACCTCCATCTGCGGCTTCCACCGGGGGTGGGGAGGGATGGGTGCTGACTGAGGCCGGCGTGCCACCGTTTTCCCTCCCCCGCGAGGGGAGGGCGGCGCGCTTATGAGCGAAGCGAATTAGCAAGCCGGGGTGGGGGGAGTCTCCGCCCGTTCGATGCGGACTGAGACTCCCCCCACCCAGCGCCGCTACGAGCCTTCGGCTCTAGCTCTGAGGCGTGCCACACGCGCCGAACTTCGTTGCGGTCAGCGCGGCATGCGGTTGAAGGCGTCGAGGGCGGCGATTTTGTAGGCTTCGGCCAGGGTGGGGTAGTTGAAGGTGTTTTCGACGAAGTAGTCGAGGCCGCCGCCGAGGTTGAGGACGGCCTGGCCGATATGGACCAGCTCGGTGGCGCCGACGCGGCCGGCCACATAGAGCAGCATTTCAGTCTTGATGGTGCGGCCGTCGCTCAGGGTGCTGACGACGTGGCCCTGCGCATCGGTTTCGACGCGATCGACCCTGGCGCCGAGGCGGAGCTGCACGCCGCGCTTGCGCAGGTCATGGACGAATTCCTCGATGATTTCGCGATCGACGAATTCGAGGAAGTTCTCGCGCGGCTCGACGATGGTCACCGGCACGTCGAGGGCGGAATAGATGGTGGCGTATTCGATGCCGATGACGCCGGCGCCGACGACGGTGAGGCTGCGCGGCACGTGCGGGTTGGCGGCGATGTTGTCGCTATCGACGATGCTGGTGTCGTTGAACGGAATGTGTTTTGGCCGGAACGGCGCGGTGCCGACGGCGATGACGAGCTTGTCGGCCTCGACCTGATGGCTCTCGTCGGCATCGATCTCGATGTCGAGCCGGTGCGGGTCGACGAAGCGGGCGCGGCCGGCGATGGTTTTGACGCCGTTGCGGGCGAACTGGTGTTCCAGCACGTCGATCTCGTGGTCGAGCGTCATGCGGAGCGGGGCGCCGAGGTCCTTGCCCTCGATGTCCTTTTTGACGCGATAGGCGAGGCCGTAAAAGCCGCGCTCGCGCCAGCCCGAGAGATTGAGCACGGTCTCGCGCAGGGTTTTGGACGGGATGGTGCCGGTGTGGACGGAGACGCCGCCGACGCGCAGGCGGTTTTCGACGACCAGCACGCTGCGGCCGAGCTTGGCCGCCTGGATGGCGGCGCGGCGTCCGGCGGGGCCGGAGCCGATGACGATGAGGTCGTAGCGATCCATGAGTGCCCCCGAATGGGCGGTGAGCTTAGCGGCGGCGTGTGAAGGTTGTGGGACTGAGGGAGAGAGGCTGCGGCCCCACCCTCATCCGGCCTTCGGCCACCTTCTCCCATCAAGGGAGAAGGCAATAGAGCCGAGGATTCGAGATGTGGCCTTCTCCCCTGGTGGGAGAAGGTGGGCGAAGCCCGGATGAGGGGGAGCCACGCGCACGGAGGTTACAGTCACCACGATTTCCCTCCCCCGCGCGGGGAGGGTAGCAAAGCTAGAGCCGAAGGCTCGTAGCGACGCTGGGTGGGGGGACTCTCAGTCGGCATCGAACGGGCGGAGACTC
>Ga0153956_1000873_pt1 | contig 30494 bp, 30 predicted proteins | sample TSFL040MetaG_FD_104704 | JGI IMG/M metagenome (GOLD analysis project Ga0153956, IMG submission 104704) | Attine ant fungus gardens microbial communities from Florida, USA - TSFL040 MetaG | ecosystem: Host-associated > Fungi > Mycelium > Unclassified | place: USA: Florida, Wekiwa Springs... | reverse complement strand
CGGCCTCATGACCCAATCCGCGTGCCCACACTTTTCGGCCCGCGCCGGACACGATATGGCTCTAGAAAGCCAAAACCGACCCCGAAATCAGCCCCGAATGCCCACCAACTGCGGAACTCGGGGTTCAGAACCCGTCTATCTCGACGACCGCCCCGCGGCCGCTGGTGCCACAAGCTGGAAGCTGCGCCTTCGCCCACGCGGATGGGGCACCCGGCCGAAGCCGAGTGCCCCATGGTGCTCCGCGCTCGCGACCGTCCCGCCGCAGCGGGGCGCGCGGCCGCTACGGCGTCGTCGTCGACAGCGTGAAGGTCAGCGTCTTCGCGTAGCTGCCGGTGCGCAGCGCGTCGTTCGCGCCGATCGTCTGCTCGAACGGCACCGTGACGGGGTCGTTCGTGACCGGGCCCGTCCAGCTCGCCACGCTCGCCGGCAGCGGCTTGCCGTCGGCCAGCAGCGGGCTCGGCAGCGCGAAGCCGCCGTTGACCAGGTGGCCCGGCGCGGTCGTGCTCGGGTCGCTGACGGTCAGCGTCGCGTCGCCGGCGGTCGAGACGACGCTGGCGGTCGTCGCGGCCGTGTAGTCCTTCGCGACGCCGGGCTGGAAGGGGCCGAAGTCGGCCGCGGCGCCGAGCGTCAGCGACAGCGTCGCCGGCACGTCGCCGCCGACCGGCAGCGTCTCGAGGTCGTTGCCGGTCGCCGTCGCGAAGGCCTTCGGCCCGCCGACGATCGGCAGCGTGAACGAGCTGTGCTGCGAGTCGAGCGTCAGCTGCGTGCCGGGCGCCGGGCGCAGCGTGTGCTCGTAGTCGCTGGAGATCACCATCAGCGCGACGCGGCGGCCGGGCTGGATGACCTCGTCCTTCGGCTGCAGGTCGAAGTCCAGCTGGTAGAAGGTCCCCGGCACGATCGGCTTGCTGACGCGGTCCGAGTCGCGGTTCTCCGGGTCGAGCCAGCCGCGCGCGATGATCGTGCCGTTGCCGGCACCCTCCGGGTAGCTGACGAGCAGCGCCGTCAGGTTCGCCTTCGGCTTGCTGAAAGCCATCCGCAGCGAGACCGTCGGCGTGCCGCTGATGCGGACGGCCTGCGTCAGCGGGTTGGTCTGGTAGATCAGGCGCACGTTCGAGCTGGCGGCGTTCATCGACGTCGTCGCCGTGACCTTGGCGTCGTCGGTCAGCGTCTCATCCGAGGACTCGGCGCCGGCGGGCGCGAACGACAGCGTGCCGCGCGTCGGCGCGCCGGCGTGCAGGTACTGCGTGACGGGCGCCGTCGTCGGGTCGGGCCACTCGCTGTACGGCGTCGGGTTGGCGTTGCCGCAGACGAGGTTGACGACCGTGCCGGCGGCGACCTTCTGGCCGGCCGTCGTCGCGACCGCCGAGGCCAGCGTCAGGTGCGTCGCGTCCGGGATGTCCGTGATCACGCGCGTCGCGCTCGTCGTCGTGCCGTTCGCGTTCAGCTGCGGGATCGTCAGCGTGAAGCCGAGCGGGAAGACGCTCGTGTCGGCGACGGTCAGCGTGCTCGTGCTCGACTGGTCGCCCGTGACCGTCGTCTGGCGCGGCGGGCAGGCCGCCGCCTCGCGCACGACCCACGACCTCGGCTGGCTCTCGACGTCGTTCTGGACGCCGAGCAGGTAGCGCGTGAACCAGCGGTTGACCATCACGTCCGGCGGCGCGCCGCCGTGGCCGCCCTGGTGGAAGAAGAACTGGTGCGGAATGCCGGCCTTCTTGATCGCCTCGTAGAACTCGACCGACTGCTTGGTCGTGACGTTCTCGTCGTTGTTGCCGTGCGAGATCAGCACCGCGGCGTGCATGTTCGGCACCAGCGCGTTGAGGTTGCGCTCGTCCCAGAAGGCGTTGCGATCGCCGGTGATGCGGTCCTCCTGCTGGCCGATCTGCTGGATCAGCGGCCGGCAGATCTGGCGCGGGTAGGTCTCGTCCTGGCGCGTGTAGACGGCGTCGACGAGCACGTCGGAGTCCTCGCCCTGGTAGCCGCCCGGCCCGCGCACCATGCCGTTGGCGCGGTAGTAGTCGTAGTAGTCGGTGACCGGCGAGATCGGGACGATCGCGTCAAGGCCCTGGACGCCGGTCGCCGCCGCGGCGATCGGCAGCGTGCCGTTGTAGGACGTGCCCATCATGCCGACGTGGCCGCTCGACCAGCCGGCGACGATCGGCGTCGTGCCGTACTCGGTCGTGTAGGCGGTGCCCTTGCCGTCGAGCCACTCGACGACCGACTGGACGGCGTCGTTCTCGTTCGGCGCGCCGTCGGTCGGGCAGCCCTGCGACCAGCCGGTGCCCGGGTTCTCGGCGTGCACGACGGCGAAGCCGCGCGGCAGCCAGGTGCTGTCGAACTCGGTGCTGATGATCGGGCTGGTGTTCTTCGTGTTGAAGTTCGGCTCGGCCAGCCGCGCCGCCGGCGCCTGGCCGATCTCGAGGTCGACGTTCCAGTTGCTGTTCGGCCCGAGCTGGGCGAAGTACGGGCTCGCCTCGAAGATCGTCGGCACCTTCAGCCCGTCCGTCACGGTCTCCTTCGGCCGCGTGACGTCGAAGTGGATCCGGTCCGGCAGCCCGTCGCCGTCGCTGTCGGTGTGCGAGACGACCCAGCCCTCCTCGCGCACCCAGTCGCTCGAATTGGTCGAGAAGACCGCCTGCGACAGCCCGTTGACGACGGTCGGCACGGCCGCGGACGCGGCTGCCGGGGCGACCGACGCGGCCGACGCGAGCGCCGCCACGGCGACGCCCAGCCTGACCCTTCTCCTCATGCTGCTCCCCCCTCGTTGGTACGGCTTGCACCACCGATGCACCACCGATGCTATGCCCGCCCCCACACCCGATCCTCATGCAGCTGTCGCACGTCCCGCGCTCGCCCGCCCGGCGATTGCCTGGCTATGCGCCGCGGTCGGCGCGCGCCCGCTCGACCAGCGCCGCGGGCGCGACCTCGGCGTAGGCGTCCTCGATCGCGCCGGCCACCTCGTTCCAGTCGAGGTCGCGATCGAGCCGCACGCCGAGCCAGCCGCGATGGCCGACGTAGGGCGGGCGGAAGTAGCGCTCGCCGTCGCCGGCGACGAGCGCCTCCTGCATGCCCGCCGGCGCGGCGCACCAGAGCGCCAGCCGGCCGTCGCCGTGGTGGTCGTCGTGGAACGTCGCGAACGTCTTCTTGCCGCGCACGAAGAACGTCGGCGCGCCGTGGCTGAGCCGCTCCTGCACCTCCGGCAGCGCCAGGCAGAGCTCGCGAACGCGGGCCAGCGCCGACTGCGAAGGCAAGGGCATCGCGACCGATGATGCCGCAGTCGCCGCGCCGCGGCTAGGCTCAGCGCCCGCATGGCCGCCCCAGCGACAGCGCACGAGATCCTCGACGTCAATCGCCGCTACCACGACGTGGCGGCGGACTCCTACGACGCCAAGTGGGGCATCCAGTTCGGCCCGGTCGGGCACGCGCAGGTGCTCGGCAAGCTGCGCAAGCTGCTCGGCCCGCAGCCCGGCCCCTATCCGCGGGCGCTGGAGATCGGCGCCGGCACCGGCTACTTCTCGCTCAACCTGCTGCAGACGGGCGTCATCGAGCGGGCGACCTGCAGCGACATCAGCCCGGGGATGCTGGCGACGCTGGAGCGCAACGCCGGCGAGCTCGGGCTCGCCGTCGAGACGGCCGCCTGCGACGCGACCGCGCTGCCGTTCGCGGACGCGAGCTTCGACCTCGTCTTCGGCCACGCGGTGCTGCACCACCTGCCCGACCTCGCGCGCGCGTTCGCCGAGCTGGCGCGCGTGCTGGCCCCCGGCGGCACGCTCTTCTTCGCCGGCGAGCCGTCGCGCACCGGCGACCGGCTCGCGCGCGTCCCGAAGGCGGCCGGCCAGCGGCTCGGGCCGCTCTGGCGCCGCGCGATGCGGGCGCGGCCGGCGGCGCCGGCGCCGCCCGGCGACGACCACGAGCTGGAGTCGATGGTCGATGTCCACGCCTTCCTGCCCGCCGACCTCGAGCGGCTCGCGCGCGGCGCCGGGCTGGCCGACGTGCGCGTGCGCGGCGAGGAGCTGCTGGCGAACTGGTTCGGCTGGTTCAACCGCACGCTCGAGACGTCCGCCGAGCCGGCGGACGTGCCGCTGCCGTGGATCAAGTACGCCTACCACGGCTACGTCGCGCTGCAGCGCGTCGACCGCGCGGCGCTCGAGCCGCGACTGCCGGCGCGCGTCTTCTACAACCTGATGCTGGCCGCGCGCAAGCCGTCAGCGCCGATCAGCCGACCGTGAAGGCGCGCGTCGCCGGCCTGCTCTTGACGCCGTCGGCCGAGAGCACGGCGACCGCGCGGTAGCGGCCGCGCGTCAGTGCCTTCGCGCCGCGGACGGTCACCGACGTCGCGCGCGTGTTCGCCGTGAAGGCCCGCGTCAGCACGGTCGTCCAGCGGCAGCGGCGCTTGTGCGTCTTCTTGACGACCGTGCAGCGCCGGCGCGTCAGGCTGAGGCTGACGGCGGCGCGGCGATCGGCCTTGATCGTCACCCGCACCGACGCCTTGCACGGCCGCCCGCGGCGGCACTTCGTCACCTTCGCGGTGAAGCTGCGCAGCTTCGGCGCCGGGACCGTCCGCGGGACCGGCGTCGCGGTCGCCACCGGCGTCGGCACGGGCGTCGCCTGCGACGGCGCGGTCGGCGTCGGCGTCGGCGTCACCTGCGGGATGTCGGCGGCGGGACAGCCGTCCAGCTGCGTGCCGTAGCTCTCCGGGCACTGGTCGAAGACGTTCGAGATGCCGTCGCCGTCGTCGTCGGTGATCGCCAGCCGCAGCGACGCGTCGGCGTCCGCCGCGCCGGAGGCGGTCAGGCCGCTGAGCGCCGGCGTGCGGCGCGCGCCGTCGCTGATCAGCGCGATCAGCTCCGGCGGCGTCAGCGTCGGCTTGCGCGCCAGCAGCAGCGCCGCCTCGCCGGAGACGAACGCGGCCGCGAACGAGCTGCCGCTGCCGGAGCCGTAGCCGGGCGGGCTCGGGATCGTCGTCTCGATGTCGTCGCCGGGCGCCAGCACCTGGACGCTGGTCGCGCCGTAGTCGCTGTAGCCGGCGAGCGTGCCGTCGTCCTTGGTCGCGCCGACGCAGATGACGTTCGCGGCGACGACGTTGCAGGGGAAGACCGGCATGTCGTCGTTGTCGTTCTGGCTGTTGCCCGCCGCGACGACGTAGAGCGTGTTCGGGTACTTCGCGAACTCGTCCGCCATGTAGCTGGCCAGGTTCGAGGTCGGCCGCTGCGCCCAGTTCATCGGCGTCGTGGCGACCGAGAGGTTCGCGACGCGGACGCCGTCGGCACCGGCCAGCTCGATCGCCTGGTAGACGGAGTTGTCGCCGGCCACGTCGTCGACGCTGTCGCCGCTGACGTTCATCGCCTGGATCGGCACGATGCTCGCGCCCGGGGCGACGCCGGCGATGCCGAGCCCGTTGTCGGCGATCGCCGCGATGATCCCGGCGACCTCGGTGCCGTGACCGTTCGGGTCGGTCGACGGGTCGCCGCCCGTGAAGGACGCGCCGCCGGCGACCTTGCCGGCCAGGTCCTCGTGCGCGGCGTCGACGCCGGTGTCGATCACGGCGACCGAGACGCCGACGCCGGTCGAGAGCGTCCAGGCGGCGGCCGCGCCGATGCCGTTGCCGGAGGCGGGCAGCAGCCCCCACTGCGCGTCGACCAGGGGATCGCTGCTGATCGGCCCGCTGATGTGGAACTCGGCGTGCGGCGGCGCGACGCCGCCGCTGACGACCGACTGCGCCGGCACGCTGGTGGCCGCGGCGTCGCCGGGCTGGTCGGCGACCGTCGTCGCGGGCGCGGCGGCGGCGTAGGCGCAGAGCAATCCGATGCCGCGCAGCGCCCACCTGCGCACGTGCGTCACCTTCGTATCATCGCTCATGGTTCCAAGGACGCCAGGTCGATCGAACGGGAACTCGGTTTGCCAGATCTCACGAGCACTGCGGTTGGCACATGGAGCGGCGGCCGCTTCATGCACTTCGGCGAATCGCTCGACGACGAGCGACTGTCAGCCCTTTTTACTCCTTCGCAGAGTATCGCGACGGTGGTGTCCGCGGACGCCTACGGCGCGGGTGCCGCAGATGCCCTGCTAGGGCGCGCTTTGCAGGGAATTCCACGCGGCGATTACGCACTGGTCGGGGCTATCGGACACGACTTCTACGTCGGCGAGCGCGAGGGCGCGAAGGGCTATCCGCGCTTCACCGATCCGCGCCTGCGCGGCCCCGAGGGCTACGCCGACTACGTGCGGATGGCGGCCGAGCGCAGCCTCGAGCGGCTCGGCGCGAGCTCGTTCGACCTGCTGCTGCTGCACAACCCGGATCGCATCGGCTACCGCAGCGAGGCCGTCTGGGACGCGCTCGCCGCGCTGCGCGACGAGGGGCTGACGCGGCGGCTCGGCGTCGCCCCCGGGCCGGCCAACGGCTTCACGCTCGACCTGATCGACTGCCTGGAGCGCTTCGGCGAGCGGATCGACTGGGCGATGCTGATCCTCAACCCGCTCGAGCCGTGGCCCGGCGAGCTGGCGATCCCGGCGGCCGAGCGCCACGACGTCAAGCTGATCACGCGCGTCGTCGACTACGGCGGGCTGTTCCACGACGACGTGCGGCCCGGCCACGTCTTCCCGCGCCACGACCACCGCGGCTTCCGCCCGGCCGGCTGGGTCGAGCGCGGCCGCGAGCGGCTCGAGCGGATGCGCCCGATCGCCGAGCGCCACGGCCTGACGCTGCTGCAGCTGGCCTGCCACTGGAACCTGGCGCATCCGCAGGTCCGCTGCGTCGCGCCGACGCTGATCCAGGAGCCCGGCGCCGACGCCAAGCCGATCGAGCGCAAGCGCGACGAGCTGGCCGCCGTCGGCGCCGTGAGCGTGCTGAGCGCCGACGAGGTCGCGGAGCTGCACGCGATCGGCGACAACGCCGGCTCGATGGCGCTCAAGGGCGCCGCGCCCGACCACGAGGGCGAGCCGCTGCCCGACCGCTGGCAGATCACGCCCGAGCTCGCCGCGCTCGCCGGCCGCTGGGGGATCGAGCCGGCGCGCGACCTCGCCAAGGCGGCCTGACGCCGGCGCCGCCGATGCCCGCCGGCGCGCCGTTCGAGGGCGAGGTCGTCATCCGCCGCCTGCGCTGGACGAGCGCCGACGGCGGCTTCGCGGTGATCGACGCCGAGGCCGACGGCGACGAGCTCGTGCTGGTCGGTCCGCTCGCCCACCTCGAGGCGCGCGAGCGCGTCCGCATCCAGGGCGCCTGGCAGGAGGATCGCCGCTACGGGCCGCAGGTCAAGGTCGCGCTGGCCGAGCCGGTCGCGCCCTCCGGCCGCCCGGCGCTGATCGCCTACCTGCGGCGCGTGCGCCACGTCGGCGCGCGCCGCGCCGAGCAGCTGGTCGACCGCTACGGCGACGGCGCGCTGGCGGCGATCGACGCCGACCCGCGCGGCGTGCTGCGCTCGCTCGGCCTGAACCCGAAGCGCGCGGGCGAGGCGGTCGCCTCCTGGAACGCGCTGCGCTCGACGCGCGCGCTGCACCTGCTGCTGGCGCCACACGGGCTCGCCTGGCTGGTGCCGCGGATCGCCGAGCGCCACGGCGAGCGCGCGCACGACGTCGTGCGCCGGCGCCCGTACGAGCTGACGAGCGTGTTCGGCGTCGGCTTCGCGATCGCCGACACGATCGCGCGCGCCGGCGGCCACCCGCCCGACGCGCCGGGCCGCAGGCGCGCCGCGCTCGTGCACGTGCTCGCCGAGGCCGAGCGCGACGGCTCGACCTGCCTGCCGGCGGCCGAGCTCGCGCGCGCCGCCGGCGAGCTGCTGCACGCGCCGGCGCCGGACGCCGCGGCGCTGGCGGACGCCGCCGAGGCCGGCGCGCTGGTGCTGGAGACCGGCGCCGACGAGCGCGTCTGGGCCTACCGGCCGCAGACCGCCGAGCTCGAGTCCGAGCTGGCCGCGCAGCTGCGCGCGCTGGCGCGCTCGCGGCCGCGGCTGAGCGCCGTCGAGGCGCCGCCGCAGGACACCGGCATGGTGCCCGCGCCGGCGCAGTGGCAGGCCGTCCAGGCGGCCTTCGACGCGCGCGTCTCGATCGTCACCGGCGGCCCCGGCACCGGCAAGACGGCGACGATCCGGCTGATCTGCGCCGCCGCGAAGGCGCAGGACGCGAGCGTGCTGCTGGTCGCGCCGACGGGCCGCGCGGCGCGGCGGATGACCGAGTCCGCCGGCAGCGCCGCGAGCACGATCCACTCGGCGCTCGGCTGGGTGCCCGGCCAGGGCCCGACGGTCGACGAGCTGGAGGCCGACCTGCTGGTCGTCGACGAGTCCTCGATGGCCAACCTGGAGCTGCTGGTGACGCTGCTGCGCGCCGTCGGCGCGGCGACGCACGTGGTGCTCGTCGGCGACGCCGACCAGCTCGCGCCGGTCGGCGCCGGCAAGCCGTTCGCCGAGCTGGTCGCCGCGCGCGCCGTGCCCGTCGCCGAGCTGACGCACATCTTCCGCCAGGCCGCCGGCAGCATGATCGTGCGCGGCGCGCACGCCGTCCGCCACGGCGAGCCGCCGTCGTTCGCGCACGGCGCCGAGCTGCGCCGCGACCTCTTCCTGGTCGAGCGCGCCGACCCGGCGGCGGCGCTGGCGGAGATCGTCTCGCTCGTCGCGACGCGGCTGCCGGCGCACTACGGCGTCGACCCGTTCGCCGACGTCCAGGTCTTCGCGCCCGTCTACCGCGGCGCGCTCGGCATCGACGCGCTCAACGCGCGGCTGCGCGAGGCGCTGAACCCGCGCGGCGCGCCGGTGCTCGGCGGCCGCCTGCGGATCGGCGACAAGCTGATGCTGTCAGGCCGCAACCTGCACGACCTCGGGCTGATGAACGGCACCGTGCTGCGGCTGGTCGAGCACCGCGCCGACGACGAGCTGCTCGTCGTCGAGGCCGACGGCGCGCTGGTCAAGCTGCCCGAGGAGGAGGCCGGCGCGCTGCGGCTCGCCTACGCCTGCTCGATCCACAAGGGCCAGGGGATCGAGCTGCCGATCGCGATCGTCGTCGCCCACCCCGCCGCCGGCCCGTACTTCCTGCGCCGCGAGATGCTCTACACGGCGATGACGCGCGCCAGGACGGCGACGCTGGTCGTCGGCCAGCTCGCCGTCGTGGCGCGCGCGGCGGCGACGCCCGACGCGTCGCGCCGGCACTCGCGGCTGGCCGAGCGGCTCGCCGCCTGAGCCGCCGACGCCCGGCGCCCGAGCGGCTCGCCGCCTGAGCCGCGCGAGCCGCGTCGCCCCAGCGCGGGCGTCAGGCGTCGCAGCCGAGCCGCCGGGCCTCCGCGCGCTCCCAGGCACCGGCGTCGCCGCGCGCCCGCACGAGCGTGACCCTGCGCGCATGGATCAGCCTGGTCGCCGCGACCGCCAGGCCGACGCGCCAGTGCGCGCCGTCGCGCAGCCGCGCCCGCGGCCGCGGCTGCAGCGCCTCGGCGGCGTAGCAGTGGCGGTCGCGCCTGCCGATCGTGCCCGGCGGGTTGCCGCCGAAGACGTCGCTGCCCATCCGCTGCCCCGCCTTCAGCGCCGGCGCGACGTAGAACCCCGCCGTCGACGGCCGGCGCAGCGGCGCGTCGAGCCGGGCGATGATCGCGATCGTCGCCCCCGCGTAGCGCACCGAGGGCGTGCCGACGAAGTCAGGGCCTGTCGCCGCCTGCGCGCTGGTCGCCATGACTGCCAGTACGCCGGCGACCGTCGCCACGCTGCCGATCCGTGTGCGCACCGTCCGCTCTCCTTCGCTCGATCCCTTGACCTGATCCGCCCGTGGGCAGATGGGATCCTCGTGGGAGCCGCCGCCGCGGCGGCTCCACCTAGGGCTGGGAGCAGCGCCACCTGCGAGCCGGCGGCGACGACGCGCCGCCGCCGCCGCCGGACGAGCGGATCAGAAGGCGGCGAGCACCTTCGGCGCGACCTGCTTCTTGCGGCTCATCACGCCCGGCAGCTCGATCACGCCGTCCAGCACCGGGCGCCCGAAGGCCAGCTCGAGCGGCGCCGTCTCGCCGCGCACGAGCAGGTCGGTGTCACGCGCGAGGATGTCCGTGACCATCAACGCGTAGAGCGCGTGGCCGCGCTTGGCGCGCGCCTCCTCCATCGCCCGCAGCAGCTCGTCGCGGCGCTCGTCGAGCCGCTGGCCGACCGTCTCGACCTGGGCGATCGCGACGGTCTGCCCGCCCGCCTCGTAGACCTTGGCGTCGCGCGCGACGATGCCGTCGGCCGGCACGCGCGAGAGGTCGGAGGTCGAGATGAACATCTCGCGGCCGAGCTCGCGCGCGTCGATCGCCAGCACGCGCTCGAGGTACTCGACGGCGGCGCGGTCGCGATCGGTCGTCGTCGGCGAGTTGAGGATCACCGTGTCCGAGAGGATCGCGCAGACCAGCACGATCGCCGTCGCGCGGCTCGGCTCCATGCCGTTCTGGCGGAAGCGCTCGATCACCAGCGTCGCGGTCGAGCCGACCGGGTCGAACGTCGCCCGCACGGGCACCTTCGTCTCGATCGAGCCGATGTGGTGGTGGTCGAGGATCTCGACGATCTCGGCCTCCTCGACGCCCGGCACGCTCTGCGCGGCCTCGGCGTGGTCGACCAGCAGCACGCGCCGCGGCGACGGGCTCAGCAGGTCGCTGCGCGTGACCAGGCCGATCGGATGGCCGCGGCCGTCGACCGCGATCGCGGCGCGGTAGTGGATGTCCTTGACCTCGTCGGCGATGTCCGAGAGCAGGTCCTCCGGGCGGACCGTCAGCGGCTCGGTGTCCATCAGCGTCCGGCACGGCTCCGACAGCGTCAGCATGCGCGCGGTCACGTAGCTGTCCAGCGGCGACGAGATGACCGGGATGTCGAGCTCGCGCGCGTAGGCGAGCTGCCCCTCGTCGGGCATCGTGCCGTTCGAGGTGACGAGCAGCTTGATGCCGAGCCCGAGCGCCGTGCGCTGCGCGTCGGCGCGGTTGCCGACGACGACGATGTCGCCGGGGCCGATCTCGCTCGGCAGCGCGCCGATGTCCATCGCCATCACCCAGACGCGGCCGCTGACCTCGCGGTCGCCGCCGGCGACGAGCGTGCCGCCGAGGACCGCGGCGATCGTGCTGACCGCGGTCGGCACGTCGAGCTCGGAGGCCTCCTGGGACTCGCGGATGTAGCGGCGCGCGAGCGCGCGCTCGGTCATCACGCCCGCCAGCGCGCCGGCGTCATCGACGATCGGCAGCAGGTCCATGTCCTCGCGCGCCATCAGCAGGCCGACCTGGCGGACCGGCTCGGACTGGATCGCGTGCGGGAAGCTCTCGCGCATGACGTCGCGGACGCGCAGCATCACGTGCGGGAGCAGGTCGGGCTCCACCGCGCCGGCGCGCTCGAGCACCCAGCTGGTCTGGGTGTTGAGGTCGCCGAGGCGCACGGGGACGTAGGCGTTGCGCGGATCCACGCGACGCATCAGCTCGGCGTAGCCGATCGCCGAGGCGATCGAGTCGGTGTCCGGGTTTCGGTGCCCGGAGACGTAGATGATCGGAAGGTTCGAGATGCCGGCATGATTCCGGAAATGCCGGCCGGTGTGCTGTTACGAACGGTGTGCGCGCTATGAGATACAGCGTGCGCCAGATCCCGCTGCGCCTGAAGCTCACGTTCGCCTTCACCGGCGTGATGGCCGTGCTGCTGGGCGCCGCGAGCATCGCGCTGAGCGTGCTGGTCGCCAGCAACCTGGACTCGACGATCAACACCGGGCTCGCGCCGCGCGCCGGCGACGCCGCCGCGCTCGCGCGCACCGGCCGCCTGAACCGCACCGGCGAGACCTACGCGCAGGTGCTGCGGCTGAACGGCAGCGTCGACACGTCCACGCGCGCCGCCGGGCCGACGCCGCTGCTCAGCCGGCCGCAGATCGCGCGCGCCAGCGAGCGATCGATCATCGTCGACGGCGAGCGCCGCGGCACCGAGCTGCGGCTCTACGCGCGCTCCGTGACGACGGTCCACGACGGCTCGATGGTCGTCGTCGTCGGCGAGGCGCTGACGCAGCGCGAGCACGCGCTCGACGCGCTGCACACGCTGCTGGCGGTCGGCGGGCCGCTGGCGCTGCTGATCGCCTCGCTCGTCGGCTACGCGCTCGCGGCGGCGGCGCTGCGGCCGGTCGAGCGAATGCGCCGGCGCGCCGCCGCGGTCACCGCCGCCGAGACCGGCGGGCGGCTGCCGGTGCCGCCGGCGAACGACGAGATCGGCCGGCTCGGGCGCACGCTGAACGAGATGCTGGCGCGGCTCGAGGGCGCCTTCGCGCGCGAGCGCGCCTTCGTCTCGGACGCCTCGCACGAGCTGCGCACGCCGCTGGCGATCCTGCGCACCGAGCTGGAGCTGGCGCTGCGCGGCCGGCACACGCACGAGGAGCTCGAGGAGGCGCTGCGCTCGGCCGCCGAGGAGACCGAGCGGCTCTCGTGCCTGGCCGAGGATCTGCTCGTGATCGCGCGCTCGGACCAGGGCCGGCTGCCCGTGCGCCCAACCGACCTACCGGCCGGTGAGCTGCTCGAGCGCGTCGCCGGCCGCTTCCAGACGCGCGCCCGCGTCGAGGGCCGGCCGCTGCGGCCCGACGTCGCCTGCGAGCTGGTCGTGCGCGCCGATCCGGCGCGCATCGAGCAGGCGCTCGCGAACCTCGTCGACAACGCGCTCAGCTACGGCAGCGGCACCGTCGCGCTGACCGCCGTGCGCGAGAACGGCAGCGTCGAGCTGCACGTGCGCGACGAGGGCAGCGGCTTCCCGCCCGGCTTCCTGCCGCGCGCGTTCGAGCGCTTCACGCGCGCCGACGAGGCGCGCACGCGCGGCGGCACCGGGCTCGGGCTGGCGATCGCGGCGGCGATCGCCGGCGCGCACGGCGGCAGCGCGCACGCCGAGAACCATGCCGGCGGGGCGGACGTCTGGATCGTCCTGCCGTCATGAGAAACATGAGAAGCTCTCACCGGGAGCTCATCGAGCCGTCCCAGGATGAATCTCATGCGAGTTCTAGTGGTCGAGGATGAGATCAAGATGGCGAGCCTGATCCGGCGCGGCCTGCGCTCGGAGGGTCTCGCGGCCGACGTCGCCATCAAGGGCGAGGACGCGCTCTGGATGGCCAACTCGACGGGCTACGACGCGATCGTGCTCGACGTGATGCTGCCCGGGATCGACGGCTTCGAGACCTGCAAGCGCCTGCGCGAGGAGGGCATCTGGTCGCCGGTCATCATGCTCACGGCGCGCGACTCCGTCGAGGATCGCGTGATGGGCCTGGACGGCGGCGCGGACGACTACCTCGCCAAGCCGTTCTCCTTCGCCGAGCTGCTGGCGCGCCTGCGCGCGCTCGCCCGGCGCGGCCCGGTCGAGCGCCCGGCGGTGCTCGAGGTCGGCGACCTGCGCCTGGATCCGGCGTCGCGGCGCGTCTGGCGCGGCGACAAGGAGGTCAGCCTCTCCGCCAAGGAGTTCCAGCTGCTGGAGACCTTCATGCGCCACCCGGGCGAGGTGCTCTCGCGCTACCAGCTGCTCGAGCACGCCTGGGACTACGACTACGAGAACCGCTCGAACATCGTCGACGTCTACGTCCGCTACCTGCGCGACAAGATCGACCGCCCGTTCGGCGTCCACCAGCTCGAGACGGTCCGCGGCGCCGGCTACCGCCTGCGCGACTAGGACGGTTCGCCTCCCCGGCGCGGGAGGCGACGGTCAGTTGACGGATGGGTCGGGCGGCATCGTCGCCAGCAGCGCGTAGCGCTGCCCCATCCGCCGCAGCACCGCGGCCCAGAGGTCGCCCGGGTCGTCGGTGAAGATCTCCTCGCGCTGCGGCGCCTCGACGATCCACGCCTCCTCGGCCAGCTCGCCCTCGAGCTGCCCCGGCCCCCAGCCGGCGTGGCCGGCGAAGACGCGGGCGCGGCGGATCGCGCCCTCCAGCTGCTCGGCGTCGTCGGCGTCGGCGCCGATGAAGCCGAGGTCGCCGGCGATGATCGCGCCGGCCAGCTGCGGGCGATCGAACTCGGCGAGCACGATCACGGCCGTCTCCGCGACCGGGCCGCCGACGTAGACTGGCGCATCGTCGCCGGCCAGCCAGGCGAGGTCGGGGACGGCCTCGATCACGCTCGTCGCCGCCGGCCGGTTCAGCACCAGTCCCATCGCGCCGTCGTCGGTGTGCTCGGCGATCAGCACGACGGCGCGGACGAAGCTCGGGTCGCGCAGCACGGGCGACGCGAGGATCAGCTTGCCCCGCAGCGACTCGTCCATACGAGCATTGTGGCGGTCGGCGCGGGCCGGGTCGCTCAGGCGCCCGGCTTGGTCACCATCAGGAAGACCGCGATGATCACGAGCAGGCCGGTGATCGCGCCCATCACGGCCTCCTTGCGCACGTCCGCGAGGTACTGCGCCGACGGCTCGCCGCCGTTCGCCGTCTCCTGCGCCGCGACGCGCGCCAGCCGCCGGTCGGTCGGCATGAAGTAGGCGCCGTTGATCGCGCCGAGCACGATCGCGATCGCGAACGTCGCGCTGATCCAGAAGTGCCCGAAGCCCCAGTGGTGGTTGGCCGTCTGGAAGATGCCGGTGACGATGATCAGCACCAGCGCCGGCGACGCCAGCCGCTGGTTGATGAACAGCTGCAGCTGGTGGACGTACGGCAGGTGCTGGCGGCCGACGCGCATCGCGACCGGGAAGGTGACCGCCTCCGCGAAGGTCGCGCCGAAGCCGACGACGACCGCACTGATGTGCAGCCAGAGGGAGATCGAGTACGCGTCGATGGTGGCGAGCATTGGCCTTCTTCTTCCGTCACAGGGCGATCGTGAACTCGTCCTCGACCGGCGGAGCGTGCTCTGACTCGCGACAGCCGCTGACGCCGAAGCAGCGTATCCGCAGCTCCCGACCGCTGACGTCCGCCCGCAGGAAGGACTTGAACAGCGGCGGCGCGTTCCAGTCGAACGCCTCCGAGACGAAGCGCTGGAAGCCGCGCTGGGCGGGCAGCGGCTGGATCACCGTGGCGGCGATCCGCGCGCGTCGCGAGAGCGGCGCCGGCGGGCCGGGCCGCGTCGTGTCGATCCGCAGCTGGCGCGCCATGTAGGCGGACGCCTCGTCAGGGCTCAGCCGCAGCCAGGGGGCGCGCAGCCGCTGCGCGTACAGCTGCGAGTAGCGCGCCAGCGAGTCGCCGCGCAGCGGGTAGCAGCGGAACTGCGCCTCGCTCGTGCCGGCGACGGCGTCGACGTTCGGGATCTGGTGCGTCGCGTGCATGAAGGCGCCGCCGCCGCCCGCGACGACGTACTGGAGCGTGCGGCCGTCGGCGAGCGCGACCGGGTAGCGCTGGTAGTTGTGGATGTCGCCGCCGATCGCCGCGACGTAGTTGGCGTCCGGGTGGCGGACGACGTCGTCGACGGTCTGCTCGCTGCCGGCGATCGCGCCCGGGTGGACCGCGCCGTCGACGCGCAGCGGCTTGCCCGTCAGCAGCAGCTTCGGGCGCCGCTCGGCGTCGAAGCTGACGCGCCGCAGCCACTCGGCCTGGCCGGCGTCGATGGTGCCCTCGATGCCGGTGTCGATCGTGACGAGCCGCAGCGGCCCGGCGTCGATCGCGATGTAGGGGCCGGGCTGCACGAGCCGCTGCGCCGGCGCCGAGCGCTCGCTCGCCATCGCCGCCAGCTCGGCGTCGGACGGGCGCGGCGAGCGGCGCCAGAGCCGCGTCGCCAGGCGCCGCCGCCAGCCGCGGCCGAAGTCCAGCTCGGCGCCGGCGTCGTCGATCCCGCAGATGTGGTGCATGAAGCCCTGCAGGCCGTCGTACCAGTCGTGGTTGCCGGGCAGCGCGTAGATCGGCAGCTGCAGCTTGCGGTACGGGTGGTAGAAGCGCTCGCCGTAGTCGCCGATGTCGCCGGTCGGATAGATCACGTCGCTGCAGATGACGGCGAAGTCGACGCCGTCGGCCTGCGCGAGCAGCCCGGGCACGACGGCGTACTGCGAGGCGTCGCCCTCGCCGGTGTCGCCGAGCAGCAGGCAGCTGAAGTCGCCGTCGCCGCGGTCGACGACGAAGTCCTCGTCGGCGCCCTCGCGCCGGGCGCGGGCGCGGGCGAGCTCGACCCAGCGCGCCCGCGACGCGTCGACCGGGTCGTGGAAGCGGCGCGCGACGACGTCGTTGCGCGAGCGCCAGAGCGTCCCCGGCCGCATCCAGGAGAGCGGCCGCGTACCGGCGGGAACGTCGTCGATCCAGTCGCCCGGGCCTGAGCACGACTCCCAGCCGGCGCCGGCGGCCGAGCTGCGCGATGAGGTGGTCACCGGCCGACCCTATCCGGGACCGCGCCGGCTCGCCTGAGCGGCCGTGGCGCTCCCGCGCCGGCCACCGCGGCGCGGCCGCGCGGGCGGCCCCGGCGCGGCCGCGCGGACCGGACGGCCGCGCGTCCCTAGAGGCCCGGCGGGTGGCGCGCGACGAAGCCGGCGTTGCTGCGCGGCGCCGTCGTCCAGCGCGTGCCGCCGGCCGACAGCGCGGTCGTGTCGTAGCGGCGTCCGTCGACGTACATGTAGGCGTGCTCGGCGTTCGCGTAGACGGTGATCCGCCGGCCCGGGCCGGGCTCGCCCCAGCTCTCGAAGCCGGTCGAGGTCAGCGAGCCGTTCAGCAGGCCGGCCGCGGCGAGCGCGTAGCTGACCGAGCCCGAGCAGTCGTAGCCGCCGCTGGCGCTGCCGCCGTGGCCGCCGCCCCAGACGTACGGCGTCGTCGCGATCTGGTTGGCCGCCGCGACCACGCGCGCGACGACGTCGTCGCCGCCGCCACCGCCGCCGCCGCTCGCCGGCGGACCGGAGCTCGGCGCGCCGACCGTCGGCGCCGCGGCCGTCGCGCTGGCCGCCGCCGCGGCGGCGCGCGCCGCGGCCGCCTGCGCGGCCTCGATCCGCTTGATCTTCGACTGCACCGTCTGCAGCTGCGCCGAGGCGGCGTCGCGCTTGCGCAGCTGCGCCGCCTCGCGCTCGAGCAGCGCCGTCTTGATCGCGGCCGCCTGGTCGCGATCGTCGATCGCCGCCTTGGCCAGCGTGCTGTAGGTGCCGCGCAGCTTCGTCAGCGACGTCGTCTGCTTCTGCACGCGGACCTTGGCGACGCGCGTGTCGCGCAGGATGCTCGCGTTGCGGTCGGCGACGCGCTTGAGGAAGTCGACGCGCTCGATCAGGTCCGAGAAGCCGTGCGCGTCCAGCACGACGGTCGCGAACGTCGGCTGCTCGCCCTTGTAGGAGGCGAGCAGGTTCTCGGCCAGCAGCTTCTGGTCGCCGGCCGCCTTGTTCTGCAGCTTCGTCAGGTGCACGCGCGACGCGACGAGCTCGGTCTGCGTCCGGTCGAGCTGCTGCTGGCGCTTGGCCGCGCGCGCCTCGAGCGTCGCCAGCCGCCGCTCGGCGTCCTGCAGGCCGCTGCGCGTGCCGTCGATCAGCCGCTGCTGGGCGGCGACGCGCGACTTCAGCGCCGCGGCGGCGCTCTGCTCGCTCGCCAGGCTGCCCTGGGCGAGCGCCGGCGCGGTCGGCGCGGCGCCCGTCAGCGCGAGGGCAGCGACCGGCGCGGCCACGGCGAGTGGGAGGAGACGACGGACGACGGACATCGAGGCGCGGCCGACCCTAGACGAGCCGCTCGCGATTCCTGCATCCTGCACGCGATCGTGCAGCGCGCGCGCCTGAATGGCGATGACCAGTCGATGAGCACTCGATGGTGAGCCGACTCAGCGCCGGTTTCGTCCGTGTTCCTACAACACTCCGAAAACCGGCGGACGAGGTGATTCCATCGATCGGTTGACGTAGCAGCGGATATTCGTATGATGCCGCCGCTGGGCGACGGATCGCCGGTGTCCGGAGTCACACCAGGGGAATAGGTGAAAGGACCGGCCTTTGTACCGATCTCGGCGGGGGATCGCCGTTGCCGTGCTGGCAGCGAGCGCGTCGTTGGTCGCTGTCAACTCAGCGACCGCAAATACCTACAGTGTCTACTCGTGCAAGGGGCCGACGGGGGCCCCGAACGCCGCCGCCGGCTGGGTCGCGGCGCCGGCGGCGTCCGGCAACGGCACGACCGCCAACGCCTGCGCGGCCGGCGGCGCGCTGACCGCGGCGCTGGCGGGCCCGACGGTCGGCGGTGACGCCAGCGCGTCGTGGTCGTTCACCACGCCGCCGAACACGACCATCACCAGCATCACCGCGAATCGCACCACCAGCGGCGTCAGCGCCGGCACGCAGCCCAACGACGTCGAGTACGTGCTCTCGACCGACCAGGGCACGCTCGAGGCCTGCGCGGTCTCGGACACGTCGAGCTGCGTCGCCGACCTCACCAGCCCGCTCGACAAGCAGGGCCTGAACGCCGGCACGGCGAGCTTCCGCGTGCTCTGCACGAACGCCGGCTCGACCTGCACGCGGCCGCTGCGCGCCGACGTCTCGGCCGTCACCATCGGCCTGAAGGACGACAGTCCGCCGAGCGTCGCGAACGTCGTCGTCACCGACAGCGGTGACCTCAGCGGCGTGCTGTCACTGCACTTCGACGCCGCCGACCTCGGCGGCGGGCTGTTCCGAGGCATCGTGATGGTCGACGGCCAGCCGGCGACGCTGATCCCGTTCGGTGACGCCAACTGCCAGGACGCCAACCCGGCGGACGCGGACCCGTTCCAGTTCCTCGTCCCGGTGCCCTGCCCCGGCGCCGCCGCCGCGGTGCCGGTCAACGTCGACTACCGTGCGCTGCCGCCCGGCCCGCACGCGATCAGCGTCAGCGTGCAGGACGCGGCCGGCAACGTCACCTCGGTCTACGGGCCGGTGACCTTCCCGAAGCCGAACATCGACGTGCCGGCGCCGACCGCGGCGCAGGTCGCGCAGCTGATCGACGCGAAGCTGACGATGTACTTCGCGAAGGGTCGCAAGGCGCACTACACCAGCCGCTACGGCCGCCGCGTCGTCACCCGCGGCTACCTGCGCGACAAGAGCGGCAAGGGCGTCCAGGGCGCGCGCATCGACGTCTACCACATCATCGGCAACGGCAAGCGCAAGCTGCTCAAGACCGGCCTGAAGACGCGTGCCGGCGGCAAGCTGACGCTGATCCTGCCGATGAACATCGACAGCCGCACGATCGAGTACGACTACCGCGCGCTGCGTCCCGGCAAGGTGACCAGCTCGCAGACGCTGAAGCTGCGCGTCATGCGGCACGGCCGCAAGTTCGTGCGCAAGTAGGCAGTCCGCGACAGGCCCGGGCGTGCGTGAGCTCCCGGGCCTGTCGCGAAGGACCGCTACGGCGTCGTCGTGCTGAGCGTGAAGGTCAGCGACTTCGCGTACTGCCCCGTGCGCAGCGCGTCGGCGGCGCCGACGTGCTGGCCGAAGGCGATCGTCACCGGGTCGCCGGCGACCGGGCCGGCGTAGGTCAGCAGCGCGGTCGGCGCGCTCGCGCCGCCGACCGGCGCCGGCGCCGCGCCCGTGCCGCGGGCGCTCGTGGCGCTGACCGTCAGCGGCGACGGCAGCGCGAAGCTGCCGTTGACCAGGTGGCCGGTGCTCGCCGCGTCAGGGTCGGCGACCGTCAGCGTCGCGTCGCCGGCGCTCGAGAGCACCGTCGCCGTCGTCGAGGCGCCGTAGTCGGCGGCGACGCCCGGCGTGAAGCTGCCGAACGACGCCGGCGCGCCGAGCGTCAGGCTCAGCGTCGACGCGACGCTGCCGCTGACGCCGCCGTCGGCGACGTTGGTCTGATGGAAGCGCCACAGCTGCGTCGTGTGGCCGCTGGCGGTGACCAGGAACGGCGCGTCGCCCGGGCCGGCGTTCTGCGGGTCGTTGCCCTGCGCGAAGCCGAAGTCGTTGTCGTCCTGGATCGCCAGGTCGCCGTTCGGGAACAGGCCGATGCCCTCGGGCTTGTCGTGGTCGTAGCCGAAGACCGTCTCGTTCAGCCAGAGCGTCTTGGCGGCCGGCGTGACGCCGACGGCGTCGGTCGACTCGAGCGTCGGGCTCTCGCCGTTGGCGGCGCCGTCGCCGACGATGTTCGTCGCGCTCGTGAGGTCCGCCTCGTAGATCCGCTTCTCGCCGGCGAACGGCACGTCCCTCACGTTGTCGTGCTCGTCGACCAGCAGGTGGTTGGCGTCGAGCGCGGCGATGTCGGAGATCGACAGGTCGGTCTGCGCGATGCCGGCCGTCGGCTGCGGGACCTCGAGGCGGTAGGCGAACTCGCCGGTCAGGACCGGGTGGGCCGCGTCGCTGACGTCGAAGCGGACGATCCGCAGCGTGCGCGCGTCGCCGTGGCCCGCCGGCGGCTCGAGCGAGGACTGGACCATGCCGAACAACGTCTTGCCGTCGGCCGTCAGCGTGCCGCCCTCCATGCCGCGGTTCTGCTTGCGGTAGACGAAGGCGCGCGGCAGGATCGCCGAGGTCGGGACGACCGCGTCGTCGGCGCTCGGGAACATCGCCGGGTTCGACGGGTCGGCGGCGAGCGACTCGCCGGCCGGGACGATCCGGTTCAGGACCGTGCCGTCGGCGGCGACGTGGACGAGCGACGGGCGGTACTCGTCGCCGATCCAGAAGCTGCCGTCGCGCGGGTCGACGGCGATCGTCTCGCTGTCGATGCCGTACGGGTCGCCCGGCATCGCGGTGACGCCGTCGGCGGCGTAGGGCACCTCGTCCTGCGCGCCCGTCTGCTTGTAGCTGCCCGCGCTCGCCGGCAGGCCGTCGGCGGCGGCCTGGGCGGCGGTGACGATCTGCGAGAGGCCGGTGATCTGGTTCGCCGGCCCGGCGACGATGCCCTTGGCCGGGTCGGCGTGCGCCGCCAGCCAGGCCTGCGCCGGGTCGACCGCGCCGGCCTTCAGGTGCAGCGGGATCCGCTGCGTGACCGACAGCGTGCCGTCGCCGTCGACGTGCACCTTGTAGATCGTCGGCGTGAAGCCGGGCGTCAGGAAGGTGCGGCGCGTCGACGTCACGCCGTTCTGGGTGACGGTCGGCTGGCCGTTCGGGCCGCGGTCGCTGATCGTCCAGTAGTCGTCGTCGTCGATCGGCGCGAACGCGGACCAGCCGCCCTCGACGATCGGCGGCGTGAACGCGCTGCCGCCGACGAGCGGCGTCGCGCCGGTCCAGGTGCTCTCGTCCTGGAGCTGGAAGGACGGCGTCACGTCGGCGTGCGCGGCCGGCGCGAGCGCGACGGTCGCGGCGGCGAGGGCGACGCCCGCGCTGCGCCGGCGAAGGGACCTTGACAAGGAGCTTCCTCCAGGCTTGGGATCTGTGGGACGCCGGCGTCGCCATCCCGGCGACGCGGCAACTGTCGATCCTCGCGCGCCGCGGCGCGCGACTCGTCATCGAGGTGTGAACGAGCCGGAGCGGCCGAGCGCGCCGAGGAAGCGGATCGCCGCGCCGGTGCTCTCGAGCCGCCAGAGCGCCAGCGTGCGCGCGAAGCCGTCGGCGTCGGCGAGCGCCGCGCGCAGCTCGCGCCGCTGCGCGCGCAGCAGCCGCAGCTGGGCGCTGACGAGCGGCTCGACGTCGCTGCCGCGGCGGTCGGCGAAGAGCAGCTTCAGCATCAGCTCCGAGCGCGTGTCGCGGACGTGCTCGACCGGCTCGCGCAGCCAGCGCTCGAGCGCGGCGGCGCCGGCGTCGGTCGCGGCGACGAGCGTGCGCTGCGGCCCCGACTCGCTCTCCTGCGTTCCGGTGGTGCAGATCAGCTGGCGCCGCTCGAGCTGCTCGAGCGTGCGGTAGACGAGCGGGCGCCGCAGCGCCCAGACGCGGCCGACGTCGCCGCCCGGCGCGAGCGCGCGCGCCACGGCGAAGCCGTGCGTCGGGCCCTCGGCGACCAGCGCCAGCACCGCCCATTCGCCGCTGGTCAGCTGCTCGGGACGGCGTCGCATCGCGCCCGCGACGGTAGCGCGAGCGCGTAGGCGTGCTCGAGCACCGGCTGCGTGGAGGCGAGCAGGTCGAGCTGGCCGGCGTCGAGCGGCGTCGCGTCGGCGCGCAGCAGCGCGATGCCGGCGGCGATCCGGCCGCCGGAGCGCAGGAAGAGCGTCGTCTGGTCGGCGAAGCCGAACGGCACGAGGAAGGCCTCGGCGTAGGCCGTGAAGGCGCCGCGCTCGACGTCGGCGGCCGCTAGCAGCACCGTCGCCGCCCGCTGGTGCCGGCACGGGGCGAACGGGTCGAGCGCCGCCGCGCGGCCGGCGTAGGCGCTCGCCAGCATGCGCGGGTCGAGCTCGGCGTCGGAGAGGATCGCCAGCGGCGCCGCGAAGGCGCCGCCGTCGCGCCCGGTCGTGAAGAAGACCGCCGCGTCGATGGGCAGCGTGCCGGCCAGCCACTCGAGCCCGTACTCGATCAGCCGGTGGACGCCGTCGCCGACGGTCCGCGTGGGCGCGGCCAGGTCCGCCTCGTGGTACCGGATGCTCATCGGCGCTCGGAATCCGCGAGCGGCGGTCGATCGCCGCGCGCGTCGTGCGAGCGAAGGATATGCGCCGCAGGGGGGATCCGGACGCCGATCGCGCGAACGTTCGCTCGAAGCTCGTCCGCGGGCGGCCAGCGGCGGCGTCCAGAGCGGCCCGGGTGGGCCGAACGTCGAGCCCGCGGCGGGTCGTTGGTCGAGGCGCGGCGCGGGCCGCCCAGAACCATCGGCGGGGTCCGCGGCAGGCCGCGGACGCCGGCGCCGAGGCCCGCCGTTCAGTGGCCCATGAAGCCCGACCGACACGACCTTCCGAAGCGCTCCGTTCGCCTCGTGGCGGCGCTGCTGACCTCCACCGTGCTGCTCGCCGGCGCCTTCGCCGCCGACGCGCACGCCGCCAGCTCGAAGACGCTGCTCGCCCGCCAGCCGCTGCCGACGCCGAGTCAGGTGCTGGCCGTCGCGCTGCCGATCGCCGAGGCCGCCTGGCCCGGCAGCCCCTGCACCGGCCAGGCGATCGTCAAGACGCCCGCGCACCTCTACGAGACGACCAACTACGACGACGCGCTGGAGTCCGTCAGCTCCGGCACCGAGATCTCCGGCCTCTTCACCGGCGGCTGCAACGTCGAGCTGTCGCTGAGCGCCAACCGCGATCCGGCGCAGTTCTGCGACACGCTCACGCACGAGCTCGGCCACGCCGACGGCCAGCCGCACGCGACGACCGGGATCATGATGCCGAGCGGCGGCGCCTACGGGCCCTGCCACCACGATCCGCAGCTGCTCGCCTGGGAGCGCGTGCTGGCGGCGCACGACGTGCCGATCTGCCGCCGCGTCGGCGACCGCACCAGCTGCATGACGCTCGGCGCGAGCGTCGCGCACGACGCGCGCAAGGCGAAGTCGCGCAAGCCCGCCGCCAGCCACCACTGACGCGGTCGGCGCGCGCCGGCGCCGTCGCCGGCTCACTTTTATGCGACTGGTTCTCGTTATTGTCTGAACCATGTCGAGACGCCACCCGCTCCTCCTCCCCGTCCTCTGCACGCTCCTCGCCGCCGTAGCGCTCAGCGCCTGCGGCGGCAGCGACTCGCCGCCGCGGCGGACCGCCGCGACGGCCGCGACGACGTCGCACGCGCCGATCGCGATCGTCGCCGCCGAGAACTTCTGGGGCAGCATCGCCAGCCAGCTCGCGGGCACGAAGGGGCGCGTGACGAGCATCATCGTCAACCCCGACACCGACCCGCACGACTACGAGCCGACCGCCGCCGACGCGCGCACGATGGCGACCGCGCAGCTGGCGATCGTCAACGGGATCGGCTACGACGGCTGGGCCTCGAAGCTGCTCGCCGCCGACCCCTCCTCGAGCCGCGTCACGCTCGACGTCGGCGACCTGCTCGGCCTCGGCGACGGCGCCAACCCGCACCAGTGGTACGACCCCGCGAGCGTCCAGAAGGCGATCGGCGCGATCACCGCCGCGCTCGTCAAGCTCGACCCGGCCGACGCGAGCTACTTCACCGCCCGGCGGCAGGCGTTCGAGACCACGGCGCTGGCGCAGTACGACCGGCTGCGCGCCGAGATCCGCAGCAAGTACGCCGGCGTCCCGGTCGGCTACAGCGAGAGCATCTTCGAGCCGCTCGGCCGCGACCTCGGGCTCAAGCTGCTGACGCCGCCGAGCTTCGCCGACGCCGTCGCCGAGGGCACCGACGTGACCGCGCACGACAAGCAGACGGTCGACGCGCAGGCGCAGGACCGGCGGATCAAGGTCTGGGTCTTCAACAGCCAGAACCTCTCGCCCGACGTCAAGCGGATCAACGAGATCGCACGGTCGCGCGGGATCCCGATCGCGACCGTGACCGAGACGCTCTCGCCCGCCTCCGACGACTTCGAGCAGTGGCAGGTCGCCCAGCTGCGGGCGCTGGCGAACGCGCTGCACGAGGCGACCGGGCGCTAGCGATGGACGCGCCCGCCGTCGAGCTGCGCGACGCGGCCGTGCGCGTCGGCGGCCACGAGGTCTGGAGCGACGTCAGCCTGCGGATCGAGCCGGGCGAGCTGGTCGCCGTGCTGGGGCCGAACGGCGCCGGCAAGTCGACGCTGATCAACGTCCTGCTCGGACTCGCGGCGCCGGCGCGCGGCACGGTGCGCGTGCTCGGGCGCGCGCCCGGCGCCGGCAACGACGCGATCGGCTACCTGCCGCAGCGGCGCGGCTTCGACGCGACGACGCGCGTGCGCGGCGTCGACCTCGTGCGGCTCGGGCTCGACGGCCGCCGCTGGGGGCTGCCGCTGCCGCGCCGGCGCGGGCGCGACGAGGCGCGCCGGCGCGTCGAGCTGGCGATCGAGCGCGTCGGCGCGAGCGGCTACGCGCGGCGGCCGATCGGCGAGTGCTCGGGCGGCGAGCAGCAGCGGCTGCTGATCGCGCAGGCGCTGGTGCGGCGGCCGCGGCTGCTGCTGCTCGACGAGCCGCTCGACAGCCTCGACCTGCCCAACCAGGCGGCGGTCGCCGCGCTCGTGCGCGACGTCTGCCACAGCGACGGCGTCACGGTGCTGCTGGTCGCGCACGACGTGAACCCGCTGATCGGCCAGCTCGACCGCGTGCTCTACCTCGCGCGCGGGCGGGCGCTGCTCGGCGCGCCGGAGGACGTGATCACGACCGCGACGCTGAGCGACCTCTACCAGACGCGCGTCGAGGTGCTGCGAACCGCGAGCGGGCGGTTGGTCGTCGTCGGCCAGCCGGACGCGCCGGCCGTGCACGAGCCGGCGGCGCCGCGCGAGCGCGCGCGGACGGCCGGGGCCGGCGGCGAGCGGGCGGTCGGGTCCGACACGCGGGCGGCCGGGGCTGGCGAGCGGACGGCCGCGCGATGACGCCGCGGCTGTCCTGGGACCTCGTCGCCGACGTGCGCGAGCTGCTCAGCTACCCGTTCATGGTCAACGCGCTCGAGGCGGGCGCGATCGTCGCGCTGCTGGCGGCCGTCGTCGGCTGGTTCGTGGTGCTGCGGCGCGAGAGCTTCGCGGCGCACACGCTCGCGGTGACGTCGTTCCCGGGCGCGAGCGCGGCGGCGCTGGCGGGTGCGCCGCTGGCGCTCGGCTACCTCGTCTTCTGCGTCGCCGGCGCGGGCGCGATCGCCGCGGCGGACGGCGGCGGGCGCCGGCAGCGGCGCGCGGCGGCGCAGGATGCGGCGACGATCGGCAGCGTGCAGGCCGCCGCGCTGGCGCTCGGCTTCCTCTTCCTGAGCCTCTACCACGGCGTGCTGGAAGGGCTCGAGGGGCTGCTGTTCGGCTCGGTGCTCGGGATCACGCGCGGGCAGGTGCTGACGCTGCTCGTCGTGGCGCTCGTCGCGCTCGCGCTGCTGGCGGCGCTCGGGCGGCCGCTGCTGCTGGCCTCGGTCGACGAGGACGTCGCGCGCGCCGGCGGCGTGCCGGTGCGGGCGCTCTCGCTCGCGTTCCTGACGCTGCTGGCGCTGACGGTCGCCGCGGTCGCGCAGATCACGGGCGTGCTGCTCGTCTTCGCGCTGCTGGTCGCGCCGGCGGCGACCGCGCAGACGCTGACGGCGCGGATCGGGCTGGGGCTCGTCCTGAGCGTCGCCTTCGCGCTGCTGACCGCCTGGCTCGCGCTCGCGCTGGCGTACTTCAGCGACGACGCGGTTGGGTTCTTCGTCGGCAGCATCGCGCTCGCGCTCTACGCGCTCGCGCGGCTGGCGGTCGCGGCGCGGCGCGCGGCGGGGCACTGATGCTCGCGCACGCCTTCGTCCGCAGCGCGCTGCTGGCCGGCTCGCCGATCGCGATCGCCAGCGGGCTCGTCGGCTACTTCGCCGTGCTGCGCGGCCAGGTCTTCGCGGGCGACACGCTCAGCCACGTCGCCTTCGCCGGCGCGCTCGCCGCGGCGGCCGCCGGGCTCGACCTGCGGCTCGGGCTCTTCCTCGCGACGATCGCCGTCGCGCTGCTGCTCGCCGCGGTCGGCGTGCGCGCGCGCTCGGACGACGTCGCGATCGGCATCGTCTTCGCCTGGGTCCTCGGCATGGGCGCCTTCTTCCTGGACCGCGTGAACGTCGGCGCCGGCGGCGCCGACGGGACGATCGCCGCGCGCACGCTGTTCGGCTCGATCTTCGGACTCGCGGCCGGCGACGCGCGGCTCGCGGCGGCGGTCGCGCTCGCCGTCGCGCTCGCGACCGTGGCGATCGCGCGGCCGCTGCTCTACGCCACGCTCGACCCGCGCGTCGCGCTCGCCCAGGGCCTGCCGGTGCGCGCGCTCGGCGCCGGCTTCCTCGTGCTCGTCGCGATCCAGGTCGCCGAGGGCACGCAGACGGTCGGCGCCCTGCTCGTGCTCGGCCTGCTCGCCGCGCCCGCCGGCGCCGCGGCCAAGCTGACCGCGAACCCCTACCGCGCGCTCGCGCTCGCCCCCGCGATCGCGCTCGCCGCGACCTGGGGCGGGATCGCGCTCAGCTTCGCGATCCCGTCGCTGCCGCCGAGCAGCGCGATCATCGCGCTCGCCTGCGGCTGCTACGCGGCGGCGACGCTACTCAGCGCCCGCCGCCGGTAGCCGTGGCCCGTCGGATCAGGACGCGACGTCGATCGGCAGCTCGATGTCGCCGTCGTCGAAGCTGGCGACGAGCGTGATCTTGCGGGCATCGAGCGCGCGCAGGTACGCCGCGATGCGCGACAGCTGAGGATCGCCGTGCTCGAGCTCGGAGATCGTCGGCTGGGTGACGCCGAGGCGCTTGGCGACGTCGGTCTGCGTCCGATGACGAGCGCGCCGCGCGGTGCCGAGGCCGATCGCTCGGCGCGGCGCCTCGCGATCGGGTCGAATCGTCTGTCGCGGCACGCCGGGCAGAGCCGGCTTGCCCGGGGCACGATGCAGCGTGATGGCGTCGCCGTCGGCGACGAAGCGATCGGCGCGCGTCGGACGCTTGCGGTCGGTCATCTGATCACCTCAAGGTCGAGGATACGGCGGTCGTGGTCGAGATTGTCCTCGGTGACGAGCAGGCGCGTGCCGCGGGGGAGCAGAAGCTCCGCCTCATCGAGATCCACGATCAGGTCAGGCGCCGCGGCGCTGACGACGACGGCCGCATGCGCGCCGCCAGCCAGCGTGATCCGCTCGAGCACTCCGCTGCCGGCGCCCGCGTTCTGCTCGAGGTAGTCGAGCGCGACGGCGCGCAGCAACGACGTCGAGACGTACGCCGCCTCCTCGATCGTGTCGCCGACGAGCGAGTCCGGAGCCCGTGCGAGCGCCGGCAGCGCGATCGCACGCCAGACGACGACCGGCTCGGGAAGCCGCATTCTCGCAATCGCGACGTCCAGATCCTCGATCGTCGTCTCGATCTGCTCACTCATCGCGGCAGTCCCTCGGAGCGCGCCGTTGATCTGGCGGTAGGCGTCGCCTTCCTTGTACTGCGCGAGCGCATCGCGCTCGGGGGCCGTCAGCTCCTGGAGCCAGCCCTCGAAAGTCGCGGCGATCCAGGCACGCGCTTCATCGCGGAGGCTGAATCGCCGCGGGGCGGCCGCATCGGCTCCGCTCGAGGACACCGCCCAAATATAGGCAATGACCGATATCGGCTTCAACCTCTGTCACTCAGCGCACAGTCGCCGGTCAGGCGACGCAGCGGAAGCCGACGTGGCTCATGCCGGTGTCGACCATCTGCGGCCGCCGCGCCGCCGGCCGGTAGCGCAGGCAGTAGCTGTCGGCGCAGAGGAACGAGCCGCCCTTGACGACCTTGCGCGGGACGGTGAACTGGGGCTGTGCGGGGTCGCGGCTGGCGCGCTCGGAGCCGCCGCGCGGGTTGCTCGGCACGCCGCAGCAGCCGCCGGGCTCGTCGTCGAAGCGCCGCTCGCCGTACCAGTCGCTCGTCCACTCCCAGACGTTGCCGGCCATGTCGTAGAGGCCGAAGCCGTTCGCCGGGAAGGAGCCGACGCGCGCCGTCGTCCCGTAGCCGTCGTCGGGGCGCCAGGGGAAGTCGCCGTGCCAGTAGTTGGCGAGCCGCTCGCCGGCGCGCTCGGGCGCGTCGCCCCAGACGTAGGCGGCGTCGTCGAGCCCGCCGCGCGCCGCCAGCTCCCACTGCGCCTCGCTCGGCAGCGCCTTGCCCGCCCAGGCGGCGTAGGCGGCCGCGTCCTCGTAGGCGACGTGCACGACCGGGTGCTCGGCGCGCCGCGCGAGCGTCGAGCCCGGCCCCTCGGGACGGTGCCAGCAGGCGCCGGGCGTCCAGGCCCACCAGCGGCTGATGTGGCGCAGGTCGACCGGGCCGGCGGTGCGGCGGAAGACGAGCGAGCCGGGCACGAGGTTCTCCGCCGGCGCGCCCGGGAAGTCCGCGGGGTCGAGCTGGCGCTCGGCGACGCTGACGTAGCCGGTCGCGCGCACGAAGACGCCGAACCGGCGGTTGGTCACCTGGTGGCGGTCGATCCAGAAGCCGTCGAGCGCGACCGCGCGCGCCGGCCCCTCTTCCGGGTAGGGCGCGTCAGAGCCGAGGCGCGCCGTCGCCGGCGCGACCCAGGCCATGTCCGCGGGCGCGCTCACGCCGCGAAGATACGCGCCCAGTCGTCGCGCATGCTGACCACGGTCCAGCCGAAGCGCGCCGCCGTGTCCGCGATCGGCTCCGCGTCGTTGTCGAGCACCGCGATCCGCTCGGCCGGCGCGACGTAGTCCGCGCCGCCCTCGTCGCTCACGCGCTCGAGGAAGTCGGCGATCGCCGACTTGGCCGCGCCGTCGCGCCAGGATCCGAGCATCGCCGTCAGCGCCCGGAGGTCAGCACCGACTCGAGCTTCTCGACGACATGGTCGATCGTGAAGCTCGCCGCGCGCTGACGCGGCGGGAACGCCTCGAACGTCGCCAGGAACTGCGAGACGAGCCCCATCGCCGCGAAGATGATGTAGTCGTTCTCGAACATCCACTCGTAGTAGGCGTTCGAGGTGACGTCGGCGCGCTCGAACGGATCGGTGCGCAGGTTGAACAGCTTCGGCACGCGCAGCGCGACGAACGGCTCGGCCCAGATCCGCAGCGTGCCCTGGACGCGCTGCTCCATGAAGACGACCTTCCAGTTGTCGAAGCGCAGCGCCAGCACGTCGCCGTCGTCGGAGAAGTAGACGAGCCCCTTGCGCGGCGAGCTGCCGCGGCCAGGAACGTCGGCAGCCAGTCGTGGTGCTGGACGATCTCGTTCGAGATGCTGCCGGCCGCGATCCGGCCCGGCCAGCGGATCATCTGGGGCACGCGGAAGGCGCCCTCCCAGTTCGTGTTCTTCTCGCTGCGAAACGGCGTCATGCCGCCGTCGGGCCAGGTGTTCATGTGCGGCCCGTTGTCGGTGCTGTAGATGACGATCGTGTCCTCAGCCATGCCGAGCTCGTCGAGCTTGTCGAGCACGCGGCCGACGAGCTTGTCGTGGTCGATCATCGTGTCGTGGTAGGTCGACTGCCAGCGCCCCGCCTGGCCGACGCTCTCCGGCTTGGGATGCGTGACGTAGTGCGGTGTCCTCGATCCGCTGCCTGCCGACGCGGCCGAAGCGCTCCTCCTCGGTCGGGTCGTCGACGTCGGTCGCCCACGAGTGGATCACGCCGCGCGGCCGGAAGCGGTCGTTGAAGCTCGGGAAGTCCTCGCGCGAGGGCCAGTTCGGGTGCTCCGGCTCCTCCTCGGCGTTCAGGTGGTAGAGGTTGCCGAAGAACTCGTCGAAGCCGTGCACCGTCGGCAGGTACTTGTTGAGGTCGCCGAGGTGGTTCTTGCCGAACTGCGCCGTCGTATAGCCGAGCGGCTTCAGCAGCTCGGCGATCGTGACGTCCCCGGCCTGCAGGCCGACGTCGGCGCCCGGCATGCCAACCTTGCTCAGGCCGGTGCGGAAGACGCTCTGGCCGGTGATGAACGAGGAGCGCCCGGCGGTGCAGCTCTGCTCGCCGTAGGCGTCGGTGAAGCGCATGCCCTCGTTGGCGATCCGGTCGATGTTCGGCGTCCGGTAGCCCATCAGGCCGTCGCTGTAGCAGCTGAGGTTGGTGATGCCGATGTCATCGCCCCAGATGACGAGGATGTTGGGCTTGCCGCCTTGGGCCATGTCGAGTCCTGCCTCCCGTAGTCGACCGCGTACCGCGCGATCGTGCCGCGGCCGCGGGCGAGTCCGGTTCGCCCCGATCGGATGATCTGCGGCAGCCCGGCTAGTGCCGTGTCAGGCAACGTTGGCTCGGTTGACGACGCGGTGTAGCTGTTGGTCGTGGGCGTTGTGGTTTCGCCGCGCGATGTGGCGGCGGATCATTCGGCCCTGGGTGGCGTGGTCGGG
>Ga0153956_1000872_pt1 | contig 30509 bp, 34 predicted proteins | sample TSFL040MetaG_FD_104704 | JGI IMG/M metagenome (GOLD analysis project Ga0153956, IMG submission 104704) | Attine ant fungus gardens microbial communities from Florida, USA - TSFL040 MetaG | ecosystem: Host-associated > Fungi > Mycelium > Unclassified | place: USA: Florida, Wekiwa Springs... | reverse complement strand
TGAAAGCCGTTCTGCCCGCATCTTGATCTGTTTCTCGCTTTCCTCGCCCGATACATACAATACCCGGATATTGGGCATATTCAAGGCCAGCTGCAGCATCAGGGTTGATTTGCCGATACCGGGCTCGCCGCCTATCAGTACCAATGAGCCGGCCACAACGCCGCCGCCCAGTACGCGGTTAAACTCTTTATCGGGTGTAAGCAGGCGGTCCTCTTCGGTAAAAGTGATATTGGCAACCTCAACAGGCTTGTTAGCGCGTTGGGTGCTGGTGTTATTACTCACCTTCCAGGTAGGGACAGATTTTTGATCTTTCTCGATGATCTCCTCAACAAAAGTGTTCCATTGCTGGCATGACGGGCACTTGCCCAACCATTTAGGCGACTCAAACCCACAACTTTGACAAAAATATGCGATCTTGCTTTTGGCCATTATATTTAGATGTACTGATATGCAGTTACGCAAATGTGCAGATTTAATTGGCATCAGCAAAGCAAATACTAATTAAATTAGCATTTGCTTTGCTTTATTACTGTAAATTTATCATAACATCTGCATAATTGTCAGCTATAAACTGAAACAAACCGGTTTATCAACCGTCCAACTACTTGGAATACTTTTTGAAATATCGATTTTAAACAAATTACAAAACATGAATCATTTAACACTCATTATAGGCCAGGGCATGGGCCCGGCTTGGTTGCTAATGGCTGTTATAGCTATTATCAGCCTAATTGTACAATGGCGTTTTAAAAGCAAATTCAATCAATACGCGCAAATGCCGCTGATGTCTGGCTTGTCAGGCCAGGAGGTGGCTGAGCGTATGCTGCGCGATAATGGCATTTACGATGTACAGGTAATTTCTGTAGAAGGGCAGTTAACCGATCATTACAATCCGGAAAACAAGACTGTAAATTTAAGTCCGGATGTATATCATAGCCGCAGTGTCGCCGCTGCCGCTGTTGCCGCACACGAGTGCGGGCATGCCGTACAGCACGCAGCAGGTTACAGCTGGTTAAGCTTACGTACTACTATGGTGCCTATTACCAATGCAGCCTCAACACTGATACAGTTCACCCTATTTATTGGCGTAATGCTGCTTTTTTTTGCCAATAGCCCCATTGTACTAGCCATTGGTGTAGCCGGACTAGCCGTAGTGACCGCTTTTGCCTTTATTACGTTGCCGGTTGAGTTTGATGCCAGCAGACGCGCTTTGGCCTGGTTAAATAACAACTACACCATTATGCAAACCCGCGAAGAAAACGAGCAGGCCAAAGACGCTTTGTGGTGGGCTGCCATGACTTATGTGGTTGCTGCGCTGGGTTCATTGGCAACCTTGCTTTATTATGCTTCTATGCTAACTAATCGTCGTAATTAATTTAAGAGTTTATAAGCGGTAGAAATCTATGTTCTCGCTCTTGAGAGGCTTGGAAGATGTGTTTTTTAATGCGCAAAACATCCCCACCGCCGCTGCGCCGCCAACGCATGCGCGCTCAGGAGAGGGACAGATTTTATCTCAAAATCGCTTATGTAATTACACCCGTCAATTAAACATTTTGCGTAAATAACTGTCTGTCTTATTATAAATAAAGCAGATAGTTATGAAAAACATACTCAAAATATTTTTACTGACAGGCATCACCTTATTGGTTTCGCCTGCGGCAGATGCGCAGGTAAGCGTCGGTATATCTGTGAGGATAGCACCGCCACCCCTGCCTGTATATGAACAACCCGAATGCCCGGTTGACGGCTGGCTTTGGCAGCCGGGTTACTGGGCTTATGACCCGGTTGATGGATATTACTGGGTGCCAGGCGTTTGGGTAGCTCCGCCTGCACCCGGCTTGCTGTGGACACCAAGCTACTGGGGCTTTACTAATGGTGTATATATCTTTCACCGAGGTTACTGGGGCCGGCATGTAGGTTTTTATGGTGGCATTAATTACGGCTTTGGCTACCCCGGCGTAGGTTTTTACGGTGGTATATGGAGCGGTCATGTGTTCAGATATAACACCGCTGTGTTTAGGGTAAACCGTACCGTGGTGCACAATGTATATGTACGCCACGTAACTTACAGGCCAACGGCCAGTCGCGCCAGCTTTAATGGCCGTGGTGGCATTATGGCCAGACCGCATGCGTCTGAACGGCGGGTTATGAATGAGCGCCACTATCGGCCTACACGCACCCAAGTATCGCACCAGCGTATGGCCGGCCACAATCCCGCGCAACGTTTCTCAAGCAATCACGGCCGCCCGGCAACACCGGTAATGAACAGGGCTGCTAATCATTCTGTCAGTTCGCCAAGGCAAATAGGTAACCGGCCGGCTGCACGTCGCAGCAATCCGGCGCAAAATCGTATCCCGGCGTCTAATCGTCATACATCGCAAAATCATAATCCGGCTGTGAATCATAATCCGGTTGGGTTTAACAGAAGCTCGTCCAAGAGCGATCGCAGCAATCCTCAACATAGAGAGATAAACCGCGCGCGACATATAGCACCCCAACGCCCAAAAAACATTGAGCAGCACAACCGCCCGCAGCAACAACACCGGGTTCAGCCGCAACATATGGAGCGCCATAATGCGCCGCGCCCGCAACCGCAACATTTTGGCGGTGGGCATCCCGGTGCCTCTGGTGGCGGCCAGCCACATCCGGGGGGTGGTAGTCGGCCACATCCTGGTGGCAATGGATTTGGCGGCGGACACGGGGGAGGCGGCCATGGCGGCGGGGGCGGACACGGGGGTGGGCGTCGACCATAATATTAATACCTCAGTATAACTATTATTCGTCGAATAATCAATTAAGAGGAGGAACCTTGTACGATAACGCCTTCATCTGGTCGCAAATATAATTTCTCACTATACTGGAAATGCATGTTATAGACAAATCCAAAAAAAACCCGGCTGGTTAGGCACGGGTTTTTCTATCATCTATCGTAAAAATTAATTTAAACGATATGGGGCTATCAAGTAAAATTCCGGGATGTGAACTTCAAACATGGCGTTATCCAGCAGGCGCATCATGTGGTATTCGCCTTTCATGCTGCCCATGTCGGTTTTCAGATTACAGCCTGACACATATTCATGCGTACCGCCCGGTTCAATGATGGGTTGCAGGCCTACTACACCCTCGCCTTCCACTTCGCGCTTAGCCCCGTTCGAGTCAAATATATACCAGTGCCTGGCCATGAGGCGAACGGCATAATCGCTCATATTTTCGATATTAACTTTGTAGGCAAACATAAAATGATCGTTTGCCGGGTTTGAGTATTCAGGCTGATAAATGGTTTCAACCGACACCTTAACCCCATCTGTTATAAACGTAACCATATCACATTAAGTAAAATATAGAATCAGCTAATCAAAAACTAAGCCATACTGCCGCCTTAATTTTTCAGCAATATATAGCTTTTAGTTAAAAAGCAAAATAATTTAAATGTTAAATTGCTGTTGCAGACAGATCGGCGAACCGTGGGTTGTGTTCAATTTCGTTTAAAATGTCCTGCAGCTCATCAAAGGTACCGGCAGTAACCAGCTTGGTGCGGTATTCTTTAAAATCGGGTGTGCCTTTAAAATAGTTGGTATAGTGCCTCCGCATCTCAAAAACGCCGGTTTTTGGCCCTTTCCATTCTATTGACTTAATGAGGTGGGTGCGGCAGGCATCAATGCGCTCGGCAAAAGTTGGCTTGGCCAAATGCTCGCCTGTTTCAAAGTAATATTTGATCTCTCGGAATATCCACGGGTAACCAATGGCCGCCCTGCCAATCATCATACCATCAACGCCGTATTCCAGGCGCCAGGCCGCAGCTTTTTCGGGCGAATCGATATCCCCGTTCCCAAAAATGGGAATATTTATCAACGGATTTTTCTTAATAGCGCGAATCAGCGTCCAATCTGCATGGCCTTTATACATTTGGGCGCGGGTGCGGCCGTGTATGGTAAGGGCTTTAATGCCAACGTCCTGCAGGCGCATAGCAACCTCTTCAACGTTTTTGGTATTGTCATCCCAGCCCAGGCGGGTTTTAACAGTTACCGGTAAATGGGTGCCCTCAACAACCGCTTTGGTCATGGCTACCATTTTATCAATATCCTGCAGCAAGCTGGCGCCGGCGCCACGGCAGGCCACGTTTTTTACCGGGCAGCCATAGTTAATATCAATCAGGTCTGGCCCCGCAAGGGTCGAAATTGCCGAAGATTGGCGCATGTGCTCAATATCGCTCCCAAAGATCTGGATGCCGATAGGACGCTCATATTCAAAAACGTCCAGTTTTTTACGGCTTTTTGCGGCATCACGTATCAACCCCTCTGACGAGATAAACTCGGTATACATCATATCCGCGCCGTGCTGTTTGCATACATATCGGAAAGGCGGATCACTCACATCCTCCATCGGCGCCAGCAGCAACGGGAACTCCCCTAAATCAATATTTCCAATTTGTACCGACATGGCTTATCTTTAAGCACTGCAAAAATACGAAAATTACACCAAATGACATTAAGCGCCGCTAAACAACAACATCCATCAGTACAACTGCTCATTTTTGTGGGTATAACCTTTGCCGTTGTGGGTGGCGGATATTTGCTTGGTGCAGCCATAGTTATGGCCCTGTACGGTGTAAATACCCTCATGGAAATAGCCCAGCTTGACCTGAGCGACCCTAATGCTGCCAACGGTTTGTGGATACTGCAGATTGTAAGCACTACCATCCCTATCTTTGCGGCAGCTTACATTTTTGCCCGGTTTGTAGCCAAAAATACCCGCGAATATCTGCGCGCCTCGGGTAAATTTTCGTGGTTTGTAATGGTGGTTGTTTTGTGTGTGATGCTGGTAGCGACACCCCTTGTCGAGTTGCTGAGCAACATCAACCAAAAACTGCAATTGCCGGAAGCATTAGCCGGCCTTCAAAAATGGATGCGCGATACCGAAGACCAGGCTCAAAAACTAACCGACGTTTTGCTGCAGATGAAAACCATAGGCAGTATGCTGCTAAAGCTAACCCTGGTGGGCCTCATAACCGCTATAGTTGAGGAGTTTATGTTTAGGGGATGTATACAAACCATCCTTTTAAAATGGACAAAGAACCAGCATGCTGCGATATGGACTTCTGCAGTTTTATTCAGCGCTTTTCACCTGGAGTTTTTTGGCTTTTTACCGCGATTGATGCTGGGCGTGCTGTTCGGATATTTCGTGGCATGGAGCGGCAGCATATGGCCCGCGGTGTGGGCGCATTTTATTAATAACGGTACCGCCGTGATAGTAAGCTACCTGTATCAAAACCAAATGATCAATGTTAACCCCGACGATACGCACATTTTTAATTTGCCGGCTTACATTTTTAGCCTGATAATTATGCTATTTTTGCTGTATCTGTGCCGCGATATGGCAACGGGCACAGTGAAATCGCCGTTTAAGTAAATGGAAAAAAACTGGATCAAATTTTTCTCATCAGCAGACTATTACCGGTCTGAAATGGTGAAACAGGTGCTTTGCGAACACCGTATCGATGCCGTTTTATTAAATAAGCAAGCTTCGTCGCATCGTGATTTTGGCGATGTGGAGGTTTATATACACCAACAGGATTTTAGCCATGCGGTTGAAGTGATGATTCTGAATCAACTATAATAATATGAAGACTCGTGCCATAACCGGCTTTTTCTTTGTCATTGTAATGCTGGCCTCGGTTTTAATTAACGGCTACGTATTCGGCGTATTTTATTTAATGCTAAGCGGTTTGGCTTTAATTGAGTTTTACCGCCTGGTTAAAAAAGCCGGCATTACTCCTGATGTAATGACAGGTGTATTGAATGGCGCATTCATTTATGTTGTATTTGCCCTCATTGCTATTGACAGCGATTACCGTAAATTACTTTTTGTGCTGCCTGTAACGCTTAGTTTTATAGCCATACAAGAACTTTTTAAAAAGACCAGCACCCCATTTACCAATATTGCCTACACCTATTGGGGAATTATATTTGCCATCATCCCTTTTGTATTTTTTTATGCACTGGCTTTTGTAAGCGGCCCAACCGCTAACCTGCATTATCCACTGGGGTTTTTACTGATGCTTTGGGCTAATGATACCGGCGCCTACCTGGTAGGCAGCAAACTGGGGCGTACCAAGTTGTTTGAGCGGCATTCGCCCAAAAAAACCTGGGAAGGCCTAATAGGCGGTATTATCATTACTGCAGGGGTGGCATATATACTGAGCATGTATTTCCCTGAGTTATCGCTTACCCAATGGATATGGATAGGCGTACTTATCAGTTGTTTTGGTACCACCGGCGACTTGATCGAATCTATGTTTAAACGCAGTATAGATGTAAAAGACTCGGGTGGTATACTACCCGGCCACGGTGGTTTGCTTGACCGGTTTGACGGCCTGCTTTTAGCAGCCCCGGTTGTATATGCCTATTTATACTTCATTACAAATGCTTAATTTTGCAGGATGAAAAAAATGACTTTCCATAAAGAGGGATATACGTCCCTTGCGCTGTGTATCTTGTTCATCTTTGTTTTAAACGCGGCTATCCAGTTTTACTGGCCACAACTTACCGCGCTTAAATGGATAGTTTATATATTGTCGTTTGTGCTGTTTGTGATCATTGTGCAGTTTTTTCGCAACCCGCATTTTGATATCACCACTAACGAAAACACCGTACTATGCCCTGCCGACGGCAAAGTGGTGGTAATTGAAGAAACTACTGAAACCGAATTTTTAAAAGACAAACGCATTCAACTGTCGGTATTTATGTCGCCGGTAAACGTGCACGTAAACCGTAACCCTATAAGCGGCGTTGTAAAATATTTCAAATATCATCCGGGCAAATATTTGGTAGCCTGGCACCCAAAATCATCGACAGAAAACGAGCGGACTACGGTGGTAACCGAAAATGCTAACGGTACCCAGGTATTGTTCAGACAAATTGCCGGCGCACTGGCCCGCCGTATTGTATGGTATGTAAAAGAAGGCGACAAAGTGCAGCAAGGCGATCAGTTTGGTTTCATAAAATTTGGCTCGCGTGTTGACGTATTCCTGCCGCTGGGCTCAAAAATCAATGTCGAGATAGGCGAGGTAGTTAAAGGGGGCCGCACGGTATTGGCTGAGCTGCCGGCTTGACCAGCTTAAATTCTTGTAAAAAGAGGGAGGCCGGTGTATAATTACACCGGCCTCTTTCTTATATGCAATCTATTGTTCTTATCCTGAATGGCCTGAACAACATTGTACATTTATAATAAAATACTTCATTACTGCTGTGGCAATAAATAAAGTTGCCATTTCAAGCGGTGGGAGCGATCTATACAAGTACATTCACTCCAGCCATACACTTAGCGTGTATGGGTATTATTTACCACCAACGCTGATTATTATTCTGATCTTCCTCTTTCTTCGGAGGGGCAGCTGCAACTACGGGCTTTTTAACAGCCCCGCCCTCAACTACAGGCGCTTGCTGTACTGAAGCTGCGGCAACTAACGGTTTTGAAACGGCCTTTTCCTGGAACACAGGCGCTTGTTGTCCTTTGGCCGGGGCAGAAGGTGCTACCGTCGGCTTTTGTTCAGCCATTGGCTCTGGTGCGCTTGGCACGGCAGTTTGTGCCGCTTTTACAGTCATTGGTTTTTCAACGGTGATTGGTACGGCATTCGATGAATCATTAATTGCTGAAAGCTCTTTGTTTAGCTTAGCAGAAAGGTGCTGATCTGTCGAAAACTTGGTTTTGTTCCACCGAAGGGTAAGCGCTTCAATATCTTCGCCAACGGTAATATAGCCATTTATTACGGCACCGGGTTCAATACTAACCTTAGCCGATTGGATATTTCCATGCACAATAGCAGTAGCTTTGATATCCAGCAAATCCAACGAAAGGATATCACCGTTAACCTGCCCGGTAACCGCGCAGGTTTTTGAAGTGACATTTCCATTAATTATACCATGCTGCTCCACCAACACTTTACCGGCACAAAAAAGGTTGCCGGTAAGTGTTTCATCCAGCACAATCAACTCGTCCGAAAAGTAGTTATGGCCGTCGTGTGCAAGATTTTTGATATTACTTGTGGACTCAGTTGTGATTGTTGTATCTTTTTTAAATATACTTAGCATAGGGGTATTTTTTAGTCCTTTTATAAATTTAGTCGTTACCAATGCGGGTTACAACCGTGGTTGCGTTACCGATATCAATACCAACTGATGATTTTTCCAGTCCGCCTGAAACACGTAACGAGTTCAGGGCATATCCTTTACTAGCCAATGAGGCCGGGTCGCTCACTACTTCCAGTTGTACAATTTCGCCAAACTCGGCAGCGAAACAGTCAACCAGGTCCTGGTAGTACATACCGCCACCACATAAGTAAACTTTATTGGCTTTCATTAAGTTTTTGTCGGTGATCACATTTCTTAAACTTGGCGAAACCACCTCGTTGTAATAAGCTCTCAACGCATTTTTGCGAATCTCGCGCACATCAATATTTTTCTTGTTGATGTACAGGTATCCTTTCTGGAACGCGTCGTCAAGGGTGTTGGCGGTGCGCAGCTCCAGGTAATGCGTTTTTTGCAGCTCATTGATCATATAGTTAATAGCATAACGTAAACCATGTGTACTGATCATACTTTGCTCAACCACGCCCGAGTCCATACTTAATACAGATTCAAACGTGCCAAAACCGCAGCTTAGTATAAAGAAATTGCCTTTAGCAGCTTCGTCGCCTTTACGCAAAGCGATAGAACAGCCTACGATCTCGGGGATAACATCGACATTTTTAACATCTAAAATTGACGTTCTTTTACCATTGCCGCCAAAAGTTGAGGCATCGTATTCTACAATATGGTTTTTTTTCAATTGCTCAATAGCCTGCTCTTTGTAAATGCGATAGGTAGCATACGGGAAACCGGTGGTAATGGTAATTGGTTGCTCAACATCCTCGGCAACCAGCAGCATGGCGGCTTTAACCAGCAGTTGATAATCCAGATCCTCTGGCGATGAGTTTAACAGTTTATGCGGAGCCTGGCCTTCATTTAAAGCCAGATTACCACAAATATACCATTGGTTGTTATGAAACACCTTCAATCCGTTTAACAGGTCAGAAGATGTGTTGTTTAACGACGAGTTGTTATTTTCAATTAAGCTCGAAAAGGTTTGCGTAACTAGCATAGCATTGTTTAAGATTAAAATTTTGCAGACTATTAATTAGTTATAAGTTTTGACTGTTTGGTTTGAATTGAGCAGTATGTATTTTCAATAGTCTCAAAAATAAAAATTTAAGCTATTAAAAAAAATACTCAGCTTGGGCATGCTGTACTACAATTATACTTAAAACTTACAAAAATACAAGGCAAAAAAAAACCTTCCTGGTTGCGCAGCAAGGTTTTTTAAAAGTATGATAGTAATTATACCCTTTTTGATTTGATACGAGCTGCTTTACCGGTAAGGGCACGCAGGTAGTAAAGTTTAGAGCGACGTACTTTACCAACGCTGTTAACTTCAACTTTCTCGATATTTGGTGAGTTAGCCGGGAAAATACGCTCAACACCGATACCGTTTGAAACTTTACGTACTGTAAATGTTTCAGAAACACCTGTACTGTTGCGTTGAATACACACACCTTGGTAAACCTGAACACGTTCTTTGTTACCTTCTCTGATTTTATAATGTACGCTTACAGTATCGCCCGCTTTAAACGACGGAAACTGGTTAACCTTTACTGTTTGCTCTTCTACAAATTTTACTAAATCCATGATTTTAAGCTCTAAATGCGATTTTTAACCCGTAAAAATCGGATTGCAATTATAGGGATAATTTTTTAATTATAAAAGTCGAATTTAAAAATTTCAACATTTAATTTGTTATCCACAAATTTATACTGAAACACTGCCATAAAGACGCAATATTTAGTGCCCTCTTTATTCTTCATCCAGTAAATCAGGCCGGCGTTGTTTGGTACGCTTCACTGCTTGCTCAAAACGCCATTTTTCTATTTCGCCGGCGTGGCCGCTCAATAAAACGTCCGGAACTTTGTGTCCGTTCCAGTCGGCGGGCCGGGTATAAACAGGTGCATCAAGCAATCCATCCTGGAAAGAATCAGACAAGGCCGAGGTCTCGTCAGACAACACTCCGGGAATGAGCCTCACCACGGCATCAACTACAATAGCCGCCGGCAGCTCGCCGCCCGACAGCACATAATCGCCTACAGAAATTTCTTTGGTTACAAAAATATCACGTATGCGCTGGTCAATGCCTTTATAATGCCCGCAAAGTATGATGATGTTTTTTTTAACCGATAACTGGTTAGCCATGGGCTGGTTAAGCGTTTCGCCATCGGGCGACATGAAGATCACCTCATCATAGTCGCGCTCGGCTTTCAATGCTTCAATGCATTTGGCAAACGGCTCAATGTTCATTACCATGCCACTGCCGCCGCCATAAGGGTAATCGTCAACGCTTTTTTGTTTACCTGAAGCATAATCGCGCAGATTATGTACATGTATCTCGGCCAGTCCCTTTTTTTGCGCACGCAGTAAAATGGAATGAGCAAAAGGACTTTCCAGCAAACCCGGCAACACAGTGATAATATCAAAACGCATGGAGCAAATTTAGAGATTAGTGATTAAAGATTGGAGATTAGTTTTTATTGGAAACAAAGGTTGAGAGTTAAAAGTCAAGATTTTGAATGCGCGGCCATATGGAAATCTACCTTGATTCTTGGCTCTTGGTTCTCGGCTCTTGGTTCTCGGCTCTTGCCTCTCGACTCTAAACTAATCTTCTTCCTCCAAAATGAATATTTCCTCAACAGGTTTACCAAAAACTCTCGCAATTTTCAGCGCCAGCACGGTCGACGGTACATAGCGATTACTCTCAATAGTATTAATTGTTTGGCGCGATACGCCGATGAGCTCGGCCAGTTCGCCCTGGGTTATATTTTTGATAGCGCGCTCTATGCGGAGGGTGTTTTTCATACTGCCGGGTTTGATGTTTCCTTATTTAATTTTAACAATGCGCAGTAAAACCTTATCAAAAAAAATACTTCGATTGTAATAAGGTTCATAAACATGAATAATAAAAACCAGCCCGAATACAACGCTAAATTAGCCAGCAGCAAAACAGCGTAATTAAAGTACACCGCTAATTGCATGGACTCAAGTCTGATGTTATGAATTAATTCATCTTCTCTTTTTTGGCGGCTAAAAATCCATGTCAGTAATGACAGCATCAAAAATATATACATGGCATTAACCGCTTGCGAAAAATCAACCGTATTGTTGGATAAAGACCTTGCTAAAAACACAGCCGGGATACTTATTAGGAGCATAATGGAAATATATTTAGCCATTATACCAAAAGGTTTATAGGGCAGATAATGTAATTTACCGATCTTATACTCATCTTTTTTGGTATAAAGCAGATAATAATAACGAAGCAAGAAGATGATAAGCGGTGTGAATAAATTATATTGAGATATGGCCACGTCATAACCAAAGGTTTCTAAAAAATGGTGAGGGTCAAAAAAGAACACGCCTTTAATTTCGGCCGCGGTCAATAATACAACGCAAAGCATATAATTGACAAATATGCCCAATACAGCGCATTCTGTCTTATCCGGGTGGTTAATTCGTCCTCTTTTTTTTCTTTAGAAAAAGCCAGAAAAAACAGCCCCAATATTACTACGGTTAAAACCAGCTCATCGGTATAAGTATTTTGAGGATAAACCAAAGAATTGCGTGAATCAACCGGCCCGAAACCGGGTATCGAAAATTGATGAAATAAGATAAAATACCCGCAAACCAGCCCCGGAACAGCCAGTATCCACCCAATAATTTTATAATAATTAGGGAATAAGAAGCGCGTCGTCATGCTATCTCGGTATTAAGTGAACGATTAAGCGCATAGATCTTCCAGCGAAAACGGATGATGAAGAAGACGAGCAACGTCAAGACGTTATAAAAGCAATAGGCAAAAAAGGAAAGTCCGTAGCTGACAAAGATCAGGACAAAAAATACCCCATAGTTAACATAGACAGCCCATTGCAAAGATTCCAGTCGTAACGAAGCGATATATTCATCCTCCATTTTCTCTTTTGCATTTGCAATGAGCAAAAGCCCAATCAAAATAAGTGATAATTGTATCTCGTCATCAAAGCATTCGTCGCCGTTAACTTCCAAAGTGTGCGTACCCGGTGCAAAAAAATGATGCCATACAAAGATTCGGCCATCTGTTTGCGGTAAACTGTTTAGATAAAGTGATAAGGAACAGAATGAAAGCCCGATAACCAATAAAAGTGTCCCCAGATACTTAGTGCGCTGAGGAAATAAAAAGCGTGTTTTCATGTTGTAAAGTTTGGTTTACCAAATGTAAAACAAACTTTACAAATATCAAGTATTTTTGACAAAAAATATTTTGGACGACAGGTTACTCCAAATAAATATTTAATAATCCCTCAGGCAAGTCAACGTAAAGTAGTTCTTTAACCTGGTCTATGCCGGTAATGATATCCTCATTCAAGGGAAATAAGACCTCTGCATCCTTATAAATTACCGTGGCCATTAGTTGCTGCGGATATTCGTTGATCTCGGTAATTATACCCAGCTCGCCCTCGTCCTCGTCTACCACCATAAAACCTTCCAGATCAAACAGGGTAAATTCTTCTTCGCCTTTTACCGGTTTTAATTTATTAGGCAGGTAGATATCTTTTTTAACTAAGGCTGCTGCTTTCTCGATGGTGTCCACATCTTCCAAGTGTAAATAAGCCTGGTTGTTGTGGGTGTTGTACTTGATCGACTCTACAAAAAACGGTGCCAGCTTGCCGGCTATCTCTATAAAGAGCGCGTCGAACTCAATATCCTCCAGCCCGTCAAAATCAACATAAAGCTGCATTTCGCCTTTAAGGCCTTTGGTTTTTAGTACGCTGCCAATGCGGAAGCAGTCTTGGATTTTCATTTTGAAAGATCTTGTGGTTAATTGCCGTTTGTTTTAAACAACAATGGCGAAGAACCTGTAGGTTGCTTCGCCATTATTAATAAGTCTTGATTCCTGACTCTTATTTCTTGATACTATCAAAAAATTATTCAGCGCTATCAGCAGCCGGAGTTTCTTCAGTAGCTTCAGCAGCAGGTGCTTCTTCAGTTTCTGCAACCGGCGCTTCTTCAACTTCCTCAGCCGGAGGGGTGTTTTTAGCAGCTACAGCAGCAGCTTTATCCTGGTTTTTCTTAGCCTCGGCCTCTAAAGCTGTTTTACGTGCAGCTTGTTTAGCAGTGGTTAAGTCGGCTTTTTTACCGGTGATTTTACCGTCTTTTTGCTCTAACCAGGCAGTAAATTTAGCGTCAGCTTGTTCTTGCGTTAAAGCGCCTTTTTTTACACCACCCTGTAAGTGTTTTTTGTAAAGTACGCCTTTGTAAGAAAGGATAGCACGACAAGTGTCAGTAGGCTGGGCGCCATTGTCAACCCAGTTTACGGCTTTGTCGAAGTTAATGTCGATGGTAGCAGGGTTAGTGTTTGGGTTGTAAGAACCTAAACGCTCGATAAAACGACCATCACGTGGTGCACGAGAGTCTGCTACTACGATGTAATAAAAAGGACGACCCTTTTTACCATGTCTTTGCAATCTGATTTTAGTTGCCATTTTTAAATTTTTATGTGTTCAACATTTCCCCCGGAGTTTCTTTTCAGCGGGGACGCAAAGGTAGCAATTATATCTCGCATAAAAAAACAAACTTTAAAATCAGGTATTTAGGCGCCAAAGTGAGAGATTTGCGGCATGAATAAGTTAAGCATAGCTATTGATATGGACGAGGTCATTGCCGACCCTATTGATAAATTTATAAATATTTACCAGCAGGAACACGGATTTAACTATACGCTCGAGCAAATGCACGGCAAAGAGTTTGGCGAACTATTGCCGCCCGAAATGACGTACACCCTGCGCGAATACATTAACCGCAAAGGCTTTTTCAGAGATTTAAAAGTAATACCCGACAGCCGGGAAGTAATTGCCGAGCTGAATAAAAAATACGAGGTTTTTATCGTTTCGGCAGCTACCGAGTTTCCGCTGTCGCTGGAAGATAAGCAAGCCTGGCTGGCCGATTATTTCCCATTCATCGAGTGGACAAATATTGTGTTCTGCGGATACAAGATCATAAACACCGATATCATGATCGACGACCGTATTAAAAACTTCACCCGTTTTAACGGACGCAAACTGCTGTTTAGTTCGCCGCATAATTTATTACTTACCGAATACGAGCGCGTGAATACCTGGAAGGAAGTGGCAGAGAAATTGTTATAAAGATTGAGTCTTCTCCATCGCGTCATCGTGAGGAGGCACGAGCGTAACAATGGCGCGATGGGGAATGACAAAGAGAGTAAAAACAGGAAAGCTGCAAAATTTGCAGGCTTTCCTGTTATATAAAGAATTGGCCCAAACCATGCACCATCTACAAAGACAACATTTCCACAATTCGGGTAAACTCGGCGTTTACATCCAAATGGTGCTTAACCGATTGGTTGAACGGTGTGAAAACAATATCGTTGTGTATCAGGCCCACCATCTCGCCGGCGCGGCCTTTTATCAGGGCCTCAACAGCGGCTACGCCCAGTAAGCTGGCCAGCACACGGTCCATACAGGTTGGTTTGCCACCACGCTGAATGTGGCCCAGTATAGACACGCGGATATCATAATTAGGATAACGCTCCTTTAACGCTTCGCCTATCTGGAATGCGCTGCCCGGCTCATGGCCTTCGGCAACCATAATTATTCTTGATGTTTTATCTCTTACTTTTACACCTTCGTCTAAACGGGCATATAGGGCTTCCAGGTTTGATTTGGTTTCAGGTACCATAACCGACTCGGCTCCTACGCCCATGCCGGTGCGTAGCGCAATCATTCCAGAATCTGCGCCCATTACCTCCACAATAAACAACCTGTCGTGCGACTCGGCAGTCTCCCTGATCTTATCAACGGCTTCAATTACGGTATTGATGGCGGTATCATAACCAATAGTAAAGTCAGAGCCGCGTAAATCGTTATCAATTGTACAAGGTACGGCTATGACCTTAATATCCGGATGCTCCTCGGTAAACTCTTTAACGCCTTTAATAGTGCCGTTACCCCCCAACGCCACCAAAGCGTCAATGCCGTGTTTTACCAAATTAGCATAAGCCTTGTTACGGCCTTCAATAGTTTTAAATTCTTCGCTGCGGCTGGCTTTTAAAATAGTACCACCGCGCTGAATAATATTTGATGCCGATCTGGTAGTGAGCGGCTGGATATCATTATTGATCATGCCCTCAAAGCCGCGCAGAATGCCTGCAATTTCAACGTTATTGAAAACCGCAGTACGTATAACGGCTCTGATAGCTGCATTCATGCCGGGCGCGTCGCTGCCTGACGTAAAAAGTCCTATTTTCTTGATTGAAGTCATTAGTTGATAATGGCGGATTTTGATTAAACCTGATTGCTGGCGGGCGCTACAGCACCAGCCGTTTTGCGGCGCAAATTTACGTTATTTTTTGGCTTGTTGCGCACTTTGATAAGCGGTAATTCCGCTTTCTAAAAATTTCAGGTAACTATCCACATTATAATTTGCCGGCGATGGCTGGATGGTTATACCTCCGGCATCAGCCATCATATTGCCGTCGCTGTCGAGTAACACGTAGAAAGGCTGCGAGTTAGCGTTAAACCGCGAAGCTTCAAAGTCGCTCCATTTGCCGCCAAGGGTAGTAATTTTTTTGCCGCTATAAGTCGACGTAAATTGTTCGGCCGGTTGCAGCTCGGCTTTGTCATCAACCACCAGTTGCAACAGTATAAAGTCGTTTTTAAGGTGATTGAAAACACGCGGGTCCGTCCACACGTCGGCTTCCATCTGGCGGCAGTTTACGCAGTTGAAGCCCGTAAAATCAATCATGATGGGTTTATGCAGTTCTTTAGATACCTGCAGCGCCTGGTCATAATCATACCAGGCATCCAGCCCGCGGGTAGCAATACGGGTATAGTTTTCAGCGTATTTTTTTACCAGCGATGATGTTTTAGTCGGCGTGCTGGCAATATTACTACCAACCGGGCCTTGCGACAGGTCAAACTCCTGCGTTGCTATCGGCGGCAAAAAGGCGCTAAGCGGCTTCAAAGGCGCACCCCATAAGCCGGGGACCATGTAGACGGCAAAGGCAAAAACCAAAATCGCCATAAAAAAGCGCGGTACAGATACGTAATCAACATCGCTATCGTGCGAAAACTTGATCTTACCTAACAGATACAAACCTAACATTATACCAAGGGCAATCCATATCGACAGGAAAATATCACGGTTAAACCAGTTCCAATGATAGGCCAGGTCTACGTTTGATAAAAACTTCAGCGCAAAGGCAATCTCCAGGAAACCTAAACAAACCTTTACGGTATTTAACCAACCGCCAGATTTTGGCAGCGATTTCAAGGCCGACGGGAACAGTGCAAAAGCCGTAAACGGCAAAGCCAAAGCCGCCGAGAAACCCAGCATACCTATAGCCGGGCCCAGCCTGTCGCCTTTTGAGGCGGCCTCAACCAGTAGGGTGCCAATAATAGGCCCGGTACACGAAAATGATACCACCACCAGCGTGGCGGCCATAAAGAAAATACCGGCTACACCACCTTTGTCGGCATTGGCATCGAGCCTATTTCCTAACGAGCTGGGCAGGGTGATCTCGAAGGCTCCCAGAAAGGAGATACCAAAAACCACCAGCAGCAGGAAAAAGAAAATATTGAATATGCCGTTAGTTGCCAGGGCATTCAAGGCATCAGAACCAAACAGGCCTGAAATAATAAGCCCTAAACCAACGTAAATAATAATGATCGACAGACCGTACAGTAACGATTGCCCAACCCCTTTAGCCCTTGAACCCGCTTTCTTGGTAAAAAAGCTAACAGTTAACGGCAGCAGCGGATAAATGCAGGGCATTATTACAGCCGCTAAACCGCCCAAAAAGCCCGCAATAAATATCTGCCAAAGCGATTTTGGTTTCTCGGCAGCCGGTGCGCTAACGGTAGTTTTTTGTTTAACTGCTTGTACCTGCTGCTCTTTTTTTCGCATAGCGATGCTATCGGCAGCGGTAGGTATGCTGGTAAAAGTTACGCCGCTGGTGTCTTGCGCTTGGGCTGGCTGATTGTTAAACGCCAGGCCGGCGCCCATCATCAGGCAAACCAACAAAATCCATCTCAACAAAAAACTTTTCAGGGCTGCTGTCATCATCATCATCAAAGAAAAAATTATTTAGCTACGGCTATGTTAAAGTTGATGTCCTCAGGTTGAAGGCATTTGGTGTCGTTACAGGTCATAAACTCAAGTTGACCTTTGATGGCAGTAACCTTTGGCGATTTCAATTTTATTTTTTGTTGGAAGATCACCTCTTTCTCAAAGTAGCTTACGTCCATACCAAAGTTCTTTTCAAAATGGGTAATGGGTTTTGGCTCGGTAGTAGCGCCTGCCAGCGTATATTCTTTCGACTTATCAAAGGTGAATGATGTTTTGATCGGCCCGCCGTCTTTAACATGTTGTGAGTAAATATGCCAGCCGGCATCAATGGTAGCTTTCAGAAAAACAGTTACTTCCGTCGGGCTGGTTTTTTTGGCAGCGTAGGCCCATTTAACGTGCGACTCGATCTGCGCGTGAGCGCTTGCAGCAAAAAATAAGGCAACTACTATGGCTAATGCTTTTTTCATGGTTGTTTGTTTAAAAATTCTATCTCTTTAAGGTTATAAGTTGTTTCTGTATCCTGATGTTTCACCACCAGCAGGCCGTTGTGTTTAACACCGGTTATTACACCGCTAAACTCCTGCCCGGCTGTTTTAAAACGTTTTTCTTCATTTAACCAGTATAATTTTGATAGATACGCATCGCGCAGCAAATCCGTTTTCCCGGCCTTTAATTTTAAATACCAGCCTTCAATATTGTTGCAAATGTCAGCTAATATATCTATCAGCGCGTAATCTTTATGTAATATCTGCTTTACTGACGTTGCGTTAACGGCATCGTCCGGAAACTGGTCCTGGTTAATGTTTAAGCCAATGCCGATTATGGAATTTTTAATGCGACTGCCCTGCAATAAGTTTTCAATGAGCATACCGCCCAGCTTCTTGTCACCGTAGTATATATCGTTGGGCCACTTTATCTTAAGGTCATTGCCCAATAACGTACACAGTGTATCATAAACGCCCATACTTATGGCCCGGTTTAAGTCAAACTGGTGGGTAACGTCTAAAAAATGCGGTTGTAAAAGCAGGCTAAACGTCAGGTTTTTACCCGGCTCGGCGTGCCATTTGTTGTTTTGCTGACCGCGACCGGCATATTGCGTTTCTGCCATAATGACCGTTCCCTCGGGTACTGGCTTAGAATTTGTCAATAGGTTTTTAAGGAAATTGTTGGTTGAGTCGACCTCTTTTAGTGTCAGTAAATTTTGTCCAACAAATAATCCTGAAAATATGTTATTTTGCAATGTTATATTTATAATAATGCTAAACTCAAAAACGTTCAAAACTAATTCTTTTTGATGGTAAAAAATAAAGCGACCAGTGAATCAGCATATATTTCTGAATTAGCCATACATGGCATACAGGAAAAAAAAGGAAACGACATTGTCAGATTAGACCTTCGTAATATCCACAGTTCGGTGACGGATTATTTTGTAATATGCAACGCCGATTCATCCACACAGGTTAAAGCAATTGCCAACAGCATCGAAGAAGAGATTTACAAAGCCCTGAAACAGGAACCATGGCGTAAAGAAGGCCTTGAATATGCCGAATGGATACTACTGGATTATATTGATGTGGTAATACACGTTTTCAGAACAGACAAACGCGAATTTTACGGCGTGGAGGATTTGTGGGGAGATGCCGAAGTAAAAAGCTATAAAAGCGCATAGTTTATAGCTTGAATTTTTAATTACACGAGAGATTATACAACAAATGGAAGATAAGAAATTGGATAAGCCAAAACCTATAAGAAAGATACCTAATAAACGAATAGCACCTAAGCCGCCTAAATTTAATTTTATGTGGTTGTATGCAGTTGCAATAGCTGTATTTGTTGGTGTGGCTTATTTCTCGGGCGCTAACGGCGGTCAGGCTATTGACTTTAAGCGTTTTGAAACCGAGATGCTTAAGCCCGGCGACGTTGACTACGTTGAGGCTTATAAAAACGGCGACTACCTGGTAGCCGAAGTTCATATTAAAAAAGACAGTTTAAAGAAACCGCAATATGCTGATGTTGCAAAACAACAGCATGCTTTCGGCGTAACCGGTGCTGATCCGCAATATACGTTTACTGATGCCTCTTTTGAAAGTTTGAAGCAGTCTATCGCCAATGCGCAAAAGGACGTGCCTGAAGCACAAAAAATAGCCGTAAAATATGTTCCCCATGACAGTTTGTTGTCAAACGGACTGGTACAATGTGTCATCATGATCGTGGTGTTTGCCGTGATGCTGATGTTCATTATGCGCCGTATGGGCGGTGGTGCAGGCGGCGGCCCCGGCGGACAGATCTTTAACATCGGTAAATCAAAAGCTACCTTGTTTGATAAAGAGGCCCAGGTAACCGTAACCTTTAACGACGTTGCCGGTTTGGAAGAGGCCAAGCAGGAGGTGATGGAAATCGTTGATTTCCTGAAAAATCCAAAGAAATATACCAACCTGGGTGGTAAAATACCTAAGGGTGCACTGTTGGTAGGTTCGCCGGGTACCGGTAAAACCCTGCTGGCCAAAGCCGTTGCAGGCGAGGCGCAGGTGCCTTTCTTCTCATTGTCAGGTTCTGACTTTGTGGAGATGTTTGTGGGTGTGGGTGCGTCGCGTGTGCGCGATCTGTTCCGCCAGGCTAAAGACAAAGCGCCTTGTATCATTTTTATCGACGAGATTGATGCCATTGGCCGTGCCCGCGGTAAAAACAATATAGTAGGCGGTAATGACGAACGAGAAAATACGCTGAACCAGCTATTGGTGGAGATGGATGGTTTTGGTACCGACTCTGGTATTATCATTTTGGCGGCAACTAACCGCCCCGACGTATTGGACTCGGCTTTATTACGCCCGGGCCGTTTTGACAGACAGGTATCTATTGATAAGCCTGATTTGATCGGCCGAGAACAGATATTTAAAGTGCACTTAAAACCAGTTAAGCTGGCCGATGGTGTCGACGCCAAAAAACTATCGGCGCAAACCCCGGGCTTTGCCGGTGCCGAGATTGCCAACGTTTGTAACGAGGCCGCACTTATTGCCGCGCGCCGCAACAAAGAGGCCGTTGATATGCAGGATTTCCAGGACGCTATTGACCGTGTGATTGGTGGTTTGGAGAAAAAGAACAAGATCATATCGCCCGAAGAAAAACGCATTGTGGCTTACCACGAAGCCGGTCACGCTATTGCAGGCTGGTTCCTGGAACATGCCGATCCGTTGGTTAAAGTATCTATCGTGCCTCGTGGTGTAGCTGCGCTGGGTTACGCGCAGTACTTGCCTAAAGAGCAATTTTTATACACTATCGAGCAGTTGGAAGACGGCATGTGTATGACCATGGGCGGCCGTGTAGCCGAGGATATTACCTTTGGCAAGATCTCGACAGGTGCGCAAAACGATTTGGAACGTATTACCAAACTATCATACGCTATGGTTACCGTTTATGGTATGAATGATAAAGTAGGTAATGTGTCATTCAACGATACACAAGGCGAATATCAGTTCAATAAACCATACTCTGAAAAAACATCAGAACTGATCGATGAGGAGGTTCGCAACCAGATCAATGCTGTGTACGCACGTACCAAACAGTTATTGCTGGATAAACGCGAAGGCTTGATCAAGCTGGCCGAAAAACTGTTGGAGAAAGAGATCTTATTCCAGTCTGACCTGGAGGAGATTTTGGGTAAACGCCCGTTTGAGCATCGTACTACTTATGATGAGTTTGTAAACGGTGTGGACGATCCTGGAGCTAACCAGGAGCCTGCCGCGCAGGGCTTGCAGCACGAAGGTGTAGTTGATCACTCAGGTACGTTTGATAGAAACCCTGAAGAGAACGAAGCCAATCAGGGCCAGTAAATAAACATACAGGAAGTATTTAAAGTCCTTAGCTTAAAGTTTTTTAACTTAACGCTAAGGACTTTTTTATTTTATACTATTTTTGACGCCAGCTCAATAAAACCAAATCCATGCAAGACATTACCACATCCAGAGAAAAGTTGCTGAAAAAGATACGCCAGGCCCTGTTAGAGAAAAGGGATAACCCGTACCCTAACCTGGAAACGCTGCCATTGTATCCGCCGGCGCCCGAAAACCTGGACCTGATGTTTGCCGAGGAGTTTACCGCAGTGCAGGGTCAGTTTGCTTTTTGTGAGGATGAGGTGCAATTTATTGAAACGTTACTTGAGCTGGCCGAAAAACGTAACTGGCGCAAAATATATTGCTGGGAGCCCGCCTTACAGGAGGTGCTTAAACGCTACGAATTTCCGTTTTTTGAGACCGATAAAGACTTTACCCAGGCCGAGGTTGGCCTTACCCTTTGCGAAGCCCTGGTGGCCCGTAATGGCAGCATAATGGTGTCAAGCGCGCAGGATGCGGGCCGCCGCTTAAATATTTACCCCGAGGTGCACATTGTATTGGCCTATACCTCGCAACTGGTACCCGACCTGAAAGACGGTTTCGCACTTATTAAACAAAAATATAATGGCAATGTGCCATCAATGATATCCAACATAACCGGACCAAGCCGTACCGCGGATATTGAGAAAATGCTGGTACTTGGCGCTCATGGCCCTAAAGAGCTGTTTGTGTTTTTGTTAGAAGGGTAGTTCAAATTTAACAATGGCGTTACCCTATCGAAGTCTAAACCACAGGCAGGATAAGGGATGACTTGCTTTTAGGCCTATTATTTCAATACCTCAACCACCGGGTGCCCAATCGAACCATTAGGCGCCTGAATGTGCAATAAAGTTGATAGCGTTGGGGTGATATCCGTCATGTGTACCTGGCGGGCAGTAGCGCCGTGCTTGATACCCCAGCCCATAAACACCATAGGAATGTGCGTATCATACGGATTCCATGTGCCATGGGTGGTTCCTGTGGGGCCGCCATCGCCTGATCCATGGCCGGTAAAGTAAGCCGGTTTCAGGATGATCTGTATGGTGCCGCTGTTGGCTGCGCTGTAGCCGTTAATAATGCGCTTCTTCAACTCGTCAGGAATATTGGCTATTGATGCTTTCTGCATGTCGATAGCAAAAGCGATCTCGGGTTGTTTTTGCAAGTAGTTGATACAATCCAGCTTCAACTCATCGGCACTTAAATTAGCCTTGCGGATAGCTACATTGTTAAAGTTAACCTGATAGTTATCCAGATTGATGATCAGCTTGTCGGCTTTATACTTGGCAACCAGCAGTTTGTTCAGATTTTGCAGACAGGTTGCATCATCCCATTTTCCGGCCGGTATGTTATGATCTTTCAGGAAAATAGTATTGTGCGCTGCGCCGTGGTCGGCGGTCAGGAACACCGTGTAGTTGCCGTTGCCCAGTTTGCCGTCTAAAAAGGTGAAAAAAGTTGACAGGTCCTGATCCAGGCGCAGGTAGGTATCCTCAGTCTCGATGGCGTTAACCCCATACTGGTGCCCCACATAATCCGTCGACGAGAGACTCACTGCCAGGAAGTCGGTAATACCGCGCTGGCCCAATTGCTCGGCGTTAACGGCGGCAGTCGCCAGGTCCAAAGTAAACGTATCCCCATAAGGTGTACTGCGGATCATCCCCAGATTGCCATTATACAACTGCGAAGTTTTTACCGGCATGGTGGGTGCCTCGGTGCCTTTAAACTTGCCTTCGTAACGGTTGTTATCCCCGGTGCTTTGTAAGTAGGAGTTAAGTGGGTACAAAGTGTTCCAATCGCGCTTCAAGTAGGCCTCAGGTAGCTTACGAGCGTTAAAGTTCTTGACCCATAAAGGCAGGTCTTGCATGTAATACGTGCTGGTTATCCAGTTGCCGCTTTTGTCGTCAAACCAGTAGGCGGCATTGGCAGTATGGCCCGCCGGAAGAATGCCGCCGCGATCTTTCAGGGCGATGCCGATCACCTTTGATCGGAAATTGGTAGCCAGGCGCAGCTCGTCTGTAACGGTAGTCACCAGTAAATTGCGCGGCGACATTTTGCCCGCAGCAGATGTGCAGCCCACCGTTTGCACAGTTGAATCCTCGGCGCAATACATCTGCCTGCCGGTGGCTTGCACCACAAAATCATTGCCCGCAATGCCATGAATAGCCGGTACCGACCCGGTATAAATGCAAGTATGCCCGGCAGCAGTTACGGTTGGGATATAGTCGATATTGGCGTTTTCACAGCTAAAGCCTTCGTTCAGCAGGCGTTTAAAACCACCGGCGCCGTAACGGTCATAATAACGGTACAGGTAATCCCAACGCATCTGGTCAACCACAATACCAACTACCAGCTTAGGGCGGGGCAGGGTATTAATAGCTTCGACTTTCTTTTTGTTTGGGCGCCGGCGGTTATGGCAACTGCGCTGAACAACATTAACAGGGTTTTAAATTTCATCATGGCATGTACGGGTTGATGACCATCATCAAAGGGCCAAATATCCGGCGTATGTTATAATTGCAGATGAAGTTAATGTTAATTTAATGATTGGCGTTTTATAAAAATGTCATTTCTCTCTACGTTGGAAATGAAAAGCGGTTATAAAAAACAAAAGCGATGGGTTTGAAATCCATCGCTTTTGTTTATGCCGGAAATGTCAATAACGTATGCTGGCTCGCTGTATGCAAATCGCGCCAGGCGCGGTTAATTTCGGTATCAGAACCGGCGGCCACCAATCCGCAAAGCGGATAAAGCCTGTCGACTATCTCGCGGGCTGTAATCGCTAACTTGCGACTGGTCGAGCTTACTTCGGCCAGGTTTGCGTTTGTTATCATGTTGTGTTGCCCGATATCATCCCAGGAAACGTCAACCGCTTCAAAAAATGGTATGCGCAGAGCCTCCATTTCTTTATTGGCTAATGCCAGGGCTTCGATCAGAATGATCTTTTGTGAGGCTGTTAGTCGCGGGTGATTCATCCGATCCGCGAAAACAGCGGCACATAAATCAATAAAATGTATAGCTATACCCGATAAATTAACTGCCAGGGTGGCCTCGGCCAATTGTAAAAACGGATAACGGTAAAGCGGCGCATCGACAACAGCGGCAGCCGGAGCAATTTTGAAAGCGCGATCTGGCTCCACCTTCAAATCTTTAATCTCGAATGCATCGCTGCCCGTTGCTACCATGCCTATGTATTTCCAGGCCGGTATGGTGGTAACATCCTTTTTATCCAAAATGAATGGCAGCACCAGTTGTTCGCCATCATCGCCCAAAACTGCTTTACCGTTTTGCGTAACAGCGCAATTAGCAGTAATATGCGTAGCATGATGGATACCGCTGGCATATTTCCAGAATCCGTTGACGATGTAACCGTTGTCAACTTTTTCGGCGGTGCCGCCTACTGCCCCGCTACCAGCCAGGCAAACTTTCCGATCGGCAAATAATTGCTGCGACAGTTCGGCATTTATAAAACCACCAAACCAACCCGCTCCGCTGCATAGCGTTACCACCCAGCCTGTGCTGCCGTCGGTATAGCTAATGGCTTCTTGCAGGCGTACCAGGTCAGGCAGTGTAATTTGCTTACCGCTATATTGGTTGGGTACTAATAACTTGAACCAGCCTTCACGATAAATAATGTCAAGCTGCTCATCTGTCAATAAGCCCGATTGCTCGGCTTGGGCAGCGTTGTTTCTGATGGTATTGATATCAGCCGGGCCTATAAAAGCCGAAGGATGTGTTAGTTGATTTTCCATAGATCAAGGGATTAAAGTTGCACGATGCTGATTTTCCTTTTTCCAGATAGCCCGCCATTCCATGAATCCGAAGATGGCGACAATAAACAAAAACAGCGTCAGCGCAGCAAACATAATGAGGTGCTTGTAGCATAGCAACGGAATAGCAAACAGATTGGAGATATTCAACAATATCCAGTTCTCCAGTTTACGGCGCGCCAGCAGCCACATGCCTGCCCAGGCAGTTGATGATACCCAGGCATCCCAGGCAGGTACGTTTGAGGTGGTGAACTTTTTAAGAGCCACATAAAATATCACCCAGCCGACAACTACAATTAAAATGGTCATCACCCACTCACGCGATGTAGCCCAACTCACTTTTACAGGCGGTGCATTTTGCCGTTTGATCCAGTGGATCCAGCCATAAACGCTCATTACTATGTAGTAAATACTCAAAACCGACTCGGCATATAGCCCCGCCAATACCAAAATATAAATGCCGATGATAGTGCCTGCAATCCCCGTAGGGTAAAGCCAGATATTATTGACTTTAGCCAGTAATACTTCGGCAATACCCAGTATTACGGCGGCCCACTCCCAAAAGGTGGTTTGGCCGGCCTGCTCTATAAATAATTGCAGCCATTGGTGTAAAACACTCATTTTTGTAGGTTTATGATAAGCATCGCCCTGCCGGCAGGGCGATGCTTGCAGATTAAAACTTCAAGTTCAATGACGCCAGAAAGTTAACAGGCGCCTGCGCAAACCAATAGTTGTAGGTAGCTACCTTGCCGCCTTCAACATAAGGGTAGGTTGCACCATCAGACGAATAATCGGCGCTGAATATGTTGTTGATGAGCAGTCCGATGCCAATATTCTTCACGCCTTTAATACTAAAGTTATAGTTCAGGCGTACATCGTTCACGAAATAATGCGGCAGCACACGCTCATTCGATGATGTGTTATCCAAATATTGCTGACTTACGTATTTACTGATAAACGCAATTTCGGCATTACGAATGAGCTGATAGCTGATGGTACTTGAGCCTACAAAATTTGGCGAATAGGCAATATCTGTTTTGCTGTAATTAAAGGTTACAGCATCGCCGGTCTCGTTAAATAGCACCTGGTTAAAGTTTTTCACTTTGTTGGTGCTTAAAGTTGCGGTAGCAGCCCAGGTAAGAGGTTGCGCCAGGCGTACCTTACCATTCAATTCAATACCTGCACGATAGCTGTCCTTAATATTGGTACGGATGGCTTCGCCCACGTCGTCAAGTGCGCCGGTTAACACCAGTTGATTTTTGTACAACATGTAGAAGCCGTTAATGCCGGCGCTAAAGTTTGATTGCGCGGTACGATAACCCAATTCCAGGTCTTTCAGATTCTCGGCTTTGGGGCGGCTGCTTGGCGACGAGTTCACAAAGTCATTACGGTTAGGCTCATGGTTTGCTACCGCGATGGATGCATAAACGTTGCTATTGTCAGTAACCTGGTAAGTGATACCCGCTTTAGGGTTATAAAAATTTAAGCCTACCTGCTGCTGCACGTTATTTAAGTTTTGATCAAAACCCAGAAACGAGTAGCCAATGTGTCGGTACTGCATATCGCCATATAATAATACATCGCCTAAATGATACTCGGCGCGGGCAAACAGGTTGAAGTCGGTTTTCTTGGCTGTGTTGCGCGAGTATTCATAATCGGGTTCAATATTGGTACTTTGCTGAGTCCATTCAATATTGTTGAAGTGGCGGCCTTTGTATTCGTTGTAAGCTCCGCCTAAAGTCAAATCAAGTTTATTTGATGGCTTGTAGTTAAAATTATAGGTCGCGCCATAAAAATCATTATCCAGCCATAAGCGGCGCACCAGGTCTGTAGACGCAATAGTAGTGCCGCCAATAACAACCGGCGTTACGCCATAATCGCTCAGGTTATCATCATTTCGATATTCTTCATAATAACCGCTGCCCCGGGTATAATGCAAAGCCCCGCTAAATGACAGCAGCGAACTGATCTGCTGGTTATATAACAACTGGTAATATTTCTGATCGTAGTTGTCGGTTTGGTTTGGATAGTATTTGCCGGTAGCATCAATATAACCCAACTCGTTATACCGGCGATTGCCTTTTTGTACACTATCCTGCGGCACGCCATCCCATGCCTGGTGTGTTTGCTCGTAGCCGCCAAAAACATTAAGGCGTACCACACTTGTTTTACCGTAATAAGCGCCGCTCAAAAAATAGGAGCGTAATTTAGACGCCGAGCGCTCTATATATCCGTCAGAATACATGTTTGACAAGCGGCCGTCAAACGTAAAATGCCCGCCCAGCAAACCAGTACCCAAATTAAAAGTATGCTTAACCGTGCCGTAAGACCCGGCAGAGCCGTTATACTCGGCATAAGCGGTGTCGCGACGGGTAGTAGTTTGAATGTTGATACTGGCTCCAAAAGCCCCGGCGCCGTTGGTAGACGTACCTACACCACGCTGCACCTGTATATTATCTACAGACGAAGCCAGATCAGGCAGGTCAACAAAGTACACGCCCTGGTCTTCGGCATCGTTCATTGGTATGCCGTTCAGGGTAACGTTGATACGGCTGGGATCTGAACCGCGTACACGGATACTGGTATAACCTATCCCGGCCCCGGCATTTGAGGTTACTACGGTCGATGGCGTTTGTTCAAGCAAATATTCAAAACCACGGCCGGTGTTATTTTTATCAATGTCCTTTTTAGTGAGATTAGTAAATGCCGTAGGCGAATTGGCGAATGCGCGGGTGGCGTTTACCGTAACTTCTTCGGTTACATTGCGGTTGCGGGTTAAAGTAAAATCCAGTAAGGCATTAGCATCAACATCTATGTTTTTTGTAGCAGACAGATAGCCCAGGTAGTTTACAACAACTGTATAATTGCCGCTTTTTAAATTTTTTAAACTGTATTTGCCTGTGGCATTGCTAATGGTGCTTTGGGTTAAATTTTGAATGGTGATGGTAGCGCCGGGCAATAACTCGCCGGTTTGCTGGTCGGTAATTTTCCCCGAAACAGAGAATTGGGCCGATGCCAGGAAAGGCAACAGCATGGCAATAAATGCCGCGAATAAATTTTTCAATTGATGTGTTTATAAAAAACGTTAAACCATCTGCACACCAGGGTACAATGCACAGTACACTTAACTTATTACCTCTCCCTACGCCGGCATTACCCGGATCAGGTGTAGTGGTGAGTGGCTAACGGGCGACAGGTGATTTTATATTCACTAATCACAATTCATCACTCACAACATGGGTTTGATCTCAGCCCGTCTTTCAGTTTGGTAAAATATGCTGCAGCGATATTTTGCTTTCCCAAAACAAGGCACCCCTTGAGAATTATGTGGCAAATATAGGTTTTGATTTTAGAAATGATGCGTTATTTGTAAATTTCCTCTATTGGTTCCTTCATGAACAGTCCTTTTCATATTATCACAACCACAATTTCGCGTTGTACAAATTTGGTCAAGCCATATAGCTCAAGTTGGTGTTGCTTAGAGATTATTGCCTCTGTATTCTTCGTAATATTTATGTACTTTTATTTAACCTATAAATCGACACGTTATGAAAACCAACCTAAAATTTTTCGCAGTTTTACTGGGCCTTTATTTTGCCGGTAAGGCAACTTTTGCACAAGAGGCACAAAAAGCAGGCAATACTCCGTTCTTAGGAATTTGGGAGCTGTTTAAAACCGCCAGCAATGGGCTGCCTTTACAAAACTATCCGCCAGGCTACATCAAGATCTATAATGCCGACGGCACCTTTGCTATTATACGTGCCCAAAACACAGGGTCAATTATTAAAGGAAGCGGGTACTATGCTGTTGACGACGATCAAACGTGCAGAGAAGCCGACAAATTAGAAGATCTGGTAAAAAAGGGTTTTAAGATAAGTTATGAGTTTAGCACTGATAAAAAAGTGCTGACCATCAGTTTTTCATATCCTGATGGCGCAGCTTATACAGAAGCCTATCGAAAACTGGAGCCGGCCTCTCAAACGCCATGACAACGGTTTAATGCCCTAACAAATACAGGCTGCTTTTGGCAATAACAGCGGCGGGGTTTAAACATATTGCTACAAGGCAAAAGGGTTAAACCCCAATGCCTCAACCCCCATTTATTTTAAAACACCTACATTTGCGCCATGGAAATATTGCCAGACGACTTACAGGCATACCTGAATAACCATTGCGAGCCTGAGCCCCGGACCTTGCAATTTATTAACCGTGAGACATATTTAAAGGTGCTTAAGCCCAACATGCTTTCAGGACATTATCAGGGTAGGTTGTTAAGTATGTTGAGCAAAATGATACAGCCACGCCGCATTCTGGAAATTGGCACCTTTACCGGTTATGCCACTATTTGCCTGGCCGAAGGATTGGCCGAAGACGGTGTCATTCATACCATAGAGGTAAACTCCGAGATGGAAGAAATGCTGAAAAAGCATTTCTCACTAACAGATGTTGAAAAAAAAATCAAGCCGCATTTTGGCCCAGCAGAGCATATATTGGCCAATTTAAGTACAGAAGTATTTGATTTAGTGTTTATTGATGCGGATAAAAAAAATAATTTACTTTACTTTGAAAAGATTTTAAATCAGGTCAGATCCGGAGGGATCATAATAATTGATAACGTTTTGTGGAAAGGCAAGGTTTACGGTGCCCAAAAAGACGCCGATACCGAAAGTTTTCGCAAACTAAATGACAGCATAGCTGTTGACACCAGAGTTGAAAAACTCATATTACCGGTGCGCGACGGCATTCTGCTCATCCGAAAAAAATAATTATGAAGAAAACCTTACTGATTTTAACGCTGCTTGTTTCATCGTACGGAGCATTTGCGCAAAAAAACACGTCACAATCTTACATCGAACAGTTCAAAGATAATGCCATACAAATTATGCACCAGACGGGCATCCCCGCCAGCATTATTTTAGGCATCGCCATGCATGAATCAGGCAATGGCAACAGCACCATAGCAAAGCATTTAAATAATCAGTTTGGTGTAAAAGGCGGCGGCGGCGCGGTATTTTACAAAAACAACAAGAAAGTACGTTCTGCGTATAAAAAATACGATTCGATCCTTGACTCGTTCGACGATTTTGCCCGCATCATCACCGAGCGTCAGCAGTTGGGCCGTATATCTGATGAGCTAACACAGTATGATTATGTAAAGTGGGTTAAAGGCATCCAGAAAAGCGGCTATGCCAGCAGTAAAAAATGGGCCGCCCAGGTATTGGGCATCATCCATAAATATCAGCTTAACGACCTGGACCAAACGCCGCCAAATGCGCAAGCGCAAACTGCCGAGGTTACACCACAAACCGCAGACTTAAAAAAATAAGTCTTATTTTGGCAGCATGACTAATGCCAGGCGCGCCCCAGTTGTTTATGGGCAATTGATAAGCTGTTTATTTGCTATCTTGATATCCTTATCGTCATGCTCTGCGCACCGCAGGGCCGTTAGCAATGCGCGGGGCGTAAACCTTATCTCAAATACCGAAGCTAACCGCAATAATGACGCTATCAAAAAAGAGCGAAAAGACATTATTGCCGCTTATACACCGTTTACCGTAACATCGTATATAAACCGTTTTAAAACCATCGCCATTCAGGAAATGAACCTGTATGGCATACCGGCCAGTATCACGCTGGCGCAGGGGCTGTTTGAGTCGGGCAACGGCAATGGC
>Ga0153956_1000871_pt1 | contig 30510 bp, 24 predicted proteins | sample TSFL040MetaG_FD_104704 | JGI IMG/M metagenome (GOLD analysis project Ga0153956, IMG submission 104704) | Attine ant fungus gardens microbial communities from Florida, USA - TSFL040 MetaG | ecosystem: Host-associated > Fungi > Mycelium > Unclassified | place: USA: Florida, Wekiwa Springs... | reverse complement strand
GTGCCCCCGGCAGGATTCGAACCTGCGACACCGGCTTTAGGAGAGCCGTGCTCTATCCCCTGAGCTACGGGGGCGGGGGACCTATCGAAATAGGTGTCTAAAACCCTAAGGGACGCCTCATGCTAGACGGCGAACGGGCGGTGGCGGTATTTGGGCTCTCGGTACGACGATGTTGATGATGCGATTGTGTCCGGTGCGCAACACGGGTCGGGTGTGACTGGCTGGTAGGTAGGTGCGCCCCTTGTTGGGCGCTCAGATTTTTTCGAGCTGGTGTTGGCGCCGATGGATGAATGCTGCGATTGCGTTGCGGCCCAAGGCAAATCCGATCATCACGCTGTGCTGGCGGACGGCAGAATGCGCGGTGATTCGGCCGCCGTAGAGGGTGCGGTCGAGGGTGTTGTTCAGCGATTCGGAGTCTTCGCGCCAGCCGTAGCACCGGTCGAAGATGCTGTTGCCTTCGTCGGTTTTCACCGACTGGCGGAGGTGCTCGGCGCGGTTGTAGCCCGTGCGGGCGTCGTCGTCGGTGTCGTCGGTGTTGTCGATGCGGTCGGTGTCGCCGATGTCGAGGATCAGTCGTTCCTGTAGGCGCCTGTCTTTGGTCCATATTGCGTGGGTATCGCCGCATCCGCAGTCGATGGTGCGGTGTGGGGAGGGTTTGGCGGTGTCGGCGTGGGTGGGGACCAGGGCGATGAGTCCTTGTTTCATGACGTGGTCGATGTGCTTGCCGCGGAACGCCCCGTCGTAGCAGATGGCGTCGACGCGCACTGGACGTCGGGATATGACAGAGCCGCTGCGATGGCTGCGAGCTCACACGCCTCCTGATTCATGCGGCTAATGGCGAGGCGAAACCGCATCGTGGCGACCGATGCCGGTGACCTCGTGAGCACACACAAGCGGAGCGAAGCCCTTCGCGTAGAACAAATTTTCACCGTTCAACGGGCAGGCACTGTGGCTGTGGATGCAGAGTCAGTCAGAGTTGTGGAATGTACCGGGGAGACGGGACGAGGGACGGGGATGTCCAGGTGTTGATCTGAGCACGAAAAATGCGTCAGCATCAGCACGCGATAGGCTACAGACTGAACTCAAGAAAGACGTCTCACGAAGTTAAAAGTCAAGCCGCGACCGGGAGAGGGAGTGGAAACGCGTGATGTTCGTTGTAGAGCTGGCCGGTCTGCAGGCAGTGATGGAGCCTATGCCTACAATTGTGACGACCGAGTATGTGGATGATCTCGACGGTGTCAGTGTCGATGTAAAAAGTGTTGATACTGTAGACTTTTCGTATCGTAGAGTGGATTACACCTTAGTGTTGACTGCCGCGAATGGTGCTCAATTCCATAAATACATGGCGCGCTACATAAAGGCGGCCAAGAAGGCTCGGGCCCAGGTGCTCCGGGCGGCACGTGTCGGCACGCGAAAATCTACGGCGAAGGCCGAGGCGACCGCAGCGCCGCGTAAGGCGGCATCGGAGCGCAAGGCCGCGGCGCCGCGGAAGATTGCGTCGCGCAAGGTGGACGCTGCTCCCGACGGACCCAAGAGCGCGAAAGTTATTCGCGATTGGGCCGCTGCTCATGGTCACGCGGTGTCTCCGCGCGGCAGGATTGCTGCGTCAGTAACAGAGGCATTTGACGCCGCGCACTGAGACGAGTCATAGAAATTAGTGACGTACGGGTGCTGGCAGAGGTTGTAGGGTCGATTCATGGCTGGTCAGACGCAGCAACGACCGGCAGCATCGACGAAGGCGATGCCTGCCTGTGCACCGGGCAAGGTACTCAACCATCCCTGATCACGCGGTCCCTGAAATCTTCGGCGGCTGCTGCTAGCTTCTGAGGATGTCGGGCGATCTAGTTGTGCTGTCTCTTGACATTGGTTACGCGAGAAGGTCACCAAACGAGAGCTGCTGCGGCCGTTCGGGAATGGTCGGCACGATGATCCCTTCGGCGGTCAGTCGGTAGGTCGCCAGCGGCGCTCGGCTGGCGGGCGGCTTGTGTCCAAGCGCCGAGTGTGGCCGTTCGTAATTGTACGTAATTGTAGAAGTTCAGGAAGGCGACCAACGCCGCGCGGCGCTCGGCCTCCGATCCGTACTCGCGCACGTAGGCCCACTCACGCGCCAACGTGCCGTTGAAACGCTCCACCTTCCCGTTCGTGCGCGGCGTGTACGGCCGAGTGCGCTTGTGCGTCGTTCCCGTGGCTTCAAGGGCCATCGCCCACGCCCGTGAGCGGTAGGAGGAACCGTTGTCGGTGAGCACCCGGCAGATGGACGTGATGCCATGTTCGGCGAAGAACGCGACGGACCGGAGCCAGAAATCCGCTGCCGTGGTGCCTTTTTCGTTCTCCGGCGGCCGCGCCATGCGACGTACGACGGATTTGGCATGGGCGGCTTCGGGTTATACCGATGCGATGTAATTGCTGCTGTAGAACTCTTGCGGCGTTTGCGAGTGCGCTGATGGTAGGTCCAGCGCGAGCCACATTCCGGTTATGCCGGAGTGGATGTTTGCGCGCAGTGTTGCGGTACCGGCGCCCCGGTCGTCTGTTGCGAGCGTGCCGGTGGTGATGGTGGGGTTGCCGGGCTGGCAACCGAGGATGGCATGTGGGGCGGGAATCATGCGGGTGAGATAGGTGGCGTCAGGCGTGGCACTTGTGAGGTCGATGTGGGCAACGGCGGTGTGTCCGTCGGAGGTGATTTCCGCGAACGGTTCGGCGCCGGTACGCCCGAACACATGTGAGACCGGTTGAAAATCGCAGGTGTGCATGTATGCGAGAAGGATCATTCGATGTGCTGGAGATGCCGACGCGGGCTCCGCGCCAGCGGGCATGAGGATGGCGCTGAACGCAATCAGCGTCTGTAAGACCGACCATCTCGCGGCAGCGAGAAATATTCTGTCGTTCATCAGGATTCGATCCTTCTCGAAGCGAGATGGGCGCAGTTGATTTGCCGCGCTTAGCAGATCATTTGGTATTGAATGCAGTCGGCCGATGACCGTACTCCATAGCTCACGCGGATATGGGGCGCACACCAATATATTTGGACGGTAGGAGATTTCGCTCAGGGATGGCAGGCTTTCAGGCACTTCGTAGCTCTAGTTTGGATAGGTGGTCTCAGGCGAAGGTGTGCCGCGCGGAGTCCTCGTGATGTTTCGAAAGGCTATGAGAACCGCCAGATAACAGTAGTTTTCACTAACAAGAGCGTGCATCATCGCCTCGCGCGGTGTCCTTGCAACCTAGAGGCGGAGCATTTCTCTGGCCATTGCCGCGTTTTCAACGAAATCGGGCAGTCGTGGGGGATAAAACGGCTTTGGCTGGCCAAGACGGGTGATGCGCACACAGAACGCGGCCGCGGCCGATCGGAGTGTTCGAGCCACGAGCCCGCCGGCCCCGGCCCCGGCCCGACTGTCATTCAGTACGAAGGGCATTCGATTGCGATCAATTGCTGGAAATTGGTGTGTCATCGATCTGTCCCTGCCTTGCGCTCGGGTTTGTTGTATTCACCCTAGGAATCGGCCAGGCTCCGTACATCGGCTCTAAGTCGGGATTTCTCTTGCGACCAAAGTGTGATGACGATGTGCTTGACGACGCGTGCCGAGCACCAGGATGCGGACCTAGCCGCCATTGGGTGGGCCATGGTCGGCCTCTGGCATTCCGACAAGGCGACCCCACACCGAGCGGCGCGCCGCCCACGCTGGGCTCCCCTGCAAGTGCGCGGTGCGAGTGCCGATCGACACTCAAAGTCGAAACCACTTCCTACTTAGGTAGTACGCGTAGGCCTGCTGAAAGAATGATGTGCTCACCGGCGACGGAACCTACCATGACAGGCATGCACAACACTGTCTCTGCGCACCTGCAGCAGTGGGTTCACCGCAAGGAGCAACTGCTCCCGTTCGGGTATAACTGGCCGTTCATCGTCAGTGTTGACGTAGCCATCTTCTGCATCGGCACTATGGCCGTCCTGCAGCGTCCAGTGCACGAATGGCCGACCGCTTTGGTTGCGCTCCTCGTTGCGTTTGCGCCGGGCGTTGTGTTCGTCTCGATTAACGCGCCGATGTTTCAAAGCCCGTGGCTCTATGCCGCCTGGATGAGCGGGACAGCGATCTTGCTCTTTTCTACCTCGACGCCGATCGAAGGGGATTTCGCACCAATTCTGTTGGCGCTCACTGTCGGTGTGGCCGGCGCGCTGACGACATTGATCGGTGGCTCAGTTGCGACGAGCTGCGCGTTGGGCTTGATCGGTAGTGCGTGGTGGTTCCACCGCTTGGACACGCCGCTTCTATATGTGGCTTTTGTGGGTATCGGATGGCTGGTGGGATACCTCATGCGCTGCCAGCGGCAGTTGTTGGTCAAGCAGCGGCGCACCGAGGAGCAGTTAGCAGGACACGCAGCGGCCGAGGAACGGCGCCGTCTTGCCCGAGAGGTCCACGACGTCATCGCCCATTCGCTCAGCATCACGCTGCTGCACCTCACCGCGGCCAGGCACCGACTTCAGATCGACCGCCACGATGATGAAGCGGTACGAGCACTTGAGCAAGCCGAACTACTTGGTCGGCATGCGATGGCTGACATCAGAAATACAGTCGGGTTGCTCGGTGATGGATCGCGCCCCCTGACGCCAGAGCCAGCAGCGTCAGATATCTACGATCTCACTGATAACTTCGTTCAGGCAGGCCTCGACATTACGTGCAACATTCGTGGTGATCTGGAACAAGTATCGGGGGCAGCCGGTCATGCGCTCTACCGAATCGTCCAAGAGTCACTGTCCAATGTCGCTAAACACGCGCCCACCTCACCTGTGACACTGACATTGACTGTCTCTGATGCCGCGGCCGCTCTGGTCATTGTGAACGAACAGGCCGACGGGTTTGCTACTGCGACAACAAGAGTTGGGCGTGGAGTGCCGGGCATGCGACAGCGCATCGAACTCCTGCACGGCACGATCGAAGTAGGCCCCAGCGCGCAAGGCTGGTCGGTGCGCGCCACCGTGCCCCTGTGCGCCATCCCCACGCCGTCATCACCATCTGACTGCCTGCTCTAAATGGACGTCAAAGACGATGAGCGCACGATCGGCGCGTTGCTGGTTGACGACCAGCAATTAGTCCGCTCGGGCCTATCGATGGTCCTCTGCGAGATGCACGGCATCGCAGTAGTCGGGGAGTGCGCCGACGGCGATGAAGTCGAGGGTGCCGTTGCGCAATATCACCCCGACCTTGTCGTCATGGATCTGCGTATGAAGCGAATGGACGGAATCGAAGCAACGCGGCGCCTAGTCGAACGCGGCGGCCCTCCCGTGTTGGTACTGACGACATTCGGTGACGACGACCTACTTTCGGGCGCACTCAGAGCCGGCGCGGCCGGCTTCGTTCTCAAAGATTCGCCGGCTGAGGAACTGATCCGCGCAGTTCGAGCCGTCGGGAAAGGTGGCAGCTATCTAGACCCCGCAGTAACCACCCGGGTATTGGCGACCTATCGCCGGACGGCGCCGGTACAGCATACGGATCTGTCCGACCTCACCGCGCGCGAGCGCGATGTGCTCAGATGGATGGCAAAAGGCTGCACCAACAGTGAAATTGGCGCCACCCTCTGCATCTCCGAACTAACGGTGAAATCCCATATCAGTAGGATCTTCACCAAACTTGGTTTGCGCAACCGCTCCGCGGCGATCGTCTTCGCTTACGAGCAAGGCATTGTGGGTTCGATGTAGCAGGGCAACGCGTGCGTCTGCTCGCGAACCGCTGAGCATGACCGAACGCAGTGCGCCGGGCTAGAGATGCTCGACACGGCAGATTTACGCCGTGTCGGCACTTGGTGCGGCGTGCAAGTGCGGAATGCTCGCAGTCGAACAATGCCGCAATTCACCAAATGCTGTGTCTGTGACTCTGTTTCACGACGTTGTCTTCGTCCGCGCAGCCGTAGCAAGATGCACCCATGTACCCGCCGAAGTGGCAGCCGTCGCTGTTCCGATGGCATCGAACACCCGTCACCTTTCGACAGGCCTGGCAGTTTGCGCTCGGGACAATCCCGCATTGGCGCGACGGAACGCTGGTCGACTATCTCGCAGTAGAGCTTCCAGGAAACGACGACCTTCTACTGGCACGGCTACCGCTTCTGCGCTACGCCGTCGTCCGTGACCCGGCGATGGCACGGCACGTTCTGATCACCAATCAAGACAACTACATGAAAAGCGCCGACTACGACATGGCGGCAGTTTTCTTCGGCCGGGCGTTGGGCACCGAACTGGACTATCAACGCTGGCAACGCAACCGGCACCTGGTGCAGCCCGTGTTTGGCAAACGAAACATGGCGCAGTTCGACGCGATGATCACCGACGCCGCCGCCGACGCCGTGCGGCGAATCAATGACCTGTGCGTCAACGAGCAGCCCGTGGATATCGGTGCCGAAATGAACAGACTCACCCTCGATGTGATCGCTCGCACCATGTTCGGCACCGATCTATCCGGCCCCATGTCCGAGGTGACACTGGACCGAATGCTCCGGATGTTCGGCACAGGGTTTGTCATCGACATTTTCCGCCGCCGTCTTCGGTCGCTGTCGATGCTGTTGGTCAAAATCAGTCCAGCATCGGGGGAGAACTGGTGCCGACGCCTACCCCTACGGGTGTATCGCGCGGCGATGATCATCATCGCTCCCGGCGCCTTAAAAGATCTCCGCCACATCGATCGCGTGATCTACCAATTGATCGCCGACCACCGTCAAGGGGACATCACTCGCAAGGACAATCTGTTGGCACTTCTCATGGAGGCCCACGATCCAGAAACGGGACGACGATTCAGCGACATCGAAATCCATGACGAACTAGAAGGTTTCATCGGCGCTGGGATGGAGACAACGGCCACCACTCTGTCGTGGACGTGGAAACTGCTCGCCGAACATCGGCAAGTCTACGACCGACTCATCACAGAAGTGGACACGGTTTTAGGTGGTCGCATGCCCACTGCCGCCGATGTTGAACATCTTCCGTTCACCCTGGCGGTCATCGAAGAAACCCTGCGTCTCTACCCGCCGGTGGCCTTCTTGGCCCGCGTGGCCCTGGGCGATGACATCATCGCCGGAGTCCCGGTGCCTGCCGGCACCACCGTGGCGATAAGCTTGCACGGCTTGCACTATCACAACCGAGTATGGCAATGCCCCGCCGAGTACAACCCGGCGCGTTACTTGGACGCGAATCTGGAACGACCACAACGCCTTTCGACCATGCCGTTCGGTGGTGGCAAAAAAATGTGTATCGCTTCAGGTTTCGCTCTATCAGAATTGGTCCTTCTCGTTGCCACCCTCGCGCAGCAGGTGCGGTTCTACCGTGCAGATGACACCGTGATTCGGCCAGAAATATCGTTCTCATGCGGACCGAACGCACCGATCATGGTCACTCCAGAATTCCGCTCAAGCCCGAATCGAAGAGAGTACGCAACCTAAAACCCTATGCCAGCAGATCAGGGCTAATGAGGACATTTGCGCTGCGCCGACGCCCGCGGGCTGCGTCAGTATGACCCAGGGGATCGCGGACGATCGGTCTTGAAAAACACTTCACGTCAACTCGTTTCATTCGCGCGGCTGCTGGCAGATGCGATCACGACGGTGGCATTTTCCCTGTCCACGCACGGGCTTCTCGCCGCGGAGTAGCTAACTGGTGCAACTGCCCTGGCGGCACCCGATACCTGGTGCCTCCCGACGTCAGAATCGGTGCCTTGTCGAGGCTGAAAGCGTGACAGGAAGCGAAAAGCACTGTACTGCAAGATGAATGATGCAGATCACCCGTACTAGATTTGCGTGCACAACACCATCTGCGCTTTCCGCGGAAGAAGAGATGCTTTCCCTGCTCATCGAGGAAGGGTGCGCAGCCACTCGGCGGTAAGTGGAACGTGTGCAAACACCGATACTGCACGGCAGATAACTCTCTGTTACAGAGAAGTGTTGCAGGCAAATGACATTGGACACGTTGCGCATCAGATCAGCATTTGTGACAGTGATCTGGCACGCTGGCCTCGCCGCGGACTACGACTGCTTTTCCGCCGAGATGGGAGATCACCTATGGCGAATACCGTGACGGACCCAGGGCCCCTACTTGGCGCGTCAGCGCCGCACGCCGGCGCCGAACTGGGTTGCGGCACTGCGTTGCACTGGATTCCCGGCCCGACCCCAGCAGCGTTCACCGGTGATGCATTGATGACGTGCCTTCGCCGAGTGCGCGATCCCATCTACGTCGTCAAATCCAGCCAGCCCGGACTGCTAGGTCTCGCTGCTGGAGGCAGCACACGCCTTGGTGCTGACCGGTCGCTGGCACCGCCATTGCCGATCGCCGCCATGCTGGCGCCGGCTACGCCAGAATGCTTGGGCGACAAATTATTTTGCGCTGAGCATGAGCTGCGGTATGCCTACATCGCCGGCGAGATGGCCAACGGAATCTCCACAACTCGCATGGTCAGCGCCATGGCAAAGAACGGCATGCTCGGCTTTTACGGCGCAGCCGGCCTGGACTTGAGCACTATCGATGGGGCCCTGACCGAATTGCGCCGCGAACTCAACGGCCGCGGAAATTGGGGAGTGAATCTGATTCACCTCCCCGGGCACCCCGACGACGAACACAAGCTGGTTGACCTTCTGCTATCTCACGGTGTGGCGAACGTTTCCGCATCGGCATTTGTGCACCTGACGCCAGCGGTGGTGCGCTGTGCAGCGCACGGATTGCACGCCGACGGCTCGGGGCGCGTCGTGCGGCGGGTGCGCATCTTCGCCAAAGTGTCCCGCCCTGAAGTGGCCACCGCGTTTATGTCGCCCCCACCACGGCAGATGCTCGACAAGCTCGTCGCACGCGGCCTACTAACCGACACCGAAGCCCACCTGGCTGCCCGAGTGCCCGTGGCTACCAACGTAACCGTCGAAGCCGACAGCGGCGGACACACCGATAACCGACCGTTGATGGCGGTACTACCGACCATCCTTGCGCTACGAGATACATTGTGCCGCAAGTACTCCTACATCGACACAATCCATGTCGGCGCGGCGGGCGGCCTGGGCACCCCGAACGCGATCGCCGCGGCCTTCTCGCTCGGCGCCGCATACGTGCTTACCGGATCAATCAATCAGCTCGCAGTGGAATCGGGGATCTCGCCGGCCGCCAAAGAACTACTCGCCGCAGCTGACATCGCCGACGTGGCAATGGCGCCCTCGGCTGACATGTTCGAGTTGGGAGTCAAAGTGCAAGTTCTGCGGCGCGGCACGTTGTTCGCCGCGCGCGCAGGGCAGCTCTATGAGGTCTACAGGACCTACCCAGGCCTGGACGCGATCCCCACTGCCGTGCGCACCAAGCTCGAAAATCAAGTCCTTCATGCCTCCTTCGACGAGATCTGGGCGCAAACCGCAGATTTTTGGAGCCTGCGTGACCCCGAGCGCCTCGCCCACGCTCACGGGGATCCCAAATCCCAGATGGCTTTAGTCTTCCGCTGGTATCTGGGGATGTCGAGCCGTTGGGCGATCGAGGGATCGCCCGCCCGGCGCAGTGACTATCAATTGTGGTGTGGCCCCGCGGCCGGCTCATTTAATCGGTGGATTGCCGACAGCTTCCTAGCCGACGCCGCGAACCGATCCGTGGTCCAAATCGCACGAAATCTGATGAACGGCGCGGCATTGATCACCCGCGCGAACCACGCACGCGCCACGGGGGTGCAGCTGCCGGATAAGGCGTTCCGGTACGCGCCACAACCAGTTGATATTTCGGCCTGACATGGAGGACACCGTGAGCGAGGTCGGTCAACTACCAATTGCTGTGGTCGGCGTGAGCAGCTTGATGCCCGGCTCAGCGGATGTGGAGGGATTCTGGCGCGATATCGTCCACGCGCGAGATTTGATCACCGAAGTGCCACCCACACACTGGCTTGTCGATGACTACTACGACCCCGACCCAGCAGCACCGGGAAAGACCTATGCACATCGGGGCGCATTCATCCCGGACATCGCATTCGACCCGACAGCGTTCGGGCTGCCGCCCGCTGTCCTTCCGGCAACTGACACCTCACAGCTACTGGCACTTGTTGCCGCAGAACAACTGCTGACCAATATCGCGGCGGCCACACCATTGGACCGAGAACGCGTCAGCGTCATCCTGGGCTCCTCGGCGCTTCCGTTGCTCGGTGAGATGAGCATGGCCTCCGGCCGGCCGCACTGGCTCAAAGGCCTACGAGAGAGTGGCATCCCCGAGCCTCAAGCCCAGCAGATCTGCGACCGCATCGCCGCCAATTACGTCTCATGGCAAGAAAATACGTTCCCCGGCCTACTGAGCAATGTTGTGGCCGGCCGCATCGCGAACCGATTCGACCTCGGCGGCACCAACTGCACCGTCGACGCCGCTTGTGCCAGCGCGCTCGCCGCACTGTCGGTCGCTGTCGGCGAGTTGACGCTCGGCCACGCCGACATGGTGATCACCGGCGCGGTGGACACCCTCAATGACCACACCACTTACCAGTGCTTCAGTAAGACGCGCGCCCTCTCACCGACGGGGGACTGTCGGCCATTTTCTGAACACGCCGACGGCACCATGCTCGGCGAAGGTGTCGCGATGTTCGCGCTCAAACGATTGACCGACGCCGAACGCGACGGCAACCGCATCTACGCCGTCATCCGCGGGGTGGGCTCCTCTTCGGATGGCCGGGGCACTGCGATCTACGCGCCGCTACCTGAAGGGCAAGTCGCAGCACTGCGCAGGGCCTACCGCGCGGCCGGATACTCCCCAGACACCGTGGACCTGATTGAGGCACACGGAACGGGCACCGCAGCAGGAGACATTGCGGAAGTAACGGCCCTGCGTCAAGTCTTCTCCGCAGACAGGGGCCATCAAGGAAAGTGCGCACTGGGCTCGGTCAAATCGCAGATCGGCCACACCAAAGCCTGCGCGGGCGGCGCGGGCTTGCTCAAAGCCGTTCTGGCGCTGCACCACAAAGTGCTTCCCCCGACGTTGAAAGTCGACCGCCCCAACCCGGCGCTACACCTAGAGGACAGCGCGTTCTATTTGAACACCGCCGTGCGGCCGTGGATCCATCATGCGGCCCACCCACGGCGCGCCTCGGTATCGAGCTTCGGCTTCGGTGGAACGAATTTTCACGTCACGGTAGAGGAATACCAACCAGCAGTGGACAGGCCTGAGGCGACGGGACCGCGCATGCACTGCTTGCCCGCCGAACTTGTCCTGCTCAGCGCGCCAAACTCACGCGCCCTGCTGGACAAACTGAACGCCATCGACCTGACCCAACCATTGCCCGACCTCGCCCACAGCACGCGCCACGACTTCAGCACATCGGACACCGCACGCCTGGCGATCGTGGCCGCAGACATCAGCGAGCTGGGGGAGAAACTGACACTGGCCCGCACGGTGCTCAGCGAACCCGCCGGCTCCGGCCCGAGACCGACGCCCGGGCTGTGGTGCGATATCACCAGAGCCGATCCCGGCGCGATCGCATTCCTGTTCCCCGGGCAGGGCGCCCAATACGTCGGTATGGGTGCAGATCTGGCGATGAACTTCCCGCCGGCGCAGCAGATATGGGACAGCGCCCATATGCAAGACGCCTCGGGCACCACCCTTGCCGACGTCGTCTTTCCCCGACCGGCCCGCACAGAGGCCGAGCGCGAGCACCACACGGCACGACTCACCGCGACCGAATGGGCACAGCCCGCGCTGGCGCAGCACAGCCTGGCGATTCTGGAGCTGCTCCGCACGGTCAACCTTCACCCCGACGCTCTGGCCGGACACAGCGCCGGAGAACTCACCGCGCTGCACGCCGCCGGCACTTTCGATGCCGATGCTCTGCGAGCCCTGGCGCGCCGCCGCGGCGAACTCATGCACGAGGCCACACAGGAAGCCCTCACCGCAGGAGCGATGCTTGCCGTGAGTGCGGACGCCGAACGCGTCACCGCGGTGACCGCGGCGATCTCCGATGTCTGGCTCGTCAACTTCAACGGACCCCTGCAAGTGGTGCTCTCCGGCCCCGAGCCCGCCATCGCGCAGGCAGAAACGGTACTAGCAGCCAACAACATCGCCACCCGCCGACTCCGCACAGCGACCGCGTTCCACAGTCCCCTGGTAGCCCCGGCCAGCGCGCCGCTGCGTGAATTCCTCAACGGCACAACGATCACACCACCAACCCGCCCCGTCTACGCCAGTGCCGACGCGGCTCTCTACCCCTCTGATCACGACGAAATCCGTGACCGCATCGCCACCCAGCTGGCGATGCCGGTGCACTTCACCGATCAGATCGAACGCATGTATCAGGCCGGTGTGCGCACGTTCATCGAAGTCGGCGCCGGTGCCGCGCTAAGCACACTGGTCGACTCCATTCTCGGCGACCGCACACACCTGGCGGTCAGCACCGATCGCCACGGCCGCAACGGTGTTCGCAGCTTCCTAGAGGCACTGGGCGCGCTCTGCGTCGGCGGCGTGCACCTCGACGCGCCAGCGCTATGGGCGCACTACACCCCAATCAGCACCGGTAAACCTACCAGCGTGACCACGTCCAAGCCCAAAATGCGCGTCACCATCAACGGGACGAACTTCGGGCGCCCCTACCCACCGCCCGGCGGCTCGGCACAACTACCCCCACCCAATCCTGCCGCCGACAACCACCACACCACCGGCATATCAGTTGCGATCTCGGGTGGCGATCACACCAACGCCGGCTGGGCCCAATTCCTCACCGAAGTGCACCGCCAGAGCACCGAAATCCACGCCGCATACCAGCATTCAACAACCGAGGCCCACAGCGCGTACATGCGGACCACAGACGCCGCCGTTAACGCCATGACCCGTCTGCTGAACGCTGACCGGCCTGACAGCCGGTCCACCGAGACGCAGCCCACCACGGCGCCACCACACACGCACAGGCGTGAGTATCGGGTCGAGGCGCCTGATAGTGAGCGGCCCCCGCTACCGACGACAGTGCCCGTTGATGACGCCGCCAGCACTGGTGGCCGATCGTCGACCGCAGCCGCGTCGCCGGGGGACTCGGGAGACCTTGCCGCGGTGTTGTTGTCGGTGGTCGCCGACAAAACCGGCTATCCGGTCGAAGTCCTGGACTCGGACATGGACATGGAAGCCGATTTGGGTATCGACTCGATCAAACGAGTTGAAATCCTCGCCGCGATGCGCGAGCACGTTCCCGCACTGGAACATTCGCAATCAACGGATCTGTCCCAACTCGGTTCGCTACGCACCCTCGACGACGTCCTCACCGCGCTCGCAGAACTGCCTAACACCGCGCACCCACCAGGGATCGCATACCGCCACGACGGGGACCGATCCATCCCACATCCTGTCACCCGATTCGTGGTCCACACCATCGACGCGCCCCCCACCGGACACTCGATGCCGGGCCTCACCGACGGCACCATCGCGATCATCGATGACGGCGCCGGTGTCGCACCGCTGCTCGTCACCGAACTCGCCCACCGCGGCGTCACATCCACCGTCGTGCACAAGCCACCTCACGATTGCAACGGCGTGGTGTTCCTGGGAGGTTTGCGCGCCCCCGAAACCATCTCGGCGGCAATGGATATGCAGCGCGAGGCCTTCGGGGTCGCTAAGACCCTGGCTCCACGATTTACGTTCCGGCCCAGCGTGTTCGTCACCGTTCAGCACACCGGTGGCGACTTCGGGCTCAGCGGCGCCGACCCTGCGCGGGCGTGGATGGGCGGCCTGGCCGGGTTGAGCCGAACGGTGCGCCACGAATGGCCCAATACCGCTGTTAAAGCCATCGACTGCGCCTTGGACACCCCGCACACAATCGCCGCCGCGATCGCTGATGAACTCACCGCCGGAGGACCCGAAGTCAATGTGGGCCTTAGCCTCTCAGGGCGGACCACCATACACACAACCGAGACCAGCATCGCAGCACCTGCATGCGACTGGTTGCCCACGGCGCCGGTCATCGTGGCCAGCGGGGGAGCACGAGGAATCACCGCCAAGGCACTGATCGCCTTGGCCGAACAGTATCGGTGCCGACTACTACTGCTCGGCCGCACTGCACTGGACTCGGACTCCAACGGCGATGGCGCCAGCGGCGAAATTCACGCCAACCTCACGCGATTGCGCGCCACCGGCGCTGAGGTGCGATACCTGCCGCTGGACATCCGCGACAGCGCCGCGGTGACTGACGCCGTGGCACAGGCCCGTCGCGACTGGGGCCCCATCACCGCAATAGTCCACGGGGCCGGCACCCTGGCGGACAAACTGCTCACCGACAAAACACTTGAGCAATTCACCGAGGTCTTCAGCACCAAAGTCGACGGGCTGCACGCCTTACTCACCGCTACCGCCAGCGACCCACTGCGGGTGATATGCCTGTTCTCCTCAGTGGTGGGCCATCACGGCAATCGTGGCCAGTGTGACTACGCCATGGCGAACGCCACCTTATCCAGCGTCGCGGCCGCCGAGGCTGCCCGTCGCCCAGATTGCCTGGTTCGCTCGCTGGGTTGGGGACCTTGGGCCGCAGGTATGGTCACCGCCCCCGTCGCAGAATTGCTCAGCGCCAGAGGGATACCACTCATTCCCGCCGACGCGGGCAGCCGTGCATTCGTCGACGAACTACACGGCCCCGTGATCAGGTCGACGTAGTGCTGGCCGCCCGAGATAACGCCGGTATGGTTCCGTTCACCGCGGCCAGCCACGCTGCGGAGGGCGCGTTGACATGACCACCGCCGCTGAGCTGCACCAGCGCCTCACCGTCATCACCGCCGCGCATCGGTGGCTCCTGGAGCGCCAAAGCGACCACCACGCCCAATTCCTAGACGCATGCCGATTGTTGACCAACGACGCCTCAGCCGCGCCCGCCTCGGCCGCGCCCGCCGGAACCGTTCCGATAGCGCAGGACAGCGAAGCCCTGATTGACCGCTGCACCGACACCTGGCTGGACGATCACCGCCCTAACTGGACAGTCCCGACGATGCCGATGATGTCGATCATCGACACCCTAGCCAGCGCGGCGGCCCGTCATACCGGAGCTACCGTCGTTGCGCTCACAGATGTACGCCTGCTGCGATGGCTACCGGTACCCACGCCGGTGCGCACCAAAACCCGCGTAACAGCGCAAGCGGACGGGCTGCAGGTGCAGCTGTGGGCCTGGCGTACAGCGGCCACGGCCACGCTGTCGCGGTTTGAACTGGTGGCGCAGGCAACGGTGCGTGTCGGCTCCTACCCCCGCGCCGTCGTGCGGCCGTTCCCACCGCTGAACGATGCTGTACGCCAACCCAACCCGTATACCAACGGCACACTCTTCCATGGACCGCGTTTTCACTATCTGACCGAGTGGTCGCTCTCGGCCCAGGGCGCCACAGGGACGGTGGACGCCAGCGCGGGGAGCGTTCCGCGGGGGCTACTTCACCAGGGGCTGCTGGACGGAGCTCTGCACGTCATTCCCGCACAAGCCCTCTGGCAGTGGTCCCCGACCATCACGCGCGACACGGTCGCGATACCGCACCGACTCGACTGGCTGACATTGTATGCACCGTTGCCCGATCGAGGACAAGTGCGTGCCGAGGCCAGATTCGACAGCCTCGACGACGCTGACGGGATCCCTCTGCCGGCAGTGCACGTGCAGCTCGTCGCAGACGATCAGGTCCTGGTGGCGTTCCGGCTGATTCTAGGTTTGCTCAGTCTTGGTCGGTTAGCGCACGTATCGCCCGCAGATCGCCGGACTTTTTTGGATACGCGCCGCTACATCCCGAACGTGGGGCTCAGCACGCACACCGGCGATCACACCACGCTCAGCGCGCACGCCGTCGCCCAGATCGACTGGCCCCCCGGTGCCGTTGCGGACCTCTATGGGATTGCACCGGGCACCGCTGATCGTGTCGCCGTCATCGCCGCCAAAGAGCACCTGGCGCACAAGTTGCACGTTCATCCGGCCGAGATAACAATCGCCCACGACCTCCAGGCCGGCTGGATTGACGACAAACCTCAGACCCAACACCGCATCGATGTCACGCAGCACCACGACCACGCCCAGGTACGCACGGCGCGAGGCCTTTTCGCATGACAGCGCCACAGGCCATCATCGGTGTCGGCTACGGACGTGGTCCGTGGTCCACCAGCGCCGCTCTGGAGCGCGCCATCTACGGCGGCACACTCAAGGCCACAGCCAACTCCACACTGCCTGCACAGGGCTGGGCAATCGCGGGCGAGAGGGCATTGCGCGACGCCGGATTTGACTGCAACGCAACGAACATACCGATCGCGGTGGTCGCTGCAGAGGGGACCGCCACCACCGAGGCGCTCAGCGCGCAGTGGTCTATCGCCGGCTCAGTACTTCACGCCGACACTGCGAGCGAAGCTGTGGTGCTGGCACACCGCGCGTCCGCCGTGGACGCGCTGTACGCGGTGCTCATCATTGACCGCGACAGCGCCGTGGTCATAGCCGCCGCCGGCACAGACCATCGCGCCTACGCCACCATCGAGGCAACCCTGCTCGCTGATGGCACCGCAGCGGCAGGCGACACGGCGCGAACAGCGCTAGCTCTGGCTCAAACCCGGGCCGAACAGATCGAGTACATCGAATTCTGCCCGTCCACCACCGCAAGTAGCGATGTCCAGATGCTGGACGAGCTCGCCACACTGTGGCCGACCAGCGGATTAGTGCGGCCTGTCATCAGCAGCACAGGCACGCACGACATCTCATCGCCGGCAACACTGTTCGGCCTGATCAAGGCGGCACTGTGCCTCCATTATGGTCACCGACCACGCTGGACCGATCCCAGCGACGCGCAGCGCGGCGTGCTCGCAACGCACACCCTGCGGGCGCTCACTGTGAGCATGCCCTGGGTCAGGGCCTCACCACAGGATCCCCTGCACGCGGCGGTATTTGGCTGCAACGCCTGCACCGGGGCGCACATGCTGGCCGTGCTCTCAGGGGCACACGTGCGCGGCGACGTAGTCATGCTGGACTGGGCCAGCGCCGAAGGCCCCGCACTCCTGCCGATCGGAGCAGTGGACGGCCCCGATCTACTGCGCCAGCTCGCGACCGTTCGCGACACCCTCACCGACCCCGGCCACAGTTGGCCACCGACGCCAGGTGGCCCCGGGGACTTCGCGCGAGCCCCGCGTCGCCTGGTGCTGTGCGCACCGAACATCGAAGTCATGCGCCGCGAAATCGACATGGCGAGTGCACTTCTGCCCACAGCATTTGCCCAACGCAATGATTGGGTGACGCCAAACGGCAGCTGCCTTTCGCCGGCGGCGATAGGTCCGAGCGGCAAAGTGGCACTGGTCTACCCCGGAGGACTCACCGCTTACCCCGGACTCGCGTCCGACTTGCACCGGTGCTTTCCCGGCCTGGTGGGCGGTGCCGAAGCCCCGGGCGGACTTCCGCGGGGCTACTTCGCGCACACTGAACCGCTTTACGCCGCTATGCAATCCGGGCGCACGCCAGCCGATCCGATGGAGGCCGAACTGCAGCTGCACCGGGACTTCGCCACCGTCATGAACATCGGCCTCGGATACGGATTCCTGCAGACCCACGCCCTGCGGGCCCTTCTAGGCGTGCCAATACACGGCGCCGTGGGCTACAGCCTGGGCGAAATCACCATGCTCTACGCGCTGGGGTCTCGCCAGAGCCGAGAGCCCGACCTCACTCGCGATGACGCATTGTTCCGCGAGCGTCTCGGGGGACCCAAGCGAGCCATTCGCGAGCAATGGCAGATCGCCGAGGACACCCCCGACGACGACGTCTGGACAACGATGGTTCTGCTCGCCGACGCCCAGAATGTGCGCACCGAAGTTGACCGCCACGACCGAGTATTCCTGACCCACATCAATACGCCCACAGAGGTCGTCATCGCCGGTGACCCCACGGCATGCCGCTCCATCAAAGCAACACTGGGCTGCCCCGGATTGCCCACCGCAGTGAGCTACGTATTACATTGCCCAGCAGTAGATCTAGGGGCAATGAGCGCATACATCGACTATCGCATGGGGCCTGTAGGTCCGCCCAAAGACAATCTCGAATTGTTCAGCGGTGATCAGCTCCGACCGCTGACAAGCTTTGGCGACGCAGCCAACACCGCTGCGCGCACGCTGGGCCGAACCGTCGACTTCCCGGCGCTCATCGAGCAGATGTACCAGAACGGATACCGGTACTTCATCGAGACCGGTCCTGGTGCGACCGCGACGCGGTGGATCGGCGAAATTCTCTCTGACAGAACACATCTTGCCGTGTCAATGGACCGGAGAGGAGCGGGCACCGCCGCCGGCTGCGCACGGGTGCTGGCGCGCTTGGCGAGTCACGGCGTGCCACTCGAACTACCTCAATTGGTAACAACCTCAACAAATAAGGAGATATTGTGTCCGACACCGTAGAAGGAAAGACCGCGAACCGAGAAGAAGTTCTCCTCGCGGTCCGCGAGCTCATCGCCGACCGTCTGGAACTACCGCTGGACGAGGTGCCCCCAGAGGCGCCACTGTTCGAATTGTCCGGCATGGACTCGCTCAAGCTGATGCACGGAATGCTGCTGGTGGAGCAGCGATTCGGCGTCACCGTCGACACCAACAAGGCGATCACCGTGCAGACGGTCCAAGACCTCGCCGACCTGATGGTCAGCACCATGGACGGAAAATAGCCATGACCACGACACAACATCCGCCCTTTAGCCGCATCGTCGACATCGCCATCGTCCTGCCAGAGACCACATGGTCCTCTGCCGAGGTCGAGGACAAGATCGCCGCCGCCAACCCCCATCTGGACATCCCGCGCGGCCTGATGGAGCGCATGAGCGGAGTCAAATACCGCCACATCGCCGGGGAGCAGTGGCCATCAGACATCGGTGTTCAAGCTGCCCAGAAACTGCTGGACAAAACCGGTCGCGATATCTCCGAAGTCGATCTGATCATCTTCGCCGCCGCCAGTTCGGACGGCGTCGAGCCGGCCACCGCCCACGTGGTCTCGGGCAAACTGGGCGCCAACTGCCCGGTATTTGATGTCAAGAACGCCGCCAATGCGTTCATCAACTCGATCGAGATCGCCGACTCTTTCATCCGCGCAGGGACCTATCAGCGGATCCTGATCGTGGTCGGCGAGACACCGAGCCACTATCTGCGCTGGCAGATGAGCAGCGTGGAAGAATTCCTTGGCACCGGGCCGGCATTCACCTGGTCGGACGCGGGATCTGCCGTGCTCATGGAGCCCAGCACCGAGCCGGGGATCTTGGCCACCAAATTCACCGCTAACTCCCAAGCCTGGCGCACCGTCTGGCTACCGTACGAGAAGCTTGAACCTGAAGGACTCGGTATCGGCAAGCTCGAAGTGCTCTATCACCAATACGGGGTGGCGATGGACACCATCGATCTGGAACCGATCACCGGGACGATGGCCAAACTCGGCTTGACCATGAACGACTTCAAGAGCATCTGCGTGCACGTCGCGGCGCTGGGCTTCCGGGACCGTTTCTGCGCCCGCGCCGGTATTCCGCTTGAAAAAACCGTGCCGACCATCATCGACCATGGCAACTTGGCCGCCAATGGCTTGTCTGTTGATCTGGCCGAGGTTGTCGACTCTGGTGAGGTCCAGCGCGGAGACCTGGTGGCTCTTATCGGCCCGGCCGCCGGTGTCAGCCTCGGCATGATCGTCCTGAAGTGGTGAGACTGCGGGGGATTGTGTTGTGACGACCGTAGTTCACGGCGATAGCCGGTACAGCACCGTGGTGGATGTCGCCGTTCACCTTCCGCCGCAGTGCTTATCCACCGCCGATGTCGAGGCCCGGATCGAGGAGCTTAATCCGGGCCTCGACATACCCCACGGCCTGCTGGAGCGGATGAGCGGCGTGTCCAACCGGCACATCGCCCCACCGGAGTGGCGACCGTCGGATCTGGCAGCGGCCGCGGCGCGCCAGCTGCTCGTGAGCACGGGCCGCGATATCGCTGATATCGACCTGATCTTGTTCGCCGCCACGAGCGGAGATGGACTCGAACCCGCGACTGCGCACTTCGTGGCCGACAAGCTGGGTGCCCAATGCCCAGTCTTCGATGTGAACAACACATGTTGTTCGATCATCAACTCCATCGAAGTCGCTGATGCGTTGATCCGCGGCGGAGGCTATGACAATGTGCTCATCACCTGTGGGGAAAATCCCAGCCGCATCGCCAAATGGACTTTCCGCGACGTCGATGATCTGCTCGAACGCGGTGCGGTGCACATCTTTTCCGACGCCGGCGCGGCGCTGCTGCTGGAGGCCTCCAGTGAACCGGGCGTGTTGGGCCACCAGTGCGGTGCGTATTCGAAGGCATGCGAAACCACCGCGATGATCTTCACCGAAGACGACCAAGGGCTTCGGGTCGGACCGTTTCATTTGGAAATGCACACCCTCAAACGAGTACTCGAAACGATGGACCTGTCGCCCATCAGCGACACTATGCAACGGCTCAACCTGTGCATGGACGATTTGAGTGCGATCTGTGTACACGTGGCTGCGTTGCCCTTCCTGCCGACGTTCTGCGAGTACGCCGGTCTGCCGCAAGACAAGATCGTGGACGTGCTGTCCGAGCATGGCGATGTCGTCGCCGCGGGCTTGCCATTACAGCTGGCAATGGCGGTGCAATCGGGCCGTGTGCAGCGCGGCGACCTGGTGGGCATCGTGGGTCTTGCCGCCGGCGTCAGCCTCGGTATGGCCGTCGTTCGGTGGTAATCGGCACGCAGACAACCTATTTCAGAGAAAGAAGATCCAACATGACTACTCTTGAACAACAACCTGACCAAGTCGATCTGGGTACCTTGCTCGTCCAAGACCGCGCGAGTAAACACCTGGCCGCCTACCGGTCACGGGTGCGGGCGCTAGTGAACACGCACCTGGTGCCCCTGGTCGAGGAGGCCGAACAAACCCGGGTCTTCCCTCGCCAGGGCGCAGCCGCCATGGGCGCCGAAGGACTTTTCCGGGAACGCTGGACCGGCGGACCCTACGGCGATCTCGGGCGCAGCGTGGTGATCTCCGAAGAGATGGGCCGCGCGGGGCTGGGCGGTGTCGGCGCCGGCGTGAGTCTGCATTTCGAAGCTGCCACCGCAATCCTGCGCCGCTGCGCGCGCACGCCCTACGCCCTCGATGTGCTCGACCGGGCACTCGATGGCCAATACATCTGCTGCCTGGCCACCACCGAACAACATGTGGGATCGAACATCGCCGATGTGAGTGCCACCACGTTGCGGCCCGAAGGCAACGGGTGGCGCGTCAAGGGCATCAAATGGTTTGTCTCCCCGGGCTCTGCCGCCGACGGCGTCCTGGTTTTGTGCCGCGCCGAGAACGGTTTGGCGCTAACCCTGGTGCCACGCGAGGGCTTCACGATCATCAAACTCCTGCAGACCTCGGGGATGCGCGGACTGGGAACCGCGCGGCTGTCCATCGACGCCCACGTGTCCGAGGACGCCATCTTGGCCGCCCCCGGATTGGGCTTGCCCACAGCCACATTCGGGCTGATGTTCGAGCGCCTGGCCATCGCGGCCGGAGCAGTTGGCTCCATGGAACTCGCACTGACGCTGGCCTCGACGCACTTGCGCCGACGCGCGCAGCGAGGAGTGCCCATCTATGAGCATCAAGCACTACGCTTGCGCCTGGCTGACCTGTACTCGCAAATCGCGCTGGCCCGTCATGCGCTGCACAGTGTCGTAGCGGGACTGAGTGCCGGCGCGACGAGCCTCGGCGATCTGGCGGGAGTCAAAGTCACGATCGCCCGATTGGCTGAGCCGATCGCCAGCGAATGCATGCACATCTTCGGTGGCCGAGGCTATTTGGAGGACGAGACACCCATGGCGCGCCTGTGGCGGGATCTGCGCGTGGGCCGTGTGGGGGCGGGCACCGACGAAACGATGTGGGAATTGGTCGCCGGCGAGATGCCGGTGGACAATGACCTTTACAACAGGTGGATCCCCGAATTCGCCGAGTGAGATCTCTGCTCTGAGTGTGCGTCAGCACACCCTTGTGAACACCCTCAGTGGCCGGTCATAGTCTTGAAGGTGAGCAATCGGCGAGTTCGCCTGGGAGCGAGTACATTAGCTGGCCGGCCAGCGTTCCCCGCAGTTGGCCTCTGGTGTGATTGATATCTGTCACGCACACTGAAAATTCAAGGAGTGCAACGCATTTATGGCCATGCAAATCATCGAATGCGCCATACTGGGCATCGTGCTGATGGCGGTGTGCACCGTGGTGATCTCATCGTTCGCGTACTACGCTTGCGGTCTGCTCGTGATCGGGGCAGGCATGCTTGCTGCGCTCGGCGCACTTCCATTGCTGGCACTGTTCGCGGTGACATGCTCGGCTCTGCTCATAGGAGCCGGCGGCGGCTACCTGATCGGCCGACGCATGGCGACATGCCCATGGGTGCCCACCATGATGGCGGCGATGTCCGGGCAGATCGACATCGCCGCCACAGGACAAAAAGCTGCATCAATCGCTCACGATGACACGCTGCGACGACCACAACGATGGATCGCGTCCGTGCGCGCGCCGCTCCCGATCCTTTTGGGAGCCATGCAATTATCGCTCAAACGCTGGCTCGCATTCAGTATCGGCGCATCGCTGCTCATTGCCGGCCCGTTGATCTTGGCCGGTGTCGGCGCCGGCACTATCGCCACAGAAGTGCTCGATGAGCAGACACTAAAGAATCTCATCCGCGCAGTGACCTGTGCACTGTGTCTGGCCATCGTCGCGGAACAGATCGTGCACCGCACCGCGCCGAAAAGAGCCGTACAGTGAACGCGCCCGCGCGTGCGAATCGTTCGGTCTGGAATGCCATCGCGCGCTTTTGCAGCAGACATGCGGTGGTCGTGATCGTATTCTGGATCCTTGCCGCGGGGGCCAGTAACCTTCTTGTGCCGCAAGTGGAAAGCGTCGCCCGCGCGCACGGCCGCGGATTTCTACCCCAAGATGCACCAGTGAATCTGGCCGCCCGCGCGATGGCCGAGCAATTTCATGACGGCGCCAGCAATAACCTTGCCTACCTTGTCCTGGAAGGCGATCACCGGCTAGGACCCGCCGATCGCGCCTTTCACGACCAGTTAGTCGCCGATTTGCATGCTGATGCTGCTCAGGTGGATTCAGTACTAGATCTCTGGCCGGATCCGCTGACATCCCAAGCAGTGGTCAGCGCCGACGGTAAAGCCGTCTACACCATGGTTCGGTTGCGCGGCGAGCTCGGCGACGGTCAGGCAGTCCATGCCGTGCAGGCCGTGCGCGCCATGGTTCTGAGCCAGCGACCCCCACCTGGGTTGCACGTATTTCTCACTGGCCCCGGTGCCACCATTGCCGACCAAATCACCAGCGTCGACAAGCAAATGTTAATGATCACCGGCCTGACCACCGTGCTGATCGCAACATTGCTGTTTGTCGTGTACCGCTCCACGATGACCCCGGCGGTGCCGCTCTTAACCGTGGGTATCGCGCTGGCAGTGGCGCGACCGGCCGTGGCCTTCCTCGGCGCTCACGACGTGATCGAAGTGTCGATCTTCTCGGCGGCGCTGCTGGCCGCACTGGTGCTCGGATCCGCCACCGACTACGGCATCTTCTTGCTCGGCCGATACCACGAACAACGGCGCGCCGGCGCTGCGCACGACGACGCGCTGGCCTTGGCCAACCGCACGATTGCACCGGTCATTGCCGCCTCAGGGCTCACTGTTGCCGCGGCCTTGTCCTGCCTGGCGTTTGCCCACGTCGGACTCTTGCGTAGCGCCGGACTACCGTGCGCAGTCGGAGTCTTCACCGGCATGGTCGCCTCTCTGACATTTCTGCCCGCGCTACTGCATCTGGTCGGCAAACGCGGTCTGGCGCAACCGCGGACCATGCACAACCGTGCCGTGCGACGCTGGCGAGCGATCGGCACGATCATCGCCCGATGGCCGGGCCCGGTGCTTGTCGTCTCCGGACTGGTACTGCTCATCTGCGCGATACCGGCGGCGACCCTGCGATTGGGCTTCGACGAAATCGACACCCTGCCGGACAACACCCACGTCAATCGCGGCTATCAGGCCATGGATCGGCATTTCCCGCCGAACCGACTTCTGCCTGAAATCGTGTTGATCAAGTCAGCTCACCCCGTCAATACTCCCGCCGGGCTTATCGCCGTGGAACGAATCACCAAGGCACTGATGGGTATTCCCGGTGTGTACCTGGTGCAGTCCGCCTCGCGCCCGGCCGGATCCATTCCCGATCAGGCGACCCTGACAGCACAAGCCGGGATGATCGCCGACCAGCTCAACGCCAACATGACCCAAATGACCCGGCAGCTCAGTTCGATCGACCAATTCACCTCAACCCTGACCCAATTTTCGAGCTCGGTAGCGCAGCTGCAAAACGGCATGGCCGTCGGCGTGGGCGGAATCGACCAGCTGCACGGCAGCGTCGACACCATGCGAACCGGACTGAATCAACTGCACGACAGCACCGCACAAATGTCCACCGATATCGAGCCGCTGCGCGCGTTCACACAAAACAACCCCAACTGTGCCACCGACGCCATCTGTTCGATGGTGCTCAAGGTGGTCGATCCGGTCGATACATCCCTGGCGGCAACAGGTTCGATGAACACTGGTATGTCCAGTATCGACACCAGCGTCCGCAGCATGCGCAATGGATTTTCCGGCGCGGAGTCATCGCTGACCACGATGCGCGGCGCCCTGGGGCAAATGAGGACATTAGCCTCCGAAATGAAAGGGGCGACCGGCCAGATACAGCCGATGGTTTCCACACTCGTGGATTACCTGCGCGGCATGCGACACGACTTCCAGGGCAGTACAGAAGGAGGTTTCTACCTCCCCGCGCGCGCCTGGCAGGACCCCGGATTCCGGCGGGCCGCCCACGTGTACTTCTCCCCGGATGGATTTTCCACCCGAATTCTGGTGTTCGGCAACGGAAAAATGTTCGGACCCGACGGCGCCCACCGATCGGCGGACATCGCTGCAACCCTCAAAGAGGCCACCAAAGAAGGCACATTGGCCGGCAGCACCATCATCAATACCGGATTCGGCACCGGCATCGCTGAACTACGAAGCTACGTTGTGCAGGACTTCGAGCTTCTCGCCAAAGTCGCGCTCATGCTGGTGTTCGTGATTGTGCTGGTGATGCTTCGAAGCCCGGTGGCGGCGATCGTGGTTTTCGGCACAGTGGTCGTGTCCTACGCCTCAGCGATCGGAATCAGCACGCTGATCTGGCAGGGCATCGTCGGAAAAGACCTTCACTGGCCGGTCACCACCATTGCGCTGATCGCCCTGGTCGCCGTCGGCTCGGACTACAACCTGCTTCTGACCATGCGCATGCGCGAGGAGGTATTTCGCCACGGTGCTGGTGTGCGCACCGGCATCATTAGGTCAATCGGGGGAACCGGCGGAGTGGTGACCGTGGCGGGAATCGTCTTCGGTATCACCATGCTCGCCATGATGGTCGGTGATGTCCTGAGCATCAAACAAGTCGGTGCGACTATCGGCGTCGGGCTGCTCATCGACACCTTGATCGTGCGAACGTTCCTCGTGCCGGCGTTGGCCAGCGCCCTCGGTCGCTGGTTCTGGTGGTCACCAGCACCATTAGCCCGAGCACTGCACACCATGTGGTCGGCATCGCGTTCGGCTCGGCCCGCACACGCGGTCCCGATGTCCAACGGCGCCGCCCAGGATGCTGTCCCCAATCCGGTCGTCGTGCCATGATCCCGACCATGACCACAACCAACCCGGACCCAGCCGATGTGAGCCCGCGTCCCGGTCGAGCATGGTTGGTCGCCGGCTATGTCGGCACCGCAGGCTTTTTGGTGCTGGAAGCAGTGATCAGAAAGTCCGGGACTGCCTCAAGCCTGAAATCCTCCGGCGACGACGAAAACACCAGTCGGGTCCTGATTAGCTCCTCGGTGCTGGCCGCCGCACTACCGGTGCTCGCGCGCTGGGGACCGGTGAGAGCCCTGCCGGCGGCTGCGGCACCCGCCGGGCTGTTCCTGCAGCTGGGCGGTCTGGCATTGAGGTTGTCGGCCATGCGCACCCTGGGCGGCTTCTACACCAGAACATTGCAGACGGTCGAGGCGCAACCGGTTGTCGAGGCGGGTCCGTATCGGCTGGTGCGGCATCCCGGGTATGCCGGCGCCATGCTGATGTGGATCGGCCTCGGGCTCGCATCGCGCAACGGAACAGCAGCCGCAGCGATGACCACAGTTATGGCATGGGCATACCGGCGACGGATAGTGTCCGAAGAAAAGCTTTTGGTCAGGGTTCTCCCTGAATACGAATCGTATCGCAAACGTACGAATAGAATTATCCCGTACCTCTGGTGACCTATTTGCCGGGTACGTAGAATAAATGTTAATGAAACAGTTCAATCCTGCTGCTCTCGTCGGCGCCCTGATCGCTGCAATCCTTGCGCTATTAGCCGCGACGGCACGAAGGCACGATAGTGGGTCACGCTTCGTCCTGTGCACAATCCAAGGTGACGAATTAAATCAATATCTTGACGACCATGCTGCATTTACGTCGTCGGTGTCGTGTGCGTATCCAAATCCGCCCGAAGAAGTTTTCGAAGCCCTACTCGATGAGCAGTTCATGAGCTGGGTGCCGTTCGTGCGCGGCGTGACCTATGCCGACGAAACGCGGGCCGTGGGGACCCAACGAACGCTGCGACATTGGTTCGCCGCGGTGTCTGAGCGAATCGTCGTGATGGAGCCCAACCGGCTCCTGGGTGTGTCGGTGTCAGGGATCTCGATACCGCTGATCTTGCGGTCTGCCGGCACCCTGTACCAGGTCTTTGCCGATGGCAACGGGGGCACGCGATTGATCTGGCGTGTGGGCGGCACCCCGCAGTGGATCGGACACTTGCCGTTGTGGTTAGCAGCACCGCTGATTCGGCCGGCGGCGACAGCGCAGATGGCCAAGCTGCGCGTGATCCTGCCCCCGCCGTGACATCATTTGAACGTTGCAGGTCGCGGGGGCGTGGCACAGGTGACTGGTGGCGTCTATGACACTGCGGTTGACTCAGCAGCAGGGCTGTCGGCAAGAACCTTCGCGACCAACGTCCAGTTCGTAGCGCACCGCTGTGCAAGTTCGACCAGATGATCGGCACAATGCGGCGGGGTTGTTGCAAATACGCGCTTGACCTCGTCGGGGCTGATGGCGTGAGTGTGGAGCCATCGGATGAGCTCGCGGCCCGCCGTGCTCATCCGTAGGGCGGGATCGCGTGAGAGGCACGTCAGTATGGTGCTGATGTCCGACGGCGTGTTCGATGAGGGCGCCTTGGCGCGTCCGGATCCCGAATCCGAGCCGACCGATGGCACTGGGCGTGGTGGTCGAACCGGACTTTGCCCTCGGTTGAGCCTAAGCCGCACATCCCGCACGGTCGACGGAGATATTCCCACTTGCTGGGCGATATCGCGCAGCGAGGCCCCTGGGCGGGCAAGGATCAGTTCGGCGGCGAGCTGGCGGGCCGCGGCAGCATTGGTTGGACGATGGCGACCATCCCTGCCGATGCGGTGTTCCGACTGCGGATTCTCCGCGGTTGCACGACGGATTCCGGCAATAGTTTTGTCCGACAAGCCAGTAACGCTGCTGATGGACCTGTCCGACCACGCAGGATTGGCCGCCAATATCCGGACCGCCGCCGCACGCCGATCAGGCAGCGACAACGGCAAGCCGTGCGTGACGTTTTCCTGGACCGAGAGCAGGAAAGCTTCGTGTTCGGCCCCGTCAAAGAAGCAGGCATCGATGTGGGTGAGGCCTTTAATGCGTGCGGCGGCCACGCGATGAGCCCCGTCGATCACTCTCATTGTCGGCCGGTGGACCAGTATCGGGGTGACCGGCCACTGCGCTTCAACGAGACGATCGATGTGGTCTGGGCTTTGTCCTTCGGAGCGCACGGGACGGGCAAACACCAGACGGTCCAGTCTCACCGAGGTGACGACGCGGTCTATCGGAATGCGAATTTCGCTCACGTCAGCCCCCTTTGTGAGACAGATGGACAAAATTTGTTTATCCAATTCGCAGTCTAGAGCGGTGGAGCCCGCATGTCACTGCACGCGCCGTCGTATCGCCGGGGTCGATGTACCACGGACCTCCCGCAACGTAGATCGTGGTGAAAGGTCGCGGCCATCTCTAGGTGGTGCTGATCAGGCGGGCAAAGCCTGCTCGCCGCTGCAAACTTGGCCGCTCATCGCCAGGGGGAGAAGGTAACTTCTCGCGAATGCCTTGATGGCTTCGGGGGAGTCCAGGTCGATGCCGGACTGCGGCGTAAGTGCAAATGAGATTGTGAGCCGCGCGTGCAATTCAGCGACGGTACGCAAATGACGTTCCTGTGAGGTTGTCGGGGCATCATTGCGTGGCAGCCACGTGGCGATTTTGGCGGCCGCGACGCTCGTCGCGAAACCAAGAATCGAGCCCGCGTCGGTGGTCAGGCTTGGAAGAATCACTTCCGGTTCGGTCGCCAACATCTTTTTCAACAACGTATGTTCACGAAGAAATTGCACATTAAATGCCAAGCCGTTGATGAGGTGTTCCTCAAGATTGCTACTCGATGCGTGAGCACGTTCACTGCCTTCGAAATAGCGGCGGACTTCGGATAGGACTACCGCTTCGACCAAATGGTCCTTCGTCGGAAAGCGTCGATACAAGGTGGCGCGGGCGGTTTTTCCGCGGCGGCTGATGTCCTCCATGGTGGTGCGGCGAACGCCGACAAGCTCGAACTGCTCGAGTGCCGCACGAAGAATGCGTTTGGTTATGTCGTCCGGCTTGGCCAATTGGGACCTTACCGCCGGATCGGGTTCGAATAGTCGTTGTACGAAGTCGGCGACGCTCATCATGCTTCTGCGCTTTCTAGTTCGTCCTGGCGTGGTAGCAGTTCATGGTTCCCAATACAAAAATCACGACGATCCGCTGTAAAGGCCACGGCGGCAAGGGATCTGTCACCGCGCGCTTTGTCGTCGGGATGGCCGCCTTCCCTGACACGAGGATGCGGCAACAAGGCCGTAAGGGCGACGGGCCCGGGCCCGGCATCGGTTGCGACCATCAGAGGCGATGCGGCGCCGCATCGGCACGAAAGAGAGAGGGTCATCGATACCTGCTCTGCTGCAATACTTGCCGCCGAGTCGCCGTGAGCCGCGGAGCACCACACCAGACAGCGTCGCTGCCCGCACCCGTATTTAACAGGTGGGCACCGCCTCCGCAGCTAGCCGATACAGTCATGCTAAAGATGTCTCATTGTATCTCCGCTCGGGACATCGCCGATGACGCGCGCCGGTGAACGCCCGCCGGCGACTGGCGAGTGTTGACGAACAAGCTGTGGACGGGGCGGCGGGCGCAGGCCTTAGCTTCGTGTATGAAGGAGATGGTCGGCACTTCGCGGGCGATCACTTCTCCTTCTGGCCCGGTGGTTTCGATAGTCACTCGCCTACCAGCGTGTTCGTGAATTGGACCGTCGTCGCCGTGTCGGGTGGCGTAGGTGAAGTACGGGGTTAGCTCAACCCAGCGGCGAAGATTGTGCGGTGCATCGGCCCATACGTCCGCCAATGAGATTGTTACTCCGTCGTCTGCATCTGCCAGGGCGCGGCTGATGTGGGCTTCGATTTCGTGTGGATGCGGTTCGCCCCAGGGGCGAGGTACGCCAAATTCATCGGTGCGGCGTCAGATACCCCGCCATTGTCCGATGACGGGGTATCTTCAGCGACCGCGCGGACGATTGGCGAGGCGGGCGCGGTCCACTGAATTTACGATTCAGTCCAGTCGAACCCCGTCGGTCCCGCCTCATAGGTCACTGCCACCCGCCCCGGCAACGACCGCAGCCATTACAAGACATCCCGATAATTCGGCGTCTACCGCCGTTCGAACACCTCACCGGTATCCCCATCCAACGCGCACGCCACGACCGATCGTGCGTGCACATCCAACCCAACACTCGTACGATGAACCTTCACTGGGGCCTCCTACATCTGTGGCTCTACCGGCCAGGACCCAATTCCTGACGGCAACCCACGATCACATGCAGTGAGGCCCCAGCCTCCCTGTGGTTCCCCCGAGATCGTGGAGGGTTTCCTATGCCGCTTCCGGCGTGGTGTTGGATTCCCTGATCTCGTAGTTGACGGGCGATAACCCGTCGGCGGCACTGTGCCGGCGTTGATGATTGTAGAAGGTGTAGCACCAGTGGATCACCACCGCCTGCGCATGGATAGTATCACGGAAACTATTGCGGGATAACACTTCCCATTCCAGCGACGAGAAGAACGCCTCGGCGGCGGCATTGTCGAAACACGACCCGACCCGGACCATCGACTGCCGGATCCCCAACCGCCGGCACAACGCGGTGAACGCATTGGCGGTATAGGTGCTGCCACGGTCGCTGTTAAGCCGAATTCGGCTTAACAGCGATGCCGGCTCGCAGTATACGTCGGTGCGGTTCGGGGAAACCCTGGCTTTGTCGGGGTTGGTGGCCTCGATCGGCTCCGTCGGGGATGCCTTCGACAACGCTCTCGCCGAGACCACCATCGGCCTGTACAAGACCGAAGCCATACGGGACGACTCCCCGTTCCGGACCGGC
>Ga0153956_1000870_pt1 | contig 30530 bp, 32 predicted proteins | sample TSFL040MetaG_FD_104704 | JGI IMG/M metagenome (GOLD analysis project Ga0153956, IMG submission 104704) | Attine ant fungus gardens microbial communities from Florida, USA - TSFL040 MetaG | ecosystem: Host-associated > Fungi > Mycelium > Unclassified | place: USA: Florida, Wekiwa Springs... | reverse complement strand
TTGCGCACGAACACGCCCCAAAAGCTACCCGCTTAGTAAGCTAAACAGCCACCAAAGCCACCCAAAACAGCAGGTCACAGCACTGCTAGTCCGAAAATCGGCAAACCGTGTCCGAACTCAGGTTGGCAGGTGTGGCACGTTTGTTGGTCCCAGTCGGAACACGGCCTACGCCGCTCCCGCCGTCCGACCGGCTTGCACCCGGCGGCCTTGCAGGCCGCGGGCGCTCGCGGTCTCCCGGCGTCCGCGGCTCCGGCCGTGTTCCGACTGGCCGTTCGGGTGTGGTTGCGTGAGATGGGTGGTCGCTTCTGGTGGTGAGTGTGGTCCTCGTGCTCGCTGGAGACTTAATGGTGCCGGGCATGGGTGCACATTCGAATGTTTGGTAAGGCTAGTTCATTTCTAGCAGCTAAGCTTTGGAAGCTGACGGCTTATTGTCGCTACGAGCGTCGATTGAAATGATCGATGGATCGTTTTTGAGTCCTAGTTCTTCGAGGACCTTATCCAGTTTGACCTGGTCTTGTTCGGTATAGCAGATGACGGCTTTCACGGAGGTGTTTGTCTTGTTGGCCTTTTCGTAGATAGCAACCTGTCTTTCCATGTTACGTTTCAAGCTGGAGCTGCGGGCGAGCTTAAACTCAATGAGCGACTTGTCCTTGGCGCCAAAGCTGACTTTGTAGTCGACTGGACCTCGACCATTATTGGGTTCGCGGTTGACGTCGAAGTCTGTGTTCATCCAGATGAGGCCGAAGAACAACTGGACTTCGGTCTCATTCGAGAGTGGTTGGCCGTCGCCCCGATTGATAACTCGGTAGCCGTCCTGGTTCTCGACGTACTGCTTGAACTGTAGGACGCGTTCGCGTGCCTCGGCATAACTGGTCCAAGGCTTATCGTAAAAGTCGGTCTTCTGTCGAAGTTCGAGGATGGTAGTGCGGACTTGTTGGACGAGCGCGCGGCGGGTCTCTTCGGTCTTCTCAACGCTGATTGCTTCGGCTCGATCGCCGTCGTCTTCCTTTAGTTTGATGTAGATATCTATGAGTTCGCGGAACTGGGTGATCGTGGCTTGCGCCGCCACTGCGCGCTCTTTGCGTGTTGGTTTCTGGCTGAGGCGCGATTTAAAATACTCCTCTATCTGAGCGCGCAGTTGGTCATCATCGACAGCCTCTGGTAGGTGGTCGAACCGATTGATCATGTCGCTGTGATTAATCCACGTGTCGTCACGCGTGAGCATGTCGATCGGAGTGAGCACGACGTAGTCACCACGGATGGTTGGGAGGTAGTACTTCTGGGTCACCCAGGTCTTCGTCTGGTAGTTGAACCTCGCACGGATGACTGAGTGCTCGGCGCAGTACTTGGGGTCGATGTAGTTGCGGGCGAATAGCTCGGTATATTTGAGTAGATAGTCCTTGATGAGATTTGTCGTGAAGTCGCTAATATTGTCGCGACCGACACCTGACTTGATCAGCGTGAGTTTCTCAAGATGGGTCCCGCGGGTGGCATTTTCTTCACCGAAGTTGGACAAGATACTCCCAAGGGAGGCGTGGAGTGCAGCAGCAAAATCTTTGCCGAGACCGCTTCCACCGTTACCGAACTGCGTGAACCCAAGCCAGTTTTGACGGACCTCTTTGAACATATACCAGGCTTTGATCAGTCCTCGGTCGAGATCTGGCTTCGCCTCGTCGCGAAGGAACACCAAGTATTCGATGATGCCTTCGTGGAGCGCTTGATACTCCGGCTTGTCGCTGTTAAACAAGAGAAAGGGATCAATAAATAACGGAAGATCGGTGACAACACTGATATTGAAAGCGCCGTACTTCTCAAGGTCGCTGGGATTGACCTCGAAGTAGTCTGAAAAATATAGCTCCATAACCATCCAGATCGATGTGACAAATATCTAGCTTTTATCCAGCAGCCAACCTGGCCTCCGCCAGCATGTGCGATTGATCTGAAACAACACACCATTGCCGACAGTGATTTCCTCAGTTCCTTCCAACAGATTACGGGCCAGGTATTCAATCTGGGGCCATTCGTCGTCAAGGTCCCGGTGCCACCGCTTGGCCAATTTCGAGTCAGGTAGAATTTCACCAGGCGGTGGACCGCCGCCGGTCATTGCAATCATGTAGGCTTGCAACGAAGCGTCGGAAGTAACATCCGTTCGGCCCATTGCCTTCTGAAATATTGGCCAATCTGCTTCACTTTCTCGCATGTAGCGCGCCACGCGGTCGATGTCGACGGTTTTTTCTGGTCCTTCAAGGAGGCGCGCAGATACCCACGGCCCGGCGTAGGCGTAGAAGGCTTCGTGGGCAGGATCGATGTCTACGTATGTGCTGCCGAGGTAGTTGCCATGCACGTCGTCGGTCGTGATCTCTATCTGGTTGACGGTCGCGCCGCGTTTGGCTGCTGCCCGCGCATGACCCGCTTCGTGGTAAGCCGTGACATCAAGCGCTGAGTGCATGTCGTTGAGACTAGGGCAGAAACCCATGTTCGGTCACTCTCAACGAGCCGTCGGATACCGGACTTCGGCACGAGATACCGCGCCATGGGGTCGGCCGCCCATCAAATTCGTGGATGGCGCGGGCCGCATAAGCGATAGGGTGACATTTCCCTTTTCCGAGCCAAAACGTAGGAAAGCATCAAAAATGACCACCAGCGCCATCTTTTCCGGTTTAGGACTATTATTGAGGACGGCGGGTATCATCGTGTCCGGATAAGAATGGCTTATTTCAGGGCTTGCGTGACGTTGACCGGACAACGATGTGTGGGGCGATACACCATGATATGACTGCCTGCTCGACCGCGAAGGTTTCGGGAGTTCCAGGCTCTCTTTACGTCGTTCGACAGCCACAGTAGAATATAATACGAATCGTAGTACGAATAAATCAATAGCGAAAGATGTGGCCCCGTTTTTCCTGCGGGAACGGTTATCAAACTCAATGATTACGAGTGGACCGTCGCAGGGCCACTGCCAGGCAGCGACCACAGCGGCTTCGCCGATGTCTGCCTCGTCGCCAATAAGGATGTCGGCGAAGCGGTCGCGAAATTTGTCCCCAAAGTGCCGGGCGCCGAGCGCGAACTGCTGATCGGCGACTCGGTCAAGGCCGCCGCCTACCCGAACGTAGTGCAGATGCTGGACAAAGGTGAACACACTGGCCAATTCGCTATCGTGATGCCGCGCGCCGACATCAGCCTGCAGAAATACATTGAGCAGCACAGCGGCCCGTTCACAGCTGAGGATGCGTTACCTATCTTGCGCGATATTGCCACGGCGCTGGCGGCGATCGACGGCGCCATTGTCCATCGCGACATCAAGCCGGCGAACGTTCTACGCCTCAATGGCTCGTGGCAGCTCGCTGACTTCGGCATCTCCAAGTACGCGGGCGCGAGCACCCAGGCAGACACCCGCAAATTCGACAAGACACCGCTGTATGCCGCTCCCGAGCAGTGGCGCGACCAAACGGCGACTTCGAAAACGGACGTCTATGCGCTCGGTGGCATTGCGTACCTGCTGATCTCGGGCAATTCGCCTTTCCCTGGTCCAGGCATTGCCGACTTCCGCAACCAGCACCTCAACGAGCATCCGGCCGCACTTTCTGGAGGTACGTCCCAGTTGCGCAGCTTGATCCAGCAGTGCCTACTGAAGCCCGCCGCGGCCAGGCCCACACCGGCCAACATCCTTGACCGCCTGAACAAGGCCACGGAAAGGGAAGCCGACAGCCCTGGCGTGCGGCGTCTCGCTCAAGTCACCGAGAACCGCGTGAACAAGCAGGCCGAGGAATACCAACAAGCATCTGTGCAACAAGAAGAAGAAGAGGAGTAAAAACTCTTGCACCAAGCTGCAGTTGACCTGTTCACGCCGATCCATGCGGGACTGATCGCGGAGCTCGAAAACTCGACTCTCGTCGACATCGATCGCGGTGCCGCGCACGGACTGTTGTTCATCGCGACCTTCGACGGTGCCCAAATCGGTTTGGATCGGCCAGAACTCAGCCCAGCGGGGTGGGCCGGCCCATTCACCGTCGTGTCTGAAGCCGTCATTACCGTGACAATGTCAAATCCGAATCGCGGGTATCGCGGTCGCAAACATTCGCTCTGGTATTGCGACGCGCATCGCGAAGGCGAATTCGGTTGGTACGAACTAGCATTCATGGACTCAGCGTTCCGGCAAGGACGCCCACCGGTGGAGCCGAATGCACTGTCGGCGCATGAGGCAAGGGAGGTATTCACCCCGGTAATTGGTACGAGACAACTCGCGTGGCCTGTTGAAGAACTTGACCTTGACGACCTTGGCGAGTTTGTCGACAGGTGGATTGGGTGGTTCGCCTCAGCGGTTGTCGGGCAGCTGCAGCACCCGATGATGATGCCCGAGAAAACCACGGAAGGCACTTGGCGGCGGAAGGGGTAGGCGGCTGCCGGCGCTGTACCGTACGTACTTCTCGCGACACCACTGCCGATAACGCCGCCGCAAGCTGGGATGCCAACGCTGTCCCCTCATCCACAAGCACGTAGTCACCGGCAGGTCCGCTGTGGTTGCACAAGGGTGGTCGCCGGTGAACCCTGCGGTGTCGTACTTTGCCGGTCTGGGTGTCCACACGTTGGACTGCGACGCGCGCCACTCGCGGTACGTCACGACGGTTGTGAATGCCGGCATGTCCCGTATGATGGGTGCCGGAACTCCGAAAGGATTCTGTGAGCCGCAGCCCCGCCCCAGGCGGGGCTGTTGTGCATCTACGGCCAGAGGTTCCACACGCACCTGTTTGGTGCGACGATTTGGGCCAAGTCCGCGTCGGCCTGCCGCGCCAGCGGATTAGTGATGCCCGAGCGCCGCATCCTGAAATTGAGGTACGACACCAGGTCAGCGGCCTGGAGTAGGCGACTGTGCTTGGACGGTGCGAAGTGGAGCGCATCCACACCCCTGTCGATTTTGGCGGTGTACGGGCTGAGCGTTCCCAACCGCTGGAAATGCCAGTAGCTGGCGCGCAGGGTGTCCGCTTGGTCGATCTCGTCCGCGATGGCCAAGAAGTGCGTGCTCTTCCCCAACGCCATACCGTTCAATGACTGACACAGGAAGTCAAGCGCCACTCGGTGTGGATGCCAGGCTGCCGGACCGTACCGTGCCCTGTGCTTCGGTATGTCGATTCCGCGAAATGCCAACTCCAACCCGTCGCAGGCGGCGATGGCTTCTAGTGCGTCGGAGTAGACCTTGATTCGGGCGCGGATCATCTCCTTCATGCCCGCCCAGTCGCCTTTCCCGCCGCGGATATGGCTTCCATGAAGCTCGGCGTCTGGAGAAACGCCGTAACTCCTCGCCGCGTCCGAAACGACTGCGTCAAGGTCGTTCTGGAGCTGGAGGGCGTTGTCAGCAGGCACGACGAGCGCCGTGAGCCAGTACTCGACCTTGTCGTACGACTCGTCGATGTAAGCCAGAAGCACGGTTCGGAGCGTACTGCTCTATGCGACGATTTCTGCGCAGGGCAAAGTGCAGTAGGGCTGCGTTCAGACTGCGTTCCAATCGTGCGGTCACCGTGTCCGGTTTGTGTCCGGTCGTGGGGCGAGTGGCCTGCGCCCGACGTGCTCAGTGCGCCGTATGCAACGCATAGAAGTGGATAAACCGCAGGTCAGCGGTCATTCCACCCGCCTCACACGCGGAAGGTCGCTGGTTCGATCCCAGCCGGGACCACAAGAGAGCCACCTGGAAACAGGTGGCTTTTCTCGTTAAGACCATGCTGATGCGCAGCGCCGCTGACGCGGCCCACATTGGGCCGAGAACCGACGTAGGCTGTCACGATGACCATGCGTGCGGGAGTTCTGAGGTCGGTTCGGGTTGGCGCCACTGTTCTCGGTCTGTGCGCCACGGTCGCGGCCGGCCCGCCGGTGACTGCCCAAGCGGCGTTCTCGGCCGTGCACCAGGTCAAACGGGCCCCGGCCGGGTCTCCGGTCGGCACCGCGACCATGAAGGTCCTCGGGAGTGCCGACGTGCCGGTCAGTATCAGCTATCGGATCAACGGTGGCCCACAGCAGACCGAGTCGGATGTGACGCTGCCGTGGGAGAAGAGTTACCCGGTCTATGACGAGGTCGAGACTTCGGTCACCGCCGATGCCGGCGATGCGGCGCTCAGCTGCACCATCACCATGGACGGCATGCTGGCGGCGTTCAAGACCGAAGCGCGCCCCACATGTAGCTTCGCCTACTACGGATAATCTGCGGCGCAGGGAGTTTCAACGCAGGTGGTCGTTGAGGGAACCCTCGGTGCCGAACAGGTGTGACCGCCAATAGTCAAGCAAAGCAACGGTATCCACATCGTCAGGGTGAAATCCGGGTCGTAGATAAACCGCCGCGTCCCGCAGAAATCCGCGAAAGAAGGGCCCGCGGTACAGCGCGGCGATTCCACGCAAGGACTGCCGCGGATGCCGGCGTGCCGCGGGGTCGCCAGCCAGCGAGACGAGCAGCCCGAGGGCGATGAGCGGAACCGTGGCGGCGATCACGACCGCCATCGCCACGATCCGGACCGCCTCGGAACCGCCGACGGCGCGATAGAGGTCAAACGCCACCGATTTGTGCTCAAGTTCTTCCACCGCATGCCAATTCAGCAGATTCCAGACCTCCGGCGTCCCGGGAATGGCCTGGATCTCGTCGGTGGAAAGGATGCGCTCCGCCAGGACGGCGGTGTAGTGCTCCAGTGCCGCGGTCTGGGCCAGGTGCACGATGGCCGGGGTGCGTTCTTCGGTACGAATTCGCCAGCGGTGCACGGCTTCCGAGTCCTGCCAGCGGATCGGATACCCCTTGGCGGCGAGCACCGCGTTGAGCCGGCGGTGCTCCTGGCCATGGGTGGACTCCTGGCCGATGAACCCTGCCACCTGCTTCTTGAGCACCGGGTCGGTGACGCGATCGGCGAAGCGGCGCACCGACCGGATGAAAGACTCCTCGCCCGCCGGAAAGCCACCGGACAAAGCGGCCAGGAAGTGACTGAGCACCATATCGTCGTCGGCGAAATACTTGCCGTAGCCGGCGCCGTCGTCGAAGTGGAAGCGGATCCGTCGAGTCTTCGGATAGCTCGGGGCCGAGCGCGGTCGCCGTTGGCGTGTCATGAGGCAGAGCGTAGTTCGGGCGTGGTGAGATTTGCGGGTCAGTCCGAACGCCTGATCGCCCGAAGGACCGCCTCGGCCACCTGGCCGTCGGTCAGCGAACTCTGCTCGACGAGCGCGTGTGACAACACCGCGCGAACCACGATTTCTGCGGCCTCGGTTGCCGGCAGCCACAGTCTGGCCTCGGATGCCGCGATGATCGGGGCCACGGTGACCGCCACCACCTGGACCAGATTCATCCGTTGCTGAGAGACGGTGAGCACGGCCTGCAGGAGCCAGTGTGGTTCGTGTTCGCGGACATAGCGAAACGCCGCGTGGTGGCGCAGGTATGCCAGCGCGGCCAGTACGACGGCGGGAACATTTCTGGCCAGGTCGGCGGTGGGGTCAATCCCGGCCATGGTCTCGGCCACCATCTGCTGAACTTCACGTGCGGCGACCGCCGACAGCAGCTTGTCCTTGTCGCCGAACTCCCGGTAGGCCGTCGCCCGAGATACCCCGGCGCGCGCCGCAACCTGGCTGATGGTCAGGGAATCGAGGCCGCTCTCAGCGATCAGCTGCAGCGTGGCCTCGATCAGGATCTGTGACGAGCGTGTCGCGGCCACTCGGTATTTGTACCTCAGGCGCACCCCAGCGGGGCGCATTGACCGGTATCCAAACTGAGACTAATCTGCAAAATAGTCTCAGTTTGGTTTCTTGACGAACGCCGCCGCGTGAGGAGTTCCCGTGACCTTCAGTCCGACGTCAAATGCCGACACCGCCGCGCACTCGGGCCTACAGAGATATCTGGCGTCGTTGCCGCCCGGTGAGCGCAATCGCGCGACAGCACGACTCGCCGGCCTTGCCGACGCCGACTACCGCAGTCTGGGCGTGAGTGAACCCCAACCCGTCGAGTACGACTACCGAGTCACCCAGATCGAGGGATCGCTGCCCGCCGACCTGGCCGGGACGCTCTACCGCAACGGCCCCGGACGGTGGGAGGACCACACTGGGAGGCCGCTGCACCACCTCTTCGACGGCGACGGCATGGTCTCGGCGTTCACCATCGGTGACAGACACGTGCACTATCGCAACCGCTACGTCCGCACCCGCCACTATCGCGGCAGAACCGGAACACGGCACCTGGGCACCGCCGCGGCCGGCGGCTGGCGGGCCAACATCGGAAGAATTCCGCCAAACCTGGCCAACACCAACATCGTTGAACATGCCGGACACCTCTACGCGCTGTGGGAGGGCGGCCCGCCACACGAGGTCGATCCCGTCACCCTGGAAACGCGGGGGGTCCGCCGGTTCGGTGGGCGGCTGCGATGGATGGGTTCCTACTCGGCGCACCCGAGCTTCTGCCCCCGCAGCGGTGAGATGTTCAACTTCGGGGTCGAATTCATCCCGCGGCCGCACCTGCGCATCTACCGCACCGACGTGCGGGGACGCCTGACGCACTTTCGCTCGGCCGCGCTGCCCTACGTCGCCATGGTGCACGACTTCGCACTCACCGAGCGCTACCTGGTGTTCCTGGTGTCGCCGATCATTCCCGATGCGATGCCGATCGCCCTGGGTCTCAAGCCGCTTGGCGATGCCATGCACTATCAGCCCGAGCGCGGCAGTGCGTTCATTCTGGTTCCGCGCGAGGGCGGTGACATCCGTCGGGTGGAGTGCGACGCCGTGCTCCAGTTCCATCTGAGCAACGCCTATGACGACGGCAGCGATGTGGTCGTCGATGCGATCACCTACGCCGACGGCCGGCTGCTGGAGCGCATCGCACGGTTTCACACCAGCACCCTGTCGGATGCGCGATCGGAATTCTCCCGCTTCCGCATCAGCGCATCGGGCCGCGTCACCCGCGAACCGTTGAGTGACACGCCGTGCGAGTTTCCCCGCCACCACGCGGGCTACGAGGGACGGCCACACCGATATGCCTATGTCAGCAGCCGCAGGCGACTGGGCTCGTTCTACGACTCGATCACCAAGCTGGACCTGATCGACCGCACCGAGACCACCTACACCTCCCAGGGGACCGGGGACAGCTTCTGCGAACCGGTCTTCACCCCGCGGCCCAAAGCCACCGCAGAGGACGATGGCTGGCTGCTCACGGTCGAGTACCAGGCCGCGCAGCACACGTCACGATTGGTGATCTTCGACGCGCGCGATCTCGACCGCGGCCCGGTTGCCAGCGCCCAGCTGACCCACCACATTCCGCAGGGGTTTCACGGCAACTTCAGCCCCGGCTAGGCGAGCAGAGGACGCCGCCGGGTTCAGGCCATCTCCGGCACGTTCAGATGGGCGATCGCCAAATCGAACTCGGCGACTTCGAGTATCTCTGCGCCGGCGTCGTTGACAGCCTGCGCCCAGATCGCCTGCTCGCCGCTGCGACTGGCAACCAATGCCGCCCGGTCGTCGAAGCTGACCGACGACACCGCGCGTCCCGAATGCCGATCTACCAGCAAAGTGGTGCTGCAGAAGCCGTGCAGATCCTCCAGCTCAGGCATCAGCGCCAGCCGGTAGGTGTCGATCATCCGCTCGCAGACCGCCGGGTCGGTCCGTAGCCAGGTGACGCGTACACCCGCGTGTCGCCGAGACCGATGATCGCGGCGCACCGCGGCGATCTCCCAGCGGGTGATCTCGGCGGTCGCGTGGAAGATCTCCGCGGCGCGGTCGCACATCTGCTGAGCGCCGGCTTCGCTTGCCCGCAAGGTGTCCTCGTCCAGCCAGGACGAAGTGACGATGCACCGGCCGGCGTCGCGGTCGACCAGCATGGACATCCCCGCACAGCCGTCCATATCGGCCAGGGCCGGCATCACTACGCCGCGGACGTGGGTGATCCCCTCATCGAGGAAGGAAGGATGGGCGTGGATGGTGGTTGCGCGCGCGAACATAGGGGCCTCCGGGTGATCGGGACGACGCCCCGGCGGCGCCGCCGGCCCCTTCCACCATGCTCCCGCTTCGGTGCGGGGACAACCCTTAAGCGGCCGCCAATTCGCTGGCTATTCGGTGACGGGGTCCGGTTCGGACCGATGCCGGGCGTCCAGTTCCGCGATCTGGGCACCGACGCGGCCCCGCAGCGCGAGGGCCGCGATCAGCCCAGCGAGCAGCGCGATCAGCAGCGCCACCCAGGAGAACCGGGACAGCCAGTGCTCGGCTGCGACCCCGGCGTAGTACACCAGGGCAGTGGTGCCGCCGGCCCAGAGAATCGCACCGGTCACGTTGGCGACCAGAAAGTGCGGGTAGCGCATCTTCAGGGCCCCGGCAAGGGGACCGGCCAGGATGCGCAACAGCGCCACGAATCGGCCGAAAAACACCGCGCTGGCGCCCCAACGGCCGAAGGAGCGTTCGGCGAAGGCGACGTGGCCGGGACCGAAATGATTAGGAAAGCGCCGGCCCAGGCGGTCGAAGAGTGGCATGCCGAATCGCCGGCCGATCGAATAGCCGATCGAGTCACCGATGACCGCGCCGATCACCGCCGCGACCGCGACCCCGATCGGGTCGACCGCCAACTCGTGCCGCGATGACAACAGCGCGGCTCCGACCAACATGAGTTCGCCCGGCAACGGGACGCCCAGGCTCTCAATCCCGATGACCGCGCCGACGAGCAGATAGACCAGGACGGGCGGGATCGAGTAAAGCAGGGCATCCACCGACATGCGGCCAAGCATGCCTGACGTCGCCCAGGAAAGCCCGTCACGACCGTCGGCGGCCGAACATGCGTCACCTAGTAGCGTTGCCCAGGCATCGCGATCGAATCGAGGAGCGGCAGTGGAATTCAACCTCGCCCAAGTGTTCTCGGCAGTGGCGGCGGCCGTTGGCGACCGGGACTGCATCGTCTTCGGCGACCGGCGATTCAGCTATCAGCAGATCGAGGACCGGTCCCGCCGGCTGGCCCGGGCGCTGCACGAGCGCGGCTTGGGCGTGCGCCGCGAGCGTTCCGAGCTGGCCCCCGATGAATCCGGTCAGAGCCACCTCGCGCTGTATCTGGCCAACGGTAACGAATATCTGGAAGGCATGCTCGGGGCCTACAACGCGCGGGTCGCGCCGTTCAACGTCAACTACCGCTACGTCGCCGACGAACTGGTCTATCTGCTGACCAACGCCGCCACCGAGGCGATCATGTACCACGCCCGGTATGCCCCGACGTTGGCAGAGGCGCTGCAGCAGGCCGGTGACCGACTGCCCGAGATGCCGCTGATCCACGTCGACGACGACTCCGGCAATGCGCCGCTGCCCGGTGCGCTGCGTTATGAGGAGCTGCTGGCCGCCACCTCCGCCGAACCGCTGGATCTGGCGCTGTCCCCGGATGACCTGTACCTGCTCTACACCGGCGGTACCACCGGCATGCCCAAGGGCGTGTTGTGGCGCCAGCACGACATCTTCGTTGGCGCCATGGGCGGCCGTGAGTTCGGCACCGGCGCCGTGCCCGCCACGTTGGAGGAGATCGTCGAACGCGCCCGAATGGCGGCGGCCGCCGGCTCGATGACGGTGGCGCCGTTGATGCACGGCGCAGCCCAGTGGGCCGCCTTCATCACGTTGCTGGGCGGGCGGCCGTTCGTGATGTCGGCGACCACCGACCGCTTCGACCCGGTCGGGACCTGGGAACTGGCGGCCAAAGAGCGGGTCATATCGCTTTCGATCGTCGGCGATGCCTTCGCACGCCCGCTGGCCGACGCACTGGAGGCCGGCGGCGCCACGCTGGCAGATGCGCTGTCGGGACTGTTCGTGCTGGCCAGCGGCGGTGCCGCGTTCACCGCGCCGCTCAAGCAACGGATCGTGAGCCTGCTCCCGCAGCTGTCGATCCTTGACGCCGGCGGCTCCTCGGAGACCGGCGCGCAGATGGGACAGACCACCAGCCGCGCACAGACCTCCACCGGCCGCTTCACCCCGAACCCCGGCGCGGTCGTGGTCAGCGAGGACATGACCCGCATTCTCAAGCCGGGCGACGACGAGATCGGCTGGCTGGCGCAGCAGGGCTACGTGCCGCTGGGTTACCTCGGCGACCCAGAGAAATCCGCGCGCACCTTCCCGGTCATCGAGGGCATCCGGCATTCGGTCCCCGGTGACCGGGCTCGCTGGGACGCCGACGGCGGCATCGAACTGTTGGGCCGCGACTCGGTGACGATCAACTCCGGCGGCGAGAAGATCTTCGCCGAGGAGGTCGAAGCCGCGATCGCCCATCACCCCGCGGTCTATGACGTCGTGGTGGTGGGCCGGCCCAGCGAGCGGTGGGGCAACGAGGTCGTCGCGGTGGTGCAGCTGGCGCAGGGCGCCGACGCCGGTGCCCAGGACATCGTCACCGAGGCCGCCAACTACATCGCGCGCTACAAGCTGCCCAAGGACGTGGTGTTCTGCGCCCAGGTGCAGCGCTCACCGTCGGGCAAGGCCGACTACCGCTGGGCCAAAGAACAGGCGCTCGCCGCCCAACGGGTCTGAGCACCGCCGCGGGCCGGCTCAGCCGAATTGCGGCTTGCGCTTCTCCCGGATGGCGGCCAGGCCCTCGTGCACGTCGGGACCGGAGAAGCCGAGAAACTCCAGCCCCAACGCGGTCTCGAAGGCCGGCGCGAACTGCCGATACCAATAGTTGAGGCTGTGCTTGGTGAAGCGGATCGCGTCTTGGGAGCCGTGCGCCAGGTCGTCGGCGATGCGGGTCGCGGTGGCCAGCACTTCGTCGTCGTCGACGCACTTGGAGACCAGGCCGATCCGTTCGGCCTCCTCGCCGTGCAGCGTCTCGCAGGTCAGCAGGTAGTACTTGGCCTTGGCCATACCCACCAGCAGCGGCCAGCAGATCGCCGCGTGATCCCCGGCGGCCACCCCGAGCTTGGTGTGGCCGTCGATCAACCGGGCGGTGCGCCCGGCCACCGAGATGTCCGAGAGCAGTGCCACCACCAGACCTGCGCCGACGGCGGGCCCGTTGATCGCCGAGATTACCGGCTTGGAGAAGTTGACCATGTTCAGCACCAGATCGCGGGCCTCCCGCAGCACCTGCATCCGCCCGGCATAGTCGCCGACGATCTTCTCGATCAGCTCGAAGCTGCCGCCGGCGGAGAAGGCCTTACCCTCACCGCGGACCAGCACCACCCGCACGTCGTCATCGCGGTCGATCACCGGCCACACGTCGGCGAGGTCGCGGTGCATCTGCGGACCCACCGAGTTGAGTCCCGGCGCGTCCAGCACCAGCTCCAGCACGCCGTTGTTGCCGGGCTCGAACCGAAGGCTGGGGAAGTCGGCGGCGGCACGGTAGCGGGGGGCTTCAGTCATCATTCGTTTCTACTCGACGGCCCCGCGCCGCGGCACTGTGGCCTCGCGCTGTCGCGCTCGGGGAACCGCCACGTCGCGAGCTGCGTATCTGCGTGAATCCCTTACGAGCGCAACGGTTCTAGGGCCGGTGGGGTGACCGCTGCGGGGGAGCGCCGAGACGCCGCATTCGGCCCCCCGAGATTTAGGTTTGCCTTTCTAGTTTCTACAAAATCCCTTGTGTAAACTCTCTGCCCATGGCATATGTGATCGGGAAGCCGTGCGTTGACGTGATGGACCGGGCCTGCGTGGAGGAGTGCCCGGTTGACTGCATCTACGAAGGCGGTCGAGCCCTTTACATCCACCCGGATGAGTGTGTGGACTGCGGAGCCTGCGAGCCGGTGTGCCCGGTCGAGGCCATCTACTACGAAGATGACCTCCCGGACGAGCTCCAACCGCACCTGGCCGACAACGCGGAGTTCTTTACCGAGGCCCTGCCCGGGCGCGATGAGGCGCTCGGCTCACCCGGCGGCGCCGCCAAGATCGGCCCGCTGGGCATCGACACCCCGCTGGTGGCCAGTTACCCACCCCAGGGGGAGTGAGCGACATCGCCAAGCCGCCTGTACCACCTGGAGGACGTCGCCTCGACGTTCTGCGGCTGGTACAGGCCGCCGACGAACCGCTGAGCATCGCCCAGATCGCCGACGAGCTGGGGGTGCACCCCAACACGGTGCGTTTTCACCTGGACACCCTGGTTGAAGAAGGCCGCGTCGAGCACACCGAACCCGACCACAAGGGACGGGGACGGCCGGCGCTGATGTTCCGCGCCATCCGGCAGATGGACCGCGGCGGAACCCGCCGGTTCCGGCTGCTCGCCGAGATCCTCACCATCGGTTTGGCCGCCGACTCCGATCCCAGCGGCAAGGCGTTGGCCGCCGGCCGGGCGTGGGGTCATCGGCTGCGACCGCTACATCAACCGGCTGGGTGCGTCGACGCCGAGGAGTCCACCGGCCATCTGCTCGAGATGCTCGATGAGTTGGGTTTCGAACCGGAACGACTCGAGCCCGATGCAGGCGGAGACGAGCTACTCGGCTTGCGGCACTGTCCGTTCCTGGAACTCGCCGAAACCTCCACCCAAGTGGTGTGCCCGATCCACCTGGGGCTGATGCAGGGTGCGCTGGAGGCCTGGGACTCGCCGGTGACGGTCGACCGACTTGACCCCTTCGCCAAGCCCGATCGGTGCGTGGCGCATCTGAAATCGGCGACCCTCAACGGAGTTTCGGTCGACTCTTCGCACCCCACCGCGGCGCGTGCGGAAGGGGCCACCGGGTGAGTGCCGGCGCCTCGGTTGCGATCGCCGCGACATTCACCAGGTGCTGTCCGGACTACAAGCGCCCCGCTCGCGCGCGCACTACGCCTATGTCGCACTGGAGCTGATCAAGGTCGCCGCCCTGGTGCCGTTGGGCATCCTGCTGCTGTCTCGCTGAACTGTCCCACTGAGTGAGAAGGAGAACCGATGGAATCGACCTCGCTGAATGTGCTGGCCGACGAGAAGCTCGCCGAGGCCACTCAACATCACAGCGGTCGCGCGGCCCACACCGTCTACGGCGGTTCGGTGCACCACCTGCGCCAGACCCTGGTCGCACTGCAGGCAGGTCAGTCGCTGGCCGAGCACGACAGCCCGGGGGAGTCGACCCTGCAGGTGCTGCGCGGCCGGGTGCGGCTGACCGCGGGAGACGACAGCTGGGAGGGGGCGGCCGGCGAACTGGTCACCCTGCCACGCACCCGCCACGCGCTGGAGTCGCTGGAAGACTCCGTGGTGCTGCTGACGGTTGCCAAGAGCGCCTCGCACTGAGCGTGCCGCTGAGCACATCCTGGTCGCAGGGGGCCGGGCTGCGGTTGCCGATCCTCAATGCCCCGATGGGCGGGGTGGCCGGGGGCCGATTGGCCGCCGCCGTCAGCGCCGCGGGTGGGCTGGGCATGATCGGGATGGGCAGCACCGCCACGGCGGCGTCGCTGGCTACCGAGCTGGCTGCGCTCGGCGACGTTCCGCGGTTCGGAATCGGTTTGGTGGACTGGGTGATTCGCGGTCAGCCGGACCTGCTCGACGCCGCGCTGGCTGCCCGCCCGACACTGCTTTCGGTCAGCTTCGGAGCGGACCTGTCGTGGGTGCAGCGCGCTCACTCGGCCGGGGTTCTGGCAGCCACCCAGGTCTATGACGCCGACAGTGCCCGACGTGCCCAAGACGCCGGGCTGGATGTGCTGGTGGCACGCGGCGCCGAGGGCGGCGGCCACGGGGAGATCCGGCTGGCCACCCTGCCGCTGCTCGACGCGGTCCTGGACCTCGTCGAGGTTCCGGTGCTGGCCGCGGGCGGGATCTCCGGGCCGCGCAGCCTGGCCGCCGTGTTGGCCGCCGGTGCCGCCGGGGCGTGGCTGGGCACGGTTCTCTCGGCGTGCCCCGAGGCCTTGACGGGCGAGGGTGCCCGCCACACCCTGATCGCAGCCGCGGGCACCGACACGATCACCACCCGGGTCTTCGATGTCGGGCAGCGGCTGGACTGGCCGGCGCGGTTCCCGTCACGGGTGCTGCGCAACGAGTTCACCGGCCGCTGGATCGGCCGCGAGGATGACCTCGCCGGCGATCGGGAGGCCGGCGCTGAACTGGCCGCCGGGATTGCCGCCGGCGATCAGCGGATCGCCCCGGTCGATGCGGGTCAGGGCGTGGGCATGCTCATCGACAGCCGCCCGGCGGCAGTAATCCTCGACGAGCTGTGCCGCGGAGCGCAGCGCCTGCTGGCGCGCTGGAGCTGACCTTTCACACCGCTCGCAGATAGCGCTTGGCGATCACACGCTGTGTCAGCCGCGACCACCCGGCACGGCGCGCGCATGGGACCGAGGCGCACCGCGGCAACCCGCGCAGCGTGCTCAAGTCCACGGGCCAACCTTGCCATCGCGGGAGCGCCGCCGGCACGGCAATCGCCGGAACGTTAAATAGGGGGGTGAGTGCCCCACACGCCGGCGGCGGCTTCAACCCGCCCGAACCCACCCAGAAGGGCGGGCCGGATTACGGCCGGTTCCTGGACAACGTGCGAACCCTGCAGGACCACGCGCGTGCCGCCGACGCCCCCGCCGAGGTGATCAGCCGGGCGGCCGACGCGCTGCAAGAGGTGTGCGACCTGCTGGCACCGTTCGACACCGACGAATGGTCCTCACCGTCCGGGCGACGGCTGGACCTGCCGATGCGCGGCAACCTGCTGGCAGTGCCGATGAAGCTCAAGAAGCACGACGACGGGCGATTGCGCGGCTGGGCCCGGTTCCGGCGATTCCACCTGGGACGCAACGGGGCGGCGCACGGCGGGGCCATCGGGCTGCTGTTCGACTCGGTGCTGGGAACCGCATCCTGGCTGCTGACCGGCGGCCCCTATCAGCGCACCGCCTACCTGCACCTCAACTATCGCCAGATCGTCCCGATCGACAAGGAGCTGCAGGTCGAGGCGTGGGTCAGCCGGACCGAGGGGCGCAAGATCTTCGTCGAGACCAGACTCTGCGACGGCGACACCGTATTGACCGACGGCGAGGCGTTGTTCGTGGTGCTCAAACCCGGCCAACCATGACGCCGGTGTACTCGCGGACGGCGCGCCACCGGTGCCCCGATAGCATGGTCGCGGACGTTTCTAGCCCCTAGCACCCCCTTGGAGACCACGTCATGACCGCGCCCGCCATCCCCGCCCCGGCAAGCCCGATCCGGGTGGCTGCCGGGACAACCGCGGCCGCAGCGGTGCGCGCGGCGGGCCTGCCCGACCGGGGAGCCCCGAACGCCATTGTGGTGGTGCGCGACGCCGAGGGCCGGCTGCGCGACCTGAGCTGGATTCCCGAGGTCGACGCCGAGGTGACTCCGGTGGCCGCCGACACCGACGACGGCCGCAGCGTGATCCGGCACTCGTGCGCCCACGTGCTGGCCCAGGCGGTCCAAGACCTGTTTCCGGCCGCCAAACTCGGTATCGGCCCGCCGATCACCGACGGCTTCTACTACGACTTCGACGTGCCCGAGGCGTTCACCCCCGAGGATCTGGCCAAGCTGGAGAAGCGGATGCGCGCCATCATCAAGGACGGGCAGCTGTTCTCTCGGCGCGTCTACGAGTCCAAGGACGCCGCGCGCGCCGAGTTGGCCGGCGAGCCCTACAAGCTAGAGCTGGTCTCGGAAGATTTTGGCAAGTCCAATGACCCGGACATCATGGAAGTAGGCGGCGACGAACTCACCGCCTACGACAACCTGAACCCCCGTACCCGGGAACGGGTTTGGGGTGATCTGTGTCGTGGCCCGCACATCCCGACCACCCGGTTCATCCCGGCCTTCAAGCTCACCCGGTCCTCGGCCGCCTACTGGCGCGGTGACCAGAACAACGCCAGTCTGCAGCGCGTCTACGGCACCGCATGGGAATCGCAGGAGGCGCTGGACAGCCACCTCGAGTTGATCGAGGAGGCGCTGCGCCGCGATCACCGCAAGCTCGGCGTCGAACTGGATCTGTTCAGCTTCCCCGACGAAATCGGTTCGGGACTCCCGGTATTTCACCCCAAGGGCGGAATCATCCGCCGGGAGCTGGAGGAGTACTCGCGGCGCAAGCACATCGAGGCCGGCTACCAGTTCGTCAACACCCCGCACATCACCAAGTCCGAACTCTACGAGACCTCCGGACACCTGGAGTGGTACCGCGAGGGCATGTACCCGGCGATGCACATCGACGCGGAGTTCGCCGAGGACGGCACCCTGCGCAAGCCGGGCCAGGACTACTACCTCAAGCCGATGAACTGCCCGATGCACCATCTGATCTTCCGGTCGCGTGGGCGCTCATACCGGGAACTTCCGTTGCGGCTCTTCGAGTTCGGCAGCGTCTACCGCTACGAGCGTTCCGGCGTGGTGCACGGGCTGACCCGGGTGCGCGGGATGACCCAGGACGACGCGCACATCTACTGCACCCGAGAGAGCATGCGCGACGAGCTGGCCTCGTTGCTGCGCTTCGTGCTGGACCTGCTCGCCGACTACGGCCTGGACGACTATTTCCTGGAGCTGTCCACCAAGGACCCGGAGAAGTACGTCGGCTCCGACGAGGTGTGGGAGGAGGCGACTGACACGCTGCGCGAGGTCGCCGAGGCGTCCGGGCTGACCTTGGTGCCCGACCCGGGCGGTGCCGCCTTCTACGGACCGAAGATCTCGGTGCAGGTCAAGGACGCCCTCGGCCGCAGCTGGCAGATGTCGACCATCCAGCTCGACTTCAACATGCCCGATCGTTTCGAGCTGGAGTACACCTCCTCTGATGGGACCCGGCAGCGACCCGTCCTGATCCACCGGGCGCTGTTCGGTTCGATCGAGCGCTTCTTCGGTGTGCTGACCGAGCACTACGCCGGTGCCTTCCCGGCCTGGCTGGCGCCGGTCCAGGTGGTCGGTATCCCGGTCGCCGACCAGCACGTGGCCTACCTGGACGACCTCGCCGCGCAACTGCGCCGCCAGGGCGTGCGGGTCGAGGTCGACGCCAGTGACGACCGGATGCCGAAGAAGATCGTGAACCACACCAACCAGAAGGTGCCGTTCATGCTGTTGGCCGGCGACCGCGATGTCGAGGCGGGTGCGGTCAGCTTCCGGTTCGCCGACCGCACCCAGATCAACGGGGTGCCTCGCGACGAGGCGGTGGCGGCCATCACCGGCTGGATCGCCGCCCGCGCCAACACCGTGCCGACCGAGGAGACGCTCAAAACGGTCCTCGAATCGGGCTCCAAAACGAGTGAGGCGCCGTGAGCGGCGACCAGGCCGGCGAGGAGGCGATCGTCGACACCGGCGCCGGTGAGCCCGACCGGCTGGAGCGACTGTGGACGCCCTACCGGATGACCTATCTGGCCGAGGCGCCGTTGAAGCGCGCGGATTCGGGATCGGCGGGGTCTGCTCAGCCGTTCACCGATATCCCCACGCTCTCCGACGAGGACGGACTGGTGGTGGCGCGCGGTGAGCACGTCTACGCGGTGCTCAACCTCTACCCGTACAACCCGGGACATCTGATGGTGGTGCCCTATCGGAGGTTCTCGGAGTTCGAAGACCTCACCGAGGATGAGGGCAGCGAGCTGATGGCCTTCATCCAGAAGGCGATCCGGGTCATCAAGGCGGTGTCACGCCCGCATGGATTCAACGTCGGGATGAACCTGGGCGAGTCGGCCGGCGGGTCGCTGGCTGAGCACCTGCACGTGCATGTGGTGCCCCGCTGGGGCGGTGACGCGAACTTCATCACGATCGTCGGCGGCTCCAAAGTGATCCCGCAACTGCTGCGCGACACCCGCCGGCTGCTCGCCGACGAGTGGGCCAGACAGCGATGAGCCGACTGCCGTTCTTGTCGCGGGCAACCTTCGCCGGCATCACCACGCCGGTGGCGCGAGTCCTGTTGCGAGCCGGTCTGACCGCCGACATCGTCACGATGGTGGGCACCGCCGGCGCGGTCCTGGCGGCGCTGACGCTGTTTCCGACCGGTCAGCTGTTCGCCGGGACCCTGATCGTCTGGTTCTTCGTGCATTTCGACATGGTCGACGGGGCGATGGCTCGGCAAAGCGGCGGCGGCAGTGCGTTCGGCGCCGTCCTGGACGCCACCTGCGACCGAATCAGCGACGGCGCGGTGTTCTGCGGGCTGGCCTGGTGGGCGGCGTTCGGTCTGGACAACCCGCCGCTGGTGGTGGCGACCTTGATCTGCCTGGTCACCTCGCAGGTGATCTCCTACATCAAGGCCCGCGCGGAGGCCAGCGGACTGCGCGGTGACGGCGGCTACATCGAGCGGCCCGAACGGTTGATCATCGTGCTGGTGGGCGCCGGATTGTCCGGGCTGCCGGTCTTCCCGCTGCCGTGGGCGTTGCCGGTGGCGATGTGGCTGCTGGCGGTGGCCAGTCTGATCACCTGCGCCCAGCGGCTGCACACCGTGCGGACCTCGCCGGGCGCGGTTGAGCCGTTGCCGCAGGTGGCCGACGGTTCCGATGGCTCTGACGGTGAGGAAACCACGGGACCGTGACCTTCATCCCGAGCGGCCTGCGAGTTCCCGGGCTCAGTCAGCTGGATGCCTGGGCCACCGACGCCGGATTCGCCGCGGGCTGGATGTTGGTGCGCGCGATGCCCGAATTCGTCGCCCGCAACGCGTTCGACGCCGGCGCCCTGTTCGCCTCGCGTGGCGGGGGACCCGAGCAGCTGCGCAGGAACTTGGCCCGCGTCATCGGGGTGGCCCCGGCGCAGGTGCCGGCGGAGTTGATGCGGGCCTCGCTGGCGTCCTATGCCCGGTACTGGCGCGAGGCGTTCCGTCTTCCGGCCATGGACCACGCGGCGCTGGCGGCACGGCTGAACGAGACGGCGCGGGGCGGCGACCGCGTCGCGGCGGCGTTGGCGGCCGGCCGCGGGGCGGTGCTGGCGTTGCCGCACAGTGGCAACTGGGATATGGCCGGGGTATGGATGGCCCAGACCTATGGCGGGTTCACCACGGTCGCCGAGCGTCTCAAACCCGAATCGCTCTACCGGCGGTTCCTCGCGTTCCGGGAGAGCCTGGGTTTCGAGGTGCTGCCGTTGTCCGGTGGCCCCCGGCCGCCGTTCGAGGTCCTTGCGGAGCGACTGTCCGCCAACGGGCTGGTGTGTCTGATGGCCGACCGCGACCTTACCCGCAACGGGGTGACGGTCGACTTCTTCGGCGACGTCACGCGGATGCCGGCCGGTGCGGCCAGGCTCGCGATCGAGACCGGCGCGCCGCTGCTACCGGTGCACTGCTGGTTCGACGGCGCGGGCTGGGGTATCGACATCCAGGCTCCGCTGGACTGCCGTGGTCGCGGTGATGTCGCTGAACGGGTTAAAGCGATCACCCAGGCGCTGGCCGACAGGTTCGCCGAGGGCATCGCGGCCTACCCGCAGGACTGGCACATGATGCAGCCACAGTGGATCGCCGACCTTCCCGAATCGCGACGGGCGCGCTTGGGGGAGACCTGATGCGGATCGGCATGGTCTGCCCCTACTCGTTCGATGTACCCGGCGGGGTGCAGGCTCATGTACTGCAGCTGGCGGAGGTGCTGCGCGCCCGCGGACATCACGTCAGCGTGCTGGCACCGGCGTCGCCGGATGTCGTGCTGCCCGACTACGTGGTGTCGGCCGGTAAGGCCGTCGCGATCCCCTATAACGGCTCGGTGGCCCGACTGCAGTTCAGCCCGGCTGCGCACCGCAAAGTCAAGAAATGGTTGGCCAAGGGCGACTTTGATGTGCTGCACCTGCACGAGCCGAACGCCCCCAGTCTGTCGATGCTGGCGCTGAACGTGGCCGAGGGCCCGATCGTGGCGACGTTTCACACCTCGACGACCAAATCGCTGACGCTGAGCGTGGTGCAGGGCCTGCTGCGGCCGATGCAGGAGAAGATCATCGGCCGCATCGCGGTCTCGGATCTGGCCCGGCGCTGGCAGATGGAGGCCCTGGGCTCGGACGCGGTGGAGATCCCCAACGGGGTCGACGTGGCCGCGTTCGCCACGGCGCAGCCGCTGCCTGGTTATCCGCGAGCGGGACGGACGGTGCTGTTTCTGGGCCGCTACGACGAGCCTCGCAAGGGGATGGCGGTGCTGCTGGGGGCACTTCCGGCGCTGGTTGAGCGGCACAACGATGTGCAGGTGTTGATCGTCGGTCGAGGCGATGAGGACGAGTTGCGCCGCAGCGCAGGGAAATTGGCGAGCCATCTGCGATTCTTGGGGCAGGTGGACGACGCCGAGAAGGCGTCGGCCCTGCGCAGCGCCGACGTGTACTGCGCGCCCAACACCGGCGGGGAGAGTTTCGGGATCGTGCTGACCGAGGCGATGGCCGCCGGGACCGCGGTGGTCGCCAGCGACCTCGATGCCTTTCGCCGTGTGCTGGGCGATGGGGAGGCCGGCCGGCTGGTGCCGATCGACGATTCGGCGGCGCTGGCCGCCGCCCTGATCGAGCTACTCGACGTTGATGCGCTGCGGGCGTCGTATGTGGCGGCCGGCGCCGATGCGGTGCGCCGGTTCGACTGGCCGGTGGTCGCCGACCAGATCATCCGGGTGTACGAGACGGTTGCCGGCGTCGGCAGCAAGGTGACGGTGGGCGACTGATGGAGTTGACCGTGGTGGCAACCGTACTGGTGCTGGTCTCGGTGGCGGTGCTGGCCGCCGCGGTGGCCTGGGCATACCAGACCGCCAACCGGCTCAACCGGCTGCACGTGCGCTGCGATTTGTCCTGGCAGGCGCTGGACGCCGCGCTGGCGCGCCGCGCAGTGGTGGCCCGGGCGGTCGCGATCGACGCCTACGTGGACCAGGTGGCCGGTCGGCGACTGGCTGCCCTGGCCGATGTCGCCGAGCGGGCACCGCGTCACGCACGCGAGTCCGCGGAGAACGCGCTGTCGGCCGAGCTGGCGATGGTCGATGCCCAGTCGCTGCCGCACGTGATGGTCGCCGAATTGGCAGACGCCGAGGCGCGAGTGCTGTTGGCCCGCCGGTTCCACAACGACGCGGTTCGTGACACTGTGGCACTGCGTGAACGGCCGTTGGTCCGACTTCTGCACCTCGGTGGAACAGCGCCGATGCCAACGTATTTCGAGATCGTGGAGCGGGCCGGCATGGTCGCCCACGGCGGTCGCGGCGTGCTGGACCCGCGTATCTCGGCGCGGGTGGTGCTGCTTGACGAGGGCGGATCGGTGCTGTTGCTGTGCGGTCACGATCCGGCTCTGCCCGATGATGCGGCCAATCCGGCGCCGCGGTGGTGGTTCACCGTCGGCGGTCAGGTGTTGCCCGACGAGCCGCTCGCCGAGGCGGCGGCCCGCGAACTGGCCGAGGAGACCGGCTTGCGAGTTGACCCGGGTGAGCTGGTCGGACCGATCTGGCGCCGCGACGCCGTGTTCGAGTTCAACGGTGAGCGCATCGAGAGCCAGGAGTTCTTCTTCGCCTACCGCACTGCGCGGTTCGAGCCATCCGGGGCTGGCCGGACCGGGCTGGAGCAGCGCTACCTGCACGGCCATCGCTGGTGCGATGCCGCAGAGATCGCGACCCTGGCCGCCGGCGGTCAGATGGTCTACCCGCTACAACTGGGCGATCGTCTGGCCCAAGCGGCTCGCTCGGCCGACGGCGGCGCCGGAGCTGATCGGAGTCTTCACCGGATTTCCTGACTTGCGCGGCTTAGGCTGAACACGCCTCGGGCGAATCAACCTCGCTACCCAGGGAGCCGCCATGCCAACACATCGCGCTGTTCATGTAGCCGCTGTCGATGCGCCGCTGACTCTTGTCGATGTCGAGACGTCGCAGCCAGGCCCCGGCCAGGTTCGTATCGCCGTTGCCGCGTGCGGTGTCTGCGGCACTGACCACGCCTTCGTCAGCGGTGGCTTTCCCGCCATGACCTGGCCGCTGACCCTCGGCCACGAGATCGCCGGCACGATCGTCGAAATCGGGCCGGGCGTGACGGATTGGCAGCTCGGTGAGCGGGTCGCGGTCGGCTGGTTCGGAGGACACTGCAACCATTGCATTCCTTGCCGCAAAGGCGATTTCATTCACTGCGCCAACGGTCAGGTGCCCAGCTGGCACTACCCGGGCGGCTACGCCGAATCGGTGACGGTTCCGGCCAACGCGTTGGCCCGAATCCCCGACGAGCTGTCCTTCGTCGAAGCCGCTCCCATGGGCTGCGCGGGCGTCACCACCTACCACGCGCTGCGGTCTACCCGGGCGCGACCGGGGGACCGGGTCGCGGTGCTCGGCCTGGGTGGTTTAGGGCACCTGGGCGTGCAGTTCGCCCGGGCGATGGGCTTCGAGACGATCGCGATCGCACGTGGAGAAGGCAAGGAAGCCGATGCGCTCGCCCTCGGTGCCCACCACTACATCGACTCGACCGCCGGCGACGTCGCTGCGGCGATGGCGGCGCTGGGCGGTGCGTCGGTGGTGCTGGCCACTGCGGCCAATTCGCGAGCGATGGCCGACACTCTCGGTGGGCTGGCGCCGCGCGGGGAACTCGTGATCATCGGCGTAACCGGTGACCCGCTGCCGATCGCCCCCGTACAGCTGATCACCCCCGGGCTCAGCGTCACCGGCCACCCGTCGGGCACCGCCCGCGATGTCGAGGAGACCATGGCCTTCGCGGTGCTGTCCGGGGTTCGGGCCCGTATCGAGGAGCGTCCGCTGGCCCAGGCCGCCGAGGCCTACGCCGCCATGGAGCAGGGGCGGGCGCGCTACCGGATGGTCTTGACGACGTGACCATTCCCCGGCGAGCAGACGTAAAATTGCCCTGGTTCGGGTATTTTTAGGCACTTTTGCGTCTGCTCGCGCTCAAGTAACCGTCGCTGGTCCAGCAGCTCTTCGTAGGGGGCTGCCATCAAGTTGTCCGCGCGCTGGCCGCGGCGGACCGCCTCGCGGAAGTACCGGATCTTGCGCCGCGGCGAGGCCGGGATGATGGGTCCGAGCAGTCCGAGGGTGAGTATCTTCAGTCCCAGCCGCGGCGTTCCGACCAGGTCCGCGCGGCGCAGCGGCTATGAGCGGGAAAACGGCTGGCGTCGGCCCACTACACTGAGCGGGTATCGCAGGCCAGCAAGGAGAAGCATTCAGTGGACAGCGCGGCGCAGAACGGTTCGGCACCCGACGGACAAACGGGTACTGCGCGAGTAAAGCGCGGCATGGCCGAGATGCTCAAGGGCGGCGTCATCATGGACGTCGTCACCCCGGACCAGGCCCGCATCGCTGAGGCCGCCGGCGCCGTCGCGGTGATGGCACTGGAGCGGGTGCCCGCCGACATCCGTGCCCAGGGCGGGGTTTCGCGGATGAGCGACCCGGACATGATCGAGGGCATCATCGCCGCGGTCACCATCCCGGTGATGGCTAAGGTGCGAATCGGGCATTTCGTCGAGGCGCAGATCCTGCAGAGCCTCGGAGTGGACTACATCGACGAGTCCGAGGTGCTGACCCCGGCCGACTACACCCACCACATCGACAAGTGGCAATACACCGTGCCATTCGTGTGCGGGGCGACCAATCTGGGCGAGGCGCTGCGCCGGATCACCGAGGGTGCGGCCATGATTCGCTCCAAGGGCGAGGCCGGCACCGGTGACGTCTCCAACGCCACGACCCACATGCGGTCCATCGGCGGCGAGATTCGCCGGCTCACGTCGCTCTCCGAAGACGAATTGTTCGTCGCCGCAAAGGAACTGCAGGCGCCCTACGAGCTGGTCGCAGAGGTGGCCAAGGCCGGGAAGCTGCCGGTGACGCTGTTCACCGCGGGCGGCATCGCCACCCCGGCGGATGCCGCGATGATGATGCAGCTCGGCGCGGAGGGCGTATTCGTCGGTTCCGGTATCTTCAAGTCTGGTGACCCTGCGGCGCGTGCAGCGGCCATCGTCAAGGCCACCACCTTCTACGACGACCCCGACGTGTTGGCCCGGGTGTCGCGCGGGCTGGGCGAAGCGATGGTCGGCATCAATGTGGAGGACATCACGCAACCGCACCGGCTTGCCGAACGCGGTTGGTAGACGCCGCTCGGAGTTCCGTTGTTGGTGGTGCTTGGCCACCTAAGAGCGGCGGCCCATACAGCTTCTTGGAGTATGGTAGCCGCGCTCGCGCCTCCGCGCGGCCCGATGAAAAGTGGGAAAGACTGTTGTCTGTACGCGGCGTTCACAAATTGGTTGTCGCACCGGGGGCACCCTCAGTGGCCTCCTGACGATCCCGGTCACGCTGTCGGACCCGAGCGATTCGCTGGGGCTGGTCACAGACCCCAATGACTTGCCGGTGACCGCCATCGCGAACTTCACTGATGCGAACAAAGTACTGAACGCGGCCACCGGGGCTGACGTTACCCAGCCGGTGAGTTTCAACACCGATGCAGTGCAGTTTCTTGGTCAGCTGCAAACCGCCGAAGACACCATCACCACTCACACCGGCCCAGCGCCGGCTGCCGTTGCCGATACCGGCGCGGTGCCGACCCCGGATCAGGCCGCAGACATATTGAATCGTGTTCTCGACCCGATCTGGATTCGGTGGACAAGTCGGCTGTGGTCACGCTCAGTTAGGGTGCTCGACGGGATCGGTAACCTGAAGACCCAGGCGCGCAGCGATCTTTTTCATGGTGGTGTCGTGCGTCGCCACGGTGACAACCTCGCCGATCAGTAGGGCGGTCGCCAGGTGCAGGGCGTCGAGGGTCCTGATGTGGCGTTCGATCGACTCGGCGACGTTGTGTGTCTCCCGGGTGATGTCCAGCATCCCGACGCGGTCCAGCAGCGGTGCCGCGTCGGAGAGCGGACGGTCGTCGCGGCGCAGCACGCGAACCACCTCGGTGCGAAGGAGTCTGGAGGAGAGGAACGTCGTCGCCGGAGTCTGCATCCAGGATTGGAGGTGCTCGCGTTCGGGAACGTTGAGGATGGTCCGCAGCGCCACCGAGGTGTCCAAGTAGACCAGGGCCGGTGCCACGATTCAGTAGTCCCCACGCATCTCATCCAGCAGGGCGCCGACCTGACCGTCGGTGTAGGACGGCCCGCCCGGGCCGCTCGGCCAGGGCGCGGGCTTAGTGGCGGGTGGGGTGTAGCGACCCTCGCGCTCCAATCGCGCCAACGTGGAATCCTGAGCGCGGACAGCGCTCACCCGCCAGCGCGGCCTACCCCGCTCGGTCACCACGAGGTCATCCGCTTCTGTGACTTGATTGAGCACCGCAGCGGTCCGCTGATTGAGTTCTCGTTTGGTAACTGTCGGCACGCACCTAGTGTACTACCTTTGTCAGACACCACCACCGATATTCTGGTTGAATGCTTGGCACCTCTTCCTTAGCGCCGCTTGCCGAACGCGGCTGGTAGAACTTCTTCGTGGCGATCGAAGAGATCCTCGATCTCGAACAACTCGAGGTCAACATCTATCGCGGGAGCGTGTTCAGCCCGCTTTCCGCGGACAACCAGCGCACCTTCGGCGGGCACGTCGCCGGTCAAGCCCTGGTGTCGGCGGTGCGCACCGTAGATCCGCGTTTCCGGGTCCACTCGCTGCACGGATACTTTCTGCGTCCCGGAGATGCCAAGGCGCCCACGGTGTTTCTGGTGGATCGGGTCCGCGACGGTGGTTCGTTCTGCACGCGGCGCGTCAACGCCATCCAGCACGGCGAAACCATATTCAACATGTCGGCCTCGTTCCAGACCGAACAACAGGGCATCGAGCACCAGGATGTGATGCCCGAGCCACCCGACCCGAAAGACCTGCCCGACATCGCCGCGATGAAGGCCTTCGACGACGAAGGCTTCAAGGCGTTCGCCGAGTGGGATCTGCGCCGGGTGCCTCGTGAGCAGCTGCCGCACGTGCCCGGCAAGGTGGCCGAGCAGCAGGTCTGGTTCCGCCATCGTGACCGGTTGCCCGACGATCCGGTGCTGCACATCTGCGCGCTGGCCTACATGAGCGATCTGACCCTGTTGGGCACTTCCTGGGCTATCCACCCAAGCGAGCGAGACCATCTGCAGGTGGCGTCGCTGGATCATGCGATGTGGTTCTTGCGGCCGTTCCGGGCCGACGAATGGCTGCTCTATGACCAGTCGTCGCCGTCCGCGGGTGCCGGGCGGGCGCTGACCCAGGGCAAGATCTACAACCGATCCGGGGACATGGTGGCCGCCGTCATGCAGGAGGGGCTGACCCGTTATCCGTCCGGATATCAGCCGACCGGCCTGTGAGCGGCTCGCACATCGGCGTGCTCGCACTGCAGGGCGACGTCCGTGAACACCTCGCCGCCCTGAGCGCTGTCGGTGCCGATCCGGTCCCGGTGCGGCGCCGCTGTGAACTGGACGCGGTCGACGCGCTGCTGATTCCCGGGGGAGAGTCCACCACAATCAGTCATCTGCTGCGCGAGCTGGAGCTGGCGGACCCGCTGCGGGCACGGTTGGCAGACGGGATGCCGGCGTACGGTTCCTGCGCGGGAATGATCCTGCTGGCCAGCGAGATCATCGATGCCGGGGCGCAGGGGCGTGCCGCCATTCCGTTGTCCGGCATTGATATGGCCGTGCGGCGCAACGCTTTCGGTCGCCAGGTCGATTCTTTCGAGGGTGACGTCGACTTCGACGGTTTGGACGAACCGGTGCACGCGGTGTTCATCCGGGCGCCGTGGGTAGAGCGGATCGGTGTGGACGTTCAGGTGCTCGCGGAGGCCGCCGGCCATCCGGTTGCGGTGCGGCAAGGGCGCGTGCTGGCCACTTCGTTTCACCCCGAGGTGACCGGCGACCGGCGTATTCACCGGCTCTTCGTCGACATCGTCGCGGGGCAGGCCTGACCGTTGCACCCGCAGCCTGGCCACCAGTTGGGTAACCGGGAATACCGTTGCCGGGATCGGCCAGGCATGATGTCCGCATGGCAGATCTCGCGCGGGGCGGATTTCGCCGCGCTGTAAAACTGGCGAGCCTCCCGGCCGGAGTCGCAGGCCGCGCAGCGCTCGGTGTGGGTAAGCGGATGACCGGCAAGACCAAAGACGAGGTCAACGCCGAGCTTCTGGAGAAGGCCGCCGACGAGATGTTCAAGGTGCTCGGCGAGCTCAAGGGCGGCGCGATGAAGGTCGGCCAGGCGCTGTCGGTGATGGAGGCCGCGATTCCGCCGCAATTCGCCGAGCCATTCCGCGAGGCGTTGGTCAAGCTCCAAAGCGAGGCCCCGCCGCTGCCTGCCGCCAAGGTGCATCGTGTCCTCGACGCCCAGCTCGGCACCAAATGGCGAGAGCGTTTCGCGTCCTTCGACGACACCCCCGCTGCCTCGGCGAGCATCGGGCAGGTGCACCGTGCGGTCTGGAAGGACGGCCGCGACGTCGCGGTGAAGATCCAATATCCCGGTGCCGACGAAGCGCTGCGCGCCGACCTCAAGCTGATTCAGCGGTTCAACTGGGTGGCCAAGCAGGTCGTTCCCGGCGCAGATGTCGACCGGCTGGTGTCGGAGATCAACGACACCCTGGAAGCCGAACTCGAATACCGCCAGGAGGCCGACAATCAGCGGGCCTTCGCCAAGGCCTTCGCCGGGGACTCGAAATTCTTCGTGCCGGCGGTGATCGCCAGCGCGCCCAAAGTCATCGTCTCGGAGTGGATCGAGGGCCGGCGCCTGTCGGAAATCATCAACAGTGGCACCAAACAGGAGCGAGACTCCGCCTGCGCCCTGCTGCTGGAGTTCACCTTGAGCTCACCGGCGCGGGTCGGGCTGGTGCACGCCGACCCGCACCCGGGCAACTTCATGATGCTGCCCGACGGCCGGCTGGGCGTGATCGACTTCGGCGCGGTGGCCGAACATCCCGAGGGCATCCCCCCGGGCTTCGCCGAACTGCTGTGCTGGGCGCGTGACGAGCAGTGGGACGAGGCGATCCGGCTGCTCAAGCAACTGGGATTCATGCCCAGCGACTATGACCTGAGTGCCGAGCAGCTGGTGGAGTACATCCAGCCGCTGTGGCCCTACATCGACCCGCTGCGCTCGGGGGAGTTCCACTTCACCCGCAAGTGGTTCCAGAAGTCTGCGCTGGTCACCACCGATCCGATGGCGGAAGGCTTCGCCGATCGCTTCAAGATGGCTCGCCGGCTGACCATTCCGGCTGGTTACGTCATGTTGCTGCGCACGCTGGGCGGCCTGCTGGGCGTCGCGGTGCAGCTGGACGCGCACGTCGACTACGCCGCGCTGATCGAGCGCTGGGCGCCCGGGTTCTTCCCGCCCGGGCAGCCCCCGGCACGCAACCAGGACTGACACGTAGAATCGTCGGGCAAAGTTTTGATGCAACAGTGAGGTAGGGCAACCGATGAGCGGCCATTCCAAGTGGGCTACCACGAAGCACAAGAAGGCCGTCATTGACGCTCGTCGTGGCAAGAACTTTGCGCGGTTGATCAAGAATATCGAGGTCGCGGCGCGGGTTGGCGGTGGTGATCCGTCGGGCAATCCGACGTTGTATGACGCCATTCAGAAGGCGAAGAAGAGCTCGGTTCCCAACGACAATATTGAGCGGGCTCGTAAGCGTGGTGCTGGTGAGGAAGCCGGCGGGGCTGATTATCAGACCATCACCTACGAGGGTTACGGGCCCAACGGCGTGGCGGTGCTCATCGAGTGCCTGACCGACAACCGCAATCGGGCTGCCAGCGAGGTGCGGGTGGCGATGACCCGCAATGGCGGCCAGATGGCTGACCCGGGCTCGGTTGCCTATCTGTTCAGTCGCAAGGGCATGGTCATGCTGGATAAGAATGGGTTGACTGAGGATGACGTGTTGGTGGCGGTGT
>Ga0153956_1000869_pt1 | contig 30595 bp, 25 predicted proteins | sample TSFL040MetaG_FD_104704 | JGI IMG/M metagenome (GOLD analysis project Ga0153956, IMG submission 104704) | Attine ant fungus gardens microbial communities from Florida, USA - TSFL040 MetaG | ecosystem: Host-associated > Fungi > Mycelium > Unclassified | place: USA: Florida, Wekiwa Springs... | reverse complement strand
TTTCTCCAGGGTGACCAAGTAGCATTTGCCCGCTGCCTCCATATGAGAGTCCAAAGGGCATGCTTTCCTGGCTCGCGAATTCGCTCCTGTCCCTGGAGAAAAAATCCGCCCCGACACCTCAGGCTTCGGTTCGAGATGAAATTTATTGGTGCGGAGCATTGATTGACCGCACCGGGTATTTCACAAAATGGCAAAAGGCTGGGTTCAGGCCGGCCGGAAACCGAGTTGCTTGCGGAAAAATTGCCGTGCCGCCGGCGCGCTGAAGTTGTCGTGGTCTTCGCCGTAGTAGGTTTTTCCGTCGCACTGCCATTCGGTCAGGCAGTTGATCGTGAACATGTTCGGATTGATGAAAAATCCGAACTGGTTCAGGCAGCGTCCCTCGATGTGCAGCTCGCGGCCGAGTTCATCCGCGCCCGTGATCAGCACGCGCGCGGGAAAGCCGCTATCGGCGCTGCGCTCGACGACTTCGCGGCGCGCATGGACGATTTTCGCCCACTGGCCGTCGCGTTGGTAATGGCCGTGAATCGCGACGTCGCCCTTGCCGTCCTCTTTGTCCCAGGTGATGAAATGAAAGCTGTCGGTGGCCGACGCGGAGCCGTAGGCATAGCCGCCGCGCGCGGTGCCGCCCTTGACCTGCGCTTGTCCGAATTGCGGGCGCCGTCCCCAGGTGCGGTCGCGAAAGCCGTAGTAATCGACTTCGATGCGCTCGCCGTGCAGCACGATATGCCCTTCATAGTGCCCCGGCTGGTCGAGGTGCGAACGACCGAGATAATGCGGCGCGTTGCTGGCGGTGAAGGTCACGTCGACAAGAATTTCGTTGCCCTCGTCGGGATCTTCGTAACCCAGGTGGTAGCAGGTGAGCGGATTCAGGCAGCGGATGCTGAGATTGTTGGGCAATTTGATATCGGACAATTGCTGCTGCGGCAGCGGCAGATGCCAGAAATTCTTGTAGTAAACGATGTTGTGATCGTGCGCGCCCTGGTCGTTCCACACGAATACGCCGGCGGCGGCCACGTGCTGGTTGGCGCGGAAAAACGGATACAGCTGCACCGACAATTTGCGCTCGGGAATCGAAAAACACCACCACGATGTTTCCGTCCAGTAAGGACTGTCGCTGCTGGGAACGTGGAAGTTGTCGTCGGGATGTAGTTCGGAAATCATGGCAGAACGTCCTTCTCAAACAGGGGAGCGATAAACGGCGTGATCGGGTTGGCGGCGGCCAGGGTTTTCTCCGCGGCGATTTTTCCGCGGCGGCGCAGCAGCGTCAGAATGCGATGGTAGATAATCGCCAGCCGCACCAGGCCGAAGCGCCACCACCACAACGGCGCCTGCAATTCGCGGCCGCTCAATGTCTGGTAACGATCCAGCGTGCGCGCGGCGTCGGGCAGCGACGACAGGCGCGTCGCGCCGCCCACCGCCCACAGGCTCCAGTCCAGCATCAGCCAGTGCGTCACATCCTCTTCCGGCACGGATAATCCGCACAGTTCCCAATCGAGCAGCGCGCTCACGCGCCCGCTGTCGACCATGCAGTTGCTGAGCTTGGCGTCGCCCCAATGCACGCGCAGGGGCTGCGGCGCGGGACAGGTGCGCTCCAGCTCGTCGAAAGCATCGAGGACAATCCGCAAGGGCTCGGGATCGGCCCAGTCGAGGAATTCGCGCCACTGGCGCAGGCGCGTGCGCCCGGCATCGGCCTGCGCCGGCATGCCCCAGGGCGTGTCCTGCAGGAAAGCGAAACCGTCGGCCCGCACGTCGAGCGCGTGCAGTTTCGCCATCGCTTCGATGCCGCTCCACCAGATTTGCGTTTGTTCCGGCGCGGACAGATCGGCGAACCAGCCTTCGCGGTGATACGGCGGCCGGTCGGTGGGCGCCTGCCCGGCGACGCGATCCATCACATAAAACGGCACGCCCAACACCGAGCAGTCCATTTCGAACCAGCGCACCGGCGCGACCGGCACGGACGAAGTCGCCCGCACCTGTTGTTGCGCGCGCGCCATGCTGGCGAAATCGTAACGCGCGAACAGCCCTTCGCCCTGCGGCGCGGCCTGCAATACCAGATCGGTTTCGGTATCGCGCCAGCGCGCCCTGAACAGCACGGTCTGGTTGGAGAACCCCGTGCCCGTCGGCGCGATCAGATTGCTCACCGTCACCGGCTCGCCATCGAGCCGCGTCGGCAGCCAGCGCTCCAGCGCCGCGATGATCTGCTCGGGTTGCAGACGATGCGCGCGCGCCGCGCCGTTTTTATTTTCGCTCATCTTTGTTTTTGCTCATCAAACGGTCCAGCCGCGTATCGCATCGATCACGCAGGCTTTATTCAACGTGTCGCGTATTGTTCGCGCAGCACGCGTTTCAGTATTTTGCCGGACACCGTGCGCGGGAAATCGTCGACAAACTCGCAGCGCCTGGGCACTTTATATCCGGCCAGCGCGGCGCGGCACCAGACGGCGACCGCGTCGGCGTCGACCGATTCGTCCGACCGCCTCAGCACCGCCACCACGGTCTCGCCCCACTCCGGATCGGCAATGCCGATCACCGAGGATTCGATGATGCCCGGCATTTTGTCCAGCACGCGCTCCACTTCGGCGGGATACACATTGAGCCCGCCGGTGATGATCATGTCCTTCTTGCGCCCGACGATGTAGTGAAAGCCGTCCGCGTCGCACATCGCGAGATCGCCGGTTTTCAGCCAGCCGTCGTCGGTGAAGGTTTCCGCGGTGGCCTGCGGCCGTTTCCAGTATTCGCGAAACACCAGCGGGCCGAGCAGTTGCAACTCTCCGACCTCGCCCGCGCCGCAAGGCGCGCCGGCTTCATCGACGACGCGCACCGCGTTGCTGAATCCGGCGCGACCGATCGAGCCGGCCTTGTCGACGGCGAATTCCGGCGCGAGATAAAGATTGGAACCGCCGGTGCCTTCGGTGAGGCCGAAGCCCTGCATCAGATCGACTTCGCGCTGACGGAACGCTTCGATCAACGGCACCGGCACCGCGCTGCCGCCGGATTGAATGCCGCGCAGCGCGCCCAGGTCGGTGTCGTCCCAGGCCGGATCGTCGCGCATGCGCTGCAACATCTGCGGCACCGCGATCAGCCAGCTGATGCGATGGCGTTCGAGCAACGCCAGCGCCTCGCCGGCGTCGAACGCCTCCATCAACACCATCTGCGCGCCCGCGCAGAACACGTGCATGCTCGCCGCCATCAGGCCGCCGGTAAAACACAGCGGCAGGGTGATGAGGTGGCGATCGGCACCGGTCAGGCGGAAATCCGTCATCCACATGTGCGCGGACGCGATCACGTTGCCGTGGGTGATGACCGCGCCCTTGGGCAGGCCGGTGGTGCCGGAGGTATAGAGAATCAGCGCGGCGTCGTCGACGCTGGCCTGGCAGATCGCAACGGCCGGCGCCGACGGCGCGACGTTCGGCTCGGCGCCGAGAATGATGCGCGCCACATCGGGCGCCAGCGCATCCGCCACCGCCTGCATTTGCGGCAGGCCCGGCGAGCGCTCGCTGAAAAAGACCCGGGGTTCGGCGTCGCCGAGGATGTCGTTGAGTTCGACGGCGGCGAGGCGTGTGTTCAGCGGCACGAAGGTCGCGCCCAGCACCTGGCAGGCCCAGAACACTTCGTAGTATTCGACGCGGTTGAGCAGCAGGCAGGCGACACGGTCGCCCCGGCCCGCGCCTTGGCGCGCCAGTTCGGCCGCGCGCGCGTTGACGTTGTCTTGCAATTGCGCCCAGCTGATGCGGCGCTCGTTGCTGACGATGGCGATCGCATCGGGCCGTTGCCGCGCCCAATGGGGAATCCAGCTTGCTAATGTGCTTATCATGGGGTACCGCTTCTTATGTTTTTTTATGTCGCTAAAGGCGATATCTTGCCGCGTATCGGTTGTAAGACGCAACTGTTAGAATTGTCTTGCGCAAGTAGGGTTGCCTTGCGCAAGTGTAGAGTTGCCTTGCGCAAGTAGAGTTATCTTGCGCAAGTAGAGTTGTCTAACGCGGGCATCCCGGAAATACTATCGGAACGCGCCCCGCGCAACCAGCGATCCACCCCCCTAAAAATAATCGAACGGGAACCACCAACGATCATGTCCACCTCTTCCTCCTCCTCGGGCGACGCGAGCGCGCGCAATGTCCTGCAGATTTTCCATATCAACATCAATTGCAGCGATTTCGAGCGCTCGCTGGCCTTTTACCAGCTGCTGGGCTTTCGCCAGATCGTCGATTTCGAGGAAACGACGCCCGCCGGCCGCCGCACTTTCGGCGCCAAGGGTCTGGGACCGGTACTGAACCTGCCGGGCGATTGCGACGGCCGCGCCTGCCTGCTGGCGCTGGGCGACGATCCGCGCGCCACCCGCCTCGACCTGATCGAATGGAAGCAGCCGCGCACCACTTCGCCGGGGCCGCGCGGCATGGCGCAGACCGGCGTCGCCCGCATCTGCCTGAAGGTGCGCGACTGCCAGGCCCTCTACGAGCGTTTGCTGGCGGAAGGCCACGTGGTGTACAGCCCGCCGACGCTGATCGAGCTGGTCGGCTCGCACGAATACGTTTTCTGCTGCGAAGACCCGGACGGCGTGGTCATCGAATTCATGCAATTCGTGCGGTCGTAAATTGACCAGCCCGTCAGATCACCGACAGCGACAATCCGCCATCGACGGTGATGACCGATCCCGTCATGTACTGCGAGGCCGATGAAGACAGCAGCAGGATCACGCCGTCGAGGTCGTGCAGCTGTCCCACGCGGCGCTGGGGAATGCGTTTGAGCAGGGCCTTGCCCGCGTCGGAATCCAGGTAATCGGCGGCGATATCGGTGCGGTAGTAGCCGGGCGCGATGGCGTTGACGCGAATGCCGTAGCGCGCCCACTCCAGCGCCAGGGCGCGGGTGAGATGCAGCAACCCGGCCTTGGCGGCCGCGTACGAACCGGTGCCCTTCTGCACGCAACTGCCCAGCACCGAAGCGATGTTGACGATGGAGCCGCCGGCGCCGTGGCCGATCATCTGCCGCGCCGCGGCGCGCGCCACCAGCCACGCGCCCTTGAGATTGACATCCATGACCTGGTCCCACAGCGAGGCTTCCAGGTCGAGCAGCATCGGCCCGGACGGCGCGCCGGCATTGTTGATCAGCACCGCCAGCGGTCCGAGCGCGGCGATGCGCGCAAAACCCTGTTCGATGCTGGCTTCGTCGGCGATGTCCATGACCACGCAATGCGCCTCGCCGCCGCTCTCGCGAATCGCGCGCGCGGCGTCTTCGAGTTTATCCGCGCGCCGCGCGCACAACACCACGCGCGCGCCGCGCGCGGCCAGTTGTTCGGCGAACTGGCGCCCCAATCCGGTGCCGCCGCCGGTGATCGCCACCAGCCGTCCCGCAACGTCGAACATGTCGTTATTCATCGTTAAACCTGACCTCGATTGCATTTAACTTGCAACAATAAAATCCGTTGACTTTCAAAAATAAAATCGGCGCGCGCGGTCCGCGAACCCTTCTCGTGTTCCCGGATTGCGAAAAAACGCGAAAATCGAAAACCGTTCAGAACCACTCCGGCCGCATGTGCAGCGTGGTTTCGTCCAGGCTCGCCAGCAGTTCGAGCTGCGCCGCGACGCGCGGTAATTCCCAGCGAAAAAAGTAATGGCCGGCGCGGCGTTTGCCGGCGTAGAAATCGCCGCTCTTGTCCGCCGCCAGCATCTGTTCGAGCCAGATCCACGCCAGCACCGCGTGCCCCATCGCCTCCAGATACAAGGACGCATTGGCCAGCGCGCGCGTCGGATTGTCCGCCGCGTGCAGGATCGCGGTTACCGTTTCGATGCGCGCGAACACCGCCGCCAAGGCCGCCGCGTGTTCGCGCAAGGCCGCGTCGCTCTGCGCGCGCGCCACGGTCGCCGCCACCGTTTCCAGCAGAATCGCCAGCGCCGCGCCATCCGCCATCGTCACCTTGCGGCCCAGCAGATCGATGGCCTGGATGCCATGCGTGCCTTCGTGAATGGGATTGAGGCGATTGTCGCGATAGAACTGCTCGACGTTGTAATCGCGGGTATAACCGTAGCCGCCGTGAATCTGGATCGCATGGGAAATCGCTTCCTGGCACCACTGCGCGGGCCAGCTCTTGGCGACCGGCGTCAGCAATTCCAGCAGCAGATGCGCGCGCCGGCGTTCGTCGTCCCGCGGCGCGCTTTTTTCCAGATCGACCAGCCGCGCGCAATACAGATTCAGCGCCAGCGCGCCTTCGACGCAGGCTTTTTGCGCCAGCAGCATGCGCTTGATATCGGCGTGCTCGATCAGCGCCACCTGTGGCGCGCGCGCGTCCTTGCCGTCGGGCAAACGCCCCTGCAAACGCGTGCGCGCGTAATCCAGCGAATGCAGGTACGCGGTGTAACCCAGCGCCGCCGCGCACAGGCCCATGCCGATGCGCGCCTCGTTCATCATGTGGAACATGCAGGCCAGCCCGCGATGCATTTCGCCGACCAGATAACCCACCGCGCCGCCGCGCCCGCCCGGCGTGAATTTGCCTTCGCCGAAATTCAGCAGGCAATTGGTGATGCCGCGAAATCCCAGCTTGTGATTGAGGCCGGCCAGCACCACATCGTTGCGCTCGCCGCGCGAGCCGTCTTCGTTCACCAGGTATTTCGGCACCAGGAACAATGAAATGCCCTTCACGCCCGGCGGCGCATCCGGCGTGCGCGCCAGCACCAGATGCACGATATTGTCGGAGAGCTCATGCTCGCCGCCGGAAATCCACATTTTGTTGCCGGACAATCGGTAACTGCCGTCGCCCTGCGGCTCGGCGCGCGTGCGGATATCCGACAGCGAGGAACCGGCCTGCGGCTCCGACAGGCACATCGTGCCGAAACTGGCGCCGCTCAACATGGGCTTGGCGAAGTGCTCGATCTGCCAGGGCGAGCCGTGCGCCAACAGCAGATTGGCGTTGGCCATGGTGAGAAACGCGAACGAGCTGGTCGCCACGTTCGCCGCGTTGAACCAGGCGAGTCCCGCCTGCTGCACCGCCATCGGCAACTGCATGCCGCCCACGCTCTCCGGCATGCCCGCGGCCATCAAGCCGGCGTCGCAAAAAGTTTTCAGCGCGGCGCCGGTCTCCGCGATCATGTGCACGCGCTCGCCATCGAAATGCGGCTCGTTCCGGTCGCCTTTTTTATTGTGCGTCGCGAATTCGTCGGTGGCGATACGCTCGCACAGATCGAGCACCGCATCGAAAGTTTCGCGGCTGTGATGGGCGAAACGGGGGCTTGCGGTCAGCCGCTCGACATCCAGCCATTCGTACAGCAGGAAATCGAGATCGCGGCGCGCCATGATCAAAGAGGTCATCGCTCACTCCTGAAACATCGAGCGGCCATGGTGGGGTGCGGGCGCGCAAAAAACCAATTTACTTGCGCAATGACAGGGTGTTCATCGCATCAATGATGGCTCGGGTTGCGCGGGAAAAATCCGCGGAAAACGCAACCGAAGTTGCGCGAGCAAAATGCTGGGAAATGTGGCGCGCTCACATCACCTCGCCGCCGGCCACCGCGATGGCCTGGCCGGTCATCGCTTCGCTGCCCGGCAGGCACAACCACAACACCGCGTTGGCGACTTCCTCGGGCTTGACCAGACGCCCCTGCGGATTGGCGCGAGTGAATTCGCCGAGCGCCTGCCGCGCGTCGCGGCCGGTTTTTTCGCCGAGCACGCGCACCGCGTCGCCGATGATGTCGGTGTCGGTGTAACCCGGGCACACCGCGTTCACCGTGACGCCGGTGGTGGCGGCCTCCAGCGCCACCGCGCGGGTCAGGCCGAGCACCGCGTGCTTGGCCGCGCAATACGCGCTGACATAGGAATAACCTTTCAACGCGGCGGTGCTGGCGATATTGACGATGCGGCCCCAGCCGCGCGCGCGCATGCCCGGATAAACCTGCGCCATGCAGGCGAACACCGCGTCGACGTTCAACGCCATCGCGGCCGACCAGTGCGCGCGATCGGCCTTGTGAAACGGCAGCGTTTCGACGCGCCCGGCATTGTTCACCAGGATATCGACGGGTCCGAATTCGCGACCGGCCCGCGCCAGCATCTCCGGCACGCTGTCGAGCCGCGTCAGATCGCAGGCAAGCGCCTGTGCCCGCGGCAGGCGTTGCGCCTGCCCTTGCAAAACGCCGAGGCGCCGCCCGACCAGCGTCACCTGCGCGCCGTGCTCACCCAAAGCCCGCGCGATCGCCGCGCCGATGCCGGTGCCGCCGCCGGTCACCAGCGCGTGCCTGCCTTGCAGCGCCGCCTCAGCCATGCCAGTGCACCGTGAATTCGGCCGGGTCCGTATCCGCCGCTTTTTTCTGCGCCTGCGCGGTGCCGAGATATAAAAATCCCACGATCTGCTCGCCCTCCTCCAGGCCCAGCCGCAAATGGACGCGTGGGTCGTAGGCGACGCCGCCGGTGCGCCAGATGCCGGCGAAACCCTGCGCGTGCGCCGCCACCAACATCAACTGCGCCGCCGCGCCCGCCGACAACAATTGCTCGATGGCCGGCACTTTCGGATGTTCGCGCACGCGCGCCACCACCACCACGATCAGCGGCGCACGCAATGCCTTGGCCGCGATCTCGGCCTGTTTTTCCGCGGAAACCTGCGGATCGGCGGCGAGCGCAGCATCGGCGAATACCTGTCCCAGGCGCGCGCGGTCCTCGCCGTCGATAATCAGGAAACGCCACGGCCGCAGACGCTGATGGTCGCTCGCGCGCAGCGCCGCCCGCAGCAGATTGTCCAGTGCCTCGCCGCGCGGCGCCGGCTCGGCCAGCTTGCCGATCGAACCGCGACTGTGCAGGGCTTCCAACGCATTCATACGCTTACCTCTCAAGACCGCCGCCGTTGGCGATTCAATGATGAAAAACCGGTTTGCCCGCCGACTGCGCGTCCCGCGGCAGGCGAATGAACCAGGCGATCAGTCCCGCCAGCGGAAACACCCAGAACGTGAGCTGGAAAATCAGGTGATAACTGCCGGTGCGATCGTGAATGAAACCGCCGAGCGGACCGGGAATCGCGATCAGCGCCAGCAGCAACACGCCGATGAAGCCCATCACGCGCCCGAACACCCGCGGCCCGAAACATTTGGCGATGGCCGCGTTCATCACCGGCGCGGCGCCGCCGACGCCAAAGCCCATCAAGCCGACGCCGACCAGGAACACCGCGTAAGAAGTATCCGACAACAGCAGCCCCCAGGACGCCGCGTCCAGGAAAGCCACCGCGCAAAACACGCGGCCGACATGGAACAGGTCGGTGAGATAGCCGAAGAAAATTTTTCCGGCGACGCCGGTGATGGCGAACAGCGCGAGCACGAACGACGCCGAGGCCGAATCGATGCCCAGCTCGGCGGCGTAGGGAATGAAATGCACCGACAACAACACGCCCGCGAACATCACCAGCGACGTGCAGGCGGTGATGCGCCAGAAATTCGCGTCGCGCAATAAATCCAATAAGCGGAACGCGTCCGGCACTGAAGTTTTTTTACCGGACTTTTCCGCGAGCGGCGCATCGCCCTCGGGCTCGACGCCGTCCGGATGCTGGCCGATATCGCGCGGCGCGTTGACGATCACCGGCCGCACCACCAACAGCGCGATCGAGGCGATGCCCACGGCGATCGCCAGCAGGCTGCCGCGCCAGCCGATGTGCTCGATCAGGCGCGCGGTGATCACCGGCATGACGACGCCGCCCAGGGACGTGCCCATCAGCGAAATGCCCAGCGCGCGGCCGCGATAGCGCTCGAACCAGTTGGCGATGATGGTGGAGGAAGCCAGCGCGCCCATCATGCTGGAACCGGAGGCGATGAACAGCACCAGCACCAGCGCCATCTGCCAGAGCGCGACCGCGCGCGACAACAAGGCGAAGCCGACCGCCATCAACAGGCCGCCGAGCACCATGATGTTGCGTTTGTTGCCGCGGTCCACCCAGCGCCCGAGCAAGGGCGAATACACGCCCATCGCCAGCAGGAACAACGCCATGCCGCTGCCCATGCTCATGCGCGACGCGCCGAATTCCGCGCCGATGGGAATCATGAACAGGCTGTAGATGTAATTGGTGCAACCGATGGTCAAGGCCTGGGTCAACACCGTGACCGCCAGGATATACCAGCCGCGAAACGGCCCATGTTGCCCGGGAATTGCCGATTTCTTTGCCGTGAGCTCCACTGACATTCTGCACCTCGTCGATGTCATAACGCGCGGCTTCGTCCGGTGCCGATTCCATTCAGCCGTTCGCCGCGCGCCAACCGGAAAAAGAAAGGCGCGAACACCCCGGTTCAAAGGTGTTCGCGCAAGCTCGGAGAAAAACCCTCAGGCCCGCGTCAGCGCGAACCGCCGAAATTGTACTTGACGGTCACGCCGACGGTTCGCGGTTCGTTCGGGCGCGCCAGCTCGTAGGTCGTCGATGCCGCGAGGAACTCCGGCGGCATCGTCTGCGCCTCCTTGTCGAAGAGGTTCTTGACCCAGATGCTCGCGTCCCAGGTCTTGTCCTTGTCGCGTACGCCGAGATAGAGGTTGGTCGTCGCAAAGCCGCCGACGCGGCTGTCGGCCAAGGTGTCGTCCGTGCGGAAGCTCTGGTACTTCAGCAGCACGTTGGCGTAGGCGTCGACAGCGCCCAGCGGCAAGGTATAGGACGAGTTCGCGGTCATCGACCAGTTCGGCTCGGTGCCAGCGCGGCCGCTGCTGCTGCACAGAGAGATCACGCCGACCGCATTGGTCGCCGACGCCGCATTGGTGCACGGAATCTGGCCGTTATCGTATTTCGCGTCGACATAGCTGATGTTCGAGCCGACCTGCCAGTTGTCCGTGATCAGGCCGTCGACTTCCAGCTCGGCGCCGCGAATGACCGTATCGGCGTTGTAGACGACGCGGATGGTGGTCGACTGCGTCGCCGACGTGTTGACCCTGACGTTCGGCGAGCGATACAGGCCGTTGCTCACCTCCTGGTAGAACACGTCCGCATTGACACGCAGCCGGTTGTCGAACCACGCCGATTTCACGCCGACCTCGAGACCCTGGCTCTTCTCGGAGTCGTACACCAGGAATTGCGGCTGCACGCCCGCCGTCGTACTCGGCGTCACGCCGCCGGGACGAAAGCTGGAATCGTACGACGCATAGGCCATCAGGTCCGGCGAGAACGTGTACGAATATTTCAGCGAGCTGGTCAGCGCCTCGGCATCGGCATCGTGGGCCTGCGAATCCGGTACCGCGACGCTCGTCGCGATCAGGTGGCCGTTGGGATAATGCAGGACATTGTGCGCGGTCGCGGTTCCGTTCAGCAAAATGGTGTTGGTCACCTGCGCGTTGTACTGATTGACCTTCTGCCAACGCAATCCCGCCTCGATCTGGCTGGCGTCGGTGATCTGGAATTTGTGGTGGGTGAAGATCGCATAGGTTTCACCGTGCGAAGGCACATCGGTGGTCGAGCCCAGCAGGCCGAGCGCCGGATTGTTGCTCTCCGTCAACACCACGGCCCGGCTCTTGTCGCTCTTGTAGTAGAGGCCCAGCAGCGACTCCCACCAGTCCGTGACCTGGGTCGTCAAGCGCACCTCCTGCGTGAAACGCTCGCCGGTCACGACGATCGGGTTCAGCGAGGACGGAGTGAAGGTCGCCGGGTTGCCCGCGGGTTGCGAATTGCCCGGGTCGTTGTCGTACAGCGACGGCAGCGAGCTGTTGAAGTAGCCGGTATCCCACGCGATCTGGTTGCGACCGAGATCCCATCCGAGATTGAGCGCCGCCAGCTGATCGCGCACGTTGTAGTAGCCGTCGTACTTCCCGATCGCTTTGCGATCGGAAGCGCGCAAGGCGGGATTGGCGCCCTGCGCCGGCCCTTCGACAACCTCGCCGGAGTCGGAAAATTTCTCGAGATATTCGTAGGCCAGCTTCGCGCTGAACACATCGCCCGGCTCGTACAGCAGGGAGAAGCGGCCGCCGCGGATCTTCGCTTTCTCGTCGCGGCCGGTGGTGATGTCTCTGCGCGCGTTGAGCGGATTGTCATCGTAGAAGCCCGCGATGCGCATAGCCAGCTCGTTCTCGATGATCGGGATGTCGATGCCGAAGTCGGTGCTGCTGCCGCCGATATTCGTCAGCGACTGCTCGATATTGGCTCTGAACCCATTCAGGTACGGCATGCGCGTGTGGATCTGGATCGCGCCGGCCGGCGAGGTCGCCCCCTGCAGCGTGCCCTGCGGGCCGCGCACCACTTCGATGCGATCGATATCGAACTGGCGCTGGAACGCCATCATGCTGGAGATGTTTATATTGTTCCAATACACACCCACGCCGTCGGCGAAACCGCCGTCCGGGTTGGTCTGGATGCCGCGCATGTTGAGCGAAGCGCGACGGCCGCTGGACATGTCGAAGCTGACGCCGGCCGTCACCTGGCCGAGATCCTTGAACTGGGTCAGCACCATCCTGTCGAGCAGATCGCCGGACACCGCGTTGATCGTGCTCGGGACATCTTGCAGGCGCTCCTCGCTTTTCTGGGCGGTGACGATCACCTGCTCCAGCTGAACCGCCTTTTTCTCCTCGGACCAGGCGCTCTGGGCGCAGGACGAAAAACTGACGACCGCGATCGCGGCCGCCAAGGCCTTGCGCTGTACTTGCACTGTTTGCATCGATGTTCTCCTGGGGCGGACAACCCGCTATTTATTAAAATTATTGGTTCTAGGTTGGCGCCGTCCCTGGGCGCCCGCATCCTGTCGTAGTCGGCAATACAACGTGGAAACCATTCCCGTTTATTGCCTGCCGATAAACTCCCGTCTCCCCGCTCCGGCGTTCGCGCGGGGCGCTACCATGAATACTTTCCAAAAAATCGGAAGCCGCTTCGTCCATGTGGCGACTGCCGGTCACCGAGCTCAGAACACCGGCAAATCCGGATTTCTTCTTTGCAGAATGCTGTCGCAGCGTTCGCGCACGCGCGCGTCCTGGGATTCGCTCGGCGGCATGATCCAGAAGCGGTCGTTGCGGATTCCCTCCAGGGTGTACGCGGCGACTTCGGCGGGCTCGGTCAATTGCACCTTGCCCACCATTTTCGCCAGTTGCCCCATGTCCACCGGATCGGGAACCACGGTATCGGCATCGCTGAATTCGCCCGGGCGCGCCAACGCGGAATTCAGCAGATTGGTGTTGACCAGATGCGGGCCGGGAAACATCACCGACGCTTTCAGCTTCAGGCCGTCCATCAGGAAGTGGTAGTGCAGCACTTCCGTGATGCTGGTGACCGCCGCCTTCGACGAAGCGTAAATCGGCGAGCTGGACAGCGAAGTCAATCCGCCGTTGCCGGACGAGGTGTTGACCACATGGCCCTCCTCGCCCGCCGCGATCATGCGCGGCACGAACGCGCGGATGCCGTTGACCACGCCGGTGACATGCACCGCGTACAACCACTGCCAGTCGCTGTGCGGCTGCGTCCACAGGCGCTGCTCGCGCTCCTTGAGGCTGATGCCGGCGTTGTTGCACAGCACGTGCACATTGCCGAACGCGGAGAACGCGAGCTCGGCCAGTTCGTCGACCGATGCCTGGCGCGTCACGTCGGTGCGCACGCCGATGGCCTCGGCGCCCTGCGCGCGCAACTGCGCGACATAATCGGTCAGCGCCGCCTGGTTGATGTCCGACACCACCACGCGCATGCCCTGGCGCGCGAACAGATCGCACAGGGCGCGGCCGACGCCGCTGGCGCCGCCGGTGACTACCGCTGTTTTTCCGGCGAAATCACGCATGCGCGGCCACTCGCTCCGAAGCCAGCGCGATTTCCAGCGGCACGTCCACCGGATCGTCGTAACGCTGGTTGATGAACGGCGCGATCCACTCGCCGGGAATGCTGCGCAGGATTTTGCCGCTGTTGACGGTGCCGCCGTTGGTGAACACCATGCTGACGATACGCTTCACCGGCACATCGACGATCGGATCGAATTTGGATTCGCGCAGGATGATTTCCGGATCGTGCACCACCTGCACATCGGTGAAGTTGCGGCGCCAGTCGAGCTGGGTCAGGAACACCTCGCCGTCGAAGCTGTCGTCGCGCGCCACCGACGGCAGCGCCTTGATGCAGAACATGTGCTCGGTGAAGGTTTTCGGCCCCATCGATTCGCCGATGCGGCCGCGCACTTCGATGAAATCGACGCCGTGGCGGTTCACTTTCGCGGCCACGCGCCGGTCGTCGCCCACCTTGAATTCGGTCTGCGCGATTTTCTTCGGCTCGCCGTACACTTCGCGGCCGCCGATCACGATGAAATCGTTTTCCATCGGCATCGCCAGCACGTAGAAGCCCTCGGTGCCTTCATAGCGGCAGCTGACGCCCACGGTGGCGGCGCCGATTTCGACGGTGCGCGATTCGCTCAGGAACAGTTCGACCTTGGAAAACTGCACGAAGATTTCCGGGCTGGAACCCGGTTGCAACGGCTTGGGCAGCAGCGCGGCGTGGATTTCCGGCTCGGTTTCATAGATCGCGCGCAGGCCGCGCACGTTCGCCGGGAACTGGTCGCTGGGCTGTTCCGTGGAATTTTTCTTGGACATGTCGCGCACATAGCGTAGGCGGGCCATGATGTCTCTCCTGCTTCGGGATGGGTTCGCAGCGTCATGCCGGCGCCTCAGCGCGCGGCTTCCGCCTCGTAGTCCTGCACGTAGAATTGCGAGAAATATTTGCGATAGCGCATGATCTGGCCGTCGCCGTCGCAGAGAATCGGATTCTTGCGATAGATTTTCCGGTTCCAGATCGGTATGTCGCCCTCGATGCCGGTCTGGCCGCGAATCAAGGCGATGGTGGCCTGCACGGCCTGGAACATCGGCGAATCCTCGGCCATGCGCTTGTGCGAAAACGCCATGCGCACTTCGCACAGATCGGACTCGATCGGCGTGACCAGCGTCATCGCCACCAGGTCGACCACGCCGGAGAACCGCGCCAGTTTCTGGCCCGCGCCGTTTTGCAGGGACTCGACGCGGCTGCGCACGATGGATTCCTCGCCGGTCTGCGGATGCACGAATTTGCGCTGGCCGTCGGCGATGGTGATGCGCTGGTGGCCGTTGACCGTGGTATCGCCCTCCGGCACCGCCTCCATCTTGTGAATGTATTTGAAGTGCGCCACATCCACCGCGTTTTCGCTGATTTCCTGCGGATGGCTGGCGAATTTCCATTCGAAGCGCTGCTGCGCGCTCCAGTCCGGGCTGCTCATTTCCTCGTACTCGACCACGTCGAACATCGGCGCTTCGTTGTTCGGGTGATACCAGGCCCAGATCACCTGGTTGCGTTCACTCACCGGATAGGAGCGCATGCAACCGGCGCTGGCGGCGCGCGGCGGAATGCGCTTGGCATAGGGCACGTCGGTGCAGGCGCCTTCGGGATTGAACGCCCACTCATGGAAAGGACAGCGCAGCGAGCCGCCGTCGACGCGGCCGTCGCCGAGATGCGCGCCCAGGTGCGGGCAATACGCTTCCAGCAGGCCGGCGACGCCGTTTTCACCGCGGAACAGCACCAGGTCCTCGCCGAAATAATGCACCGAGCGCACGTCGCCGTTTTTCAGCTCGTCGCTGTAGCCGACGAAATACCAGCCGAACGGTATCGGCATCGGGATTCTCTTTATCATTATTCGTTCCTCGCAAGCGTTGATGGCATCGCCCTGGTTAAACGAAGCGGCTTTTCTCCGGACCGATGCGCTCGGCGATTTTGTTCAGCGCTTTCACATCGAGGTTGTAGCATTCCACTGCGTTGCCGCCGAGCATCTGCGTCAGTTCATGCTCGGGAATGCCTTTCAGGTAGGTATCCATTTTTTCCGCGGTCTTCGGCCAGGAACCTTCCGGATGCGGATAATCGGTGCCCCACATGATGCGGCTCATGCCGATGTCGTGGCGCACCGCGGTGCTGCCCTCGTCGAAATGCGCCGACGCGCTGATCCAGCAATTGCGCGCGAAATATTCGCTGGGCTTCATCGTCAGGTTGGAGCGGAAATCGCCGAGCTTGCCGCTGGTGTGTTTCACCGAGGCGCGCACGTCCATCATTTCCAGCATCGACGGTACCCAGAATTCGCTGACTTCGGTGATCACGAATTTCAGGCGCGGGAATTTTTCGAACACGCCGCCGAAAATCAGGAACCACAGCGGCCGCGAAGCCCACCACGCAAACTCGACCAGGAACACGCCCATCGCGCCCGGCAGCACGAAGTTGTAATCGGGCGCGGGGCCGGAGTGAGTGTGGATGACCATGTCCAGTTCCTGGCAGGCCTCCCACACCGGATAATATTTGGGATCGTTGTAGGTATCGTGATCGCCCATCAGCGCGGGAATCAGAATGCCCTTGAGGCCGTGCTTGTGCGCCCAGCGGATTTCCTTCACCGCATCGTCCACATTCCACAGCATCGGCACCACCGCCAGGCCGATGCGGCGCAGCGGCTCCTCCTGGCAGAACTCCGCCATCCAGCGGTTGTGCGCGCGCGCGCCGGCCCATTGCAGCTCGGCTTCCACGCCCCAGGGTTTCAGCGCGAGGCCGGCGCCGAACGGCGGCGTGTTCTGCTCGGTGATGCCGTCGGGAAACAACACTTCGGCGGCCACGCCATCGGCGTCGATCACCCGGTTGCGAACATTCGAATCCCAGGCGCCGCTCAGGCCGCTATCGATATTCGCGCGCCACTTTTCGTTGAAATCCTTCACCAGGAAATGTTCTTCGGCCTGCGCCGTCGCCTTGATCTGCGCCGCCAGCGCGGTATCGAAGGCGGGGTGGTATCTGGATTCGAGATAATCGCGGTAGGCTTCCGGCGGCAACCCGGCATGGCCGTCGGCGGAGATGACGAGATAACGATTCATGATGCCTGCTCCTCAATGTCTGCCGGTGATGACAACTGCTGTGAACAGAAGAAAATTCACCGTATTTTTATTGGCCTCGCGCCGACAGTTCTGCAGTAGCGGACGGGCGCTTTTTGCATGCGGGGATTCTAGGAGCAGAACCGGTGGCGGAATAAATTTATTATTCTTATGCCGCGTCATTGGCCCGATGAATGTTTTCAGTGCGCCGCGATTGCGCGCGTTTTCCGGCCTCGCGCCGACGCGTCCGCCCCGCTTCGCCACGCCTTGTCTTCCGCCACCATCCGCGCCGCCTTTTCGCCGATTGCCAGTGGCGCGGCCGGCGCGCGGACGCGCGTCGACAGCCGGCGGCTGGCACAGCGCGTCGTTCATGCAGGAGTGCCGGTAACGGCCGTGGAGAGGGCGTATCGCGCGATCGTGAAACTTCGCGCCGGAAGCGGGCAAAGCCGGCCACGAATTGCCGCTTTCATGACCCGCGGATTTCGGATCGCGCGGCGCATGAACGCGCGCGCCGGAAATGCGAATCGCCGGATAAGATCCGGCGACCCTTGTTCCAGCCATAGCACGCGATTTGCGGGATTTTCCGACCGGCGCGCCGCCACCACGACGCCGGCGGTACCGGCGCCTACCACGATGTCATCGAGCTGCATGGCCTGTACTTCTTATGGAACCGCTGAAAAATGCCGCGCCTGTCCCGATGTAAAAACAGATGCAAAAACGCGGACGTAAAAACTCAGATGCAAAAACAAAGGAACGCTGCAACGCGCTCGCTGAACTTTTCACAACGTCCCTGATTGAAACGCAGAAACCGCCAGCGATTTCGGCGGCGCCGGATCGACGACTCCGTTCGGCGCGCCGCCGTGCCGGATCACTCGCCGGCCTGGAGGCGGCGCCGAATATCCTCGCGCAACTGTTGCTTGGCGATTTTACCGCCCGATGCGTAGGGCAGTTCCTCGACCACGATCACGCGCTCGGGAAAATACTCCTTGGAATAGCCCTGCCGTTCGAGATGCACGCTCAGCTCGGATAACTCGATGCTGCCGCCTTCGCGCAGGGTGACGTAAACGCAGACGCGCTCGCCGAACACCGGATCCGGCATCGCCACCGCCGCCGCCATCGCCACGTTCGGATGCGTGGCCACCGCCTGTTCCACCGCCGGGCCGCTGATATTCTTGCCGCCGCGAATGATGAAATCCGCCTTGCGGCCGACGATTTTCAAATAGCCTTCGTCATCCAGCTCGGCGATATCGCCGGTCAGCATCCAGCCGTCCGCGCTGTACAGTTCGCGCATCGCGCGCTCGTCGTTGTAATAACCGAGGCTGGTTACCGCGCCCTTGCACGCCGGCTGGCCGCGGCCGCTGGCGGTGGCATCGACGCCCCGGTCGTCGAGCAGGCGCACGTTCATGCTTGCGATGATGCGGCCGGCGGTGGTCAGGCGTTTTTCGCGCGTGTCGCGCACCGAGGTGTAACTCAGCGCGCCGGTTTCGTTGGAACCGTAGAACTGCAGCACGTGCGCGCCGGTGGTCTGTTCGAATTCGGCCGCGCGCTCGTAAGGCACCGCTTCGCCGCCGGTGTACAGGATGCGCAGCGAATTCACGTCGCGCTGCTTCAGCAAGGGCGAATTCAGCATCATGATGAATTGCGTGCTCACCGCCGCCATCACCGTGACGCGATGCCGCGCCAGCGCTTCGATCAGCGCCTCCGCGCTGAATTTCGGCAACAGCACGGTGGGCGCGCCAAGCAGCGTCGGCGTGACATGCGAGGTCCAGATGCCGAAGCCGAAAGTGGCGGGAATCGCGCTCAGGAAAACATCGTTCTCACTCATGCCGCCGGCGGAATCGAGCACCAGGTCGTGATAGGCGATCCAGCGGCGCTGATGATGCGCCACGCATTTCGGCATGCCGGTGGTGCCGGAGGTGGAGTTGAGCAGGAACAATTCGTCGACGCTGTGCCGGCGCTGCGCGAACAGCGTTTCGCGGCGCGCCCGCTCGCCCGCGTCCGGCGTTTGCGCCAACGTGGTGGCGGCGCCGTCGATGACTATCCGTCCGCTGCGCAACGGCCCGTCCACCACGATGTGATGGCGCAGCGCCAGGCCTTCGCGGCGCAATCCATCCGCCAGGCCGGCGGTGTCGATCTCGCGATGCGCGGCGAGGCTGAGCAGAGCGCTCGCGCCGGACAGGCGGATCAGGTGTTCCACTTCCTTGCGGCCGGCGCGCGGGCCGATGCCCATCGTGACCAGGCCCGCTTTTTCCACGGCGAGAAAGACCGTGTGCATGTCGGCGCCATCGGGCAGCAGCACCGCGACCCGTTCGCCGCGCGCGAGGCCGAGCTCGACCAGCCGCGCCGCCAGCGCGCTGCTGATCGTGTCGTATTCGCGCCAGCTGATGGTGTCCGCGCCGCTGATGAACGCGGGCGCGTCGGGTTTGTTGCGCGCGTGCCGCGCCACCCGCTGCGCCAGTGTCCAGGTGCCGACCGGGGTGGATTCATGCGGCGCTGATAAATCGTTCATTCACAGGCTCTCTGCTTCGTTGGAATTATTCATTTCGATGGATTGGTTTACGCTGGCGCCGGCGCACGCCGCATCGAGCACGATGGAGCGGAACCAGCGGCTGGCGGCGTCCTGTTCGAAACTCTTGTGCCAATAGAGATACAGTTCCAGTTTCGGCATGACGAAGGGCAGCTCCACGATCGCCAGCTTGCACTGCTGCGCGAAACTGCGCGGAATGGTCAGCGCGAGATCGCTGGTTTCGACGATGTGCGGCGCCATCGCGTAATGCTGCGCCCACAACGAAATGCGCCGCTCGCGGCCCAGCTTGTGCAGCGCGTGGTCGACCTGGTCGACGTGCGTGGTGCGCTCCCGCTGCCGCGACAGATGAATGTGCGACAGCTCCAGGTAATCGTCGAGGCCGATATGGGCCTTGCCCAGGATCGGATGGCCCGGGCGCACCGCGCACACGTAAGTGTCGTCGATGATCAGCGCGTAATTGAGCTGGGTCTTGTCGAGCAGCGGCGAGGCCACGGTGAAATCCAGCTTGCCGGTGGAGAGCTCCTTCACGCTGTCGTCGTAATTGAGGTAATCGCTGTCGATGCTCACGTGCGGCGCCGCCGCCTGCACGCGCTTGAGCAGGCCCGGCAGGATCAGCGTTTCCGCGAGATCGGCGAGGCTGAGCCGGAACGATTTGCAGGACGACTCCGGATGAAAGGTGTTGCCCTCCATCAGCGCGGTGCGCAGCAGCTCGAGTGCCTCGCGAATGCTGCCGATGGCGTTCTGCGCCACCGGCGTCGGCGTCATGCCCTTGGAAGTGCGCACGAACAGTTCGTCGTTGAACACCTCGCGCAGCCGGGTCAGCGCGTTGCTCACCGCCGGCTGGGTGATGCACAAAATCTGTCCGGCGCGGGTGAGATTGGATTCGGTGTAGATGGTGTCGAACACCCGGAACAGGTTGAGATCGACGTTATTGAATTTGACAGCCATCACATGCTCCCTACGGGGAGGCCGGCGCTCCGACAGCGATACACTGTTGCCCACAGGCCCGATGGGAAAGAACGAGATACCGCCGGCCAGACGAGTTTTATATTTATTGTCGGCGCACGCCTCGATCGGCATGTCAGCGCCGCGCCCGGCATGACCGCCGCGCGCTGCGTACCGCGCTGTTCGCGAAGTACCCGACGCACCGTATCACCATCGCTACCGGGAGCACAATGATCAGAGGTCGTCGCGTGCGAGCAGCATCGCGGAACCGTCCATCAGCGCGCCCGAAGTCACCGCGCACACGCGGTTGTCCGGCACCTGCAGGGCGCCGCCGCGCCCCTGCACCTGCAGCGCCGCCTCGCACACGGTGTTCATGCCGTGCAGATAGCCCTCGGACAACAGCCCGCCATGGGTGTTGGTCGGCAGACGTCCGTTCAGCGCGGTGCCGCCGCTACGGTGCAGGGCGCCGGATTCGCCGCGCTCGCACAGGCCCATGCCCTCCATGCTCATCAGCACGGTGGTGGTGAAACAGTCGTAGATCTCCGCGAAGGTGACGTCGCGCGGCGCCAGCCCCGCCGCGCGGTACAGATCGTCGCGCAGCCAGGAAGTGTAGTTGCGCGTGTAGTCGTCCCAGCTCAGATGGTCGCCGATATCCAGGCCCGAGCGCGCGCCGGCGCGATAGGCGGTGGATGCGATAACGGCCGGTTCGTGGCGCAGGTCGCGCGCGCGCGCCAGCGAGGTCACCACCACCGCGCAGGCGCCGTCCACCTCCACCGTGCAATCGGCCATGCGGTAGGGATCGACCACGAACGGCAGAGCGCGATAGCCCTCCGCGTCCAGCGGTTTGTTGCGCAGCAGCGCGCGCGGATTGCGGTTGGCGTAAGCGCGCTGCGCCAGCGCCACCGCTTCCATGTCGGCCTGGCCCTGCCCGGTTTCGTGCAGGAAACGCCGGCCCCACATGCCGACGTACATCATGTAGGCGTCGTAGCCGATCGGATAACGGTACTGGCCGCCCATGCCGTGGAACTGCATGGTGCCGACCGCGTTGCCGGATTTGCCGTTCATGGCGCGGAACACCAGCACGTGGCGCGCCTGACCGGTGGCGACGGCGGCGGACGCCTGCCCCACCAGATGACAGGCGGCCTGGCCGCCCATCATCATGTCGTTGCAATAGCGCAACTGCGGCAGGCCCAGCACCGTGGCCACCGCCTGGCAGGGCACCGAATCGTTGCTCACGGAAAAGCTGTTGATACCGTCGATATCGCCGGGCTTCAGGCCCGCGTCCTCGATGGCGTTGAGACAGGCTTCGCGCGCCAGGCTCAGCACGGAGCGGCCGGATTTACGCGTGAATTCGGTGTAACCGACACCGGCAATAGCTGTTTTCATGGATTCGATCCGCTTGGCAAAATCGTCGGCAATTTTTCAGACAACGTCGTCAGATCTTTTTGAACGGCATCGTCAAATTCATTCGGGCAATATCGTCAAACCCTTTCGGGCAATCTCGCCAGACGCTTTTATCGTCAGGCCTATTGATGATCAGGAAAGGGCGAAACGCGCCTCGGTCCAAGCGTCGTGCTCGACAAAATAAACATTCAGCGGCTGGTCGTGGCGCAGCGCCTCGCAGCGATCGAGCCGCGCCGCCATCCGGCAGCCCTCTTCCAGCTCGACGGTGCCGATCGCGTACGGCACCTCCGCCGCCAGCGCGGCATCGAAGGCGTGATGCACCACCACCCAGGAATACAGGCGGCCGCGGCCGCTGGCGCGCACCACTTCGCTTTGCTCCGCGCCGCAGTAACAGCACGCGGGCATCGCCGGAAAACGCGTTTTGCCGCACTGCGTGCAGCGTTGCAGCAGCAGTTCGCGATTGCGCAAACCCTGCCAGTAAAATTCACTTTCGATGTCGCTCTGCGGCGCCCTGCGTGCTTGCATCTCAACGACCCTTGTAATTCGGCGCGCGTTTTTCGGAAAAAGCCTGCAAGCCTTCCGGCGCGTCCTCGGAAGTCAGGCAGTAGACGGCGTTGCGATCCAGTTCCCAGCGCAGGCCGCTGGCCACGGATTGCTGTTCCAGCCAGATCGAATTCATCACCTGCTTGGCGTTGCGCATGCCGAGCGGACTTTTCCGCGCCATGCCGGCCGCCAGCTCCAGCCCGGCATCCAGCAATTGCGCGTCGTCGACCACGCGGTTGACCAGGCCCCAGTCCGCGGCCTCCTGCGCGCCGAGGAAACGCCCCGAATAAATCAGTTCGCAGGCGCGCGGCAGGCCGATGATGCGCGGCAACAGCGTCAGCACGCCGCCGCCGCCCATCTGGCCGAAATTCAAATGACCGTCGCCGATTTTCGCGGAGCCGGCGGCCAGCGCGAAATCGCAGTTGATCAGCAGTTCCAATCCGCCCGCCGCGGTGACGCCGTTGACCAGTGCCACCGCCGGCATCGGCAGCAAACGCAGGCGGCCGAACACGCGATGCAGATCGGCGACGAATTGTGGAAACGCCATCGCATCGCGCTGCAACTGGATATATTTCTTGAGATCGCCGCCGGCGCTGAAGGCGCGGCCGGCGCCGGTGATCAGCAGCGCGCGCACCGACGCATCGGCGGCCACCCGGTCGAGCAGCGCATCCAGCTCGCGGATCATGTCCCAATCCATCGCGTTGAGCTGATCCGGGCGATTCAACGTCACGATACCCGCGCAACCGCCCTCGTCGCCCAGCGGCCTGCGCTCGAACAACAATCCCCCGCCCACATCGCTCATGGCTGCGCCTCGCTGTCGCTGAGTAATTGGATATCGTCGTCGCGCTGGCCTTGCAGCAGCGCCGCGATACGGTGTTTCTGGATTTTTCCCGAGGCGGTGGTCGGCATCGCCGACAGCGTCACCAGGCGCTCGGGCCATTTGTATTTCGCCATGCCGGCGCGCTCCAGGCGCTCCAGCATTTGCGCGAAACCGAAACCTTTGTGCGCGCGAAACACCAGCGCCGCGCAGCAGCGTTCGCCCAGGCGCGCATCGGCGACCGGCAACACGGCGGCGCGCTCGACTTCCGGAAAACCGAGCAGCACATCCTCGATTTCGCGCGGCGCGATATTCAATCCGCCGCGAATGATGATTTCCTTGCTGCGGCCGACGATGCCGATGTAACCGTCCGCATCGCGCACCGCCATGTCGCCGGAGCGCACCCAGCCCTGCGCGTCGTAGGTCGCGCGCGTGCGCAGCGGATCGTTGAAAAAGCCGACGCTGGTATTGGGGCCGCGCACCACGATTTCGCCGGGCTCGCCGGGCGCGGCGCTGCGCCCGTCATCGGCGCGGATATCGAGTTCGATGTCGGACAGGACCAGGCCGTCGCTGTGCAGGCGCTGCGCGCGGCTCGAATGCTCGCGATTCCAGGTCGCCACCAGCACTTCGGTGGAACCGTACAAACGCAGCGCCTGGATGCCGAACTGCTGCGCGCGCTCCACCAGCTCCGCCGGCACCGGCGCGCCGCCGCAACCGAAGCAGCGGAACGGCAGGCTCGCGCCGGATTGCGCCACCGTTTCAACCAGATCCTGTAAAAACGTCGTGGCGGCCAGGGTGTAGGAACACCCTTCGGAACGAATCAACTGCACCGCCGCGCGCGCATCCCAGGCATCCTGCAACACCAGTTTCAAACCGTGGTACAGCGCGAAACGCAGGCCGTAATTGAAACCCGTGGAATGCCCCAGGGGCGACGGCATCCACACCACGTCGCCGGGCTCCAGCCCCAGGTCGCGATAGGCGGTGCGCACCGAGAAATTCGCGGTCTGCTCGGTGTGCATGATGGCCTTGGGATTGGCCTCGGTGCCGGAGGTGAAAATCAGCTCGGAAACCGCTTCGGCGTCAGCCCCTTTGAAATCGGCGGCGATGGCGCCGGCGGCGGTTTCCAGAATGGCGGAGAGATCGGCATCGCCGCCGCGCGCGCCGCTGTTTTCGGTGTCGACCACCACGTGATGCACCGCGCCCTTGATCGGCGCCAGCATGGCGCGGTAATCGTGGCCGCGATGCAGGGCCGGCGTGAAAATCGCGCGCGGCCGCGCGGTGGCGAAAATATAGGCGAGTTCTTTTTCCCGGTAATTCGGCAGAATCGGATTGATCACCGCGCCGAGCAACTGGATCGCCAGCGCCACCACCACGGTTTCATAGACGTTCGGCAACTGCACCGAAATGACCGCGCCCGGGCCAATGCCCAGGGCGCGCAGGTATTCGGCCAGGCGCAGCGCGTCGCGCCGCAGCTCCGCATAGGTGCGGCGGCGCGCGCCGTTGCGATCCACCACCGCGATGCGCTCGCCCGGCCAGGTCGCGGCGCGCAGCGCCAGCGTATCCTCGTTCCAGAGATTCGCGCGCCGGTACAGCGCGCGCTGCGCCGCCGGCGTCACCTGATTGCACAGGCCGCTCTGTTCGGTACCGTTATTTTCCGCGCGGTTATTTTCGGTACTGGCATTTTTGGCGCCGTTGTTTTCAGTGCTATTTTTTTCGGTTCCATTGTTTTCGGCACCGTGGTTTCTGGTATTGCCGTTCGCGTTATCCGTGCCGTTGTTTGCGTCCACACTGCTGACGCCGGCGTTCATTGCGACAAACCTTCCAGGCGCGCGATATCGAGCGCGGCCAGCATCTGCGCGACGCGCTGCGCCTCCTGCTCGGTGGCGGGCAGGCGCGGCTTGCGCGGATAACCGCCGGGCAGGCCCAGCAGATTCAACGCCGCCTTGGTGCAGGTCACCCCGCCCAGCGCGCGCTGCGCGCTGAACAGGCGCAGCACCTGCGCATACGCCGCATGCGCCTGTTCGAAACGCCGCGCGCGATAATGCTCGACGATGGACTGGCACAGGTTCGGCACCAGATTCGCTTCCGACGACAGGAAGCCGTTGGCGCCGAGAATCAGCGCGTCGATGGCCTGCATCGGCCCGCCCACGTGAATTTCCACGCGCTCGCCGACGGTATCGACCAGCCGCACCAGCTGCGTGATATCCGGCGTGCTGAGATTGATGCCGACGATGTGCGGATAATCGCGAATCAGGTCCGACAGCAGATCCTGCGACGCGAAATAGCCGACGGAAAGGTGCGTCGACAAGACCAGCTTCAAATCCACCGCTTCGCAGATTTCGCGAAAATACGCTTCCAGTGCTTGCGGCGTGGGTTGATTGCCGTGGCCCTGGTCGAGGGAATAAATCTGGATGGTTTCGAAGCCCGCGTCTTGCGCCATCCGGGCGAATTCGAGCATTTCGCCCGGCGTGCGCGGCTCGCGTCCCATCGCGCGCACTTCGACCTTGCCGCGCAATTCTTCGATGGCGATTTCCAGCACGCGGCGCTGCTCCGCCATCGACAGGGTAAAGGCTTCGCCGCTGCCGCCGCCGCAGACATACACGCCGATGCCGGCGGCGGCCAGGCGCCGCAGATGGCCGCGAAACGCCTCTTCATCCAGCGCCTGCCTGGCGTCGAAGGGCGTGATGCTGATCGCGTAAGTGCTCAACGGTTTTTCATTCATTTTATTGTTATCCGCGCTGTGTTTTTTGCGTGCCGCCGCCGGGTATTCACCCGGCGGCGCGAGCCTTATCGGCCAAACAGATGATTGGCCGAAACCCGATTATTGCCCGAGACCACATTATTTTCCGAAACCGTAGAGCCGCATGGCGTTGCCGCACAGGATTTCGTACTGGTCCGCGGGATCGACGCCGGACATCGACGCCTGGATGGTTTTCCACGACAGCGGCCAGTCGGCGCTGATGTGCGGGTAATCCGAACACCAGAGCATGTTCTTCACGCCGATATCCTGGCGGTTGCGCACGCCGAAGGTGTCGGTCATGTAGGTGAAATGGAAATGGCGGTTGAAATATTCGCTGGGTTTGCCGCGCAATTTGATATCCGGGCGCGTCGGCACGATGCGGTGGTAATTGTTGTCGACCTGCTCCTTCACGTACGGCACCCAGCCGCAGTCGGTTTCGGCGAACACCACCTGCAAGGACGGGAAGCGGTCGAAAATACCGGCGAAAACCATCTGCACCATGCGGTTGGGCGCATCGAAGAAACGGCCCCAGCCCGGCAGCGCGACCTTGTGCGCGCCCGGCATCACGTTCGACATGGCGACGTGGATGTTCAGCGACATATTGGCTTCGGTGAGGCGCGCGTACACGGCGTCATCCTCGGGCTGCGGCGCCAGCGTGCCGTTCGGATAGCAACCGAGGGTGAAACCGCGAATGCCCGGCTTGCCCAGCATGCGATCGATTTCAGCCACCGCCATGTCGACGCCGTGGTTCGGAATCACCGGCAGGCCGGCGAAACGATCCGGCGCGTAGGCCACGAACTCGGCCATCCAGTCGTTCCAGGCGCGCACCATCGCCAGATGCAATTCCGGATCTTTCTGCGCGAACATCGCCAGCGACAGGCGCGGCGTCGGATACAGCACTTCCGCGTCGACGCCGTCGGCGTCCATTTCATCCAGGCGCGCCTGCGGGTCGTAGCCGCCGCGGCGGATTTCTTCGAATTTGCACCAGGCGCCCTGCTTTTCCGGCGGCAGACCGGCGCAGGCGTTCATGCCGAAGGAAATCGGTTCGGCCACGCCGTCGAGAATCCAGCCGTCGCCGCCCTTGTCGGCGACGTATTCGATGCGCGGCGCGCGGTCGCGGAATTTTTTGTCGACGCGCGAAGTGAACAGATCGCCAGGCTCGACGAAATGCCCGTCGGCGTTGATCAGACGATAATCTTCCCGCTTGCGGGTTTTCTGCTGTGCATTGGCCATGTCGTGTTCCTGCTCGAATCGTTATTCGGGATGATGCAGTCCGGCAACGCCTGGTCAGCGCAATCGGATATGGCGGCCATACTAAGTAAGCAAGGTCAATCCACTAAATTTATTTTCCTTATGAACCGGTATTGCCGACATCAATACCCGTCTCGCGCCCGCGGCGCCCATTCACCGCGCCAATGGCAAGACATACAGCGAAACAATTTTCCTAACGCCGGACCAGTGTTTACCTTGCCCCGGCGGCACGGTCCGCGCTTTCAGTGCGACCGGCCAGGGGCGGAACAGCGCTATCGGTCGATGGCGAAAAGTAATATTCAGTCAAAGGCGAATGGAGCTATCGATCGATGACAGAACCGTCAGTCGATGGCAGAGCCGTCAGTCGATGACAGAGCAGTCCATCGACGATGGAGCAGCCGGTCTATAGCGAAACAGCAACATCGGTCAACGGCGGAACATGGGCGAACTTTTTCTCATACGGCACGGCCAGGCCAGTTACGGCAGCGCCGAATACGATCAACTGTCCGCGCTTGGAGAACAGCAGGCGCGCTGGCTCGGCGAATATTTCCGGAAGCGCGGCGCGATGCCCGCGCGCATCGTCATCGGCACGCAAAACCGCCACCGCCAGACCTTCGAGGCGCTGGCCGGAGGCATGGGCCGCGCGCTGCTGGCGGAGCGCGACGAGCGCTGGAACGAAATCGATTTCCAGGCGCTGGTGGACGCCTTTGCCCGCCAGCATCCGCAGGAAGGCCGGTACAGCGCCGGCGAACCGAAAAGTTTTTTCAAGGCCATGCGGCGCGCGCTGCTGGCCTGGTCCGAGGGACGCATCGAGGGCGAGCTGCCCGAAAGCTGGGAGCAATTCCGGGAGCGCGTGTCGCGGGCGCTGCGCGACATTCAAAACGATAGCGGCAGCGTGTTCGTGGTCAGCTCCAGCGGCGCCATCGCGGCGGCGCTGATGCACATCATGCAGTTCCCGGCGCGGACCCACGTCGATCTGTATTTGCAGGCGCGCAACACCGGCTTCAGCGAATGCTTTTTCAATGCCGCGACGCTGCGCGTCACGGCAATGAATCAAACGCCGCACCTGGACATGCCCGAGCGCCGCGCCTCGCTCACTTTCATCTGACCTTCACTTTCATCTGACTTTCACTTTCATCTGACTATCGGGATAGCATCATGAACTTCGAATACTCCGCGCTGGTGAAAGATTTATGCGCACGCCTCGAGCGCTTCATGCGGGAACACGTCTATCCGGTGGAAAAGCTCTACCACGAACAGCTGAGCAGCGCCGCCAATCCCTGGAGCACACCGCCGCTGATGCAGACGTTGAAGCGGAAAGCGCGCGACGAGGGCTTGTGGAATCTGTTCCTGCCGCACCGCGAGGACGGCAGCGGCCTGTCGAATCTGGAATATGCGCCGCTCGCCGAAATCATGGGCCGCGTGGTGTGGGCCTCGGAGATTTTCAACTGCAATCCGCCGGACACCGGCAACATGGAAGTGCTGATCAAATACGGCAGCCCCGAGCAACAGGAGCGCTGGCTGAAACCGCTGCTCAACGGCGAAATCCGCTCCGCCTTCGCCATGACCGAGCCCGCCGTGGCCTCCTCGGACGCCACCAATATCGAAGTGTCGATACGCCGCGACGGCGATCATTACCGCATCAACGGCACCAAATGGTTTATCAGCGGCGCCATGAACGAACACTGCAAGATCATGATCGTGATGGGCAAGACCGATCCCGACAATCCGGATCGCCACCGCCAGCAATCCCAGATTCTGGTGCCATTGGATACGCCCGGCGTGCGCGTCGTGCGGCCGATGCGCGCGCTCGGTTATTACGACGAGCCGCTCGGCCACGCGGAAATCGTGTTCGACAACGTGCGCGTGCCTGCGGATCACCTGCTGCTCGGCGAGGGCCGCGGTTTCGAAATCGCCCAGGGCCGGCTCGGCCCGGGCCGCATTCATCATTGCATGCGCCTGATCGGCTGCGCCCAGCGCGCGCTGGAACTGGCCTGTGCCCGCGCCGAAAGCCGCCGCACCTTCAGCCGCCGCATCGGCGAGCATCAATCGGTGCGCGAGGATATCGCGCGTTCGTTCTGCGAAATCGAACAGGCGCGCCTGCTGACGCTGATGGCGGCGGACAAAATGGATCGCGTCGGCAACAAGGCCGCCGCCGACCTGATTGCCGCGATCAAGATCGCCGCGCCGACCATGGCGCAGAATGTCATCGACCGGGCGATCCAGATTCACGGCGCGGCCGGTCTTTCCCAGGATCTGTTTCTCGCGGAAGCGTTCAGTTATGCGCGTTACTGCCGGCTCGCGGACGGCCCCGACCAGGTCCACATGATGGCGCTGGGCAAACAGCTGCTGCGCCGCCACGCGGAGGCCGGCGCATGAGCGTTTTCCTTCTCGACGAAAAAAAACTGGCCGCGTACCTCGAAGTCCATATTCCCGGCTTTCGCGGTCCGCTGCGCGCGCAGCGTTTTTCCGGCGGGCAATCGAATCCGACCTGGCTGCTGGAAGCCGCGTCCGGCCGTTATGTGCTGCGCAGCAAACCGCTCGGCAACCTGCTGCGTTCCGCGCACGCGGTGGAACGCGAATTCCGCGTCATTCACGCGCTGACTGCGAGCCGCGTGCCGGTGGCGCGCGCGTATCACCTGTGCGAAGACGACGGCGTGATCGGCGCGATTTTCTATGTGATGAGTTTCGAACAAGGCCGCGTATTCTGGGACGCGGCCGTGCCGGAGCTGAGCGCTGAACAACGCCCCGCCCTGTACGACGCCATCAACGAAACGCTGGCGGCATTGCACACCGTCGACATCGACGCGGTGGGCCTTGGCGATTTCGGAAAGCCCGGCAATTATTTCGAACGCCAGATCGGGCGCTGGGAACAGCAATACCGCGCTGCGCAAACGGACCCTATCGAGAGCATGGAAACGCTGATCGGCTGGCTGCATGCGAACCTGCCGCCGGACGACGGCCGCGTCAGCCTCATCCACGGCGATTTCCGCATCGACAACCTGATTTTCGATCCAGTGCAACCGCGCGTGATCGCGGTGCTGGATTGGGAGCTGTCCACGCTTGGCCATCCGCTGGCCGATCTCGCGTATTACTGCATGTGGTTGCGCCTGCCGGCGCTGGGAGCGACGCGCGGGCTGGCCGGGCGCGATGCGCGCGCGCTGAATATTCCGAGCGAAAGCGAATTTATCGAGCGTTATTGCGAGCGCACCGGCAGCGGCTCGATCGCGCATTGGAATTTTTACCTAGCGTTCAGCTTTTTCAAGATGACCGCCATCGTGCAGGGGATTTTGAAACGCGCGCTGGATGGCAATGCGAGTAATGAAAGCGCGCTGTCCGTGGGGAGGATGGCGCCGATGCTTTCGGATATGGGAGTGGCGCTATTGGAGACTTAGTCGGTAGTCGGCCGTGATGGTTTTGAAATTCTTTGTTTTAATCAATATCTTTCTTCGCCTGTGGCGCGGTTGCACCTGCCGTGGGCGTCACTTTTATGCGTCCTTGGGGGCGCATCCTGCGGACCGCTGATTTTTTGCCTCCGCGCGGCGGGGCGCGGATGCGCCTGATGGCGCGTTGCACCTGCCGTGGGCGTCACTCTTATGCG
>Ga0153956_1000868_pt1 | contig 30650 bp, 31 predicted proteins | sample TSFL040MetaG_FD_104704 | JGI IMG/M metagenome (GOLD analysis project Ga0153956, IMG submission 104704) | Attine ant fungus gardens microbial communities from Florida, USA - TSFL040 MetaG | ecosystem: Host-associated > Fungi > Mycelium > Unclassified | place: USA: Florida, Wekiwa Springs... | reverse complement strand
CGACATAATGACCGTTGCCGTGCGACAACTTATCCCATTACCTGAAAGGGGCAGGCTGGAACCATGACCCCGGACAATAGCGATCTGCTTTCGCTGCACATTTCGACCGAAGCGTTTCCCGCCGGAGACGCGCTTGAGGCATTCCGGGAAATCTTCGGCAAAGCGATCCTGCGGATCGAGATGGATCCGCTCGACGGCCACGAGCTGCAAGCGGACATGATGCTGCGGGCGCTCCCGGGTTTCGGGATCGGCACCGGCTGGACCTCGCCGGCGCGCAACGCGCACACCAGCAATCTCGTCGATAGCGACGACCTCGTCCTCGTCGCCATTCATCAGGGCCATTCCGAATTCGAGCGGCACGGCCGCAAGCTGGCGGTGAACGCGGGCGATGTGGTCGTCACGACCATCGGCGAAGCCGCAACCTTCACTGCACCCGTGAAGACGCATGTCACCAATCTGCGCTTCAGCCGGGAAATGCTCGCGCCGCATCTTGGCAATGTCGGCAAGGCCCTTTCGCAGCCGATCCTGCGGAAAAGTCCTGCGCTCGATCTTCTGCTCGGCTACGCGAACGTCGTGCGGGACAATGATGCGCTCGCAACGCCCGAGCTGCGCCGTGCGATCGTTACCCACATGCACGATCTGGCGGCGATCGCAATCGGGGCGACGCGCGATACGGAAGAAATTGCAAACGGCCGCGGCGTGCGCGCCGCAAGATTGCGCGCCGTCAAAACCGTTATTCTGGAAAATCTCGGCAACCCGAATCTCACGATCGGCGAAATCGCCTTTCGCAACGGCGTGACCCCCCGCTACATCAACATGCTATTCGAGATCGAAGGCATCAGTTTTTCGGAATTCGTGCTCGCCCAGCGCCTCGAGCTTGCGAGACGCATGCTCACGCATTCGCGCGACGCGTCGCGCACGATCAGCTCGATCGCTTTCGAAGTCGGATTTTCCGATCTTTCCTATTTCAACCGCAGTTTCCGCCGCCGTTTCGGCATGACGCCAAGCGACATGCGCGCAAAAGGCTAGGCCGCGTTCTTGCCGGCCGCGCGCTCGACGATCTCGACGAGATTGCCGAGGATGCGGTTCAACTCATAATCCTTCGGCGTGAAGACGGCAGACACGCCAGCCTTCTTCAGAAGCGCCTCATCCTCGGGCGGAATGATGCCGCCGACCACGACGGGCACGTTCAGGCCCTCCGCGCGCAGCTTTTCCATGACTTCCCGCACCAGCGGCACATGGCTGCCGGAGAGAATCGAGAGCCCGACGACATGCACCTTCTCGTCGCGCGCGGCGTTCACGATTTCGGCAGGGGTCAGCCGGATACCCTGATAGACGACTTCCATCCCCGCGTCGCGGGCACGCGCCGCGATCTGCTCGGCGCCGTTCGAGTGGCCGTCCAGCCCCGGCTTGCCGACGAGGAATTTCACCCGCCGGCCCAGGCGCCGCGAGGCCGCGTTCACCCGCTCGCGGATTTCGTCGAGACCCTCGGCGTCGTTGCGCACCGAGCGCGCGACTCCCGTCGGCGCGCGGTATTCGCCGAACACCTGGCGGAGCGCAGCGCCCCACTCGCCGGTCGTGACCCCGGCTTTGGCGCAGGCGATCGACACCGGCATGATGTTCGAGCCGTCCGCCGCCGCGCGCGAAAGCGCGCGCAGCGTATGCCGGACCGCGATCTGGTCGCGGCTCTCGCGCCAAGCCCTGAGGCGGGCGATCTGCTCGTCTTCAACTTCATGCGAGACGGTCAGGATCGACTCAGCGCCGGTCGAAAGCGGCGAGGGCTCGCTCTCGGTGAACCTGTTGACGCCGACCACCGTCTGCTCGCCGCGTTCGATCGCTTCCAGCCGCTTCGTGTTCGATTCGACCAGGCGCTCCTTCATGTAGCCCGATTCCACGGCCTGCACCGCGCCGCCCATCTTCTCGATCTGATCGAGCTCCTCGCGCGCCTCCGCTTTCAGCTCGCCCACCTTGCGCGCGACTTCGGCGGAGCCGTCAAAGAGATCGCCGTATTCGAGGAGGTCCGTCTCGAAGGCGACGATCTGCTGCATGCGGATCGACCACTGCTGGTCCCACGGCCGCGGCAGCCCGAGCGCCTCGTTCCAGGCGGGAAGCTGCACCGCGCGGGCGCGCGCGCCTCTCGACAGCGTGACGGCAAGCATCTCGATCAGGATGCGGTAGACGTTGTTTTCCGGCTGCTGCTCGGTGAGGCCGAGCGAGTTCACCTGCACGCCGTAGCGAAAACGGCGATGCTTCTCGTTCTTCACGCCGTAGCGCGCAAAGGTGATCTCGTCCCACAGCTCGCAGAACGCCCGCATCTTGCAAAGCTCGGCGACGAAGCGGATGCCCGCGTTCACGAAGAACGAGATGCGCCCGGCGACTTCCTCGAACGCTTCGCCCTTCACTTCGCCCGACGCCTTCACCGCATCAAGCACGGCGATGGCGTTCGCGAGCGCGTAGGCGAGTTCCTGCTGCGGCGTCGCGCCCGCTTCCTGCAGGTGATACGAGCAGACGTTCATCGGATTCCATTTCGGAATCGCGCGCGTCGAATAGAGGATCGTGTCCTTCACGAGCCGCATCGACGGCTGCGGCGGAAACACATAGGTGCCGCGCGAGAGATATTCCTTCAGGATGTCGTTCTGCGTCGTGCCCGAGAGCGCGCCCTTATCGATGCCCTGCTCTTCCGCGAGCGCCACATAGAGCGCCAAGAGCCAAGCCGCCGTGGCGTTGATCGTCATCGACGTGTTCATCTTGTCGAGGGGAATGCCCTCGAACAGCGCGCGCATGTCGCCGAGATGCGAGATCGGCACGCCGACCTTGCCCACTTCGCCTTTCGCGAGCGGATGGTCGGAATCGTAGCCCGTTTGCGTCGGAAGGTCGAAGGCGACCGAGAGGCCGGTTTGTCCCTTGGCAAGATTGGAGCGATAGAGCTTGTTCGACTCTTTCGCCGTCGAGTGCCCCGCATAGGTGCGGATGAGCCAGGGGTGGTCGCGTTTTTGTCCGCGCTTGGCCGTTCCTCCGGTCGCCTCCGTCATTCAGTCCTCAACGCTTGATCAACCCGATGATGAACAACAGAATCACGGCGCCGATCGCCGCCGCGATGATCGAACTGATGATACCGCCGCCAAGGTTGATGCCGAGCTGCGGGAACAGCCACCCCGCGATTACGGCGCCGACGATGCCGACGATGATGTTACCGACCAACCCGAAACCGAATCCACGCACGATTTGGCCCGCGAGCCAGCCTGCGATCGCACCGACAATCAGCAGGACAAGTAAACTTTCGAGCGCCATGGCGTTCTCCTTGGTTTATGGAAACGTCCTCTAGACCGCGAACCCGAACCGTCCTTGCGGAACAGCCCGATTCCGCATTGCAGCGCAGAGAGCATAGCGCAGCCACGCTCGCCCGCCAGTGCAAAAGTACGCGCCGGACGGCGCTCTCCCGCCGGAAAAGGGGGGCAGGCGGAGCGGCCGAAAGCTGCGTCAGACGTGGCTTTTCGCGGCGATCAGCCGCCGGAGCACAAGGCCAAACACGATCGCGACCGCCGGATAACCAAGCGGCAACGTGAAAAGCGGAAAGGCCGCGATCAGCACCGCCGCGAGCAGAAGCGCGGGCTGCTCCCACGGCAGAAATCCGGTCCTGATCGCAACCCGGACCAGAAACGCCACGGCCACCGCGAGAATGACGATATCGTAGAGAAAAAGATACGGCGTCACGAGCAGCACGCCGGCGGCGAGCAGCGCCCCCTGCAGCGCGAACGGATTTTTCCGGCACCAGAACCAGCACACCGTCGCGGCGACCGCGAGCGACTGCGCGCCCTGCAATACCCAGCCGAGCGTCTCGCTGCCGCCGGCGACGCGCACGAGACCGTAGAGGCTCTGCAATTTTCCGAACAGGCCTTCTCCGTCCGAGAGAAAGGCTTGCGAGGCGACCGGCAGCCAGTGCACGAATGCTTCCCAACTCGCGACGCCGAAGGCGAGCGTGGAGACACCCGCCATGACGAGCGCGACCAGCGCCGCGACGGCGAACACTTTCCAGCGGCGGCCCGCGATCAGCGCGAGCGGAAACAACACGCCGAACTGCGGCTTGTAGGTCAGCAGCCCCAGACAGACGCCCGACCAGACCGGCTGCTTCTCCATGCAATGCAGGGTGCCGCCGACGAGCGCCGCGGTGAGAAAACCGTTCTGTCCCGCCATGGCGTTGGCGAGCGCGGCCGGAAAAGCGAGCGCCAGCAGCCAGCCGATTCGCTCGCCGGCGATCGCGCGGATCGCGGCGAGATAGAATGGCAGCGTGGTGAATATCCATGCCGCATACGCTACGGCATAAGGGAATAGCGCGAGCACCGCCGCGATCGCCAGAAACGGCGGCGGGTAATGCCACCCGTAATAGCCGGGGAAATTATAGCCGACGGCGGCGTTTTCGATTTCCTTGTGGACGTCCCAGACATAGGCCCAGTCCGGATAGCCAAGCAGCACGAGCTTGCCCGCCGCCCAGACATTCACGAAGTCGGTCGCGATATCGCGGCCTTGCGGATCGACCAGCCACTGGTGGAGAAAAAAGGACGCCGCGAGATACACGATCTGCGCCACGCAGAAGACGAAGCAGACCATCCGGAACGGCTCGTCCAGCGGCGACGGAGAGGATTTGGGCCGTGCCGGCATGACGGGTTCCTGCGGGATCGGAGAGGAACTCAGCATGCCCGGCTCCGTTTGAGGAATACTTAAAGACGACACCCTCCCCGCGCATCTTTATTGCGCTGCAATATGAATTGCGGCAGACTTGTTACAAATAACAAAACCGGATCAAGCCGAATGGGAGAGCGCAACATGGCGGCCGTCGCGGCTTTACAGCCAAAACAACCGATCACCCCGAAAGACCTTTACGAAGTCGGCGAGGTGCCGCCGCTCGGTCATGTGCCCTCGAAAATGTACGCCTGGACGATCCGCAAGGAGCGCCACGGCCCGCCGGAGACCTCGATGCAGGTCGAGGTCGTGCCGACCTGGCCGGTCGGCGACGACGAAGTGCTCGTGTTCGTGATGGCGGCGGGCGTCAACTACAACGGCGTCTGGGCCGCGCTCGGCCAACCCATTTCTCCGCACGACGTGCACAAGAGCCCCTATCACATCGCCGGCTCCGACGCCGCCGGCATCGTATGGGCCGTCGGCTCCAAGGTGAAGCGCTGGAAGGTCGGCGACGAAGTCGTCGTCCACTGCAATCAGGACGACGGCGACGACGAAGAGTGCAACGGCGGCGATCCGATGTTCTCGCCCTCCCAGCGCATCTGGGGCTACGAGACGCCGGACGGCTCCTTCGCGCAATTCTGCCGGGTGCAGTCGCGGCAACTGATGCCGCGCCCGCAGCATCTCACCTGGGAGGAGTCGGCCTGCTACACGCTGACGCTCGCCACCGCCTATCGCATGCTGTTCGGCCACGCGCCGCACATCGTCAAGCCCGGCAACTATGTGCTGGTGTGGGGCGCCTCCGGCGGCCTCGGCGTCTTCGGCGTGCAGCTCGCCGCCGCTTCCGGCGCGCACGCGATCGGCATCATCTCCGACGACGACAAGAAGGATTACGTGCTCGGCCTCGGCGCGAAAGGCGTCATCAACCGCAAGCACTTCGACTGCTGGGGCCAGATGCCGAAGGTGAATTCGCCCGAGTACAACGAGTGGACCAAGGAGGCGCGCAAGTTCGGCAAGGCGATCTGGGACATCACCGGCAAGCGCGACGTCGATATCGTCTTCGAGCATCCGGGCGAAGCCACCTTCCCCGTCTCGTGTCTCGTGGCGAAGCGCGGCGGCATGATCGTATTCTGCGCCGGCACCTCGGGGTTCAACATCACGTTCGACGCGCGCTACGTCTGGATGCGGCAGAAGCGCGTGCAGGGCTCACACTTCGCGCACCTGAAGCAGGCCTCGGCCGCCAACCAGTTCGTGCTCGACCGCCGCATCGATCCCTGCATGAGCGAAGTGCTCGCGTGGAAGGATATTCCCGCCGCGCACATGAAGATGTGGAAGAACCAGCACAAGCCCGGCAACATGGCGGTGCTGGTGAGCGCGCAGCGGCCGGGACTGCGCACGTTTGAAGACGTGATCGAGGCGGCGGGCGGCTGATCCAATCCTCGCCCGGAATGCCGGAAAATTACAGACGGATCAGCACCACGCCCGCGACGAGCAGCACCGCGCCCGCGGCCCGCGTGAGATCGATCGGATGCTGCGGCAGGCCGAGCGCGCCGTAGTGATCGAGCAGCAGCGAACCGAGCATCTGCCCCGCGATCAGGAGCGCGATGAAGGTCGCGGCGCCCAATCGCTGGATGAAGAATATCCCCATCGCGATGAAGATCGCGCCGAACAATCCGCCGGTCCACGAGAACCAGTTCGTGCGCGCGATCGCCGCCGCGGTCGGAATGCCGTCGCGCATGACGAGCACGAACACGATCATGCAGAGCGTGCCGCCGATATAGCTGATGAGGCCGGCCCACGCGGCCGAGCCGAGCGAGGCGCGCAAATCCGCGTTCAGGATCTGTTGCACCACGAGCCCGATGCCGGAAGCGACCGTGAGCGCCATTGCCGCGGCAAGGCCCAAAAAAGAAGACATTCCCTTCTCCTTCAAGATGAAAATCAGCGCGCCCGGCCCCGGCTTTTGTGCCGCCGGCCGAGAACCGAGTTGAGCTCGCCGCCATAGACGAAGATCGACGCCGACACGTACAGGAACACAAGCGCGATCATCGCCGATGCGAGGCTCGCGTAATAGGTGACGTAGGTATAGGCGAATTCCGAAAGATACGAGCCGAAGGTCGCGCCGGCCGCGAGCCAGAGCACGAGCGTCACGAGAATGCCCGGCATGATTTCGGAGAAGCTGCGCCTGCCCGCCGGAAGCCATTTGTGCACGATCACCAGCGTCACGATGGTCACGGAAGACGCGACCACATACCGGACGAAGGAGACGACGCTCGAAAAGGGCGCGAGCCAGGGCAAGAACTTCACCGCATTCGCCCAGATCAGCGGCCCCAGCACGATCAGGAAGCCGAGCGCGATCATCGAGATCGCCGCCACGACGACGTAGCCGATCGATTCGAGCCGCATCAGCCACCACGGATTCTTCTCGCGCACGCCGTAAGCGCGATTGAGTCCGATCCGGAGGCTCTCGATTCCGCTGGACGCGAAATAGATCGCGAAGAAAACGCCGAAGGTCAGCACGTCCGTGCGCAGGTTCGTGAGCACGTCATGCACGGCCTGCACGATCGGCCCCGCCACCTCTTTCGGCCATGCGTCGAGCAGGATCTGCGCGGTTTGGTCGGCAAGATCCTTGGTGCCGAACAGCGCGGCAAGCGCGGTGACGAAAATAAGAAAGGGGAACAGCGCCATCAGCGCGGAAAGCGCGATGTGACTCGAGATGGCCCAGCCGTCGTCTTCGTTGAATGCGTAGAACGCATCGATGGCGATACGAAAAATCCGCTGCATGGGCCATCCCAATGCGAAATCGCGCCGCCTCTGGCAAGCCCGATCCGGAGGGCCGTATTTCCGGCCCTCAGGCGGGGATGGACCGCATCAGGCGGCCCGTACCTCGCCGAGGAAACGGCCAATCTCGCCTTCGAGGCGCTCGGCTTCCGAGCCGAGCCGTTCGGCCAATGCGGCAACCTCGCTCGCCGTCCTGCTCGCGCCCGCCGCCGCATCCTCCACCGACCGCATCGCGCTCGCGCCGTTGTCGGCGTCGCTCGATGCGCGCGCGACGTTTTCGGCGATCGAAACCACCGCGGCGTTCTGCTCCTCGACCGCCGACGCGATGGAAGAAGCCATCGACGACATCTCCGAGATCACGGAGCTCACCGTGTGAATCGCCGTCGTCGATTCGCCCGTCGCCTCCTGGATCGCGCCGATCTGGGTGGCGATGTCTTCGGTTGCCCGCGCGGTCTGCGAGGCGAGCGATTTCACCTCGGCGGCGACCACGGCAAAGCCCTTGCCCGACTCGCCCGCGCGCGCGGCCTCGATCGTGGCGTTGAGCGCCAGGAGATTGGTCTGCGCGGCGATCGACTGGATGAGGCCGACGACCTCGCCGATGCGCGTCGCGGCCTCGCCGAGCGTCCCCATGATCTGCACGGAACGCTGCGCTTCCGAAACCGCGCGATTCGCGACCTCCGTGGAAGAAGCCGTCTGCCGCGCCACCTCGGAAACGGAGCTTGCAAGCTGCTCGGCAGCGGCGGCGGCCTGCGCGACATTCGACGAAGCGGCGCTCGCCGCCTTGCCGGCCATGCCCGCTTCGGAGCCGACATGTCCCGCGGTCTCGCCCAGCCCCCTCGCGGCGCCATCGAGCTTGCCCGCTGCGTCCTTGACGGAGCCGAGCGCGGCATCCGAGGCCTCCGCGAATTTGCGGATCAGGTTCTCCACCGCGCTGGGGCGGCGTTCGCGCGCGGAATTCGCTTCCGACTGCTCGCCCTCGAGCCGTTCGCGATCGCGGATGTGGTCGCGGAACACGAGGACGGTGCGGGCCATGGCGCCGATTTCGTCGCGCGAGCGGGCGGCGGGAATTTCGGTGTCCGCATTTCCCTCGGCGAGATTCGTCATCGCGCGCGAAAGACCGGCGAGCGGCCGCGTGATGCTGGCGCCAATCAACCAGCTCAGCAAAAGCCCCAGAACGGCGACCGTAATGCCGGTGGTAATGATGACGGATTTCGTGCGGCCCTGCGAGATTCCGAGCGTGGAAGTCGACGCCGTCTCCGCGAGTTTCGCGCGGGCGATCACCTCGTCCGTCACCGGGATCATGTCATTCGCGTTAATATCGATGATCGTTATGATCGGGGAAACTTCGGAGAGCGCGTCCGCCCATTCGCTGAACGTACCGGCATAAGCCTTCACCTTGTCGGAAAGCTGTTTCTTCAGCGTATCCGCCTCGGCCGCTTGCTCCGGCAGGACGCTCACACGTTCGAGCGCGCTACTGAATGCCTTGTAATCCTGTTCGAACTGCGAGCTCGGCAGCGAATTCAGCGTATAGTGATAATCGATTTCGTGACGGAGCATACTCGAAAGCGGCATCATCAGCCGCCGCTGATCTTCCTCGGCGAGCCACGGAATCCCCTGATTGACGATCTGCTCGACCGCGGTCGAGGTCGTGCGAATCTTTTTCTGAAGCCCTTCATCGGGCGACAGACCTATCTTTTCCTGCGCCTTCTCCAGCACATCAAATTTCTCTTTCATGTCCGCGAGACGGCTGTTCAATACACCGAGCTGCTTCGAATCGACGATTTCCTTCGATCGCTCGATCAGCTTGATGCCGATCTGCGCGCGGATGTAGCGCTCCTCGAAATCGCTGATCTTGTCCTGGCCGCCGCCGGCGGAAAACTCCTTCGCCGCGGCGCGCATGTTGCTGATGCTGGAACGAAGATCGCGGCTCGCCTCGGCGACCGTGCCCGCCGCTTTCATGGACTCGAAGGCGTTTTCGGTCTCGCGCTCGCCGGAAATAAACGAGAAGCCGATGATCGTAAAACCGACAAGCGGCGTGACCGCAAGGAGGATGATGCGGGCCCGCACCGACAGCGACAGAAAGCGCCGCAGGAAATTCGCGCCGATTTGCGCAGGGGCTGAAAAGATCGATTTGAAATGCATGGCGGACATCCGAAGCGAAGGCTGATTTTCAAAAAATTGCAGGGCTATTTGCCGAGGATAGAAGCGCGGATTCGTTAAAATTAGCCTTGCGCGGCCAGCCCGAAGGCAAAGCCTGCTTGCATTTGTGCGGTGCAACCGTAGGCTAAGGATCCTAGGAGCTTTCCCATGTCCGCTACCAAGTCCGCTGCCGCCAATCGCCAGACCGAAAAACAGCCCAATCCCCTGCTTCGGCTCCAGGAAGCGGAAGAAGCCGTTTCCGCTCTCCTGGGCGACGCCGCCGCTGCCGTTCGGATTCGGGTGATTAAGGACGGCAAAATCGCTTCCTCGCTGCTCGATCGCGAACAGCACGCCGCGCACGGACTCGCATGGCTTGCAACCTATGCCGAAATCGTCCGGCAGTTGCATGCCTATGCGAAACGCATGACGGATGCCGGACGCTTCGGCGAAACCGAAGAGCTGCTCGTCCGGATCGGCCTCGGCGAGACGCTCGCGCAGATCTTCGGCGGCATACCGATGAACCAAGCCGAATTCGTTCGCCTGCAAGCGCTCGGTCTTGGCGACGAAAAGATCGAGCGCCGCAAGAGCGATACGATCAAGGCATTGATTGCGGAAGGGACCCGGCCCGAAACGCGCGCGCGGCTCGCGGGCTTGATCGGGGAATCCGGCGGCGTCATCGGAGACGACGGGCTCGACGAGACGCTGAATGCGATGCGCACCGAGATGCGCCGCTTCGCCAACGACGAAGTGCTGCCGCACGCGCACGAATGGCATCTGAAGAATGCGTATATCCCGCTCGAAGTGATCGCGCACATGGCCGAACTCGGCGTTTTCGGCCTCACCATTCCGGAAGAATACGGCGGGCTCGGGCTCGGCAAGGAATCGATGTGCGTCGTCTCGGACGAGCTCTCGCGCGGCTATATCGGCGTCGGCTCTTTGGGCACGCGCTCGGAGATCGCCGCCGAGCTTATTCTCGGCTCCGGCACCGGCGCGCAGAAGAAGGAATGGCTGCCGAAGATCGCCTCGGGCGAAGTGCTGCCGACCGCCGTCTTCACCGAGCCGAACACCGGTTCGGATCTCGCCTCGCTCAAGACGCGCGCCGTGCGCGAGGGCGACGTCTATAAAGTGTACGGCAGCAAGACCTGGATCACGCATCCGGTCCGCGCCGACCTGATGACGCTGCTCGTCCGCACCGATCCGGACGAGCCGGGCTACAAGGGGCTCTCGATGCTGCTCGCGCCGAAGCCGCGCGGCACCGACGCCGATCCATTCCCTGCGAAAGGCATGACCGGCGGCGAGATCGAGGTGCTCGGCTATCGCGGCATGAAGGAATTCGAGATCGGCTTCGACGGCTTCGAGGTGCCGGCCGAAAATCTTTTGGGCGGCGTCGAAGGGCAGGGCTTCAAGCAATTGATGCAGACTTTCGAAGCGGCGCGCATCCAGACGGCGGCGCGCGCCGCCGGCGTCGCGCAATCGGCGCTCGAGCTTGCGCTGCGCTACGCGAAGGAGCGCAACCAGTTCGGCAAGGCGATCTTCAGCTTCCCGCGCGTCGCCGACAAGATCGTCATGATGGCGGTGGAAGTCATGATCGCGCGCCAGCTTATTTATCACGCGGCGCGCGAGAAGGATTCCGGCCGCCGCTGCGACCTCGAGGCCGGCATGGCCAAGCTCTACGGCGCGCGTGTCGCCTGGGCGGCCGCCGACAACGCGGTGCAGATCCACGGCGGCAACGGCTTCGCCCTCGAATATCCGGTATCGCGCGTGCTGTGCGACGCCCGCATCCTCAACATTTTCGAGGGCGCCGCGGAAATCCAGGCACAGGTCATCGCGAGACGATTGCTCGACGGCGCCAATTGAGCGAAGCTGCCGTCAGCCTGCCCGTTCTCGAGAGTCTTCATGCCCTCCACTTCGCAAAACCTCGTCATTATTCTCGCCCTTCTGGCCGTGGCCGTGGTCCTCGTGCTCGGCCTCTGGAACCTGATGAAGGGCGGATCGCCGAGCCGCTCGCAAAGCCTGATGCGGCTGCGCGTGCTGTTGCAGGGCGTCGCGATCGTCGTCGTCCTTCTCGTTCTCTGGGCGCTGGGGCGCTGAGCCCGCCGCCGTCATGGTCATCCCGATTTATGACGGCAACCCTTTCGTCTTCAAAAGGCCGCCCTACGCGACATGGGCGCTGATCGCGATCAATGTCGCCATGTTCATCTGGGAAATCGCGAACGGCGTGGGCGATGCGGATTCGCATGCCGCCTCGATCCTGCCGCTGACGTTCCGGCCTGACGGCATCTTCGGTCACGAAGCGCTTCCCGGCCAGTGGCTGCCCTGGGAACTTACGCTCATCACCTATACGTTCATCCACGGCAACTGGGCGCACCTTTTGGGGAACATGGCGTTCCTTTGGGTGTTCGGAGACGATGTCGAGGACGCGCTGGGGCATTTTCGTTTTCTGGTCTTCTATTTCCTTTGCGGCATTCTGGGCGCGATCGCGCATTTTCTCGCGAACCCGGCATCGCACTTGCCGCTGCTGGGCGCCTCGGGCGCGATCGCGGGCGTCGTCGCCGCCTATCTCATGCTGCATCCCTGCCGGAAAATCTGGGTGCTCGCCTTCATGCGGATTCCCATTCATCTTGCCACCGAGTGGGCGCTCGGCTTCTGGATTCTGGTGCAGGTGTTGAATGTTCTTCTCTCAAACGATCAGGTCGTGGCGTGGTGGACGCATATCGGCGGCCTGCTGGCGGGCGCCATTCTCCTCGTCGTGCTGCGCCCCGCCGGCGTGAAGTTGTTCGACTGCGATCAGGACCGCGTCGTGAAAAAGCCTTCGCCGGCCGAACCCGGCCAGTAAGCCTTTCATTGACTCGCTTTTCGCGGCGCAATACTTTTGATCTTCAGCTGCGCAAACACGCTATTCATGCGCTTTCCGCACATTTGATGTTGCCAGGGTGACAGGATGAAGGTGCTCGTGCCCGTGAAGCGGGTTGTGGATTTCAACGTGAAGGTTCGTGTCAAATCCGACGGCTCGGGCATCGAACTCGCGAACGTGAAGATGTCGATGAACCCGTTCGACGAAATCGCGGTCGAGGAAGCGCTCCGGCTGAAGGAAGCGGGCAAGGTCACGGAAGTCATCTGCGTCTCCGTCGGGCCGGCGCAGGCGGCGGAAACGATCCGCACGGGTCTTGCGATGGGCGCCGACCGCGGCATTCACGTGAAGACCGACGCGCCGGTCGAGCCGCTCGCCGTCGCCAAGATCCTCAAGAAGATCGCCGACGAGGAGAAGCCGGGTCTCATCATTCTCGGCAAGCAAGCCATCGACGACGACAGCAACCAGACCGGCCAGATGCTCGCGGCGCTTCTCGGCTGGCCGCAGGGCACCTTCGCCTCCAAGGTCGCGATCGAAGGCGAGAGCGCGAATGTCACCCGCGAGATCGACGGCGGCCTGCAGACCGTGAAGCTCGCGCTGCCCGCGGTCGTCACCACCGATCTTCGCCTGAACGAGCCGCGTTACGCCTCGCTCCCCAACATCATGAAGGCGAAGAAGAAGCCGATCGACGAGAAGACCGTGGAGGCGCTCGGGGTGGATGCAGCGCCGCGCCTGAAGGTTCTGAAGACCGTGGAACCCGCCGGCCGCAAGGCGGGCGTGAAAGTGAAGACCGTCGCGGAGCTTCTCGACAAGCTCCGGAACGAAGCGGGAGTGCTCTGAGATGACGACGCTTTTGATCGCGGAACACGAGGACAAGACGCTCTCCGGCGCGACGCACAAGGCAGTCACGGCGGCGAAGGCGCTCGGCGGCGACATTCACGTTCTGGTCGCGGGCCAGGACTGCAAGGCGGCGGCGGACGCGGCCGCGAAGATCGACGGCGTGCAGAAAGTGCTGATCGTGGACGACGCGAAATACGCCCACCGTCTCGCCGAGCCGATGGCGGCGCTGATCGTCGCGCTCGCCAGCGATGCCGCCAAGAATTACGACGCGATCGTCGCGCCGGCGACGACGGCCAGCAAGAATTTCATGCCGCGCGCGGCGGCCCTTCTCGACGTGATGCAGGTTTCCGAGATCACGAAGGTCGTCTCTCCCGACACGTTCGAGCGGCCGATCTACGCGGGCAACGCCATCCAGACCGTGCAATCCGCCGACCCGAAGAAAGTCGTCACGATCCGCACCGCCGCCTTTCAGGCGGCCGGCGAAGGCGGCAACGCGCCGGTCGAAGCGGCGCCCGCCGCGGAGGCCCCCGCCGGATCGAGCTTCGTAAGCGAGGAGCTTTCGAAATCGGACCGGCCGGAGCTTACCGGCGCGCGCATCATCGTCTCCGGCGGCCGCGCGCTCGGCAGCAAGGAAAACTTCGCGAAATATGTCGAGCCCGTCGCCGACAAGCTCGGCGCCGCCGTCGGCGCCTCGCGCGCGGCGGTCGACGCGGGCTACGCGCCGAACGACTGGCAGGTCGGGCAGACCGGCAAGGTGGTCGCGCCCGAGCTTTACATCGCCGTCGGCATTTCCGGCGCCATCCAGCATCTCGCGGGCATGAAGGACTCCAAGGTCATCGTCGCCATCAACAAGGACGAAGAGGCGCCCATCTTCCAGATCGCCGATTACGGACTGGTCGCGGACCTCTTCCAGGCACTCCCCGAACTTCAAAAAGAGCTCGGTTAAGCCGAAAACCGGACGGGCTGGCGGTAAACGCGCGTTCGTCGTAGAAGGAGCACCGCAAAGGCATCATGACCAAGAAAATCAAAACCATCGGCGTGATCGGCGCGGGCCAAATGGGCAACGGCATTGCCCATGTCAGCGCCCTCGCGGGCTACGATATCCTCCTGAACGACACCAGCGCGGACCGCGTCCAGGCCGGGCTCGCCACGATCAACGGCAATCTTGCCCGTCAGACCGCGAAAAAGACGATCAGCGAAGACGACCGCAAGAAGGCGCTTGCGCGCATCAAGCCGGCCGAAAAGATTTCCGACCTCTCGCAGTGCGATCTCGTCATCGAGTCCGCCACCGAGAAAGAAGAAGTTAAGCGCAAGATTTTCGCCGAAGTCTGCCAGACGCTGAAGCCCGAGGCGATACTCGCGACCAATACGTCCTCGATCTCGATTACCCGCCTCGGCTCCGCCAGCGACCGTCCCGAGCGATTCATCGGCATTCACTTCATGAACCCGGTGCCGCTGATGGAGCTCGTGGAGCTCGTGCGCGGCATCGCCACCGGCGACGAAACCTTCGAGACCGCGAAGGAATTCGTCGCGAGTCTCGGCAAGACTTCCGCCGTCTCGGAAGACTTCCCCGCCTTCATCGTCAACCGCATTCTGCTGCCGATGATCAACGAGGCGGTCTACGTTCTTTACGAAGGCGTCGGCAATGTCGAGGCCATCGACTCCTCCATGCGTCTCGGCGCGCATCACCCGATGGGCCCGCTCGAGCTCGCCGACTTCATCGGCCTCGACACCGTGCTTTCCGTAATGCAGGTGCTGCACGAAGGCCTCGCGGACACGAAATATCGTCCCTGCCCGCTCCTCGTGAAATATGTCGAAGCCGGCTGGCTCGGCCGCAAGACCAAGCGCGGCTTCTACGATTATCGCGGCGAAAAGCCCGTCCCGACGCGCTGATTCCCGCGCCAACAAAATATTAACCGACCTTCGCCACCCTCCGCGGCAAGAGGTGTGCGTATGGATTCCGTCGGCTTGGTCGCGGGCCTGATGGCCGCGAAGACGGCACAGATGCAGATGGCCGTCGCGGCATCGATCATGAAAACGTCGCCCGACAGCGGCGCGACCGCCGTCTCCCTCCTGTCCGCCGCCGAGGAAAACGGCAAGAAGCTCGCGGCGGCCGCGCAAGGCCTCGGACAGAACGTCGATATCAGCGCCTGATTTTATTTCCCCGCCGCCGCCTTCACGAGCTTGATCGCGTCCTCGCTCGCCCACTCGGCGGGTCCGGCGATATGGCCGATCTCGCAGCCCTTCTTGTCGACGATGATCGAAGTCGGCAGGCCGAGCGCGCGGCCGGCGCGCTTCAGATCCTGAAACACGCCGCCGCTGGCGTCCTCGTAATAAGGGAGGTTCTTCGCCGCGATCTCGGCGAGAAATTTCTTCGGCTTCTCCGGGTCGCGCGTATCGATATTGATCGCGACGACCGCGAAGTCCTGCCCGCCCATTTCCCCCATCAGTCTGTCGAGCGCGGGCATTTCCTTGCGGCAGGGCACGCACCAGGTGGCCCACAGGTTCACGAGCACCGTCTTGCCCCGAAAATCCGAGAGCTTCACCGGCTTGCCGCTGCCGTCGCGAAAAGCGAGATCGGGCACCGTCACCGGCTTCTCGGCGGGCGCGACCGCCGCCACTTCGCCATGGATCAGCGGCCTGATTTTGCGCGCGATCTGCACGGCTTCCGCGCAATCCGCGTCGGCGCCCGCCGTTGCATTGCGCTTGAGGCCGGCAATCCCGTATACCCCCGCGAGCCCCGCAACCGCGCCAAGAACGGCGGCAAGCAGCAGGGTACGGGCGAGCGAACGGGGTTTGGCTTCTTTATTCATTCTCGAATGTTCTGCGACAGGAAACAGGCCATGGCAAATCGGATGTGGGGCGGCGTTTTCGGCTTCGAGCCGGACGAAATCCTCGAGGAGATCAACGCCTCGATCGACTTCGACCGCAGACTTTACGCCGAGGACATCGAAGGCTCCAAGGCCCACGCGGCGATGCTCGCCAGGCAGGGCATCATCGGCGCGCAAGATGCGCGCAAGATCGCGCGCGGTCTAAACACGATTTTGTCAGAGATCGAGAGCGGCAAGTTCAAATTTTCGCGTTCGCTCGAGGACATCCATACGCATGTCGAGGCCCGGCTCAAGCAGCTGATCGGCCCGGCGGCCGGAAGGCTGCATACCGCGCGCTCCAGGAACGACCAGGTCGCGACCGACTTCAAGCTGTTCGTGCGAAAGGCGATCGACGCCGCCGACGGCACCCTCCTCGAGTTGCAAAAGGCGCTCGCGCGGAAAGCCGTCAAATACGCGGCGACCGTGATGCCCGGCTTCACCCATTTGCAGACCGCGCAGCCGGTGACCTTCGGCCATCACCTGCTCGCCTATGTCGAGATGCTGAACCGGGACCGCGGCAGGTTCACGGATGCGCGCAAGCGGCTGAACGAATCTCCGCTCGGATCCGCGGCGCTCGCGGGCACTTCCTTCCCGATCGACCGCAACCGGACGGCAAAGACGCTGGGCTTCGACCGGCCGACGGCGAATTCGCTCGACGCGGTTTCCGACCGCGACTTCGTGCTGGAAACCCTGTCCGCGGCGTCGATCGCGGCCGTGCATCTTTCGCGGCTCGCGGAGGAGATCGTCGTTTGGGCGTCCCCTTCGTTCGGGCTGGTGAAGCTCTCCGATCGCTTCACCACCGGTTCCTCGATCATGCCGCAGAAGCGCAACCCCGACGCCGCCGAGCTCGTGCGCGCGAAAACCGGGCGCATCATCGGCACGCTCATGCAACTGCTCGTGGTGATGAAGGGGCTGCCGCTCGCCTATTCCAAGGACATGCAGGAAGACAAGGAGGGAACGTTCGACGCGCTCGCGACGCTCTCGCTTGTCGTCTCCGCGATGACCGGCATGGTCAAGGATCTCGAGCCGAATGCGGAGCGCATGCAGGCGGCCGCGGGCGAAGGCTATTCGACCGCGACGGACCTTGCCGACCACCTCGTGCAAAAGCTCGGCATTCCCTTCCGGGAATCGCACGAGATTTCCGGCAAGGTTGTCGCCCGGGCCGCGAAGGCCGGTATTCCGCTCGAGAAGATGACGCTCAAGGACATGCAGGCCGTCGACGCGCGCATCCCCAAAAGCGTGCTTTCGGTGCTCTCGGTCGGCCGCTCGGTGGAAAGCCGCCGGAGCTATGGCGGCACGGCGCCGAAAAACGTGCGCGCGCAGGCCGGGAAATGGCTGAAACGGCTTGGTAAGTAGGGCCAAGTATTGCTCTTTTGCCCTCGCGCCGCCACAAGCTCTGCTATATTGCTGCCGTTCGGGAGATCGTTTCGTGACCGTGCCTGTCGATCTGCGTCGCCGCATTCTGCTGCTGCCCTTGGCATTCGCGGCGCTTTTTGTGCTGGCCGGATGCGGCATCAAGGGACCGCTTGAACTGCCCGCGGATGCACAGGCGAAAAACGCCAAGGCCACCACGAACAAGGGTGAAATCCCCAAGGCCGCGCGGCTTCCGGGTTACTATCAGCCGCCCAAGCACGAGTTGAAGGAAGTCAAGCAGCTCGGCAAACCCGAGCAGCCCGACACCCCCTTCTTCCTCGATCCCCTGCTGAAGTAGTCATGCGGCACTTCGCTTATCGCGGCGGCGCCCTCTTTGCCGAGGACGTGGACCTCGCCGCGCTCGCGGAACAGATCGGCACGCCTTTTTACTGCTACTCGACCGCGACGCTCACCCGTCACTACGAGGTCTTCGCCGGCGCGTTCGCTGGCGTGCCTTCGCTCGTCTGCTTCGCGCTCAAGGCGAACTCCAACCAGGCGGTGATCGCGACGCTCGCGCGCCTTGGCGCGGGCGCCGACATCGTGTCGGGCGGCGAGTTGATGCGCGCGCTTTCCGCCGGCATTCCCGCGGGCAAAATCGTTTTCTCCGGCGTCGGCAAGACGCGCGAGGAAATGGCGGCCGCGCTGAAGGCGGGCATTTACTGCTTCAATGTGGAGAGCGAGCCCGAGCTCGCCGCCCTCTCCGGGCTTGCCGTCAGCCTCGGCAAGAAAGCCCCCGTATCCGTGCGCGTCAATCCCGATGTCGATGCGAAAACGCACGCCAAGATCGCGACCGGAAAGTCCGAGAACAAGTTCGGCATTCCGCTCGCGCGCGCGCGAGAAATCTATCGCGAGGCCGCGAAGCTTCCGGGCATCGCGATCACCGGCGTCGATATGCATATCGGCAGCCAGATCACGGAGCTTGCACCCTTCGAGAACGCGGCTGCGCTGATCGTGGAGCTCGCGCGCGATCTTCTGCGCGACGGCCACAAGCTCGAGCACATCGACTTCGGCGGCGGGCTCGGCATTCCCTATCATCCGGAGAACGAGCCGCCGCCGCTGCCGAAGGCTTACGCCGAAATGGTGAAGCGGCTGACGAAAGGCATGAACCTCAAGCTCGTCTTCGAGGTCGGGCGGCTCATCGCCGGCAATGCCGGCATCCTCGTCACGCGCGTGATCTACGTGAAGCGGGGCGCCGAGAAGAATTTCGTCGTCGTCGATGCCGCGATGAACGATCTCGTTCGCCCGACGCTCTACGACGCCTATCACGAGATTTTGCCGGTCGCCGAAGCGGAAGACAGCGCGCCGCCGATCGTGGCCGATGTCGTCGGCCCGGTGTGCGAAACCGGCGACTATCTCGCGCTCGACCGCAAGCTGCCGCCCGTGCAGCCGGGCGACCTTCTCGCGATCATGACGGCGGGCGCCTATGGCGCCGTCCAGTCCTCCACCTACAACACCCGGCCGTTGGTTCCGGAAGTGCTGGTGCGGGGGAGCGCAGCCGCGGTCGTGCGCGCCAGAATCGATGCCGCGCGCCAGATCGGGTTCGACAGCCTTCCCGATTGGCTAAAGAACTGAATTCCTCCGGTTTCGCTTCCCTGTCGGGCACGGACTGTTGCCTTCCCGCCGCCATGGTAAAGTGGCAACGGGTTGGGTGTCCGCGAGGAGAATGAAGCTTTGAGCGAGGCACCAGAAAAAATCGAACCGCACGAACGGGGAAAGCCCGGGCAAAGAAAACCCGGGCGCGAGACGGGTCCGCTCGATTCTCTCGTGACGCGCAGCTGGCAGGCGCTGCTGTGGGAACAGGCATGGCCGCCGCTGGCCGCCGCGCTTGTGGTGCTCTGCATTTTTCTCGCCGTCTCCTGGGCAGGGCTCTGGATCTCGATCCCGCCGCTCGCTCGTATCGCCGGGCTTCTGATCTTTGCCGCGCTGCTGGCGGTCAGTCTCTCGCCCTTCCTCTGGCTGAAGCTTCCGCGCCGCGCGGAAGCGCTCGCGCGCCTCGACCGCGACAGCGGCCTGCAGCACCGGCCGGCCACCGCCGCCGGCGACCGGCTCGCCAACGCTTCTGGCGACCCGATGACGGAAGCGCTCTGGCACGCGCATCGCGCGGAAGCGGAGCGGTCCGCGAAAAACCTGCGCGCGTCGCTGCCCTCCCCGCGCCTTCCCTGGCGCGATCCCTACGCGATCCGCGCGCTCGCGCTGCTCGGCGTGGTGGTGGCTTTCTTCATGGCGAAAGACGATCATCTTCGCCGCGTGGCGGCCGCTTTCGATTTTTCCGGCGTGATCGCCTCCCAGCCCTACCGCATCGATGCATGGGTGACGCCGCCCGCCTATACCGGACGCGCGCCCCTTCTTCTCCCCGGCATCCGCCACGACGAGCCGGCTCCGAAGAACCTCGCCGCCTTCGTCATTCCCGCCGGCAGCGAACTGGTCGTGCGCGCGACCGGCGTTTCCTCGCTCGATCTTTCCGCGCAAGGCGGCCTCAGGGAAGAAGCGAGCGAGGACAAGAAAGGCGCGGGCATCGAGCGCCGCTTCAAGATCGCATCGAACGGCGCGCTCCGGCTGAACGGCCTTTCGGGCGGCGCGGTGACCTGGCCGTTCAATGCCGTCCCGGATCTTCCGCCGCATATCTCCTTTACCCGCGATCCCGAGAGCGCCGGCCGGGGCATCGTCGCGCTGAATTATCACGTCGAGGACGATTACGGCATCGCGTCGGCCGAAGCGCGGATCACGCCGCTGCCGCCGAAAGACAATGCGGTGCGGCCGCGCGCGCTGGTGCCGCCGCCGGAAATTCCGCTCGCGCTGCCGCAGGCGCATACGCGCTCGGGCAACGGGCAGACCTCGAAGGATATCTCCGATCATCCCTGGGCGGGCGCGACGGTGATGCTGCAGCTTGCCGCCAGGGATGACGCCGGCAACGAAGGCGTTTCGGAAGCGCAGGAAATCCGCCTGCCGGAACGCGTCTTCACGAAGGAACTCGCGCAGGCGCTTGTCGAGCAGCGCCGCATCCTCGCGCAGGACGCAAACGCGCGGGACAGCGTGGGGCATGCGCTCGCCGCGCTGATGATCGCCCCCGACCGGTTCACGCCCGATCCCGGAATCTATCTCGGCATTCGCACGGCCTTCGCCCGTCTGCGGCTTGCCAAGAACGACGCCGATCTCGTTTCGCTTCTCGGATATCTGTGGGACATGGCGCTGCAGATCGAGGATGGCGATCTCAGCGACGTCGACCGCGAACTCAAGGCGGCGCAGGACGCGCTGCGCGAAGCGCTGCAGCGCGGCGCCAGCGACGAGGAAATTCAGCGCCTCACCCGGAATCTTCGCGACGCGCTGCAGAAATTCATGCAGGCGCTGACCGAGCAGCTCCAGCGGCAGGATCAGTCGGGAGACCGCCCGCTCGACCGCAATGCCCGCGTCGTGCGCCCGCAGGATCTCAAGAACATGCTCGACCGGATCGAGAATCTCGCCAAGAGCGGCGCGCGCGACGCCGCCCGCCGGATGCTCGACGAAATGCAGGCGATGCTCGACTCCCTGAGCCGCAGCCGTCAGGCGCGCGGCAATCCGGAAGGTCAGGGGAACGACCCGCTGGATGAACTCGGACGCATGATCCAGCAGCAGCAGCAGTTGCGCGACAAAACCTACCGGCAGGGACGCCAGGACGGCCGCGGCGGACCGCAAGGCGACAAGAACCGCCGCGCCTATAACGATCTGCGGGGCAATCAGCAGGAACTGCGGCAAAAGCTCGAAGAGATGCTCGACGCCCTGAAGCAGCAGGGCGAGGGCGGCCAGGAGGGCCAAAGCAAAGACGGTCGCGAAGACGGCCAGGACGGCAATTCCGACGCCGGCAAGAAGGCGAACGAGGCTCTCGGCCGCGCCGGACAGGCGATGCAGGACGCCGAAAGCGCGCTGCAAAACGGCGATTCCGAAGGGGCCGTGGATTCGCAGGGCCGCGCCTTGCAGGCCTTGCGGCGCGGCGCGCAGAGCCTTGCCGACGCGATGCAGGGCGAAGGCGAGGGACAGGGCGAAGCGTCGGGCCAGCAGGGACAATCGGCTGACCGCACCGACCCGCTCGGCCGGCCGATGCGCTCGCGCGACTACGGCGAGGACTACACGGTGAAAATTCCCGGCGAGATCGACATCCAGCGCGCGCGGCGGATCCTCGAGGAACTACGCCGCCGTTTCAGCGATCCCGGCCGGCCGCGCGAGGAACTCGATTATCTCGAGCGGCTGCTGAAGGACTTCTGAGGATCAGACGCGCACCGCGAGGGCGCCCGCGATCGCCGCGCGGATTTCGGCGACCGTGAACGGCTTCTGCACGATGTCGTGGACGAGAGCCGTCAAACTCTGCGCTCGCTCGCGCTGGTCGGTATAGCCCGTCATCAGCATGATGGTGAGATTCGGATAATCGCGTTTCGCGGCGAGCGCGAGCGCGATCCCGTCCATGATCGGCATCTGGATGTCGCTGAGCAGAAGATCGAACGGCTCCCCCTGCCCGAGCTGCTCGAGCGCCGCCGCGCCGTCCGGCGCGGTTTCGACCGCATGGCCGTCCTGCGCAAAGGCGCGGGCGAGCAGCGTCCGTACCGAGCTCTCGTCTTCCGCGATCATGATGCGCGCCATCGAAACGCCCTTCCTACAGATTGCCGGTAAGATCGCCGCGCGTCAGGAAGCGGACAAGCACTTCCTCCCCTCTCGGCGGCGGCGAAGCGAGCCGGCTTTTGAACGTCACCTTTTCGCCGTCGCCGAGCACCGACCGCGGCAACAGCGCCGTCCATGTATAAAGTTCCTGCTTGGCGGAGCCGAGCACCGCGATGCGGACGCGCGGGACTTCGACCGGGTGCTTCGTGACATTCACGACCTCGCCCTCGATCACGAGCACCGGAATGCCGTCCTGGGTTTCCTGTCTGGTCTTCACTTCGCGGAATTCGAGTCCGCGCAGATTCACCGGCAGTCCGATCGAAGCGTAGATGCCCGCGAGATCCGGAACCATGCGAACGATCGGCTCGCGCAGCGCGAGCGCGGAAATGGCCGCCGTGATGGCGGCAACCAGCGCGACCCCCGCGAAGCGAGGAAGCCGGTAATGCCGAAGCGGCGGGCGGCGGCGGGCGGGCGCCGGGGTGACGGCGGATACGCTTTCGGCCGGCGCTTCCGCCGCGAGCGGCGGGCTGTCGGCGATCACTTCCGTCACGGCCTCGCCGAATTCGCCGGGCGCCGGATCGAAATCATGGCTCTCCGGCGCGCTTGCGCTTTCCGCCGGCCCCGCATGCATCGCCACGGACTCCGCGAGCGCGGGTTCGGGCTCCGCGAACCAGCTTCCGCGGCATTGCGCGCAGCGCACGGTGCGGCCGCTTCCGATCGCATGGCCGGCGACCTGAAATGTCGTTTCGCAGTGAGGGCAGACAAGCAGCATCCCGGACCCCAAAATCCGGGAAATTTTGCCCGAGGACCGTTCAAGGACCGTTAACGAATGGGAAACCCTGATTTCCGCGAGAATTCGGGGGATTGGCCATCCCGTTCCGGTTATCCGTGCCCAAACATTGCCGATAGCTGCCGTTAAACGCCGCAAGCGGCTACACCAGAACGGGGGTGATTCGCGGAGGCGTTGTTGATCCGGTTTGAGAATGTCGGCCTGCGGTACGGACAGGGATCCGAGATCCTGAAGGACATCTCCTTCGGCGTGGCGAAAAACTCGTTCCAGTTCCTCACCGGGCCTTCCGGCGCCGGCAAGACCAGCCTCTTGCGGCTGCTGTTTCTCTCGCTGCGGCCCACGCGCGGACTCATCACGCTGTTCGGGCAGGACGTCGCGCGACTGACGCCGAACGAAGTCGCGACGCTGCGGCGGCGGATCGGCATCGTCTTCCAGGACTTCCGCCTGCTCGACCATCTCACCGTCTATGAGAACGTGGCGCTTCCCTTTCGCATCGCGGGCCGCGAGGAAGCGAGCTATCGCGCCGAGGTCGTCGAGCTTCTGCGCTGGGTCGGACTCGGCGAGCGGCTCGATGCGCTGCCCCCGATCCTCTCCGGCGGCGAGAAGCAGCGCGTCGCCATCGCGCGCGCGCTTATCACGCGGCCGGAGCTTCTGCTCGCCGACGAGCCGACGGGCAATGTCGACGCGCCGCTCGCGAAACGCCTGCTGCGTCTCTTTGTCGAACTGCAGAAGATGGGCACCGCCGTCATGATCGCGACCCACGACCTCGCCCTCATGGAGCAATATGACGCGCCGCGCCTCGTGCTGAGCGAGGGGCGGCTTTACTACGATCGCTGAGGAACGCTGTTGATTTCGAGAACGACGGAAAGCACGGAGAACTCCCGCAGGCAGGCGCCGATCCTGCCGCGCGATTCGGTCACGAGCCGCGGACTGGTCGCGGTGGTCGCGATCATGAGCTTCCTCGCGGCGCTCACCATCGGCGCGGTGCGCATCGCGCAGATCTCCTCGGACGCGTGGCGAAGCGACCTTTCGCGCGAGGCCACCATACAGGTGAAGCCGGTCGCCGGCCGCGATCTCGACGCGGACGTAGCGAGGACGCTTGCGATCGCGGAGAAGTCGCCGGGCGTCGCGGAGGCGCGCGTCTATTCCAAGGAGGAATCCGAAAAGCTGCTCGAACCCTGGCTCGGATCGGGCACCGACTGGAAATCGCTGCCGGTGCCGCGGCTGATCCGGCTGCGCCTTGCGGAGCGATCGGACGCGAATCTCGCCGCCTTGCGCCGGACGCTGGCGGAGAACATGCCGGCCGCCCTGCTCGACGATCATCATGCGTTTTCCGGCCGTCTTTCGGGGATTTCCCGCGCCGCGACCTTCACCGGCATGGCGATCTTCGCGCTCGTCCTCTGCGCCACCGTGCTCTCGGTTTCCTTCGCGACCCGCGGCACGGTGGCGGCCAACCGCCCGACCGTCGAGGTCCTGCATTTCGTCGGCGCGCGCGATTCCTACATCGCCAATATCTTCCAGCGTTATTTCCTCGAGGCGGGCTGCAAGGGCGGACTGATCGGCGGCGGCATCGCCGCGCTCCTGTTCCTGCTCTCGCGCTTTTCGTCGCGCGTGTTCGACCTGTTCTCGGGCGGCGGCGACGCGGCGTTCTTGTTCGCAAGCTTCAATCTCGATGCCACCGGTTATCTGGAAATCGTCGCGACTGTGCTATTCGTGGCGCTGGTGGCCACGGCGAGTTCGCGGCTCACCGTCTATTCGACCCTACGGAATATCGACTAGCAGAATCCGCTTCCGCCGCGCTGTCGCAAGCCGGCCTCATTTCAAGATACGATCGAGACGGAAACTGAAATGAGCAATCCGGACAGCCATACGAACGGGACGAAGGACGCGCCGGCGCGCGTCGCGTCCTCGAACTGGATCGGACGGATCGCCAATCTTTTCCTCGGCATCCTCATCAGCCTGCCTGTCGTCTTTCTTGCCGGCTTTCTGGTGTTCGCGACGGGAATTCCCCGCAGCGAAACGCCGCCGCCGCGACCGGCCGACGGAATCGTCGCGCTGACCGGCGGCGCCTCGCGCATTTCCGATGCGATGGACCTGCTCGCCAGGAACCTGGGAAAGCGCCTGCTGATCTCGGGCGTCAATCCCGCGACGAAGCCGAGCGAGCTGATCCGCCTCACGCCCGAATACGAGAAACTATTCACCTGCTGCATCGACCTCGGACACCAGGCGATGAACACGACGGGTAACGCCACCGAGATTGCCCAGTGGGCGCGGGCGCTCGGTTTCCGCTCGCTGATCGTCGTCACCTCCGCATGGCACATGCCGCGCGCGCTGGTGGAATTGCGCCGCGAGATGCCGGAGACGGAACTCACGCCCTTCGCGGTCGTGACCGACCGGATGCGCGAAGCGCCCTGGTGGGAAAGCCAGCAGACCGCGCGGCTCCTGATGCTCGAATACGTGAAGTATCTCGCGGCCGTGGCGCGCATCCGCTCCGAGCCCTGAAGCGAACGCGGACGGAATTGACATTCCGGAATAATGTTCTAGTTTTGTTCTCATGTATCCCATTACGATTCGCCCCCTCGCCGGCGATGCCGGCCCCCTCACCGCCCCGCCCTCGATGGCGGAGCGGTTCCACTTCTGGCGCGGCCGTTCCGGCCGCCGCTACGCCTTCACCGTCTTCAACCGCGAGGTTCCCGCCTTCGAGCGCTTCGTGGCTCTTTATGTGAGGCGAGAAGGCGAGGACCGGATCGTCGTCGCCGTCGGCACGATGAAACAGTCCGGCTTCAGCGGCGATTTCGACGAGGTCCACGTCCATCTCACCCAGGACGACGGCACGTTGATCGAGGCGATGGAGGATCTCGCCGCGCTCGCAAGGCCCGCGCCGCGTGAAATCGGCACGTTCAGCAACCTGCCGGTCTTCGCGATCGGCAAGGGAGCCGAAAAGGGGCTCGAACCGTGCGGTAGGATTCAGCTTCGCGCCGTTCCGCTTTTCAAGCGGGCGGCGAGCCATTCCAACGTGGCGTCGCGAATTCCGAGCGTCTCCAGCTCCTTCACGGTCGCGAGCACGTAATCCGGATTCGGGCCGGAACGCCCGTTGCCCTGCGCTACGAGTTCCAGCAGCCGCTCGCGCGGAAGCGCTCCCGCATATTGCGCGTGCGAGCGGTCGACGAGATAGCAGAGCGCCCGCGAGCGGTCTTCCGCGCCCTGCAGTAACAGCACGGGCCGCACCGCTTCGCGATATACGCTCGTCACCTGTTCGCGCTCGCGCAAATAGCGCGCCACCGCTTCGCGATTTTCCTTCGCGATCCGGAACGCGATGCCGCGGCAGGCGCCGCCGCGATCGAGCCCGAGCACCAGCCCCGGCCGCTCCGGCGTTCCGCGATGCACATGCGAATAGACGCAAAGCGCGCGATGCGCGCCGATCAGCTTCGCCGGCCGCTTCTCGATGAAATCGAAGCCCGGCCGCCACATCAGCGAGCCGTAGCCGAACACCCAGTCGAATTCGGGAATCTCGGCGGCCGCACTCATCGCAAGAATTATTTCTTGTCCGCTTCCGGATGCTCGCCGTGCCGGCGCCCGAAATCGGTTTCCGCCGTCTCCTGCCCCACCTCGATGATCGAGCGGCGGATGGCGCGGGTGCGCGTGAACAGATCGAACAGCGTATCGCCGTCGCCGTTGCGGATCGCGCGCGTGAGCTGCGAAAGGTCTTCGTTGAAGCGGCCGAGCATCTCGAGCACCGCTTCCTTGTTGGCGAGGAAAATGTCGCGCCACATCGTCGGGTCGGAAGCCGCGATGCGCGTGAAGTCGCGGAAGCCGCCGGCCGAGAACTTGATCACTTCCGAGAGCGTGCGCGATTCGAGATCGGCGGCGGTGCCGACGATGTTGTAGGCGATCAGATGCGGCAGATGGCTCGTGATCGCGAGCACGAGATCGTGATGCGCGGCGTCCATGATCTCGACATTGGAACCGAGCGTTTCCCAGAACGCCCGCATCTTCGCGGTGGCCGCCGCGTCCGTTCCGTCCGGCGGCGTAAGGATGCACCAGCGCCCCTCGAACAGTTCCGCGAAGCCCGCGTCGGGCCCCGAGTGCTCGGTGCCCGCGACCGGATGCGCCGGCACCAAATGCACGTTTTCCGGCAAATGCGGCGGCATATCGCGCACGATCGCGCCCTTGACCGAACCGACATCGGAAACGATCGCGCCGGGCTTCAGGGCGCTCGCGATCTCCTTCGCGACTTCGCCGCAGGCGCCGACCGGCACGCAGACGATCACGCAATCGGCGTCCATCGCCGCGAGCACATTGGTATCCACGACGACGTCGGCGAAACCGAGCTCGATCACGCGCCGCCGCGTCTTCTCCGAACGCGCGGTCGCGACGATCGTTTTCGCGGCACCCTTCGCGCGCGCCGCATGCGCGATCGAGGAGCCGATCAGCCCCGTTCCGATGATCGCGAGCCGGTTGAAAATAGCGTCAGCCACGATCCGTCCCGCCCTTCAGGAATTCGGCGAGCACCGAGACGAGGAGGCGATTCGCCTCTTCCGTGCCGACGGTTGCGCGCAGGCAATCCGGCAGATTGTACGCGCCGACCTGCCGCAGCACGATCCCGCGCTTCAGCAGGAACGTGTCGGCGTCCTTCGCCGTCTTACCCTTCGTCCCGGGAAAGCGGATCAGCACGAAATTCGCGACGCTCGGCGTGACCTCGAGTCCGAGCTTGCGGATGTTCTCTTCTAGCCACGCGCGCCACTGCTCGTTATGCGCGGCCGAGCGCTCGAGATGCGCGCTGTCGGCAAGCGACGCGACACCGGCCAGCATCGCAGGCTGGCTGACATTGAACGGCCCGCGGATGCGGTTCACCGCGTCCGCGACGGCCGCGGGCGCATACATCCAGCCGAGCCGCAGCGCCGCGAGCCCGTGGATCTTCGAGAAGGTGCGCGTCATCACGACGTTGTCCGTGGTCGCGACGAGCTCGATCCCCGCCTCGTAATCGTTCCGCCGCACATATTCCGAATAGGCGGCGTCCAGCACCAGCAGCGCGCGCGGCGGCAAGCCCGCGCGCAGCCGCCGCACTTCCGCGAGCGGCAGATACGTGCCCGTGGGATTGTTCGGATTGGCGATGAAGACGATCTTCGTTCGCGGCGTCACCGCGTTCAGGATCGCATCGACATCCGTCGCGAGATTTTTTTCCGGCACGATGACGGGTTTCCCGCCCGCCGCCAGCGTCGCGATCTTGTAGACGAGGAAGCCGTGCACGGTCGAAATCGACTCGTCGCCCGGCGAAAGATATGCCTGCGCCAGCAGATTCAGAAGTTCGTCCGAACCCGCGCCGCACACGATGCGCGCGGGATCGAGGCCGTAAACCTTCCCGATGGCTTCCCGCAGAATCGCGGCGCTGCCTTCCGGATAGATGTCGAGCGACCCCGCCGCGCCGCGAAACGCCTCGATCGCTTTCGGGCTCGGCCCGAGCGGCGTCTCGTTGGACGAAAGCTTGTAGAGCTTCGCCGCCCCGGGCGCCGCATGGCTGCGGCCGGGGACATACGGGCTGATATCGAGCACGCCGGAACGCGGCGTCGGTCGCTCGGACATGATCTCTCCAGATCGGCTATTTGCCGGGCGGAACGGTATAGCGGCTTGCGTGGCCGCCGACGAGAGCCGAACGGCGAACGGATACGCCGGCGGCCTGAAGGGCAGCCTCCAGATCCGGCAGCGATTTCCCCGGGGCGAGCGAAACGAGCAGCGAGGCCCCGCCCGAGGCGCCCTGCGGGACCGCCAGCGCCTCGGCGAAATCCGGAAGCCCCCTCGCGGAGGCGGCCCCCCAGCCGGCAGCTTCCAGGCTGAAGATCGAAACCTCCTCCAGCGCCGCGTCCTTCACCAGCGGCTTCGAAACGACGAAAAGCGGCAGCGACGCCGGATGATCGTCGCGCTCGACGAACGGCAGCCGCGCGATGATCTTCGGCGCGCCCTCGCCTTCCAGCGCCTGCCACCATGCGCCCGAGCCGGTGACGGTCGAAGCCGGCACCAGGCCGAGATCGCCGCGCGACGCGGCGACCGCCGCGACGACGGCGGACGCGCTCATATGCGGCACCAGCGGCGTGGTGAAGCCGAAATGGAAGCGCGCCGAATCGCGCACGAAGGCGTCGCCCGCCGCCATGTCGGCATGCACGGAATAATTCGCCTGCACATAGGTGAAGGTCGAGATGATGACGCGCCAGATGCTCTCTGCCGTATCGAGCGGCAGGATGCCCCGATGCCGCTCGACCAGACGGCGCATCATCGCCGCCTCGCGCTCGGGGCGGAACGCCGCGCCCGTTTCCTGCGTGCCCTTCACGCGAATGAGCGACTCGATGATCTCGCCGCGCTCGATCAGCAGCCGGTGCATGGCCTCGTCGATGCGGTCGATATCGGCGCGCAGTGCCGCGAGGTCTGGAACGGCCTCTTTGCGCGCGGTTTTGCCGGATTCGGACATCGTGTTCACACCTGACGGGTCAGCGCCGTGATACATTCATGACGGCGGGAACGCAAAGCAAACATTGCCGCCCGATCAACGGCTTTCCGCCGGTTGCGCCCGCGGGATCTCGTCCCCGAAAATGGTTAATGCCGCGACGCGTGCCGATATCGCCGGCCGGCGCTAGCCCCGCGATATCGTCGCGGGCACGAACACCGGAGATCTGCGCTTCGCCGATTTCACCGGAATCGGCCGGAAGACCTGCTTGGCCGCCTCCACGATATGCACGCCCGCGAACGGCAGTGAAAGCGTGCGCCCGACGCGCTCCCATGCGAGGGAAGAGCGCAGGAACGGCACGCGGGTCACGGGCGGAATCCAGAGCGCCTCGCTCCAGCCCACCGGCGTGAACAGTGCTTCGCGCAGAAGCTCGACGAGCTGCCCGCGCGAGAACGGGCGGCCATGCCCGAACGGCGTCACGTCGCTTCGCGCCCAGATGCCGCGGCGGTTGGGCACCACGATCAGCACGCGCCCGTTCGCCGCGAGCACGCGCCACATTTCCCGCAGCATTTCGGGCGCGTTGTAGGTGAGCTCCAGCGCATGCACCGCGAGCAGCCGGTCCACCGCGGCGTCGGGCAGCGGCAATTGCGTCTCTTCCACCAGCGCCGTGCGGCAAAGATCGGCCGACGGCCATTTCACCACGCCCTGTCCCGCCGGCATGAAGGCGAAAACGCGTTCCGCCTCTTCCCGGAACGCGCCGAGATAGGGCGTCGCGTAGCCGAGACCGACAAGCCGCTGCCCGCTGGCGCGCGGCCAGCGCTCGCGGATCGCCTGCGTCAGCAGGCGCCGCGCCACCACGCCGATCGGCTGGGCATAAAAGCTTCGGAGATCGACGACGTCGACGAACATGGGGAAACCGCTATCTGACGGCGCGGACAATAGCATGCCGCGGGAAATCCGAATTCCCGCGATTTGCCCGCCGGAACGGGCATTGCTAGTTTGCCGTTAATCCGAAAATAGCGAGGCGAGAGAAGAAATGTCCGTCGAAATCCGGCTTGTTCCCTGTCTTTCCGACAACTACGCGGTCCTCCTGCACGACGGCGCCGTCACCGCCGTCATCGACGCGCCCGAGGCCGCGCCCATCGAGAAGGCCCTCGACAAGGAAGGCTGGAAGCTCACGCACATTCTCGTCACGCATCATCACGCCGACCACACCGACGGCAT